>Ga0187871_10002703_pt1 | contig 14171 bp, 10 predicted proteins | sample June2016WEW_16_1_FD_132988 | JGI IMG/M metagenome (GOLD analysis project Ga0187871, IMG submission 132988) | Peatland microbial communities from SPRUCE experiment site at the Marcell Experimental Forest, Minnesota, USA - June2016WEW_16_10 | ecosystem: Environmental > Terrestrial > Soil >... | reverse complement strand
CGCAACGCCTGTTAATGTGGAGCGGGCAATCCTGCCCGCAGCCGCCTTTTCTTCAGGCGGCTGGACCCGCTGGAAAGCGGGTCCGCGGGCTGGATAGCCCGCCCCACAGGGGCCCTAACTAATACAAGCTGAAGACGGTGCCACAGCCCTGGCTGCAGCCCGCGCCGCCGGCTCCGCCATTCATGGTGGTTCCGTACAAGGCCCCGTTAGCCGCCTGGACAACTCCGGCGTGGGGGAACCGCCCGTCCGTACACTGAGCCTGGGAGCAAAAGCTGTAAATGGTCGTCAACTGTCCTCTGGGCGTGATTTGGAAGACGTTGCCGCCGCCGTGGACCCCGCTGTTCATGGCTGTCCCGTAAAACGCGCCGTTGGCCGCCTGGATGAGTCCCGCCTCGGGGTTCCCGCCATCCATACACCGGCTTAGGGAGCAGAAACTGTATATCGTACTGAGCGTGCCGCTCGGGGTAATCCGGAACACCGTACCACCGCTGTGGGCGCCGCCCTCGAAGGTGGTCCCGTAGAAGTCTCCATCGGCGGCCTCGACGAGCCCCGCATGGGGGCTCAAGCCATCCGGACACGAAGCGCCTTGGGAGCAAAAACTGTAAAGCATTGTCAGGGAACCGGCCGGAGTGATTTTGAAAACGGTGCCACCGTCGTTGCCCGTCCCGCCTACCGCGGTTGTCCCATAGAAGTCGCCATTGGCAGCCTGAACCAGGCCCGCCGCAGGACCGCCGCCGTCCGCGCAATTTGTTAGAGAGCAAAACGGGTAGACCGGCGCCAGTTCACCACTCGGTGTGATTTGAAAAATCGTCCCGTGGCCGTGGGCTCCGCCACTCCGCGTTGTCCCGTAAAAGTCCCCGTTAGTGGCTTGGATCAGCCCCGCGGCGGGTTTCGCACCGTCTGCGCAAAGCAGCGAGTACGGGGAGCAGAAGTTGTGCAGCGTGGTCAGTTGGCCGTCCAGTGTGATTTTGAAAACGGTTCCGAGGCCGGTGGCTCCGCCCTGGGAGGTTGTCCCATAGAGATCGCCGTTGGCGCCCTGAACCAGGGCCCCGGAGGGATCTTGGCCATCCGCGCACGCCGCATGAGAGCAAAAGCTGTATAGAGTCGTAAACGCTCCGGCCGGGCTGATCTTGAAGATTGTCCCGTAGTTGCCGTTGGCCCCGCCATATCCGGTCGCGCCGTAGAGATCCCCGTTTGTAGCTTCGACCAGTCCGGCTCCGGGATATGCGCCGCCGGCGCTAATGAAGTTGTGCAATGTGGTGAAAGCCTGCGCGGGCAGAGCCAGCGCCATCGTCGCATACAGCCCGAAAACGGCGCACCGCCCCCGCGCCCGGTTCAATTCGCCTGATGCCTTCGAGATTCGTTTCATCGATGCTCCTCTTGATTCACTGGCAGACGCTGCAAGGGGGACTGCACAGAGCAGCCCGGAACGAATATAACGCGGACGTCCGGCAGGTGCAATGGACTGCGCCTGTATTCCTTCTGTACGAACAAACAAATGAAAGCAAAGGGAATGGATCGCCGCCTGAACCGCTCCGCCGGATCGGACTGGATATAGGCCGCCCGGAACAGTTACGAATGGTCGAGGTCAAACCGTTAAGGAGCTACCGCGATGGTGACCATGTTGCTCGTGGTCACGCCACCAATCTGAATTTGTAAGGTCACCGCGTTACCCGTAGGTGTGTTGGCGGCGGGCACTACACCGATCTGATACTCACTAACATATTGGGGCGAGAGCACGGAATAGACGAATTGCGCCGGGACGCCTCCGATCAGCACTACAGGCTGCAAAACGGTATTGCGGAATACGCCATCCGACGCGGCCACATAGTCCGCAATCGAGGGAGTTACCGCGCCCAGCCCGGTACACGCAATGATCAAGGCGTGACCCGAACTGACGGACAGCGGAGCCGTGGGCAGTCCGGGTATCGCGTTAGCGGGCGCGGCGGTCAATCCGGTGGTGTTATCGTAGGCGAAAGCCTGGCCAAGTCCGTTAGCCGTGGTGGTGAAGATACCCGGCGACACCTGCGACACCGGGACGCTCTGCGGAACCGACCCACCGGCCGTCCGCGTGACCACTACATTGACCGTGCCACTCTGCTGGCCGGATGGCAACACGTCAAACGGAAGCTGTGCGTTGATCTGGTTCGAGCCGGTGTAAAACAGTCCGGCGGGAACGCCATTGAAAGTCACGGATGTAACATCGCTGAGCGTAGTGGATAAGGGAATCGTATTGGCGCCGGCTCCCGTGGCGGCCAGGTTCGTGCCAAAGATGGAGACGATGGAACCGGGCGCCACGCCGTTCGAAGTGTAACTCCCGGAATTCAGGACACCACCCGCGTTCACGACGGGCGCCTGCGCTTGTGCCAAGGACGCCAGCGCTAACATCCCAAATACCAACCCGACCGACCGCATGGTTACCCCTCCGCTACGATTCTAGTCGATCCACTTATGCGAACCCAAGCTTCCGGACAAGATTTTACTTGTGAGGCGGTTCCACAGGCGCGGCCATGCGCGCGGCGCGAAATCGTTCGAGTGTACTGGTAACTTCCGCATGTTTGCCGGCGTCCAGCGCCGCGGCAGTGGCGGCCTCGGCTTCCGCCTCTGGCAACCGGCCCGCGGCTTCGAGGACCTGCGCCAGCATCCAATGCGTCTTGAACCAGTTGGGCGCATCGAAAATGGCGGCGCGCAGGCTCTGCTCGGTGCGGAAGAAATCGTTCTGGCGCGCGTAGAATGCGGCCAGATTGTAATAAGCGTTAAAGGCGGCTTCGGTGGTCCGGGTGGCGCGTTCGGCGGCCATGCCGGCTTGTTGGAAGGCCTGCGCCCGCATGTCGCGATCGCCGTTGGTTCCGGCCAACTGGGCCAATCGGCGCGAGTACCACAGGTCCGCGGACGCGCCCTGCCAGCGCCAACGCTCGTATGCGGCATAGTGGTTGGCCGCGGCGGAAATCGATCCGGAATCCAAATCGCGGCGCACATCGGCGAGGGCAGTTTCGGCCAGGGCCAGGCGCAAGCCGAAAACCAGCCAGAGGCTCGCCAGGCACGCAGCGGCGGCGATTCCCGGCCAGCGCCGGCCAACAGGGCGAGCCGCCAACGGCTCGCGCACGCTCAGCGAGACCAGCATCGCGATGGCCGCATAATATGCCAGCGCGGTGGGCAGCGTGAAGCAGGTAAATTGCTCGCTGAGAGTCATGGCGGCCAGGCCGGCGGCGAACGCGGCCGCGGCTCGGTTGCGGCGCGCGCTCCAGGCGGCCGCCAGTCCGCTCGAGACTAGCGCCAGCAGCAGCAGCGGGCCGGCTATACCCTGCGCCACCAGCGCGTCGATGAAAATGTTGTGCGGCGATTCATGATAGAAGTCCGGGAAGGCGCGCGCGAGGCCGGGGGATTGATGGCGCGCGAAAGTAGTAATGAAAGTCTCCGGTCCATAGCCCGCGGGCCAGCGCGCGAAGGCCATGCGCAGGCTGTCGCGCCATAACAGGATACGTGCGCCACCGGCCGGCTCCTCGAGCGCCCAGTGTACCCGCGCGCGCATTTGCGCACCGGCGGGCGAGAAGTAAAAGACGACGGCCGCCGCGGTGATCCCGAGTGCCAGAACTGCCAGGCGGCGCGTGAGGCGGACTCCGCGCCAGAATACGAGCATGAGTGCGCCCGCTGCCAGACCCAGCATGGCCGCGCGCGTGCCGCTGAGGACGATGGCGATGGAGCCCGCCGCCACCGCGACCCACGCCAGCCATCTCCAGTAAGTGTGCGGCTCCACGGCGGCTAACGCGGCGCCGGCGAACACGACGAAGAGCAGCCAGTTGGCGGAGTAATCCGCATGACCCAATGTGGAAGGCGGGCGGACAATGGTCCAGATGCCTTCGCCCACATGGTAACCGCGGGCGTCCAGAAGCGGATCCCACCCGAAGTATTGCGCCATGCCGTAAGCCGCCACCAGCAATCCGCTGAGCGAAACGCCGCGCAGTAAGACTCGCAGCCGGCCGGGTTGCCCCGCGCAGCAGGCGGCCACCAGAAAGGCGAAACTCAGGGCCGCGAGTTGCGTGACGAGACCCCAATAGCGCCAGTTACTGCCTGCCAGCGACAGCGCCGGATTCGCGGACGCGACGGTCGAGATCACCAATGACACAGCCATGCCGCATGACGCCAGAACAAACCAGCGTGCCGCCCGCGAGGCACGCAAAAACCCCGCCGCACCACCCGCCGCCGCCCACCAAACGGCCGCGACAGCGGTTCCCAGCAGCAGCAGGACCACCTTAGGTGTAACATCGAAGTAAAAAAACCATCCGGGAGCGATCGCCAGCGGGATTAACGCTAAAACGACGGCCAGCAACACGGCCATATAGGCTACACTATCTCACAGGCATGCCCGCAGGCGCGTCGGAAACTGTAAACACTTACCGCTATCTCAGCTTCCTGGGATCGCGCTGGCGATTCATCGCGGTATCCTGCGCGGTGGCCGTGAGCCTGGCGCTGGCCGTGAGCCTGTTGCGTACCAAACTCTACACAGCCACTTGCCGCATTTTGATCGAACCGCCCACGGGCACCGATATCCGCAGCGCGCTGGGAGTAAGTCCCATTTACCTGGAGTCGCTTAAGACTTATGAACATTTCGCAGGCAGCGACAACCTGTTCCTGCGAGCCCTCGACCGTTTTCAATTGCGACGGCGTTTCCCGGACCGCACCATTGAATCCTTGAAGACCGGAATCCTGAAGGTGGGCATGGTACGCGATACCAAGATTCTGGAGATCAAAGTGACGCTGCCGGATCCTAAGACGGCCCAGGCGCTGGCGTTGTATCTGGGCGAAGAGACCGTGACGCTCAGCCGTTCGGTGGACGAGGAAGGCGACCGGGAATTGACGCAGGCCATCGAGAAGGAGGAGGCCGGCGCGCAGGCGCGCCTGGATAGAAGCGAAACAGCCTGGACCCGCGCGCTCGCGCAACAGCCGGTCGACAGCCTGCAGCAGGATGTGCAAAGTGGCGGCGACCTGAAGAGCAGCCTGCAGCGGCAACTGCTGCGCGCCGAAGCGGACGCTTCCGAGGGCCCATCGGGCGAAGCCGCCGCCAGCCGCGCGCGGGCCGATACGCTGCGCAGACAGCTTGCCGGCGTCGCGCGGGACCTGGCCGCCAGGGAAGAGCAACTGGCACGCCGCCTGGGCGAACGGGATCGCGTAGATACAGAACGTACGGCCAGCCAGGAAGCGTATTCGGCGGTCGAAGCCCGGCTCAACCAGGCGCGCGCCGGCCTGGGATATCGCAGCGAGCGCCTGAAAATCATCGATCCGGGCATTGTTCCGGAGCAGCCGTCGGCGCCTAACATTCCGCTGCGCCTGTTCGCAGCGCTGTTACTGGGACTGGTGGTGCCGGTCATTTACCTGACGCTGGAGCTGAGCTACCGGACCCAGCGGGCGGTGGGCCAGTTATCGCGGCCCGCGGCCCGGCTGCGGTTGACCGGCGATGATTGACCGCGCGCGCTTTTCACATCCCGCGGCCTGGACATGGCGATTCGCCGCGCCCGCGCTGGCGGGCATCTACGCGGCATGCATCGCGCTGGCTTCCAAACCGGCCATGGCGCTGGCGCTGGCGATACCCCTGGTGACGATCCCTCTGGGTTATTGGGCGATCGTGCAGCGCAATCGTTGGCTGACCTTGTTCTTTGCCGCCGCGCTGTTATTGCCGCCCCTGCCGTTGGGACTGGGCGATTCCGGACCGCATCCGGCGCTGGTCTTTGTGGCGCTCGGCCTGCTCGCCGGTTTATTTCGTCTGCGCGAGTGGCACGCAGCGCCGGCAGCTTTAAACCGCGCGTTCGGTTTGTTCCTGTCGATCCTGCTGGGAAGCGCGGCGGAAGCCATGTTGTATTCCGGCGCCCGCGTGGGACTGGGCAGCCTGATGCGCGTGCTGTTGTTCGGCATTTCGGTTTACGTTTTCTTTTATACCGCGTATGGCCCGGACGCGAGAGAGCCGCGGGATGCCTTCGCGCAGACGCGAGTGCTCTACTGGATGGCCGCCGGGTCCGCATTGTTCGCGTGCGTGGATTTCTATTTCCAATTCCCCGCCCCGGCGGGATATGGGGCGCAGTTCGTGTGGCTGCAGGCCGGCGTCTTCCGCCGGGCGCAGGGCCTGTTTTACGAAGCCAGCACGCTCGGCAACTTCTGCGCGTTTTTCCTGACTATGATCGCCGCCGCGCTGCTCGGGCCGCGTGAAGAAGCTCCGCTTTCCCGGCGCGGACTGCTGCTTGGCGGCAGCGTCTTCGCCGCGGCCCTGGTGCTCTCCTACTCGCGCGGATCGCTGTTGAACGTACTGGTGGCCCTGGCGGTCCTGATCTATGTGAATCGTTCCCGCATCCGGCCCGGCAGATTCTTCCTGGCACTGGCCGGTTCCGCGGTGGCCACGGCGCTGGCTGTACACACGGTTTTGCCGGCTTTCGCCGGCGCCTACTGGATGCGCATCTCCACTTCGATCGAATATCTCTTCTCCGAAACCGAGGGCCTGCTTTCGGGCCGCGTCACGAGTTGGCGCGCGGTGCTCGAGTTCCTGGCGCGGCATCCCTGGCATGCGCTATTCGGGATCGGATACAAAACGCTGCCCTACTCGGATTACCTCGGCCACACGGTAATTACCGATAACATGTACCTGAGCCTGCTCGCCGAAACCGGCCTGGTGGGCTTAGGAGCGATGCTGTGGCTCAGCCTGCAGATCCTGCGGTCGGCGCGGCGCGCAGCCGCATCGCGGGAGCCTCGCCGCCGCTTTTTCGGCAGTTGGATCCTGGCGTTTTGGGCCGGTCAGATGGTGCAGATGTTCACCGGCGACCTGCTGACGTATTGGCGGGTGTTGCCGCTCTACTTCTGGGTGCTGGCGGTCGCGGTGCGGCATGAACATTCTGTGTCTTGACCAGTTCGGCGAACTGGGCGGCGCGCAACGCTGCCTGCTCGATCTGCTGCCCGCCATGGCGGGCCGTGGCTGGAGCGCACATCTGGCCGCGCCCGGTAACGGCCAATTGGCGGAGCGCGCCGCCCGGTGCGGGGCCACAGTCGACGCGCTCCTCTGCGGCCCGTATTCCGCGGGCCGGAAGACGGTGGCGGATATGGCGCATTTTGCGGCCGAAGCTCCGCGTTTGGCGGGCGAGATCCGCGGACTCGTGCGGCGATACGACGCCGATCTGATTTACGTCAACGGCCCGCGCCTGCTGCCGGCGGCAGCCTTGGGCATAACGCGTGGCGGGGGCAAGAGGCCGCCGGTGCTGTTTCATTCGCATAGTCTGCTCGATGGTGTTTCGCGGCGCATCGCGGGGCGCTCGCTGGCGCGACTGCGGGCCTCGATGGTGGCTGTCTGCCGCTTCGTGGCCGGGCCGCTATTGCCCTACTCGGGCGACCGGGGAATCCGCGTGGTGTACAACGGCGTGCGGGGGATGGCGGCGGCCGAGCGGACGCTGGCCGCGGGCCCTGAGATCCGCATCGGCGTGATCGGCCGCATTTCGCCGGAAAAGGGACAGGCGGAATTCCTGCAGGCGGCCCGCATTCTCTATGCCGCCGCGCCACAATGCCGTTTCGCGATCTGCGGCGCGCCGCTATTTTCCAATCCGGAGGCTCTGCGATATTGCGCGGCGCTGGAGGCGCTGGCCGAAGATCTACCGGTGGAATTTGGCGGCTGGACGGAAGACGTCGAGGGCATGCTGGCCACATTGGACCTGTTGGTGGTGCCTTCCACGGCCGTCGATGCCACGCCGCGCGTGATCCTGGAGGCTTTCGCCGCCGGCGTGGCCGTGGTTGCTTTTCGGGCGGGAGGTATCCCCGAAATCGTGGAGCATGGAGTGACGGGGTTTCTGGTGGAGCAGCGTTCCCCCAAGGCGCTGGCGTCCGCCATACGGGATCTATTGCGGGAGCCGGACCGCCTGCGCGAGGCGGCCGCTAATGCGCGCGTGAAGGCGCGGGGCGAATTCAGCCTGGAGCGCTACCAGGCGGAGATGGTTGCCGCGATTGAGGCGGCGCTGGGCGCGCCCGTGGCGCACGCTTCAGCGGGCAGCGGCGAACTTTAGTTCGCCGAACGCGGGACTTAAGAGTCCCGCCGGGTCGCTCAAGCGTGTCAGGATGGCCCTGCGGGCCACCAAATGTGATGAAAACTCAATTTGGAGGGCGGCCAATCCTGGCTCAGGGGGTCTCGCCGCTGTTTCACCCGCATCCGCGGAGGCTCCCGCTGAAGCGTGCGCTACACCCCGCCTACAATAAGGTGAGACCGTGCCCGATACCCAACGTTCCTTCGTCTTCCACGATCCCACCGGCAAACGCTGGCAGCGCTTCCGCCGCAGCCTCCAGACCGGCGCCATCTTCTTCGGTCTCCTGGCAGTCCTGTTCGCCATGAGCATGGCCATCAGCCCCCAAATACCCGCTCTCGGTCTCCCCCCGGTCGAGCACATACCCGCCCTCGACGAAGTCCCCGCCATCATCCGCGGCGAGCGTCCCGTCCGCAACGTCCCCTTCAAACTGCGCAAGGCCGCCGGCAACATCAAGTATGTGCGCTCCGCCTCGCCCGTGCTGCATCCCAAGGCCGCCGCGCGCGTCGGCGCCCACAGCCCCATCGTGTTCGGCTTTTACGTCAATTGGGACCCGGCCAGCATGGTCTCCCTGCGCATGCACCTCGCGCATCTCACACACCTCGTGCCCGAATGGCTGATCCTGCGCAATGCCCAGGGCGATCTCGACGACCAGAGCGATCCTACCGTCATGGCCATCGCCGCCCAAGCCCGCCTGCCTATCCTGGCCCTGGTCACCAACTATCGCGATGGCTGGCAGCCGGCCGACGTCCGCAAAATCCTGCGCGATGCGGGGGCTTGCCGCGATTTGGTCGATAACATCTACAACAACCTCTCCGAACACCATTTTGCCGGCGTCAACATCGACTTCGAAGATCTCGCGCCGCGCGACCGCGATCTCTTCCTGGCCTTCATGCGCCAGTTGCGCGCGAAGCTCCAGCCCGCCGGCCTGCTGCTCACCGAGAGCGTCCCCATCGACGACCCGGCTTACGATATCGCGCAGCTTTCGGCGGTCAACGACTACATCGTGCCGATGGTCTACGACGAGCATTATCAGTCGGGCGAACCCGGACCGATAGCCTCCCAAGGCTGGTTTCAGAAGGAGATCGATCGCCTGGCCGGCATGGCGCCGCCGGAGAAAATGGTCATCGGAATCGGCAATTACGGCTACGATTGGACCATCGGCGGCACCGGGTCCGCTGAAACCACCTTCGGCGAGATCGTGTCGCAGGCCGTCTCCGACCGCTCCGGCATCGATTGGGATGCAGCCATGGCCAATCCCGTGCATCGCTACCAGGCGGGCGGACGCCGCCACGAAGTCTGGTTCCTCGATGCGGTCACCGCCCTCAACGAAGCACGCGGGGTCGCGGATGCCGGTTTCCGCGGCGTCGCCCTATGGCGCTTGGGCGCGGAAGATCCCGACCTGTGGAAGGTCCTCCAGCCCAGCGCGTGGCCCGCCGCCGATTACGATCCCCGCCAGCTTTCCCTCCTCACCGCCGAAAAATCCGTGAACAACTACGGCAATGGCGACGTGCTCCGCATCGTCGAGACGCCCCGCGATGGCGGCCGCCAGGTGACTCGCGGCGCCGACGGACGCTATGCGGAACAGTATGGCCAGTTGCCGTCTTACTACACCATCGAATCGAGCGGCGGCGGCCAGGCCCGCAAAGTGCTGTGCCTCACCTTCGACGATGGCCCGGACCCGCGCTATACTCCCGCGGTCCTCGATATCCTCCGCAGCCACGGCGTGCACGCTACTTTCTTCATCATCGGCGCCAACGCCGACCAGAACATCGGGCTGGTCAAGCGCGAGTATGCCGAAGGCCACGACATCGGCAATCACACATATACCCATCCCAATATCGCGCTGGTATCCGGCGAGCGCGCGGCGCTGGAGTTGAGCACCACCGAGCGTATCATCGAGAACGCGCTGGGTGTTTCCACCGTGCTGTTCCGGCCGCCATACAACGCCGATAGCCAGCCCCAGACTCCCGAGGAAATCCTGCCGGTGCTGCGCGCGCAGAAGGCCGGCTACGTCACAGTGGGCGAGCGCATCGATCCGCGCGATTGGGCCAAGGGCGTGACCGCGGATGAAATCGTCGCGGAGATCCAAGGGGAACTGCAATCGCCCGAAGACCCCGGCCATGTGATCCTTTTGCACGATGCCGGCGGGGACCGCTCCGCCACGGTAGCCGCCCTGCCGCGCATTCTCGAAAGTTTGCAGGCGCGCGGTTACCGCTTCGTCCCCCTGAGCGAGTTGCTGGGGCAGACGCGCGCACAGCTCATGCCCGCGCCCTCCGCCGTCGAAATGCGCTGGGCGCGCATCGAGGGCGGCGCCTTCGACTCGCAGGGCGCGTTTAAAAAAATCATCGGCATGCTCTTCCTCTGGGCCATTTATCTGACCTTGGCCCGCTCCCTCTTCTACGGTTCGCTCGCCTTGGTGCAGAAGTGGCATGCCGCGGGCGCGCGTTTCGATTCCACTTTCCGCCCGCCGGTCTCCGTCATCATCGCCGCATATAACGAGGAGAAGGTCATCGCGCGCACGGTCGAATCCATCCTGCGGAACGGCTACGGCGATTTGGAGCTGGTCATCGTCGACGATGGTTCTCAAGACGCGACTCTCGAAGTCTTGCGCCGCGATTTTTCAGGCCGCCCCAATGTCCGCATCCTCTCGCAGCCTAACGGCGGCAAGTCCTCGGCGCTGAACAACGCCATCGCGCATGCCCGCCACGAACTCCTGATCGCGCTGGATGCCGATACCATCTTCCGCGCCGGCACCATCGAAAAGTTGGTGCGGCACTTCGCCGATCCCCACGTGGGCGCGGTCTCGGGCAACGCTCGCGTAGGCAACCGCAACCGCTGGATCACGCGCTTCCAGTCGATCGAGTACATCTACGGCTTCAACCTGGATCGCCGCGCGCTCGATTTGCTGAATGCCATCACCGTGGTGCCCGGCGCGGTGGGCGCCTGGCGCAAGGCCCTCATCCTCCAGATGGGCGGATTCGGAGACGATACCCTGGCCGAAGACACCGACCTCACCCTGAAGATCCGCCGCGCCGGTTACCGTATCCGCTATGAGCAGGATGGCGTGGCTTTCACCGAAGCTCCCGAAGACACGCGCGGGCTGGCCAAGCAGCGCTTCCGCTGGGCATTCGGCACTCTGCAGGCCGCCTGGAAACATCGCGACGCACTCTTCGTTCCCAAATATGGATCGCTCGGCTTCGTGGCCCTGCCCAGCATCTGGATTTTCCAGGTGCTTCTTTCCGCCCTTTCCCCTTTCGCCGAAGTCGCCATGATCGTGGCCCTGTTCGCCGGTAACTGGCGCATCGTGCTCGCGTTCTATCTCGCGTTCTTCGTCCTGGAACTGCTCACGGGCCTCGTAGCTTACTGGCTGGAAGGCGAGAAACCCTGGGATCTGGCGCTTTTGTTCTTTCAGCGCATCTATTACCGCGAGTTGATGTACTATGTGGTGGCCAAGTCCCTGATCTATGCCGTTCGTGGGCGCGTGGTCGGCTGGGGCAAGCTGGAGCGCCGCGCGACCGTGCAGGAGGTATAGGGTATAATCGCATTGATGAGCACCACCGCGGCGCCGATCACCGTCGACGAGTTCCTGAAGCTGCCGGATATCGAGGAGCAGAGGATTGAGTTGATCGATGGAGAGGTGGTCGATACGCCAGGTGGCGGGCCGGCTCACGAGCTCGTGAAATCGAACCTGATTGAAATGCTGGCCGTATGGTGTTTTCAGCAGCGGGCCGGCAAGGTATTTGTCGAGTCGGCGTATCGGCTGCACGAGCGTACCATGCTGGTGCCCGACCTGAGCGTGTTGAATATCGAACGCACGCGGCGGGGGAACGAGTTGCTACGTGGCGCGCCCGACCTGGCGATTGAAGTCGTATCCTCCGAAACGGCCGACCGTCTCCAAACCAAGATCCGGCTGTATTTCAAACACGGAAGCAAAGACGTTTGGTCGGTCTTTCCCGGCTCACGGATCGTTCAGGTGAACCATCCAAACGGCCGCACCGACACCTTCGAGCAAGATCAAATTCTCGAAGACCCGGACGCCTTGCCCGCTTTCAGCACGCCCGTCAGCGCGATCTTTGAGGGTCTCTAGGCAAACCAATACCCGCCTGAGTCGTCTATCCTCAAATCGTATGACTCGAAGGGAACTCTTGGCGGCCGTCACCGCCCTAGCCTCGCCACCCCTTTCGGCATCGGGAGAGTATCGGACCATGGAGCAGCGCATTAGTATTGTCACCCTTGGCGTCGGAGACCTCGCCAAGTCCCGGCGCTTCTACGCGGAAGGCCTCGGCTGGAAGCCGGTCTTCGAGAACCAGGAGATTGTCTTCTTTCAAACCGGCGGCATGGTGTTTGCCCTCTTCCTGCGCGATCAACTCGCGGCGGACTTTCACGCGGATTCGAAGGACTTCGGCAAACCGGCCATGGCTCTGGGCCACAACGTCCGGTCCCAGGACCAGGTCGACCCCCTGATCGCACGCGCCGCGGCAGCCGGCGCGACCATCCTGAAGCCGGCGAGCAAGACATCCTGGGGCGGTTACTCGGGCTATTTTGCGGATCCCGATGGCTTCCCGTGGGAAGTCGCATGGAATCCCGGATGGCCGCTGGCGCCCGACGGCAGCGTGACCTACCGCTGACCCAGGCTAAGCCGTTCGTTACCACACTTACTTTCTCGAACGCAAAGGCAACCGCCAGAAGTCCTGATCTCTGACTTTATTCGTGGCGCCCTTTGCGGTAACCTTGGCGCCTTGGCGAGAAGCCCGATGAACCTCGGCGATCCCAGCCTTGTGTGTGGTTTTCGCCTCACGTCAGCGCGACCTCTGGAGCGCCGGAGGAGCATCGCCGGCGGGAGCAGGCGGTGGCCCTGAAGGCGCAGGCGGTGGCGCTGAAGGCGCAGGCGGTGGCCCGGAAGGCGCGGGCGGTGGCCCGGAAGGTTCCGGCGGCTGGCAGGCCGCGAGCCCTACAGAAAACGCCGCGACACTGTGCCATTGCCCGCCTACACGGTGCTCCACGCGGTTCGACTTGCTGGCCGCATCCGGGCGCAGCCGCCAGTCCGCATTCGGCGAGTGTTGCATCAATTCGATCAGCCGTTCGCTGGTCTGCCGCAGCATCCAGGTCTCACCCGCATTGGGAGTCTCGTACAACTCATATTGGCCGTTTCCCCCTGCCCCGCCCCGGTAGATCGAAAGGACGCCGCTGGTCCGCGACTGGAACCAGAAATCCACGATCGCCCCGAATTGCGGGTCCCCGAAGATCGGTTGCGCCTGCCAGGTCTTACCGCCGTCGGTCGTAGCCAACAGGAAAGGATCCCGCGGCAGCGGATGCTGCACTTCCCCGGCTACCCAGCCGTTCTCGAAATCGATGAACTGGATGCGGTCCAGGCCCGCCAGCCGGATGCGCTCGTGCGGCTCGTGCCAGGTCTTGCCCCCGTCGTCGCTGGCTAACAGTACCGAATAAAGGGTTGTCGATGAAGAGTGGATATTACCGGCTACGAATATCCGGTTTCCCACCGCCTCCACCGACGCCAGTTCCAGGAATACGGCGCAGGGATCGTCTATCGTGCAGCTTAATCCCGCCGACCGGATGTCTTCCTCTCCGCAAAGGTACGGCAGGATCATGGGTTTGCCGGTATTTTGCAGCGCAGGATTTTCCGCCGGCTGCGCCGCCGCAACGCACGCGAAGCCAACGATTCCCACCCCCAATGCGATAAAAAGCCTCATTTCCCCGATTGTATCGCCTCTTAAATGTGAGAAAAAATACAATTCAGGTGATCCCCTGTAACCCTTGCACCAAAACCGTCGTCTTTTCGGCAAATCCCCGTTACGATAAGCGGGCGCACTCACCCCTTTCACCCAATCGCGCCCGCTTTTACCTCTCGTCGTGGCGCACGCTTTAGCGTGCCGGCGGGACTTTTAAGTCCGCGCCGCTATAGCAGAATCTTACTCCTCGAACAAAGCCGTGCTCAAATACCGCTCGGCCGAATCCGGCAGGATCACCACAAACGTCTTGCCCCTAAACTGCTCCTCCCGAGCCAGCCGCGGCGCCACCGACATCGCCGCCCCGCATGAGATCCCGCACAGAATCCCCTCTTCCCGTGCCAGCCTCCGCGAAGTCTCGGTGGCCTCCTCG
>Ga0187871_10002701_pt1 | contig 14196 bp, 14 predicted proteins | sample June2016WEW_16_1_FD_132988 | JGI IMG/M metagenome (GOLD analysis project Ga0187871, IMG submission 132988) | Peatland microbial communities from SPRUCE experiment site at the Marcell Experimental Forest, Minnesota, USA - June2016WEW_16_10 | ecosystem: Environmental > Terrestrial > Soil >... | reverse complement strand
GGGCAACGCGGACCAGCGCCTCGCCCACGGCGGCGCACCACCACAGCGAAAGGAGCCGCCACCGTTGTTGCAAGCACCTCACCCTAAAAGGGGTCGGCGCGGGGAGAATTTTCGGAAGAACCCAATTTGGCCCGTGTTTTCAACAACGGCCAGGAACGAAAGCCAAGCTCAGCTCACCGAGACCCGGCCTTTTTGCGGGCTCCCGCCTCGCAGCCACCATGCGCGGCCGCCTCCGCACCCTCATAATAAAATCAGGTCTTCAATGTCCGACTGCCTCGACCCCGACTGCCTCAAATCCGTCCGCCAGATCCTTGCCGCCGCCCGCTTCGCCGCCGAACGCCATGCCACGCAGCGGCGCAAAGGCCGCACCGCGGAGCCTTACGTCAATCATCTTCTGGAAGTCGCCGAACTCCTGGCCAGGACCGCGGACCAGCTCGATACCAACCTGATTGTGGCCGCGCTGCTGCATGACGCCATCGAAGACGTCGGCGTCTCACGCGAAGAGATCGCCGCCCGCTTCGGCGAAGACGTTGCCGCCCTGGTGGCCGAAGTGACCGACGACAAGTCGCTGCCCAAGGAAACACGCAAGGCGCTGCAGGTGGAGAATGCCCCCAGGAAATCGCCGCGCGCGCAGGCCTTGGGCGCGGCCGACAAGATTGCCAACGTGCGCAGCATCGTTGCCAGTCCGCCTGCCAACTGGAGTTTCGAACGGCGTGTCGAGTATGTGCGCTGGGCGCGCCAGGTAGTGGGGCGCTACGACCGCCTGAATGGGCGCCTGGCCGCCGAGTTCCAGCAAGCCAGTGCCGAACTTCAGGAGTGGGAAAAATCCGGCGGCACGAACGACTTCTTCTGAGGGGCGTCCAGCGCTTCCTGCAACAATTCGTGCAATAACTCGTCGTAAATGCGGGCATAGCGTTCCGCGCCTTCGTCCAGGTGCAGCGCGTACTCCCGCGTCAACCGCACTTTCTCCCGAATATACGGCCGCGCCACGCCGGTGAAATGGTCGAACCAGTCGTCGGCCACGGCATCGTCGTACTTCAGGCGTAGATATTCACGCAGCGTCCGCCACGTCTCGGTATGCGCGCGCAGCATCTCGCCGGTATTCTGGACGCCGCACGCGGCTATGGTTTCAAGATATAGGGCGGCCACTGCATTTTCGATGGCCGCGCGCCGGAAGGCCACGCGCGGATTGTCCGCGGCGAGGGCCGAGCGTTCGATCTGGAGCAGGGCGGGTGCGGAGTTCAGTTCCGCCATGGCGATATCCGGCCGCGGTGGCTCGATACGCATGCGGCGGCGGCGCTGCTCGCGCATCAGATATACGACCGCGGCCACGGTAAGGGCCGTCATGAGCGGGAATAATTCGCGCAGCAACATCTCTCCAGATCAGCGTACATCGTTCACTGGCCCGGCGTGTCCTGCGGGGCTGGACTGCTACCATGGAGGGCATGAGTCCGAATCAGCCGGGGCAGCCCCCCAAGTTGCCCATTCCAGGTGTGAAGAATCTGATCGCGGTAGGGTCCGGCAAAGGCGGCGTGGGCAAGACCACGGTGGCCGTCAACCTGGCGGTCGGGCTCGCCAAACTGGGGCACCCGACGGGCCTCATGGATGCCGACGTTTACGGCCCCAACGTGCCGCTGATGATGGGCATCAACCGCACTCCCATGGCGTATGGCGAGCGCATCCAGCCGCTCGATCGATTCGGCGTGAAACTCATGTCCATGGGCTTCCTGAATCCGGGCGACAAGCCGCTGGTTTGGCGCGGCCCGATGCTGCACAGTGTGATCCAGCAGTTTCTGCGGGGCGTGGATTGGGGCGAACTCGATTACCTGGTGATCGATCTGCCCCCCGGCACGGGCGATGTGCAACTCACCCTGATCCAGACCGCTCCGATTACCGGCTCCATCGTGGTCACCACGCCCTCCGATGTTTCGCTCGAAGACGCGCGCAAGGCCGTGCACATGTTCCACCAGGTGCGTGTGCCCATCCTGGGCATCGTGGAGAACATGAGCTATCTCATTTGCCCGCATTGCAGCGAGCGCATCGATGTATTCAGTCACGGCGGGGGGCGCCGCACCGCCGCCGAGATGAAAGTGCATTTCCTGGCCGAATTGCCGCTGAATCCCGCCGTGCGCGTCGGCGGCGATACGGGCAAGCCCATCGCGCTCGATGATGGCCCGGGCAAACCGGGCGCGGGCTTCTTAGAACTGGCGCGCAACACTATCGCGCGCATCGAGGAAATCGGACCGCAGGAAGGCCCGCGCATCGAGATCACGGATTAGGCACAGCCACTAACGGATCAAAACATGGACCTGACTCGCCGTAGTTTGATGGGTTCCGTCGCGCTGGCCGCCGGGGCGCTGGCGGCTCCGCCGGCTTTCGATCTGGAAGAGGCTACCGTCGACGATCTGCGGAAGCGCATGACGGCCGGCAGCCTGACCGCGCGCGCGCTCACCAACCAATACCTGGAGCGCATCGCGGCCATCGACAAGCGCGGGCCGTCCCTGAACGCGGTGATCGAGATCAATCCGGATGCGCTCGCGATCGCCACCGCCCTGGACGCCGAGCGCAAAGCCAAGGGGCCGCGCGGCCCATTGCATGGCATACCTGTCCTGATCAAGGACAACATCGACACGGCCGACCGCATGATGACCACCGCCGGCTCGCTGGCGCTGGCCGGTTCCATCGCGGCCAGGGACTCAGTGGTGGCCGGGCGACTGCGCGCGGCGGGCGCGGTCTTGCTGGGCAAGACCAATCTCAGCGAATGGGCCAATTACCGGTCCAGCCACTCGACCAGCGGCTGGAGCGGCCGCGGCGGCCTCACGCGCAATCCCTACGCGCTCGACCGCAACGCCTGCGGCTCCAGTTCCGGATCGGGCGCGGCAGTCTCGGCGAATCTCTGCACGCTGGCGATCGGCACGGAAACCGACGGCTCCATCGTGTGCCCGTCTTCGACCAACGGCATAGTCGGGATTAAGCCAACGCTGGGCCTGATTCCGGCGACCGGGATCATCCCCATCGCCCATTCTCAGGATACAGCCGGCCCGATGGCGCGCACGGTCGCCGACGCCGCTATTCTGCTGGGTGTCCTTACCGGCAACGATTATACCCGATCGCTCGACGCTAACGGCCTGCGCGGTGCGCGAATTGGCGTGGCCCGCGACAAATTCTTCGGCTTCAGCGAGGAGACGGACCGGGTCATCGACGGGGCCATCGCCGAGATGCAGCGGCGCGGCGCGGAGATCGTCGATCCGGCCGACATCCCGACCGCCGGCAAGTTCGACGATTCCGAATCGGTGGTGCTGAGCTACGAGTTCAAGAACGACTTGAATCTGTATCTCGGCGCGCTGGGGCCCAAGGCGCCCGTGCATTCTCTGGCCGATGTGATCGCTTTCAACGAGAGCCATCGCGAACAGGAGATGCCCTACTTCGGCCAGGACATCATGATCAAGGCACAGACCAGGGGCCCGCTCACCAGCCAGGAATATCTGGACGCGCTCGATAAGGACCACCGGCTCTCGCGTACCGAGGGCATCGACGCCGTGCTGGGCAAGTACCATCTGGATGCTCTGGTGGCTCCGACCGGCGGCCCGGCATGGTGCACGGACCTGGTGAACGGCGACCACGCGCCCGGCGGAAGTTCCACGCCTGCCGCCGTCGCGGGATACCCGAATATCAACGTGACCGCGGGGTATGTGTTTGGCCTGCCGGTGGGGATCTCTTTCTTCGGGACCGCGAATTCCGAGGCGCTGTTGATCAAGCTGGCATACGCTTTCGAGCAAGCCACGCGGCAGCGCCGCGCGCCCCAGTTCCTGCCGCATGCGCTGTGATAAACCGGAGGCCGTAGCGCATGCTTCAAGCGTGCCGGCGGGACTTCTAAGTCCCGCATTACGCTGGGTTGAGGTCTGCTACGATCTCGTCATGCGTTGCACCCGCTTATCCACTTTGTTCCTCGCCGCCGCCGCGGTCGCTTCCGCGCAGCAGGCCGTTAATCCCCGGCCGCCCGTAATCGACGTGCACGTGCACACCTTGGGAGGCATTCCCGGCGTCGGGCCCATGTGTCCTTTCAATCCGCAATTCCTGGCAGCCGACCCCCGCGAAAAAGCCGGCCCCATCGGTTGGGCCAAACAGGACTGCACCGAACTCCTGGAGCCTTCCAAGACGCCCGAGGAATACATGAAGGCCGTGCTCGCCGAATATGAACGGCTCAACGTTACGGCGGTGGTCATGGGAGACCAGAAATCCGTCCAGAAATGGAAAGACGCGGCGCCCGCCCGCATCATCCCGGGAACCTCATTTGAAATCGGAAACGGCGGCGGCAAGTATTTGCCCGTAGAGGAACTGAGAACCGCCTTCACCACGGGTGGATTCAAAGTGATGGGCGAGGTCGGTTTGCAATACCAAGGGCTCTCGCCCAGCGACCCTTCGGTGGATAAGTACTTTGCGTTGGCGGAGGAACTCGACATTCCGGTGGGCATCCACATGGGTACCGGCGGATCCGGGCGCGCGAATATCGCTATGCCCAAATTCCGCGGGTCGATGGGCAATCCGCTGCTGCTCGAGGACCTGCTGGCCCGGCATCCCAAACTGCGCTTGTGGATCATGCACGCGGGCTACCCGATGATCGAACCGTTGCTCACGCTTCTCCAGGCCAACGCGTATGTGTACGTGGACGTAGCCGGGCTCATCTGGAGCTACCCGCTCAAAGAAGTCCACACCTACATCCAGCGCATTGTCGAAGCCGGCTTTGAAGATCGCGTGATGTTCGGTACCGACCAGTTGATCTGGCCCAAACTGATGGCTACGTCGATCGGCGTGATCGAGGGCGCTACTTATCTCACGCCGCAACAGAAGCGCGACATCCTCTATAACAACGCGGCGCGATTTCTGCGGCTGGATCTGGCGAACAAGAAGTAGCGGCATATTTTGCATTTCTGCCTGCCATGCGAATCCGCTGGTGGTTAGCGTCGATCTGGATCTGCTTTCTGCTGCGGGGCTGGTTCTATGCTTCCATGTTTCCCCTTTGGGAAGGCTACGACGAGTTCGCGCATTTCGGAGTTGTGCGGGCCATGGCCACCAAAGGGATGTGGCTGGTGCCTCGCGATCAGCCGGGGCCGCGGGATGTGGAGGAATCGCTTAGACTCGCGCCCATACCGTGGGAAGTGCGCGGTTGGGATGTTTTCCGGTCATCCCTCACCGACGAAGCGTATTGGGGGCTGCCGCCGGAAGAAAGGCGCCGGCGGGAATCCAGGCTGCGAGATATGCCGCCGGCCTGGGCCGCGGAAGATTCAACCGGCGTGATATCGGCCTATGAAGCGCTCCAGCCGCCGCTCTATTACTGGCTGATGGCTCTCGTGCTTGCCGCGCTCAAAGGCTGCGGGCTGCTGGCGCAGGTCATGTGTTTGCGATGGATCGCCGTAGCGATGGCCTCCCTGGCGGTGCCATTGATCTTTCGGATTGCTTCGGCGGTCACCGGGAGCGGGGCCACAGCGTTGGGATGTTCAGCGGTAGTCGCGGTAATGCCTGGATTTGCAACCAATGCGGCGCGGGTCAGTAACGAGCCGCTCTCGATTCTGTTGTTTACGCTCCTGACGTGCCTGGGGCTCCAGATTCTCGATCGCCCACCCAGCGCCCGTAGCGCCGCCGCCCTCGGCGCGGTCCTGGGACTTGGACTTCTGACCAAAGCCTATTTCCTGACGGCCGTTCCGCCTGTGCTCCTGCTCTTGCTTTACAGATACCGGAAGGCCTGGCTGCCCACGCTGACGGCTTGCGCTACCGCCGCGGCGATCGCCGGCTGGTGGTACTGCCGAAACCTGGCGACCACGGGAACCCTTTCGGGGCTTGCCGAGACCGTCATGCTGCGCCACAAACCCGCGGCCGCACTTCTGCCTGCGATTTTTCGCATTCCCTGGCTTCGGGCAGTAGACGTGATCCTGGTTTCGCACCTCTATTTCTGCGGATGGAGTTCCCTGACGGTGCGAAGCTGGATGTATCACCTGTTTTTCGCGATCGTGCTCGTGGCGGCGGTCGGCCTGCTCGCACAATTGCGAAGGCCGCCGGTGGCTTGGCTGGCGGTTATATACGGCTTCTTCTGGCTCGGGGAGTTCTACAACGTATTTCTGCAATACCTGACCAAAGGTCTCGCGGGATCGATGGGTTGGTACATGTACGCCGTGGTGGCCTGCGAAGTGACTCTTTGTGCGGTGGCCTTCGGCCGCCGGCGGGTCTGGGCAATGACGATGGGCGCCTTCCTATTCGGCCTGCTGGACCTTTACGGCATGCACCGGCTGGCAATTCCGTACTACACGGGAATCCTCGGACATCAGGCGAATGGCGCGTTGGCCGGGCTGCATGCCGGCGCGTTTCGCAGCGTGGGCTTCGCCGGTATTTTTGAACGGCTGGCGGCCAACAAGCCAGGCCCGATCTCGGAGCCATTGATGGTCGCGCTTTGGATCCTGTACTTAGGCGGCACTATGGTGCCGATGGCGGCGATGGCAGCGCAGCTAGTCCACTCCCGGAACGTGCATTCCCAAAAACGGACACTCTTGGATCCTGCGCCCACCGTTCCTAACCTTTTTCCCCCTAAGGAGTCATAATGTTACCAGCCTCGGATCGATTGGCAGGCGCCGTGCCCATCTCTCCGCGGAACCAATCATGGACGTACCGAGAAAAGACGCAGCCAAGAAACGCCTGATCAAGCGCATTATCATTGGGTTAGTCGTGCTAGCGGCCCTCGCGCCAGTGGGATATTTCGTGGGTATCCCTTTTGTCTTCAAAGGCCGGTTGAAACCGGCAGCGCCCGGCGTGGAACTTTCCACCCTGTGGCCCGATACGGTGCGGCGCGGTCCCATGGTTTGCGATGTTCGCGGCCTGGGCACCCTGGTCCCCGAAGACACCCTGTTGATCCCGGCCCAAACTGACGGGCGCATCGACAAGATTTTGATCAAGCCCGGCACGCCCGTGCGGCCGGACAGCGTCATCCTGACCATGAGCAATCCGGAGTTGCAGACCGCGTTGCTGGATGCCGGATATACGCTCAAGGCCGCGCAGGCGGCTTACACGGATTTGCGGGTGACGCTGGAAAAGCAAGGGTTGGACTTGAAAGCCAACGCCGCGCAAGTGTCCGCCGATTACCACTCAGCGCAACTTAAGGCCGAACGGGACGACGCCCTGGTGAAAGAGGGCTTGGTTGCCCCGGTGGATGCCAAGATTTCGGATGTGACCGCGCAGGAGCTTTCCACGCGCAACGATATTGAGGTAAAGCGGCTCAGCATCAACCAGGAGTCGGTGGAAGCCCAGTTGGCGGCCCAGAAGGTGAAAGTCGATCAGCTTGAGGCCGAGTATAAGCTGAAACAACAGCAGGTGGAAGAGCTTAAAGTCAGGGCAGGCACGGAAGGGATGCTGCAAGCGCTCCCCACGCCGGTTGAGGAAGGCCAAAAAGTGCTGGCCGGCACGGCGCTGGGCAAGGTGGCGCAACTCTCTAAGTTAAAGGCCGAGCTAAAGATCGCGGAAACCCAGGCCAAGGACGTGAAGATCGGCCAGCCGGCGGTGATAGATACGCGCAACGGTTTGGTAAAAGCGCACGTTTCACGCATCGATCCAGCCGTATTGAACGGCACGGTCACCGTGGATTGTAGCCTGGAAGGCACTTTGCCGCCGGGCGCGCGTCCGGATTTGAGCGTGGACGGAACCATCGAGTACGAGCGGCTCAACGACGTGGTCTTCATGGGCCGGCCGGTGTTCGGGCAGGCGGAAAGCACGGTCAGCCTTTTCAAGATCGAGCCGGACGGTAAGTATGCCAATCGCGTGCAGGTGAAGCTGGGCAGCGCAGCCGTCAATACTATTGAGGTGCGCACCGGGTTAAATGTGGGCGACCGGGTAATCTTGTCGGACATGTCCGCGTGGGACAATTACGAACGAATAAAACTGAACTAAACCCCGGAACGAAACGTATTGGAGATGAAATGGGCACTAACGGAAAAGAATCGCTGATTGTCTTGGATGGTGTGACAAAGGTGTTCGTGACCGACGAGGTCGAGACACACGCCTTATCCGGAATCCAGCTCGACCTGAAAAAAGGCGAGTACCTTTCGATCGCCGGACCGTCGGGCTGCGGCAAATCGACCCTGCTGGCCATTCTGGGCTTGCTGGACACGCCGAGCGATGGGACGTACACACTGAATAACCGGCCGGTCAGCGGATTGAAGCTTTCCGAACGCGCGCGCATCCGCAACCGGGAGATTGGGTTCATCTTCCAGGCGTTCAACCTCATCGGCGATCTGACGGTCTATGAAAACGTGGAATTGCCGCTGACCTACCGCGGGATGGGTTCGGCGGAGCGCAAGAAGCGCGTGCAGGAAGCCCTCGAGCGGGTGGGCATGTCTCACCGCATGAAGCATTACCCTTCGCAACTCTCGGGCGGTCAGCAGCAGCGCGTAGCGGTGGCGCGGGCGCTGGGCGGCGATCCGGTGATCCTGCTGGCGGACGAGCCGACTGGAAACCTGGATTCAGCCAACGGCGAAGCCGTCATGAATTTGCTGAAAGACCTGCATCGCAATGGCGCCACCATTTGTATGGTGACTCACGATCCCCGGTATGCGCAGTTCGCGGACCGCACCATCCGCCTGTTTGACGGACGGATCGTCGAGGAAAGCTACGAGGCGACTCGGAATTAGCCTGCCCACCAGGCCGGGCTGAGCAAAGCATAGGAGGGGAGAATGCTACTGGCAAGCGCCCTATTGGCGCTGGCAAGCGCGATCAGCCTGCCGGCAACCGGAAGCTTCCATCAGGAGTCCAGCCGGATTTATCCTCTTTCGGCGCGTGGACAGGTGTCGCTCCAAAACATCAATGGCGATGTGCACATCCGCGCTTGGGACCGGAATGAGGTGCGCATCGAAGCCGTGAAGAGGGCCGCCAGCCAGGGCTTACTGAAAGAAGCGCGCGTCACCGTCGATTCGAGCGCCGATGCGATCAGTATCCGCACGCAGTTCGGCGATGGCTCGAACACGAATCCTGGCAGCGTCGAGTTTACCGTAATGGTGCCGCGGCAGGCGCATCTGAGCCAAATCAAGGCCATCAACGGCGCGGTGGATATCGAGGGCGTCAGCGGCGGGATTAACGCTTCGTCGGTGAACGGGCCCGTGCGCGCGGAGAAGATCGCGGGCGATGTCCGCCTTTCCACGGTCAACGGAAAGCTGGAAGCCACCTTCGAGCGTTTGAGCGAAGCCAAGATGATCTCGATGAACTCCGTGAACGGGCCGATTTCGCTTTCCATCCCCTACGATGCGGGCGCGGAGTTCAATGCGCGCAACGTCACCGGCGGTATCGACAACGACTTCGGGATGCCGGTGCGGCAGGGCCACTCCGCGGGCAGCCAGATGCACGGGGTGTTGAAGGGCGGCGGGACCTACATCGATCTGCATAATGTGAATGGCACCATTTGCATCATGCCGATGTCGCACGGCCGGCGCGTCAAGTTCACATAGTCAGGCCAACTGCCGGGCGGCCTGGTCTTTGCTCTCGGCGCCCTTGAGTATTGCGGCCAGCCGCATCGCGGCGGTCACGAACGATTAATGCTGGGTACGGCGTCACGAATTCTATAAGGGCTTCTGTCCGATTCGCATCAGGAGACCGTTGGCGAGCCTCCAGGCCAGCCGGATGCCATAGCGTCGTAGCGATGCGAATGAGTCGCGTAGCGCGGGTGAGGAAAGCAGACCCAGTTCATGGAAGCGCGCGAGGACCCAAAAGGTCCCATGGGTTTCGAGGTCGTCGCGCAGCGCTAACTCCCGGCCCCAAGAATCGTCGACGATTACTGTTGCTCCGACCTGGGAGGCTTGCACAACCGCCTCGACTTCACCGCGATCCTCTGCCCCCTGCCGGGCTTTCTCCGCGAGCAGGAAATGGACGGTGCCCCGCTCGTAGGCATCGCAACGCTGAAAGAAGGCGTAAGTGTCAAAAAGGCCCAGGACGCGGTCTTTTGCCCCGCGGCGCTTGAAGAGTTCCTCTCGAACGGCCTTTGGCACGAGCACAGTTGAAAAAAGGAAGCTCAGTTTGGGCACGAGGTCCAGGTGGTCGAGGGCGATCACACACGAGCTATCGATGGTGCAGCGGCGCGCCCTCATGCGAATGAATCTTCAATCGGAGGGCGCTAGCATGAGTAATCCCAGCGCCAGCGTGCCCAACGCCAATAGAGCGGTCTTGGCGCTTTTTTGGGCATCGATAGTCTTGAGATACTGCACGATCCGGCTCTCCGCTAAGGCCGGATTGTCCGGGTCGATCACGACGAGATTGGGACCAAAAGGTTGTTGTAGTGAATGCACGAAAGCCGGGTGCGCCATCACGATCATGTGCTTATGAAGAGAGACACCGCCGTTGAGTTCCAGGCGGCAAGCCTCAGCTAGGCCAGTCGCTACGACACCCAGAACGACCTCCGCTTCATCCAGTTTTTGGGCAGCCTCAGGGTCCAGAAGAGCAGCTTGACGAGTGTGCGCTGGCGGCACGTAAATGGTTAGGCCGTTGACGGCTCCCAATGCCTGGAGACGAAGAGCCGTAACCTGGTCGGCGGCGGTGCCGTATGAGATGAATACTTTCATATCGTCCCGCCCTCAATTCTAACAGGCTGTTCACGGTGTTAACGTGACGCGTAGGAGCTTGAATGAGGTTAGCCACCGTAATGCTTGCCGTCATCGCCACCATGCCGTCCGCCCAGGCGGCCGACACCGTGGCTGCCACCCCGCCAATGGGCTGGAACAGTTGGGACTGCTACGGCACCACCGTGACCGAGGCTGAAGTAAAAGCCAACGCCGATTACATGGCCCAGCACCTGAAGCAGCACGGCTGGCAGTACGTGGTGATAGATATCCAGTGGTCCGAGCAGAACCCCAAGGCGCACGGATACCGCCCCGATGCGCAACTCGCGATGGACCCCTACGGCAGGCTGATTCCAGCCGTGAACCGCTTCCCCTCTTCGGCTGACGGCCGCGGATTCCGGCCTTTGGCCGATTACATCCACGGGTTGGGGCTGCGCTTCGGCATCCATATTATGCGCGGCATCCCCAGGCAGGCGGTGAAAGCGAATCTGCCGGTACTCGGCGTTCAGGCGCGCGCGTCCGATATCGCCGATACGGCGTCCGTCTGCCCGTGGAACAGCGATATGTATGGCCTCGATCTGGACCATCCGGGCGCGCAGGGTTATTACGATTCCATTCTGAAAATGTATGCCGATTGGGGAGTGGACTACATCAAGGCCGACGACATTGCACGCCCCGCGCACCGCGCTGAGATCGCCGCGCTGCATCGCGCGATCGGGAAGACGGGACGGCCCATCGTGCTGAGCCTGTCGCCGGGGCCGGCCATGATCGAGGATGTGGCCTTCCTCGAAGACCACGCCAATATGTGGCGCATCTCGGACGATTTCTGGGACAACTGGAAGGCGCTGCGTCTGAATTTTATTCTGATGTCGATCTGGAGCGGCATCGGGCGGCCCGGCGCCTGGCCCGATGCGGACATGCTACCGCTAGGCCGCATCGGCATCCGCGCGGAGCGCGGCGAAGCGCGCATGACGCGATTCACGCGCGATGAGCAGCGCACCCTGATGAGCCTGTGGTCGATCGCGCAGTCGCCGTTGATGTTCGGCGGCGATCTCCCGGGCAACGATGAGTTCACATTATCCTTGATTAGCAACGACGAAGTGCTGGCCGTGGATCAGCACGGTGCGCACGGCGGCGCGTTCGCGGAAGGCGGCGACAGCGTGGTGTGGACCGCCGACGGCGCGGGAGCGGATGAGAAATATGTGGCCGTGTTCAACGTGGGCGATAACCAGCCGATCGATATTCCCGTCCAGTGGGCGGCGCTCAAACTGCCGGCGCAATGCGTGCTGCGCGATTTGTGGGGGCGCAAGGAGATCGGCACGATTGCCGGCGGGTACACCTTTCGCGTGGGGCCGCACGGGTCGGGAATCTTCAAGGTGAAGGCGGCGCCAAAGCCCTAAAAAGTTAAAGGCCCCGGCTGGGTATCCGGGGCCTTGCACTCAGAGGGTTGGTGGCGGGAGGGGACTCGCCACCAGGGATGCTGTCTGTATTGACTCTAATATATCAGTTTCAGATCTGATTGTCTAGTATTATCGCGAAATATTTTGGAATTTCGTGGGCCTAAAAGATAAAGGCCCCGGCTGGGTATCCGGGGCCTTGCACTCAGAGGGTTGGTGGCGGGAGGGGACTCGCCACCAGGGATGCTGTCTGTATGGGTCTAATGTAACTCTTTCAGGCCTTTTTGTCCAGTGTTTTGAAAAGATTTGCCGAAAATAATTCGCCGTCGTGCGTTTGTTGGAAAACTCAACAATTGCAGACTTGCGCTGAGTCGTACATTCCACCGGCACGAAGGCGGTTTTTGCTACCAAGACATATGGGCCGCCGGGTGACTCAGAGTTTAGGAAGAGGGAGCCGGCATGGAAGCAGTGTCGCCCCACAGGGGAGCGCGAGGAGTTTAGGGCAGGTTGGCTTGGTCTTCCTGGCAGGAAAGCAGGCGGACCGAACTCCCTCTTTCGCCTTCACGGTAAACCGGTCACGCTTAGGATAACGGATTCGTTTATCTTAAATCATTGAAAACAGGTTCGCAAAAAAAATGCCCCAGCGCGTGACTCTCCTCGTTGGGGGCAGCTCACGGCCGGGCGCATTTCGACTTGTCGCGCGCGGCCGGGCGATCACTCATTGCGATAACCAGGGCCGCTTGGGAGGCCTGTGGCGTTCAAACCCAATATCATGGTTACAGCAAAGCCCGCCAATCACTTTTGCGAATGTAAGCAACCTGTCTTAGAGTGCGCGCGTATCTTATAGCGGCAGCAAACATTAAAGGAGTTAAATGATTATGCACGGTTCTCATGTTTCCGGCGGAATCCATGTTCTATCCATCGCCCTGCCTCTGTTTTCCGCGGCGCTGATGGCCCAGCCACCGACGGTCAAAATCCAGGATGCGACGACTGTCCACCTGTCACTTGCTGAGACACTCAGTTCAGCCACTAATAAGGTTGACGACCCGGTTACCTTTGAGGTGACGGAAGACGTCAGGATAGGCGATATCATCGCCATACCGAAGGGCTCCGCGGCTGTTGGCCATGTGGTGGAAGTGGAGCCGCGCCGCCGGTTGGGACGCGCCGGCAAGCTGAACTTCGCCATCGACAACGTCAAGGCGCCGGACGGCAGCAACGTGCGTCTGCGGGCGTCCTCCATCAGAAAAGGAGAGGATAAAACTGGTTCAGTGATCGCCGGCACCGTGCTCTTGTCGCCCCTTTTTCTGCTCATGCGAGGTAAGGATGTCACGATCGAAAAGGGAACCGCTTTGACCGTATACGTGGATGGCGACCGGGAGATCTCGCTGGCCGCGCCCGGAATGAATGGTCCCGCTGCCGCGACCGCGACGGCACCCCAGTGATGCCGCCGCGCTGCTACGCGAATTCGTGACACCAGACCGGCGCAACCGTTTCGCGAAAGCCGACGGTTCGATCACGGTTTCAGAGAAAAAGCTGTCCCTTTATCCGTCCCACCTCCACCGCCCGTTGTTCCGTACAGAATTCCCCCAGGGCCTATCGTGAGAGTGTATCCCGGCAGCGATCCTCCTTTGGGTGCAAAGGAATGCAGTACGGTATCCACCCACTGCCCCTCTCCGTTTGGCTTGAGGTTGAACAACGTACCGTCCATGTAAGTACCTTGTTCAAATGTCGTCCCAAAGAGCGTTCAATCGGAGGCTTTGACCACCCCTCCCTGCGGTCCGCTTTCCCCTTCGCCCGAAAAGCTGTAAAGCACCTGATCTTTCCATAATCCGTGCGTCTCTGTCAGCGCAAATACCGTGCCCGAGAAACTCGTTCCGCCTCCGGGGGTCGTGCCGAACAAAATCGTCTCACCTCCCGGCGACGTAGTAGGCAGAACGCCCGCCTGCGGATAGGCGCCATCCGTTTCGTCGAACACGTGCAAAACCTGTGCCGACCATCCGTTCCCCGTCGACGAAGGTGTCAGCTCATACACCACTCCATATCCCGAGGCGCCGGTGCCGCCAAACGTAGTTGTGCCGTACAGCGTCCCACCCATTAGAGCCACTCCCGAAAGCGGAATAGACCCGTCCCCAGGACCGCCTTGAAATGCGTACAAAACCGCTTCTGTCCAAGCCGGAGCTGTCACCGCGAAAACCGTGCCGCAACCGGAAAAT
>Ga0187871_10002698_pt1 | contig 14222 bp, 12 predicted proteins | sample June2016WEW_16_1_FD_132988 | JGI IMG/M metagenome (GOLD analysis project Ga0187871, IMG submission 132988) | Peatland microbial communities from SPRUCE experiment site at the Marcell Experimental Forest, Minnesota, USA - June2016WEW_16_10 | ecosystem: Environmental > Terrestrial > Soil >... | reverse complement strand
GCCTGAAAAGGCGGCTGCGGGCATGATTGCCCGCCCCACGGTGAGTTTTCGACGATGCCCCGCAGGGGGTCTCGCCGCTGTTTCACCCGCATCCGCGGGGGCGCCCGCTGAAGCGTGCGCCACTGCCTGCGGCCAGCAAAATCGAGTTAACGTTCGCAGACTAATCTCCGGCAATTTCGATCCGGTTTAGAGCACCTTAGGTGTACAATTGACTCCACCAACCAGCGAGCCGGATTGCAGAGGAAACGGGAGTATAGATGAAACACCAGCGCCGCCCGGAAATACTCCTCGCTTTCGAAGCTTATAGCGCCATGGGCACGAAGCTCGCAAACGACGACTCGGAAGGAAGACGGGCACATCTATGAAATCCAAATCGATATCGGCTACGAACAAACTGGCTTTCGCGTTGGCGATGGGGCTGGCGGCGAGCGCGATCCCCGCCGCGCAGGCGCAGACTTTTAGCGTGTTTCACAACTTCACGGGCGCGAGCGATGGCGCGAATCCACTGAACGGCTTGATCGGCGACGGCGCCGGGAACCTTTACGGCACAGGGAGTTACGGCGGGGCATCCAGTAACGGAGTGGTCTTCAAGATCAATATGAGTGGAGTGGTGACGGTGCTGCACGATTTCGGCGGCGGCTTGGATGGGGCAAATCCGGAAGGCGCCCTGATCCTCGACAAGGCCGGCAACCTCTACGGCACCACCACGGCCGGAGGCAGTTCAAATGCGGGGACCGTATTCAAGATCTCCGCGGCGGGCCACGAAACCGTGCTGTATAGTTTCACCGGGGCGGCGGACGGAGCGGTTCCCGAAGCGGGCTTAGCCAGGGACGGAGCGGGAAATCTCTACGGCACCACCACCGCCGGAGGAGCCAACGGCAACGGCACGGTCTTCAAGCTGACGGCGCCGGCACAAAAGGGCGAGCGGTGGAGCGAAAGAGTGCTGTATAGCTTTGGCACCGGCACAGACGGAACTACTCCGGTAGCGGGTGTCACTTTCGACTCGGCCGGCGCATTATTGGGAACCGCTTCAGCGGGGGGCGCGTACGGATACGGCACGATTTTCGAGTTGGTTCCGTCGAAATCCGGATGGACCGAGACGATTCTGCATGACTTCCAGAATGAAGACGACGGCGCGGTTCCCTATGGGGGCCTGATCTCCTATAAGGGCAACTTTTATGGCGCGGCTACCGAGGGCGGCACGGCTGGGGGCGGCACGATTTACGAACTGTCGCCTGGAACCGGCGGCTGGACTTACACGGTGATTTACAGCGTACCCGGGTGGGGCATCTCCGGCGAGTTCCGCGACCTGAAGATGGATGCGTCGGGCAATCTTTATGGCACAACCCATTGCGACGGGACATATAGCGCCGGTACGGTTTATGAACTGACACCCGCCGGCGGTTCCTGGACCTACACATCGCTGTACGTCTTCACGGGCGGCGCGGATGGGCTGTATTCGTTCAGTAACCTGGCGATCGACGGGGGCAACATCTACGGTACGACCAATGAAGGCGGCGACAGCGGCCTGGGCGTCGTGTTTAAGATCGTTCCCTAAGTCCCTCTCACTCGGCCGCTCGCCGGCAGGGTGAAACAGCGGCGAGCCCCCCCGCGGGGCACCGTCGAAAACTCACCGTGGGGCGGGCAATCATGCCCGCAGCCGCCTTTTCAGGCGGCTAAGCCGGCTGGAGAGCCGGCTGCGGCCAAGACTGGCCGCCCCACCACTCTTGGTTTTCGTCATCTTTGCGGCTCCGAAAAACAACCGCTAACTTATTGAGCGCCAATGGGGTCTCAGGCGAGCGTGCCGCGGCGGGCATGATTGCCCGCCCTCCACGCACGCGGGCGGCCCAAAATGCATTACAATACGTTCGTGGGCCACTTGCAACTATGTTGCAGACTCTGATCATCACCCTCCGCGAAGGCGTCGAGGCCGCCCTGGTTGTCGCCATCGCCATTGCTTATCTCCGGAAAATAGGCCGCCGGGATCTCTTGCCGGCCGTGCACCGCGCCTTCGGAAGCGCTGTGATTGCTAGCTTTGGCTTCGCCTGGCTGCTGTCGCGCCTGGGCCTCGGCGAGGACGCCTACGAGGGCTGGACCCTGCTGGTCAGCGCCGTCTTCGTGCTCTCCATGGTGCTTTGGATGAACCGCCACGCGCGCGGCATGAAAGGCGAAATTGAAACTCAGTTGCAACAACGAAGCGGCGCCGGGAGCCGCTGGGGTATCTTTCTTTTCGTCTTCCTGATGGTCTTCCGCGAGGGCGTGGAGACCGTGCTGATGCTTTGGGCCGTCAAGTTCGACACCTCGGGAGTCCTGGATATCGCGGGCGTCGCGCTGGGTTTGGGCCTGGCCGTTCTGTTCGGCGTCAGCTTCGTGCGCGGCACCATCCGCATCGATCTGCGCAGTTTCTTCCGCATGACCACCATCATCCTGATGGTCATCGTAGTGCAACTGGCTATCACCGGGCTGCACGAATTATCCGAAAGCCAGGTGTTGCCGAGCAGCCGCGAGGAGATGGCCCTGATCGGTCCCATCGTCAGCAACGAAGTCTTCTTTTTCGTGGCCATTCTGGCCCTGGCCGGCGCCATGCTGCTGATGGAATACCGCAAACGCCGCACGCCGGCGCTCGACGGCCTGCAGGGCGCCGCCTTGCGCAAGGCGCGCTGGACGGTGCAGCGGGAGCGCCTGTGGATGACGGCCTCCTGCCTGGCTACGGGTCTCTTCATCCTCAGCATTACCGCCGAGTTCATCTACGCCAAATCGACCACCGAGCTATCCAGCGCCATGCCGGTTTCGCTGGTGAATGGGGTGGTGCGCATCCCGGTGGCAACGGTGAACGACGGCAATTTGCATCGCTTTGAGATCGACGAAGCCGGCATACACGTGCGCTTCATCGTGATCCGCCGCCCGGACCAGTCCCTGGTGGCAGCCTTCGATGCCTGTGAAATCTGCGGCAACCAGGGCTATTATCAGAAGGGCCCCAACGTGATCTGCAAGAATTGCGCGTCGGCCATCTTCATTCCCAGCATCGGGGTGCATGGCGGATGCAACCCGATTCCGATCGCCTCGCAGGTGGAAGGCGATCAACTGACGATCTCCGGCGACAAGCTGGTTCCCGGCGAAAAACTCTTCCGCAACCCCAGTTAGCCGCATGTTCTTCCGCTTTGTCACCCAATCGATCCGCCGGTCGCCGCGCCGCAAAGCGATGACGGTGGCGGCTGTGGCCATGGGCACGGCGGTAGCCACCGCCATGCTGGGAGTGATGCTGGATATCGGCGACCGTGTGAACCGCGAGTTGCGCAGCCTGGGCGCCAACCTGATGGTCACGCCCAAGGCGCAGTCGCTGCCGGTGGAGATCGGCGGCATCAGCTATCGTCCCGTCTCCAGCCAGAACTTCATTCCCGAAGACCAGGTACAGAAAATCAAGTCTACGTTCTGGCAACTGAATATCACCGGCTTCGCCCCCTCGCTGAAGAGTTCGGCTCTGCTGGACGGACGCAATGTACCGGTGGAAGGCGTGTGGTTCCGGCGCAGGCTTCGCGGCGCGGACGGCTCGCTGCTCGAAGCCGGCGTCCGCACCGTCAACGAAGGTTGGAGAGTGACCGGCCGGTGGATCGACGATGGCAGCCGCAACGACGCGGCGCTGGAAGCCATAGTGGGCGGCGCGGTGGCACGTCGTCTGGGCATAAAACCGGGCGATACGCTGCCACTCTTCGGCCAGCCGTTTACCGTGACGGGCATTTTGTCGACCGGCGGCGACGAAGAGGATCGCGTGTTCGTGCGGCTGGAAGTACTGCAGCGGCTGGTGAACCGTCCGAACCAGGTGGATGCGGTACAGGTGGGCGCGCTGACCAAGCCCGAGGATGAATTCGCGCGCAAAGATCCCACCAAAATGACGCCCAAGGAATACGACCGCTGGTACTGCACCCCCTATATCAGCTCGATCGCGCACCAGATCGAGGAAGTGTTGCCGATGGCGGCCGCGCGGCCCATTTGGCGGGTGGCCGACAACGAAGGCAAGGTACTGGGGAAGATTCGCGGGCTGATGCTGCTGATCACGCTGGCGGCGCTGGCCTCGGCCGGGCTGACGGTGTGGAGCGTCATGGCTACGACGGTGCTGGAGCGCCGCGGCGAGATCGCCATCATGCAGGCGACCGGCGCAGGCAATGGTTTGGTGGCCGCGCTGTTCTCGACCGAGGTGGCGCTGGAAGGCGCCGCGGGCGGGCTGATCGGGTCTTGGGTAGGCTTATTGATGGCCGGATGGGTGGGCCGGGCCGTATTTCAGACTTCGCTGGAGATCCCCGGCATGCTCGGTCCGGTGGTGGTGGGCGCGGCCGTGCTGGCATCCATCGCCGGGGCCGCGCCGCCGCTGCGGCGCGCGTTGATGCTGGAGCCGGCGGTCACATTGCGGGGTGGCGAATGAGACATGAAAAACAAGTGGCGGGGCGGGCAATCATGCGCGGCACGCTGAAGCGTGTCAGGATGGCCCTCCGGGCCACCAAATGTGATGAAGACCCAATTTGGAGGGCGGCCAATCCTGGCCGCAGCCGGCTTTCCAGCCGGCTTAGCCGCCTGAAAGGCGGTTGCGGGCATGATTGCCCGCCCCCCAATTGGGTTTTCAACGGTGCGCCACGGGCGATGGGAGGTTCGCCGCGCTGATGTTCTGGAACTTTGTTCTCCGCGCCGTGCAGTTCCGGAAGCGCCGTTTGGCCCTGGCTTTCGCCGCCCTGGCGGTTTCGGCCACGCTGGCCACCGCGCTTTTCTCGGTCTACTCCGATATCGAACGCAAGATGCGCGTGCAGTTCCGCGGGTTCGGCGCCAACATCGTGATCGCGCCGGCGGGCGGAGCGCAGACCGTACCAATTCGCGCCGTTGCGCTGGCGGAGCAGCAGGGCGCGGTAGCCGCGCCGTTTATTTACACGGTAGGCCGCGTGGACGGCGAGCCGATTGTCGTGGCCGGCACCGATTTCCACCGCGCCGGTCCGCTGACGAATTACTGGCGCGTGGAGGGCGCCCGCGCAGCCGGTCCGGGCGAATGCCTGGCGGGCAGCAACGTGGCCGCGCACTTCCGCCTGAAGCTGGGCGGGAAGTTCGACCTGGAAGGCGCGCCCTGCATCGTCCGCGGGATCGTCTCGAGCGGCGGCGCCGAAGATGCGCAAGCGATCGTGCCGTTCGATGTGGCGGCCCGATTGGCGGGCTTGCACGATGCGGCGAGCGTGGTCCAGGTGCGCGCGGATGGCGAGCGTCTGGCGGCCATCCAGGCCACGCTGGCCCGGCAACTGCCCGGCACGGATGTGCGCACGCTGCACGCGGTGGCCGAAACGGAAGCCAACGTGGTGCTGAAGATACGCTCGACGCTTTTCATGCTGACAGTTCTCATCCTGGGCATCACCACGCTGTGCGTCAGCAGCAATTTCAGCGCGCTGGTGCTGGAGCGCAGCAAGGAAATCGGAATCCTGAAAGCGATTGGCGCGGCGGAGCGAAAGATCGCGGCGTTGTTCCTCTCGGAGTCGCTGATTCTGGGCGTGGCGTCGGCCGCCGTGGGCTATGGCGTGGGGCTGCTGGTAGCGTGGTGGATCGGGCGGCAGATTTTTCCCGAATCGGCGGCGGCCGGCGTGGGTGTAAACTATGGCGTGTTCCTGCCGGTAACCGGCGTCACGCTGGTGATGGCCACGGCGGCCACGTTGGCGGCGGCGGCGCGCATCTGGCGCATCCGGCCGGCCGTGATTTTGCGCGGAGAATAGAAGCCATGGCATTCGTCGAACTGGAGAACGTGACCAAAGCTTACGATAGCGGCTGGGCCGCGCCGGTAAAGGCGCTCGACCGCGTGAGCCTGGTGGCCGAGGCGGGACAGTGGATCGCGATTATGGGACCGTCGGGGTCGGGCAAGACCACGCTTTTGAATATCCTGGGCTGCCTCGACCAGGCCACGGAGGGCGCGGTCCGCATCAACCAGGTGGATACGTCGACTCTAAGCCGCGCCGAACTGGCCCGCTTTCGCGCCGAGACCGTAGGCTTCGTTTTCCAGCAATTCCACCTGATCCCGCATCTGACCGCGCTTGAAAACGTGATGCTGGCGCAATACTTCCACAGCATGACCGATGAAGGGGAAGCGCGCCGGGCGCTCGATCGCGTGGGCCTTTCGGATCGCGCGCGGCATCTGCCTTCGCAGCTTTCCGGCGGCGAGCAGCAGCGCGTGGCCATCGCGCGCGCCCTGGTGAACGATCCCAAAATCATTCTGGCCGACGAACCCACCGGCAACCTGGACGCCACCAACGAGCAGATTGTCCTCGACCTTTTGGCCGACTTACACCAGCAGGGCCGCACCATCCTGATGGTGACGCACGACGAGCAGGTGGGCCGCTGCGCGGATATCCGGCTGGACCTGGAACACGGGCGCATCGTCGAGACGACCCACTTCAGCATGGAAGTGAATCAGGATTTCGACGAAGTGCTGGAGCAGTTGTGGGCCGCCCGCGAAAGCGTCTTCCACGATGAGCCCGAGCACTTCACGGCCGCCCAGCACCGCAAGGTAGTCGCCATGATGACGCGCATCGGACTGGTGGAACTGCGTTCAGGGGAAATTGCCTTGACGCCGCGCGGCGAGCAGCGCGCCCGTAGCGTGATCCGCCGTCACCGGCTGGCGGAGCGTCTGTTCATGGACGTGCTGGCGATCCGCGACGAAGGCTCCATCGAGAAAAATGCCTGCACGTTTGAGCATATTCTGAGCCCGGAAGTGACCGACCGGATCTGCACGTTTTTGGGGCATCCGCGGACGTGCCCGCACGGCAGCCCCATTCCGGAGGGCGATTGCTGCCTGGACGCCCGCGGCGCGGAAGTTGCAGGACGGGCTTTAGCGGGAGCCGGGCTTTAGGATTACCCTCAGTCGTTGCCCGAGATGTTGACCAGCCCGTCGCTGAGCACCGCTTCCGCTTCCTCGGCGGTGAACTCCTCCACCTTCGCCGAGATATTCATGGAGCAGAATTTCGGCCCGCACATCGAACAGAAGTGCGCGTCTTTGAAACCTTCCTCGGGCAGCGTCTCGTCGTGCATGGATTGCGCCGTTTCGGGATCGAGCGACAGCTCGAACTGGCGCTTCCAGTCGAAACGGTAGCGCGCGCGCGACAATTCGTCGTCGCGGTCGCGGGCGCCGGGGCGGTGGCGCGCGATGTCGGCGGCGTGGGCGGCGATCTTATAAGCAATGATGCCGGCCTTCACGTCGTCGCGGTTGGGCAGTCCCAGGTGCTCTTTCGGTGTGACATAGCAGAGCATCGACGCGCCATACCAACCGATCATGGCCGCACCGATGGCCGACGTAATGTGGTCATAGCCCGGCGCGAAGTCCGTCACCAGCGGACCCAGGGTGTAGAAAGGAGCTTCGTAGCACATCTCCTTTTCCTTCTCCACCTGCATCTGAATCTGGTCCATGGGGATGTGGCCGGGACCCTCGATCATCACTTGCACGTCGTATTCCCAGGCGCGTTTGGTCAGTTCGCCCAAGGTCTTCAATTCGGCGAACTGCGCGGCATCGCTGGCGTCGGCCACCGATCCCGGACGCAGGCCGTCGCCCAGCGAAAAGCTGACATCGTACTTCTGGAAGATCTTACAGATCTCATCGAAGCATTCGTACAGCATGTTCTGGCGATGGTTCTTGACCATCCACTCGGCCAGGATGGATCCGCCGCGGCTGACGATGCCGGTAACGCGGCGCGCGGCGAGCGGGATATGCTGCACCAGGACGCCGGCGTGGATGGTCATGTAGTCCACGCCCTGTTCGGCCTGCTCCTCGATCACTTCCAGCATCACCGAAGCGCTCAGGTCCTCCAGGCGGCGCACGCGAGAGAGGGCTTCGTAGATCGGCACGGTGCCGATGGGCACGGGCGATGCGTGCAGGATGGCCTGACGGATGCGCGGGATATCGCCGCCGGTAGAGAGATCCATCACGGTATCGGCGCCGTACTTCACCGAATAGCGCAACTTCTCCATCTCTTCGTCAATATTGGAGGTGACCGCCGAGTTGCCGATGTTGGAGTTGATTTTGCATTTGGAGGCAACTCCAATGGCCATCGGCTCCAGGTTCGTGTGGCGGATGTTGGCGGGAATAATCATGCGGCCGCGCGCCACTTCGGAGCGGACCAGTTCGGGCGCGATATTCTCGCGTTGCGCGACGTAGTGCATCTCGCCGGTGAGAATACCGCGGCGCGCATAGTGCATCTGCGTGCGGACGGCATCGTGTTCGCGTTCGGCTATCCATTCTGTTCGCATGTGGTTAGATCCTGAGTGCCGGGTGGCTACATGAGTGGGCTCCGGATGCCGGCTTCTCGGGCGGGGGCCGCGGCTTGCAGGCACCCATCACCCAGAACCCGGCACCGGAACCCCGTTCTTACTTCTTCTTTTTGGGCTTCTTGACTTCTTTGTTACCTTTATCCCTGCTTTTAGCCATATCCGCAATTATACCCGCTAATGAAGGCGTTGCAATCCTTCATCGTCGTCGTCCCAGGCGGCGGGGTCGGAGACATGCTGCAAGATAAACTGCTGCAGATCGCGGGTAGGCGCGGTCAGCACGATTTGCCGGCCCTCGCCCATGGTGGATTCGGGCGCGAGGCCGGCATCCACCATTTGTTTCAGCCAGGTCTCGTCGATCGGCGAGATGTACAATTCGCCCTCCACCACGGCGATCTTGCCGATCAGGTGACCGGCGACACCGATCTGGGGATCGGACTTGGAAGCCACATCCACGAACTCGGAATCTTTGAGGCGCAGCAAGTGGACGTTGAACGTCTCATTTTGGGTAGTGACGACGTACCCGTCGTCCGATCTTTGAATCTGCCAGACCTGGTCGCCGCCAGACCAGGTGCCTTCCAGCGGCAGATCGGAAACCAGATCGGGGCTGGTATAGAACGGGTGGATAGCCACCGCGGAAGCGCAACCCGTCATGCTTGCAACGCTGGCCAGAACAGCCAAGCATAGTGTGAATCGCATCGTTAATAAACTCCTTCGTTACGGGATAGCGACATCGGCGGGCGAATATTGCACTTGTTCGTGGCGCACGCTTTAGCGTGCCGGCGGGACTTTCAAGTCCCGCTGCGGAACTAATGCCACAGGCGTTTCATGGCCATCTTGAGGGGGGCGTAGCGCGCCGCGCCGGCCATCAGCAACAGGCCGGCGAGCAGCAGACCGATCGGCCACCAGGCCCGGTCTTTGAAGAGATCCTGCTGCAGCCGTACCAGTCCGATCGCCAGGAACAGCATGCCGCTGGCGAAGAAGTTCTTCATCTGTTTCGGAATGCTGCCCAGCACGAAGATACAAGCCACGATCGGCAGGAGCGCTTCGCACAGGCGGGCTTCCAGGCGCATTCCCGCGTTGGCCGGGGTGCTCTGCCAACGATCCGATGCGGCTAAGCCGAGCAGCAGCAGCGAGGTCATCACGTGGCCGGGAATCACGAAGCGGAACGATTTGGCCACCATACGCATCTGCGGCGACGAAACCCGCTCGCAGGCGATCTGCAGCGCGAAGTACAGCCCCGCGTTGACGATGAAAAGATACTCGACCTGACCGCGGGTCCAGGGCGCCACGCTCTTCAGCCAATTGGCGTAGGGTTCGTAGTAAGTCGCCACGCCGGTCAGCGCGGCGAGCGTGAAGGCCACGGCGATGGGATAGAAATAGCGCGAATCGTTCGCCAGATGCAAACGTTCCAACGCCAGCGCGCCGGCGAAGAAGAGCACCGCGCAGGGGAGCAGGTAGAAGTACGGCCGGCCGGGGTCCTTGTCGATCCAGTCCAACATGCCCAACCGCAGGATGCCCGTAAGGCACCAGAGCGCGGCCATCACGGCGAACACCAGCGAGAATACCGAGGCGCGCGTGAAGCGGCGCAGCCCGTAGTAAACCGGCAGGGAGAGCAGGATCGACCACCAGAGTTGGGCGTTGGTGGTCATCTTGAAGCCGTCGAAGTTCGAGAAAAGCTCCAGATTCCGGCGGCCTTGGGTGAAGCCCCGGAACAGGCCATATTCGCCCATGGCTACCAGCAGGGTAATGGGCAGCAAAAGGCAAAATGCGAGGAGGAACGCCACGGCCACGCGGCGCTGGTCCAGTTTCCAGGCGCGGATGCCGATCCATGCGGTAGGCGCGGCGGCAGCGGCGGCCACCAGCACCGCCGGTGTACCGCTAAGACCCGCGTACCGGAACAAGACGATCAGCGCCGCGCCGACCACCAAAATCCAGGCGCCAAGGTATAGGATGACCTGCGGCAGCGACAGCCGCCGGACTTCCATGATCCAGGCGTCTTCGCGTTCCACCAGGCGGTCGTAGCATTGGCGGAAACGGTCGTATTCGGAGTCGGAGAGTATCTGGTCCTGCTTCCAGCCTGCTAATTCGCTCAGATGTTGTGCCACCTTGCCGGTCATCAGGCGGGCGTACGCGGCTGGCGCGGCGAGCACGGCGTCTCCGGCCAGAAACCGCTCCAGGTCGGCCGCCATTTCGTACGCCGAGTTGTAGCGCGCGGCGGGCGACTTTTCGAGCGCTTTCATGCAGACATTTTGCAGATCGCCCGGGATCCCCGCATCGATGCGGCGCGGCAGTACCGGATCCCGTTCGCAGATGGACTGTATCCGCTCGTCCAGGGCGCCGGCATGAAACGGGAGGACGCCGGTAAGCAGTTCATAGCAGATCACGCCCAGCGAGAAGACATCGCTGCGCGCATCGAGGGGTGCGTCGGCGCGGGCCTGTTCCGGCGAGAAGTAATCCGGAGTGCCCATGATTTCGCCGTGTAGGGTCAACCGCTGTTCGCGCCCCGAGAGATGCAGGGCAAGCCCGAAGTCGAGCAGTTTGGGCTCCAGGTCGGGACCTACCAGAATGTTGGCGGGCTTCAGGTCGCGGTGGATCACCTGGCGTTCGTTCAGAAAACCCACGGCGCGCGCCACTTTGCGCATCAACTCCGCCTTTTGCCGCAGTGTCAGCGGCTCGGCGGCGGCGGTCAACGCGACGCCCTCGACGTACTCCATGACGAAGTGCGGCGGTTCGCCATCCGGGCCGAGAGAGTAAATGCGGGCAATGTTGGGATGCGTGACCTGCGCCATGGCGCGGGCTTCGTGCATGAAACGCGCGCGCAGGACCGGGTTATTGGCGTAGCGTGCATTCAGCGTCTTGATGGCCACTTTGCGCCCGAGCCGTTCGTCCATGGCCAGAAACACGCGGCCCATGCCGCCCGACCCGATCTCGCCAAGAACCTTATAACCGGAGAGCTCCGTGGGATGGCCGGACGGACGGGGCGGGGACACGCCTACCGCGCGCCCGATCTCGGCGAGGGTCTCAAGCTGCGGACGCAGATCGTCCGCGATCTCCGGATGTTCCAGGCAGAAGCCTTCGATGGCGGGGGACTCGTCGCGCGCCTGGCGATCGAGGAAGTCGGCCAGGGCTTGCGCCACGAGTTCCTCTTTGCCTGGCGCGGAGGGCATTACGGTTGTCCCGCCAACGCGCGAAACCGCTTGAGTGCGCGATGCAGCAGCAGGGCCGCGCCTTCGCGGGTCTTGCTCATGCGCGCGGCGAGCTCGGAGGTGGTGAGGCCTTCGATTTTGGCCAGCAGGATCGCCTCCCGATAGTCCGGCGGCAGCGCGTCCAGCCGCGCGAAGAGGGCCGCGACCTCCTCTTTCTCCGAGAGCAGCAGCGTGGATGTCTTCAAATCCACAGGATCGGGACCGCCCGGATTGGTGGCGGAGCGGAAGCGCACCACATCGGCGGCATTGCGCTTCTGGCGCCCCTCAAAGCGCGCGGCGTCCTCGACGACATGGCCGGCAATGGAGGCCAGCCAGTTCCAGAAGCTGCCCGGAGCCTGATAATTGAACCGCTGGATATCGCGGAAGGCGCGCAGGAAGGTCTCCTGCAGCAGGTCGTCCACTTCGACGGCGGCGAGCAAATCCGACCCGGCTTTATAACGCAGCAGGGCTGCCAACCGGCGGCGATACTTGGCGAACAGCGCGGCAAAGGCGTGGTAATCCCCGCCTTTCACCTTTTCGACCGCGCCGAAGCTGGTGGTGGGCGTCATGCAACTCAATCCAGTATAGACCGGCCAGCGCCGCTTCCAGAACAGCGGCGGGGATTGGCGCCAACGGTCAGACGGGTGGATGCACGGGCTTCAGGCGATAGCGGCAGCCGCGCCACTCGATCTCGTTCGAAAACGCCGAGCCCAGTAACACGATGAGCCAGACCCAGGTCGCGAGCGGTACCCAGAGCGTATGCACCCAGGCATGCCGGTCGAACCAGGCTTTGTACTCGGGCAGTGCTGCCTTAGCCAGCGTGGCGCGATTGGTGCCCTTCAGCATGCCGGGCGAAAGCTGCGCGATGAGCACCCACTCCGCGCCGCGGCTGCCGTGGATCGAGGCGATGACGGCTGCCGCCATGCCGCCGCAGTAAAAAATATGGGCGATCAGCGCGGTCAACCAGAGGCGCGGGCGATAAACGCGCGTGATGGTGAGCTGGCGGCGAGCCCAAGCCAGGAATTCGCGGGCCCTGGTCCGGCCCGTGGAAACGGCCAGGGCGCCCGGCGCGAAGACGATTTGCAGGCCGGCGCGGTGCACGGCTTCGCTCAGCGCATAGTCGTCGCTGACGGTGCCGCTCCAGAATTCAGGAACACGAATCGCATAAAATGTCTCGCGGAGGATGGCCATCGATCCGCCCCAGGCGAAGGCATTCGAGCCGGGCCCGAAGGTGCCGCCGATCACCGCATCCCAAACGCTGCGCATCAGCGACCAGAAGTCGGGCGGCTGGGGGGCGTACCAGCGGTATCCCGTGGAAGCGCCCACGCGGGCGTCCGGCGCGGCGGCGGCAAGGGGCGCGGCCAGCGCGCGCAGCCAGTTCCGCGAGACGCGGCCATCGGAATCGGCAAACGCGAAGAGCAGCGAGTCTTTGCGGGCGAAACGGATGGCGGTCCGCAGATTCAGCACTTTTCCGCCGGTGCCGGGTTCTTCCGCATGCGCCAGTACGATGCGGGCGTGCGCCGGGAGCACGCCGGCGGGTATATCGGCGGCGCACTGCGCCACCACAATCAATTCAAACGCGGGATAATCCTGATCCGCCAGCGCGGCCAGGTTTTCGCGCAGGCCGGGATCGTCTCCTTTGACGGGCACGATGACGGTAGCCCGCGGCAGGCGATCCGAATCCGGAGCGGGCAATTCCGCCAGCCGGGCCGCCACATAAGCAGCCCGTTTGCGCTCACCGCGGAGAGAGAGCAACGCGAGCGCCAGCGCGGGGCCGGCAAAGAACCAGAACCAAAGCACGCTCTACTTGCGGCCTTTGGCCTTGGCTCCCGGCGCGGATTTGGGCGTCGTCTTCGGCATGGCTTTGGCTTTCTTGACCTTCGCCTTTGGCGGCGGAGCCTCTTCGGGTAGGGCCTCTTCCGGTAGGGCCTCTTCAGCCGCGCCCTCTTCGACAGGCTCGTCTTCGGCCAGGATTTCGTCGGGAGGGTCTTCGAGGAAGGGCTCGGCGGCTACCACGCCGACGGCACTGCCGGGCGCCACTTTAGCCAGGACCTCGTTGAAGAGCGCCTGCTTGCGCGTGTCCACTTTGGGCGGAGGCGGCTGCTCGTGCCGGTAGTCGTGATCGTTGTGGCACGTCCGGCAGCGCACCTTGGCAGGCTCGCCGTTTAGCAACGACACCACCGCGTGGTTCATGATGCGCTTGCACTTCACGCAAAAGTCGTCGATGATGTCGCCTAGGCGCGGTTCCCGCATGTGTCTCCTTCCTAAACCTGCACCGTCTGCGCCGGCTGCTCGGGCGAGACCGGCGGCGCGGCCTTCGCGTCCGGAACCACCCAGCTCGCCAATTCAAATCCCACATACTTACAGATGCGCAACACTCCGTCGCCGGCTTCCAGCAGATCGCCCACGGCCAGGGGGCGTTCGGAAGCCCGCAGACGAATCCAGGCATCGTAGTCGCTATCGGCCTGGATTTCACCGTCCGGCTCGTAATCCTTGGCTTTTACACCGGCTGCGCCGGCCACGTGCGGCGCCCAGCGGAACTGCTGGCGCGGGGCATCTTTCATCCGGTAGACCCGATACATCGGCATAGAAAAATCTATTTTAAACGAAACGGCCCGGGATGGCTGCAATAGAATTATCCAATACAAGATGATCCTGAAACGGCACTTGATTCCAATACAAGACGATCGTGAAAATGGAATAAGGCGAGGCGGGCTGCGGCCGGATGCAAATACGCATGCAGAACGCAGATGT
>Ga0187871_10002695_pt1 | contig 14228 bp, 12 predicted proteins | sample June2016WEW_16_1_FD_132988 | JGI IMG/M metagenome (GOLD analysis project Ga0187871, IMG submission 132988) | Peatland microbial communities from SPRUCE experiment site at the Marcell Experimental Forest, Minnesota, USA - June2016WEW_16_10 | ecosystem: Environmental > Terrestrial > Soil >... | reverse complement strand
TAGCTAAAGATGGCACTCTGGTTGTAGTCGGCACCGCGCATAAAACATAGACGCGCGAAATTGTTTTAAAGTGACACCCCCCGACCTACTTTTTCACCACCGTCTTTAGCGTGCCGGCGGGACTTTTAAGTCCCGCGGCGGCACGCTGAAGCGCGCGCTATGGGCGCATGGAAGCGCGCGCTATGGGCGCATGGAAGCGCGCGCTAGGGCGGCATCGGCCCCCCACTTGCCTGTCAGCCAGTGCATGCGTTTTGCATCCTGGCTGTTCGTCTTTGTACTAAAATTCGGTGGCCTCGGACTCCTGATCCTGGGCATCCTCGATTCATCGTTCTTATTCGCACCATGGGGCAACGACCTGCTGGTGGTGGCCCTGACGGCGCGCCATCCCCATGCGGCGAACATGCTTTACTACGCCGCCATGTCAACCGTAGGTTCTGTATTGGGCTGCCTGTTGATCGACGTGACCTTGCGTCCGCTAGGCGCCCAAGGCCTCGAAAAACACCTGCCGGCGCGCCGCGTGAAGCGTGTCGAAGCCCAGGTGCGCGATAACGCGGGTAAAGCCCTGGCCATCGCCTCGTTGATGCCGCCCCCATTTCCCTTCACCGCTTTTGTGATGGCGGCCGCCGCCCTGCAGTATTCGCGTAAACGCATGGTCGTCGTAGTGGGAATCTCCCGCATGGTTCGCTTCACCGTCGTGGGGTTGCTGGCCATGCGATTCGGAGCGCATATCCTCAGGTGGCTCAAGAATCCGATGGTGCAAGGATTTCTCATCGGGTTGATAGTTTTCTGCATCGTGGGAAGTGTGCTTTCGGTTTATGGCTGGATCCGCCGTAGCAGACGCTCCCCTGCGTCCGTTGCCGCTTGACGAACGGTACGTTCGCGTACCGGAAGTCGGATACGGCATCAAAGGTGCAGGTTACTTCCACTAGGAGAACTTACATGCAACAACGCGGAAAGATTAAGAAGACCGACCCGGAAAAACCCTATCGGCGCGTACTCGCGGCGAGCACGCTGGCAGGAGACGCCGTTAAGAACTCGGCGGGAGAAGACCTCGGCAAACTCGACGAGATCATGATCGACATCCCATCTGGCAGGGTCGCCTACGCGGTGCTGTCCTTTGGCGGGATTCTGCGCATGGGGAACAAACTATTCGCCGTGCCCTGGAATGCGCTGAAGGTCGACGAAGACGAGAAGTGCTTCATTCTGGACGTAGATAAGCGGACCCTCGAGAACGCTCCAGGCTTCGACAAGAACCAGTGGCCCGACATGGCGGACACGAGTTGGGCGTCGGAACTATACCAATACTACGGCACGACTCCCTATTGGGACGAGTATGAAGAAACCCGGACCCAGCGCGGGGGCGGCGGAATGTAGCCATGCCGGAGAAGAAAACCCTGCGGCGCGCGCAAAAGGACAAATCGCCGGCTACAAAGGACGGCGAATTCGTGCGTGAAGAGATCGAGCACGTGCGCGAAGGCAAGCATGGCGCGCGCTCGGCTAAGCAGGCGATCGCCATTGGATTATCCAAGGCGAGGCGGGCGGGGGTGAAGATTCCCCCGCCGCCTGGGAAGAAAGCGCGCCAGGCCCATGCCAGCGCCTCGGTGGGGCAGGCGTCCACGCCCGCGGAGGGTCTCCAGACCCGATCTGAGTCACACGTCGCCAAAAATAAAAAAGCCCGTCCCACCGGCCACTAAGCAAACGACTTACTGAGCACCCGCCCTTCCTGCTTGTCCGCTTCTCCATCCCCGCGGCTGTAGAATCGGGTCGAAAAGGAATTTCAAATGTTAATCTCCACTAAACAACACCAAGCCAACCAGCAGAATGCGCAACAGTCGACCGGTCCGAAGACTCCCGCCGGCAAGGAAGCCGTCTGCCTGAACGCCCTCACCTGGGGCCTGCGTGCCCGCCGCCTCTTCCTCTGTGACGAAGACCCCGCGGAATATCGAGCGCTTTCCGCCGAATTGCATGCCGAATGGCAGCCTCAAACCTGTACCGAACGGATACTTCTCGAGCAGATGGCCATCTCTCAATGGTTGCTCATGCGCGTGGATAGAAGCGAAGCGGAAATCTACACGGAAACCCTGCACGCACCCAAACGATCTGCCCTCCTCGACCGCGTCGCCTCGCAGCGCGCGCGTCTCGAGCGTTCCTTCAGCAGTTCGCTCCGCGACTTGAAAATGATGCAAAAAGAGCGTGCCCAAAAACCGGTGCAGCCCCGGCAGCCCCAGCCCACCGATCTTCTCAAGCCGGCCGCAACGCCCGTCCCAAAGCCGGCTGAAGCGCCCTTGCCCCCCGCGCCCGCCTACATCATGGCGGAAGCCCCAAACGCGCCGCTATCCTGCTCCTCGCTGAACCCCGACAGCCGCTAGCCCCTTCCCCCCTGATCTTTGACAATTCCTTAGACGCCATCAACGGGTCCGCGATCAGTGTCTCTGCCCGGCATCCAACCGGGAGTCCCTGGCCCGCGGCTTCTAGAGTCCCCAGCCCCTGGCCCCAAGCCCCCAGCCCCAAACCCATCTGTAAATCCAAACACTTGGGCTTTGATCGTCCCGCTTCACCCCGCGCCGTGCGCACGCTTGAAATATTGCACTGCGCGCTCGTGCTTCTCGGCCTCTTCCCGCGTGCCGAATGTACCCAGGTTCTTACGCTTACCGGTCTTGGAATCCAGTTTTCGCGAATAAAGACGATACTCGCCGCTCTTGAGTTTTCTGATCATACCCTGTGGCGCAGCAGTTCATTTGCCATCGGCCGGTAGCGAAATTGCTCTTCAAAGGGTATGGCACAAGCAGCTTCCGCCTCTCCATCCCGCTGGTCGTAACGTGTGACCAGCGGCAGCAACGCCCTTGACCGATCGGCCGACCGGAGCCAGCGGCGCAAGGGGACGCCCTTCCAGTCGGCCATGTCCATGTTGAATTCTTACATCAATCGTGCAGGCAGGAAGCTTTCTGCCGATCGCCGGCGCGTGCTCACCGATGCAAAAACCGAGTTGCGGCGGCTATACGGAAAATGAACGCGCGTCACCCACCTCCTCCGGCATCGCTCGGGGCCGCCCCGTTCCTCCCGGCCCGTGCCACTCTGCCGAAATTGTCCGAGGCTGTACAGCGATGTAAAAGATGTGAGCTTTATCGCCATCTCGCCGCTAAACCCTTCGTGGGTCCCGCCGGTGCCCTGCTGGACCGCGCCCTGACGGACGCCCGCATCCGCCGTGCGTAGGTGCGCGGCAAAGATCGAAGCGGGCCGGCACGCATTAAGTCGTACTGTTTTTCGCGCTGGAAGCCCGAGTGCCTTTCTACTTGCGGAGGAGAAGCGAAAGCCTATGTTACTTTTGATCCTATTGGTGATTCTGATCTTCGCGGCTGTCCCAGCGTGGCCCTATAGCCGTGGATGGGGTTATTACCCGAGCGGAGGGCTGGGAACTATTCTGCTCATCGTGATCATTCTGTTGCTGCTCGGAACGATCCACCTTTGACGGCATGGGAGGCGGCCACCTGAAGCCGCGAGCCGCCTCCCATCCGCTGGACTACGGCAGCGCCGAAACTGACCAGCTTGCCGGATTCGCAGGTAGCCGCCGCCAGGCTGGCCTCTTCGCTGGCCCGGATTCTGCGCCAGCGGCTGACTGGCCGCCTGCCCGTGGCGCACGCTTTAGCGTGCCGGCGGGACTTTTAAGTCCCGCGCACCCCGCCCTTGGCGGGTTAGTTCCGGGGCGATGGCATTCAACCTGCAACAGGTTACGCCGGGACGGTATATAGAAAATGCTTTATTACGCGCTGGTCTTTCTGGTGATAGCTTTGGTGGCGGCCCTATTGGGCTTTGGCGGTGTAGCGGTGGCATTCGCGGGTGTCGCCAAGATCCTTTTCTTCCTCTTCGTGATTCTCTTTATAGCAAGTCTTGTCATGCACCTCGGCAGACGAGTTTAGTCCACGAAACCGCCTTTCCGCCGCCGCAGGAAAATGGCGTTGCCCTCCTGGAAGGCCTGCGGCCGGTTTCCGTGCGCGTAAACCGCGTCGCGCGCCCGTTTTCCGAGCGTGAAGTGCTGATGCTCGAAGACCAGGTGCGGGGCCCGGATCACCAACTTCTCGGCCTTGGCGTGTGCCGTCGCGTCGTCGTCGCAAAACATCTGCGTGTAGCCCGGATACAGAAAGTAGCCCCATCGCTCGAACACCGCGCGGCTCATGAACACATGCGACATCAGTTCGTTGTCGCGCGAGCTGTTTGTGTTCACGTGTATGACGAATTCTCGTTCGTTGCAACTCCCCATCACCCGCAGCAGTTCGGTGTCCCAATGCGGCGGCGCCATGAAGTCGTCCGCGCCCATGATCAGGACGCCGCCCACGCTGAACCTTGCAGCCGTGTTCCAATTTGCCACCGCGGACCCGCTGATCCCGGCCTGCAGGACCGTCCTTACCGGAATTCTTCCCTTCGTCATCCCGGCCCAATCGCCTTTCCAGAACTGCTTGACCGATTCCCAATCCCGCTCTTCCACCGCGACCAGCCACTCCGCCGGCGTCCCGTCCCAGTTGCGGGACCATTCGATCCAGGCTTCCTGCCAGCCGTCCGGCACCCGCGCGGTAGCGTGCAAAATCGAAAAAACGATCCCTCCGGCGTCGCCCATTTCTGTAAGATTACCCCAGACTTGCCCCATCAGTGATGGAAACCCACAGCCCGTGGCGCACGCTTTAGCGTGCCGGCGGGACTTTTAAGTCCCGCTGAAGTGGGCTTGCCCTCCCTGACAAATTAACGGCTCCTTGTCGGGGTTTCTCCGGCAGACCCGCCCGCGCTAAGAGCCTATACTCAAAGAGACATCGCGCGAGGGCTAGGGTCTCATGGCGAATTCTGACATCTCTGGGAAACCCGTCGCGCAACCCGATATCCTCGTGGTGGACGACACGCCCGCCAACCTTCGCTTGCTCAGTGAAATGCTTAAAGCCCAAGGATATAAACCGCGCCTCGTCCCCAGTGGAAAGCTGGCTCTAAGCGCCGCCCAAGCCATCCCTCCCGACCTCATCCTGCTGGATATCCGCATGCCGGAAATGGACGGCTATCAGGTCTGCGAACGTCTCAAGGCCGACCCGAATTTGAAAGACACGCCGGTCATTTTCCTCAGTGCGCTTGACGAAACCGGTAACAAAGTGAAAGCCTTCGCCGTGGGCGGCGTGGACTACATCATCAAGCCGTTTCAGTTGGCGGAAGTGCTGGCCCGCGTCGAAACCCATCTTGCACTGCGCCGCCAGACGCGCCAACTGCAAGAGAGCTATGCGGCGCTCAAGCACCTGGAGAACATGCGCGACAACCTTACCCATATGGTGGTCCACGACATGCGCTCTCCCTTGGGCGTCATCGGCGGCTTCCTGTCTCTGCTGGAGTCTTACGAGGCCGGCAACTTGTCGACCAACGGCCTGCAGTTCATCCGCGAAGCCCGCCACTCCATCGACGAACTCGTGGAAATGGTCAATTCCATGTTGGATGTCAGTAAGTTGGAGGCCGGCAGGATGCGGCTCCATCTGATCGAGTCCGATCTGGGATCGCTGGCGGAGGCCGTCTTGCGCCGTTTCGAGCCCATCCGCGGCGCGCGCCGCCTGGTCCTCGATACACCCCGCGATCCGGTGAAACTACCGGTCGATGCCGGCCTCATCTCCCGCGTGATGCAGAACCTGGCGGGCAACGCCTTCAACTATACCGCGTCGAATGGATCCATCCGCATCGCCGTATCCCGCACGGGCGCGGAAGCTCGCGTAGCGGTAAGCGACAACGGCCCCGGCATTCCGGCTTCGTATCACGACAAGATCTTCGAGAAGTTCGTCCAGGTCGAAGACCTGAATGCCAAGGTGGGCACCGGGCTGGGTCTGGCTTTCTGTAAACTGGCCGTCGAAATTCATGGCGGCCGCATCGGTGTCGAGAGCGAACTCGGACACGGCAGCACCTTCTGGTTCACCTTGCCGCTCGCGGACGAAACAAGGAAAGATTAAAAAGAATTGAGAAGCTTCGCTATATTTCACTCACACGTCCTGGCTGTTCCTGCGTCCCTGGCCGTCATCGCCCTCTGTGCAGGCCCTGTACGGGCTCAAACGCACGTTCCCGATCCGATCCAGGCGAAGAGTATCCTCACGCTCTACAGCGGACAATTCGGCCTCCGCGGCTACGATCTGGCCAATGAAGGTCTCTTGCCGGTTCTGCGTTCCGCCGGAATCGCTACCGACTCGGTGTATTCGGAATATCTCGACCTGGTCCGCAACCCCAATCCCGCTTATCGCGATCGATTGGCGGAATTTCTGAAACAAAAGTACGCGGATCGGAAGATCGGCGTCATCGTCGCCATTTCCACCAGCGCCGCGTCGCTCGTTCTGGATGAAAGGTACCGGCTGTTTGAAGGCGTTCCGGTCATCGCCGCGCTGCCGTCACTCACCCGAATGCCCAACCCTGCCATCCATCCGCTGGTCTTTCTGGGCAATCGCTACGACATAGCCGGCACGCTGAAGGATGCGTTGGACGTGCTGCCGGAAACGGAAAATGTGCTGGTCGTTAACGGCACCAGTGAATCCGACCGGAACCAGGAACGCAGCGCCCGCGAGCAGCTCAAGCCTTGGGACGCCAGGCTGCGCATCGCCTACCTGAGCGATCTTCCCGTCGAAGAAATCCTGCGCCGCGCCGCTGCTCCGCCGCCTAAAACGGTGATCCTTTATCTCGGTCTCTTCCAGGACGTCACCGGCCGCTCCTTCATCACCGACGATTTCGCCCGGGAGTTGGGCCGTTCCGCCGCCGCTCCGATCTTCAGCATTCAGGACGGATGGATGGATGCCGGCATCGTCGGCGGTTCGATGACCAGTTTCCGCGAAGATGGGGCGGAGGCCGGCCGCATGGCCTTGCGAATCCTGAATGGCGAACCCTTGATGCACGTTCCGCCGGCCGTAATCCCAGTTGCCAGCCGCCACATCTTCCAATGGCAGCAACTGAAGCGCTGGGGATTGAAGGAGAGCAAACTTCCCCTCAACAGCGTTGTGTTGGGAAAGCCGGTCCCCATCTGGCGGCAACACCCGCAGGCCACCCTGGCCACCTTCGTTTTCGTAGTCCTGCAGTCGGGTCTCATCGTGGCGCTGCTCTGGCAGAGACGGCAGAAGCGCGCGGCAACGGAATTGTTGCGCAAGTCCGAGGAGAAATTCCGGAGATTCTTTACCGACGTTCCGGACTACTGCTATATCGCGGATGCCGACGGCGCCATCCGCGACGCCAACCGGGCCGCCCTGGCGGTACTCGGCTATACGCGTGAAGACCTGATCGGCCGCCCCTGGCGTTCCATTCTTGTGCCGCCCATACCGCCGCAAGTGGAACGTCTGGTCGAACAATGGCGGCAAACGGGCGACGTGCGAAACGAAGAAATCACACTGCTTTCGAAAGAGGGCGTCGCCCGCACCGTGCTGCTGAACGCGGCCGCGGTGCGCGACGCCGCCGGCGCTGTTTTGTTCTCCACCGCCGTACTCACCGACATCACCGAACGCAAGCAGGCCGAGGAAGCCCTGCGCCAAAACGAAGCCTTACTGAAGAAGGCGGAAGAAATTGGGCAGTTCGGTAGTTGGAGTTGGGACGTGTTAACCGATACCACCATCTGGTCCGAAGGGCTCTACCGCATCGTCGGCAGAGACCCCGGACAGCCCGCTCTCCGTTACGCCGAACGCGCGCCGCTGCACACGCCGGATAGTTGGGCGCGGCTCGATAGCGCGCTGAAACGCGCATTGGCGAGCGGCGAACCCTACGATCTGGAAGTGGAGTTGGTGCGTCCCGATGGCGTCCGCCGCTGGGCCCGCGCCATGGGCGCGCCCGTGCGCGACGCCACCGGCCGGGTCGTTCGCTTGCATGGCACCGCGCAGGATATTACCGCGCGCAAACGCGCCGCGGATGCCTTACAGGAAAGTGAAGAGAGCTTTCGCACGGCTTTCGAGTCTGCTGCCATCGGCATGGGACTGGTGGCCCCCGATGGCCGCTGGACCCGCGTCAATCGCTCGCTTTGCCAAATCGTGGGCTACCCGGCGGAAGAGTTGCTCGCGACCGACTTCCAGTCCATCACACATCCCGAAGATCTGCCTTCCAACATGGATCTGCTTCGCCAGATGCTCGATGGCGCCATCCCGGGCTACCAAATGGAAAAGCGATACATCCACAAGCAGGGCCGCATCGTGTGGGTCTATCTTTCCGTCGCGCTGGTGCGGGATGCATCGGGCGAGCCGCTATACGCCATCGCGCAGGTCCAGGACATCACCGAACGCAAAGAAGCCGAAAGGAAGCTACTGCGGGAGAAGGCGTTCACCGACGCCGTCATCGATAACGTGCCCGGTCTGTTCTACCTGCTCGACGAACGGGGCAAGGCCGTGCGCTGGAACCGGAGAGCGGAGGAGACCACCGGTTATTCGCCGGATGACGGTTCCCATATGGAGCCCACCGACTACTTTCCCGGCGCGGATCGGGCCTTCATTTCAGAAACCATGCGTAAGGTCTTTCGCGAAGGTCACGCCGAATTGGAAGCGAATCTCGTCATGAAAAACGGCGCGGTGATTCCCTTCTATTTCTCCGCCGCGCGCGTCAGCTTCGAAGGGGAGAACTACCTCCTCGGCAACGGCATCGACATCAGCGCCCGCAAAGAAGCGGAGAAGGCGCTGCGGGTTTCCGAGGAAAAATTCGCCACCGCGTTTCGTAACAGCCCGGTCATCTTGTCTATCTCCACCCTTCAGGAGGGCCGTTATCTGGAGGTCAATGCCACTTTCGAGCGGATCACCGGCTGGCACGCCGCGGAAGTGGTCGGACGCCTGCGGGACGAGGTGAGTATCCGCACGGCGGAAGCCAGGCGCGAAGCCGCCGCCCGAATCCGCTCCAGCGGCGGTTATCGCAACATGGAGTGCGAGTTCCACACCAAGTCGGGCGAACTGCGCATCGCCCGCGTGTCGGCGGAGACCATTGAGTTCGCCGGCGAAGCCTGCGTGCTGACCGTCGGTCAGGATATCACCGAGCAAAAGGCGTTCGAACGCGAGCTGCGTACCCTGAATGAGACCCTCGAAAAACGCGTCAAGGACCGCACCGCCGAATTGCAGCAGGCCGTCGAGGATTTACAAATGTTGTCGCAAGCCGTCGAAAATGGACCGGCCAGTGTCATGATCGCCGATCCCCAGGGCAACATTGAATACGTCAATCCAAAATTCTGTGAAAATACGGGCTATCCGAAGGCCGAGGTCATCGGCCGGAAAGCGAATCTCTTGAAGTCGGGCACGCACTCTCCCGAGTTCTTTCAGCACCTCTGGCTCACCATCCAAGGCGGCGAAACCTGGCGCGGCGAATTCTGCAACCGCAAGAAAAACGGCGATGTCTACTGGGAATCCGCCTGCATTTCGACCGTTCGCGATGCCCAGGGCCATGCTCGCCATTTCGTCGCCATTACGGAGGACATCACCGAATTGAAGCAAGCCGCCCAGGAATTGCAGCGCGCCAAGGAAGCCGCGGATGCCGCCAGCCAGGCCAAAACCGCCTTCCTGGCCAGCATGTCTCACGAAATCCGCACCCCGATGCACGCCATTCTGGGATATTCGCAGTTGATGTTGCGCGACGATACCATCAGCCCCGAGACAAAAGAGAATCTGCGCATTGTCAATCGCAGCGGCGAGCACCTGCTGGCGCTCATCAACGATGTGCTGGAGATGTCGAAGATCGAGTCGGGACGGCTGCAACTCGACCTTGCGGAATTCGAATTGCCCAGCCTGCTGGGCGACCTGGCGGCCATGTTCCAGCTCCGGTCGGCGGCCAAAGGTATCGACCTCACCGTGCTTCAAGACGACCACATGCCGCGGCGGGTGGTCGCCGATGAAGGCAAACTGCGCCAGATTCTGATCAACCTCTTAGGCAATGCGGTGAAGTTCACCGCGGCCGGACGCATCACCCTGCGCGCCATGGTTCGCCATGACCCTTCCGACCATGCGCTGCTCTCCCTGGAAGTGGAGGACACCGGCGTGGGCATCGCCCCTGCCGAGATCGGCAAGCTATTCCGGCCTTTCGAACAGACCAGCAGCGGACGGCAAGCCCAAAGCGGTACCGGCCTGGGCCTCGCCATCAGCATGGAATACGCGCGCCTGATGGGCGGCGGCATTTCCGTCGCCAGTGAATTGGGCAAGGGCAGCACCTTCCGGGTGGAGATCCCGTTCGCGCCCGCCGGCTCTGAGCAGGTCACACCCAGCCTGTCTCCCGATGCGCTGGCGGATTTGCCCATCGCGCTAATGGCCGAGATGCGGGAGGCCATCCTCACCGGCGACATGGATCGCTTCACCCGCGCGCTACCCGAAGTGGCCGAAAGAAACCCATCCGCCGCCGATAACCTGCGCCAAATGGCGGACCGCTACGACTATGATTCCCTGGCCCAGTTACTAAGATAGCCCGTGGCGCACGCTTCAGCGTGCCGGCGGGACTTTTAAGTCCCGCTCTTCCGCCTATCGTGCCGCCAGCGAAGCAAACCGCGTCCTGCAGGTCTCTGAAACGCACCCGGACGCGATCGCCTGCATCCCACCCTCTGTCATCCGCCAGTGGGCCCCGCTCATCACGGCCTGCGCCAGTTCCCCTTCCAATTCCGCTTCCGGCCGTGGAATCTCGCGGCCCTTCCAAAAGTTCCGCCATTCGCCGAGCCGCGATCGCAAAATCTCCTGGTCTTCCTGCCCTCCGGTTTGAGACATTTCAAATGCAGCCTGCGCCGCTACCGCCGGTGGACTGCCCGCCAGCCGCTCCCGCCAGAACGTATCCAGCGCCGGAATATAGCTGGCTTTCGACAAGGCATAAGTCATGTCCCATTCCGGTACGGATGCCGGCAAGGCGGCCCGCAGCAGCGGCAGCGCTCGCTCGGAATTCCAGCGCATCAGGTAAGCCAGCATATACCCCTGCGCTCGCCGGTTCCAACCCGCTCCACTTTGCCGGTAAATGGCAAACAGGATGTCGTAGGGGGACGCACTGGCGAAGCGGGCAGTCAGCGCGGCGGCCCATTCGACCGGCTGAGGGTTCCCGGCGTCGATCGCCACCGCCAGCTTGTCTTCCAGGCAGCGTCCGTCTCCGGCAGCATGGCGAACGGGATTTCATTGAAGATCTCCGGCAGGTTCGGGTTAGCGGCACACACTTCCTTCACCACCTCGCCCCGGCTGTCCCGCGGCGCCAGCTTCACCAGTTGTTTGATCGCCGCCGTCCGCTCCGAGCCAAACGTGGGATCCTTCTGCGTGGCGAGAATCTGCTTCAGGGCCGGTGCCAGCCGGACATCCAGAAGGTAATCCCCGTAGGCATTCAGCATCCAATCGACGTTGTATTCGTTAATCTCGGCGAAATGCGTGATGAGCACCTCGCGGGCCGCGGCGAAGTCCGCACCGGAAGCCTCCTTCCGCTGTGCCAGGCGGGTGAAGACCGTTTGCGCGGCTGTCACCAGCGCATCCCCGCGTCTTTGCGGCAGCGACGCCGCGATCTGTTTCAGGTAGCCGGACTCCACCTCCTCCGTGCGCTGCTGTGCCGAAGAAGCATGGCCGCCGGATGGGCGATTCAGCCGCGCCCGCAGCGCCACCGCCGTGGCCAGCAGCCCCGCCGCCGGCGAGAGATCCTGCGCGGAATCCTGTAACGCCTTCTCGAGCCGCTCCACCACCAGCCTCCGGTTGCGGGCGATCCAAAGGCCCCGCGTAACATCCACGGCGAACGGATAGAATTCCTTCGGATGCAGAAACAACGACAATTTCACGCGTGTGGAAGCATCTCCCGTCAACCAGTCGAGTTCGCTGGCGAAAGCTTGCCCGATTCTCTGGGTGCGCGCATTCCGGATCTTCCCTTCCAGTTCCGCCGCGCGCGCGGCTTCTTCCGCCTCGGTCATAGGCTGCATGTCGAAGGTGACGGAATTCGTAGTGAAGGGGCTGCCTTGAATCCTGTTGGTAACCACGTAAACCGAATAGTGCCCGGCATCGAACCGGTAGACCGCGTTGAGCGGCAGTTCGATCGTCTGCGATTTGCCGGGCCCTATCGTGAACATCGCGGCGTAATCGGGTGCGTAGGCGCGGCCATCGTCCTGGTCCGCCAGCCACGGAAACACGCCCTGCATGGGCGAAACGACCAGAGTATCGATGGGCGATGCCGGATCCGTGGTGGTCCCGTTGAGCGAAATATCGGTGGCCGCGCTGAACGTCAGCCGTAGCAGAATCGGCTCGCCGATTTTATAGGCGGTTTTATCCCCCGCCAGGGACAACTCCACCTTTACGGGCGATGACGAACCCGTGGGCGCCTGCGCCAGGGATGCGGCGCACAGCGTCAAACCGGCGAAGAGTGCTAAGGAATACCGCACGGCGGCTCGCTTCGGATCGGGCTTAAACCGGTAGGATTCCGCACAGCCCCATCCCGTTACAAGCATTTTCAGGGCGCCCGCCGATGTAAATTAGGACTTGGCACATGCGAATCCTCGTACTCAATGGCGGGTCCAGCAGTTTCAAGAGCAGCCTGTTCGACGTCACCGGCAGCGAAGGCTCGGCGGCGCCCAGCCCGCTCTGGGAAGCGCGCGTGGACTGGGAGCACCATCCGGGCACGGCCGAAATGCAAATCAAGGCGGCGGGCGCGGTCACCACCAAGACGGTTCCGGTTAAGTCGCCGCTCGACTCGCTCGATCCGCTGATGGCCATGCTGCCCCAGCGCGACGAAATTCACGTTGCCGGACATCGCGTTGTGCATGGTGGACGCGCCTTCCGCGAAAGTACCTGCATCACGCCGGCGGTGCGCGCGGGCATCGCCCAAATGGCCAGCTTCGCGCCCGAGCACAATCGTCTCGAACTGGAAGCCATCGAATGCATGGAACGCATCCTGGGCCGGGATGCCATGCAAGTGGCCGTTTTCGATACCGCCTTCCACGCCAGCCTGCCGCCGCCGGCTTACGTATATCCGGGACCTTACGAATGGCTCGGCCAGGGCATCCGGCGCTATGGATTCCACGGGATCAGCCACCAGTACACCTCGCGGCGGGCCGCTGCACTCCTGGGCAAGGATCTCGCATCGCTGCGTATGATCACGTGCCATTTGGGTAATGGCTGCTCCCTGGCAGCCATCCGCGATGGTGTAAGTATCGATACCACCATGGGCTTCACCCCGCTCGAAGGCTTGATGATGGGTACGCGCTCGGGCACTGTCGACCCCGGCATTATCATTCACCTCGTGCGCCATCGCGGGTATCGCGCCGAAGAGCTGGACCGCGTGCTGAACAAGGAGTCCGGGCTGCGCGGGGTCTCCGGCGTCTCGGGCGACATGCGTACCGTGCTGGCGGCCGTCGAGCGCGGGGATGAGCGCGCCAAACTCGCGTTCGACGTTTATGTGCACCGTCTGCGCGCGGAGACCGGCTCCATGCTTGCCAGTCTGGGCGGCCTCGACGCATTGGTCTTCACCGCCGGTGTGGGGGAGAACTCGCCCCTGGTGCGCGCCCGGACTGTGGAAGCCTTTGCGTTCCTGGGTGTCCAGTTGGACGCCGCGAAAAATGCGCAGTCGCCCGCGGATACAGACATCTCTACCCCCGGCTCCGGCGTGCGCGTGCTGGTCGTGCATACCCAGGAGGAGTGGGAGATTGCGCGCGAGTCTTACCGCGTAGCCAACGCGTCCGCCCACCCCCGGGTTGAGGCCAACGGCCGTATTACTTGAACTGGACACCGACGCGGCGCACCAGTTCCTGAAATCTTGGCTCGCCGCGCAGGTCCGCGACCGGGGGATAGATGGCGAGGAAAGGCATCATCTCCGATTGGTCGTCGTAGGCCTTCTCCAACCAATCGAGCGCCTCGCTCCGCTCGCCCAAAGCGTCATAAACTACGGCAATATCGAAGGGCGCCACATGCCGATCGGACATCATTTGTTTCAAGAGGGCGAGAAGCTTCATGGCTTCCGCGCGATTCCCCGACCGCGCCTGGGCGGCCGCCAGCCCCGACAGGTTGATGGTGGCGCCGGGGTTCAGTGCGCGGGCCTTCTCGAATTCCGCGATGGCTTCGGGAAAACGCCGCTCAGCTAGGTAGCCGTATCCGGACGCCATGTGCGGCGCCCAGAAATCCGGGTGCGCTTTAATGGCCACACTATCGGCTGCCAGATCGCCGTCATAATCCTGCTTCAGATACAAAGGAAAGCCCTGCAGAAACAGGACTTCCGCGGAGTATGGGTCGATTTTGAGCGCCTTCCGGATCTCCGCGGACGCCTGCTCCTGCTGGTCCAACGCC
>Ga0187871_10002694_pt1 | contig 14228 bp, 12 predicted proteins | sample June2016WEW_16_1_FD_132988 | JGI IMG/M metagenome (GOLD analysis project Ga0187871, IMG submission 132988) | Peatland microbial communities from SPRUCE experiment site at the Marcell Experimental Forest, Minnesota, USA - June2016WEW_16_10 | ecosystem: Environmental > Terrestrial > Soil >... | reverse complement strand
AGATGTCAGCGAAGCTTCCCGCCGATGCCATTGTTTGCGCAGACTCGGGGACCAGCGGGCCGTGGTACGCGGTGTACCATCGAATGAAGTCCGGCCAGCGGGGGACTGTATCCGGTGGACTCGCCTCCATGGGCGCGGCCGTGCCCTATGCGATTGCGGCCAAGTTTGCTCATCCGTCCCGTCCGGTGGTCGCGCTTGTCGGCGACGGGGCGATGCAAATGAATAACATGGCCGAACTCATCACGGTGCAACGATATTGGCGTCGGTGGGCGGATCCTCGGCTCGTCGTGTGTGTCTTGAATAATGAGGACCTGAGCGAGGTCACGTGGGAACAGCGGGCAACCGAAGGCAATCCCCGGTATGCGGCCACGCAGGATCTGCCGAATGTTCCGTATGCGAAATTCGCCAGCATGCTGGGCCTGAAGGGGATCTACGTGGATGATCCCAAGGATCTCGAAGCGGCGTGGCGCGACGCTCTGGCGGCAGATCGGCCGGTGGTCCTTGAGGTCAAGACCGATGCGAATGTTCCGCCCTTGCCGCCGCATATCACCGCGGAACAAATCAAGGCCTTCATGGCCGCGTTCATGAAGGGCGATCGGCCGCTCGCCGGAGTGATGGCAAAATCGCTGAAGCGAGCCATTCACGAAACGGTGTAGGACTTTGGGGAGAAGATGAGCAACTTTTCCTTCGGCTTGCTCGCCTTTCCGGAGGGATTAGGCTCATCGCCGGTGCGCTCATTGTCCGGTATCTCGTCGGGCTGCGGATGGTACGGGCCTTCGGTCGCCATTAGCGCTGCCTGCTACGCCGTGCTGCCACCTTTGCGCCCTGTTTTCCAAGAGCGGTACGGGTGGCCTTGGAAAGGTGGCTGATCGACATTTTGCTTTTGGCCGAGGCCGCAGCCTTCTTCACATTTCGTTTGGCGGCGGCTTTCTGTTTTGCACTGGACACGAGGACCCCCACCTGAGGCGAGTGCGTCTAAGCGCTTTCGGGCGTTGGATGACTTTGGGCCATACCTAGACCTTTCGGGGGACTGTGGTAGAAGAGACTCCTTGAAGTTGGAGTGATGACGAAGTTGGAGTGATGACGAAATGTAAACCGGGTGGTTGCGGGTCGCCTGTCGCTCGACCTCGCACTTTGGCGTGAGAAAATTCCTGACTAAGCGGGTGCGAAGTCCGACTCCGCAAACGCTGTTGCGGTCAGCTCAATGTCGGCCCTGGCGATCCTGAGCGTCCGCGCACAGAAGGTGTGTACTCGCCGCTGAAGCGGCGCAGCTCTGAGGCCGGCACCTCGATGCCTGCTTGGGCTGCCAGATGCTGCGCGAGCGCCTCCCAGGCGCCGACATGGCGGGCGTCATCGCGGGCGGGAAACTTGGCGGTCCACAAGCTGCCATTGGTTTCGGTGAAGCTGGCCTTGGGCGCGCGCCGCCGAGCGATGCCCCGGGGGCCACCAAGACTTTCAGCCATTGTCGCAGTGCTGTGAGATCGTCAATGCGCTTCGCAGTGATCTCGCGAGCGACGACCTCGAGTTCGCCGAGGTTCGCAATCGGTGGCACGGTCAAGGCGTCGTGCGCGAGAAAGGCCTCCTCGCTGCCGCGACGATAGCGTAATGCGCCTGAGCGGCTCACATCCTCGACGCCTAGGAGAAAATCCCAGGCATAGGGCGTGCGAGGCTTGCGGCCTTCATCCTTGGCGAAAAGCGCCTCGCGACGCTTCATGAGGGTCTGACCCCCCTTCATAGAGATCCTTCCGGGAGATTCGATGTAGCCAGTTCCCGCCATCGGCGCCGGCGTCCTCAGTGGGTGACGCAGTTCGCGTTTCCCACAAAAACCGTCCTTTCCGCTCGACCGTTTCAGGTTAAACCGCTAGCGCAGTCACACTGTCATGCTCGCGCCTTTGCGGCGCTGCGCGCATCATTCGAGAGTTGCCGCAACGAATCGCGGCCATCGTTCCTCGGGGTATTCCATGATCGCATTGCTGGTCGTAGCTTTCCTCATCCTCGCGCTCATAGGCTATCTGGTCGGGGTCTATAACGGTCTCGTGCGCATCAGTGCCGCGGTGAAGCTCGCATGGTCGAACATCGATGTGCTGCTGATCCAACGCCATGACGAAATTCCGAAGCTCGTCGAAGTCTGCAAGCAATACATGCAATACGAGGGCGGTACGCTCGAGCGCGTAATGAAGGCTCGCAGCGGAGTCGACTCCGCGCGCAATTCCGGAAACTTGACTTCCTTGGGAGCCGCCGAGCACGAGATGACTGCCGGCCTCAACGGCCTCTATGCCGTCGCAGAAGGCTATCCCGACCTCAAGGCGAACGAGGCCTTTCGCCAGCTGCAAACACGGGTCAGCAGTCTGGAAACCGCGATCTCGGACCGCCGCGAAGTCTACAACGACGCGGCCACCGCCAATAACATCCGCATTCGAAGCTTCCCCGATTCGCTGATCGCGAGCATGGGTGATTTCCCACCCGCGCAGATCCTGCACTTTCAGAACGAAGAGAAAGCCGACGTCGACCTGAAGGCGCTGTTCGCGCGCTGAATTTCGGGAGCCGTCGATGCACTCCGGCAATCTTCACCCTGTACAGTACTACTGGCTGGGGGCAGCACTGTGCGCCGCGGTCGCGCTCTGGGCCCTGTATCGATGCTTTCGCAATCTGTCGCGCAACCGCCTGGTTTCCGACACGCCCCTGGTTCGAATCCGCTCCGCCGCGCAAGGCTACGTGAAACTCTCCGGTCGTGCCGCCGCCGTAGACGGTAAACCCCTGGCCGCACCGTTGAGCTCTCGTCCCTGTATCTGGTGGCGCTATCAAGTAGAGCAAAGAACCCGCAACGCCAAGGGCGAGAACCGCTGGGAAATCGTCGACAGCGGCAGGAGCATCGATTTATTCGTCCTCGCCGACGGCGACGATTCCTGCCTCGTCGGACCGGTAAACGCCGAAATCACACCCACCACGCGCAACGTCTGGCGCGGTGATCTGCCGCGCCCCGCGACCGTACCAACGTCCTCGGCCCTGGCGCAGGAAGGCGATTATCGCTATACGGAAGAACTCTTGAGCTCGGGCGATCGGCTGTCGGTTTTGGGTGAGCTGCGTTCCCACTCCGAGATCGCCGATCCCGACAACTCCGTGGCCGCCTTGCTGCACCAATGGAAGCAGGACCAGAAAGGGTTGCTCGCGCGCTTTGACAAAAACCACGACGGTCGACTCGACGCGTCCGAATGGGAGGCCGTGCGCCGGGCGGCAGAAGTCGAGTCACAGTCGAAGACGTCGAGTTCGCTCATCAGTCGCCTGAATGTGATCAGCCAACCGACCAATGGCGAGCCCTTCTTGGTTGCCAGCATGGACGATGCGCACCTGGAGCGGCGCGAGCGGCTGCATGCGACACTGTTCTTTGTGCTGGGTCTCTCCTGCATCGTCCTTTGTGCCTCGGCCATTGAACATGCCCGCATGGCCGGTGAGGCTGCCAGTCGCGGATCCAATCAAGGCGCCGACCTGCCGATCAGCGTCATCTTATGGGTGCTCATTTGCGTGGGCGCCGCGTTCGGATCGCGGATACGGGGCCGATTGGCTTAGCCCGCGCACCCCGAATCGGTGAGCGCGGGCCTCGCCATCAATCCGGACGAGGGCTACACGGCCCAGCATTTAAGCCAGTAGAGTAAGGACTTCCGCCGCTGCGGCTCCTGCGAGCCGCCCGCGCAGCGCGCTGCTGCGCACTTCGATCCCGGCTTCCGGCTTCAACTGCGGCCAAATTCCGCGAGCACGGCACGCAGCGGTTCGCTGTCAACGTGCACCGGACCGGTAAAGGGATGGTTGATCGTTACGATCACAAAAAGACTCATGAAGACGACGAGCGAGAGGATGCCGGTCATCATGATCTGAGCCCGCAGATTCTTGGTCCCAAAGAAAAATGTGAATGCCGCCGTCAGGACTCCGCCAAGTGTCAGGACCACCCATAGCATCGGGGGAACGATTCCGATTGCCAGGTGCAGCCGGCTTCTTCGGGCCTGCGTGAGCGCATCGAGCTGATTGAACACCGCGAAGAGAACGGCAGTCGGCTGAGATCCGCTCTGTGCCAATCGCACGGCAGCCGCGTAGACTCCATCGAGCGCCCTCGTCACATCGTTGCTTTTTCCGTCGAGCGCCATCTGCGGCCAGTCCCGTTCAATCGCGAGTGCAAGGTAGTTGTCCAAAGCGCGGCGAATCTCGGCCGCTCCGGGGTCTTTGCCGGATGCCAGCCGATAGAGTGCGGTCGCGGCTCCAGCTTCCTGAGCTACGGCGCTCTCCGCATCGGCGAATCTCTCCCACACCATGATGATCGCAAACGCGACGAGTACGGCATAGAGCACGCCCACGGTTGCAAATTTGAAACCGGCAATCTCGTTGTTGATGGTCAGGCGCTCGAGAGCGACCCGCCGGCGAATCAGGGCCGGCCCGCACATGGCTGCGATCGTGGGCAGGACCACGACAAGCAATGCGCTAAACCATAGCGGGCATCTGGAAAGAAATAGTGACATCCGGTGTTCCTTCAATGCTTCGGCGCGCAGACGCTCAAGCCGTGATGATGCCTTATACCGTGTCTCGATCGAGTCGGGCAGTTCCATGGCCATTCCGAGGCGGAATATCCATTTGTCGGCTTGACTGCGACTGGTCGGCAGGATCAATCAGCGAGCGGGGAGGGGCGCACCTGAAAGTGCACGACGAGTGGTTTGCTGCCTTTGCCGCCCTCCTTGTGCCAAGGCGTCCGATCGCCGCTCGTGATCCAGATACCGCGACCCTTCCAGCCCGCCCGTTCGTCGTCAATGCGGCCCTCGAGACCCTTTGCGTAAAATCCAAGCGGGTAGGGGATGCGCAGCGTGACGAATTCTCCGCCCACCAAGGCGTGGACGCCGTCGAATAAATTGCCCGTGGCAATCGGCACATTCGCGCCCAATCCGAGCGTGTCGTGTTGATCCACCCAGGTGTAATAGCTCGATTCGACGCTCATTTGCGGTACGTTCACGAAACCCGGCCCCGGCAGACGATGGAAGCTCCACCCTTCAGGGCATTGATCGCCCGTTGCGCCCGACCCGTTGAGTGGACCCTTGCATTTGCGCCGATCGAATTCCCCCAGATCTCCGCTTGCCAATGATACCCACAGCACGCCGTTGCGGTCGATGTCCGCGCCGCGCACGCCGAAGCCGGGGGCGGGCACATTGAAAATCTCGCTGAGCTGCGTTCGAGGATCGAATCTAAGGACGGCGCCGGGAAATTGAAATGCTATCGAGCCCCAGATGCTCCCGTCGGCGGGATTCGGCATGACGGCATAAATGCTGACGGCCAGCCGCCGGTCGCGCTGCGGGTCGGGCGCCTGGCCGGGTTCTACCCACGAATCGAGCTTGCCATCACCGTTGGTATCGAGCACGAAGGGCGCCCATCCTTGAGAAGCCGCCGAGTCGCCGGTCGAATCGAGCTTCTTGGTATCGAGCCAGCCTATGACCTCATAACCTCCGCTCGTCCAGAGCGTATCGTTCGCGTCTTCAGCGAACTGCAAATGATGGGTGCTGTAGCAAGTGTCGACGAATGTGTATTTCCCGCTCTTTGGGTCATACACCGCGAGCTGGCGTCCGGATGTGTCGATGGGAAACCGTTTCGCGGACGGATGGGCCGAGCCCTGTTTGCAAAACGCGGGATTGGCCGCAGCGCGAATTCGCGCGGTGTACCAGACGCGGCCCGATCGGTCGAGCATCGGATTGTGGGCGATGACTCGGGAGTTCCAAATTCTTTCCTCGCCCCAGTAGGGCGACGGTGCGAGCACCGGATCATCGTGAGTGGTCGGAGTATTAGGATCGCGAACGAGTGCTTCAAACGTGGTCGCGACGTTACGGACGGGGTCGAGCACCGGAAAATTGTCGGTGCTCAACTCCGGGGTGCCGTATAGAGGGCCGTTGCCGTTAACGGTGGGGTGGCGTCGGTCCGTTCCCGACAGGTCGTGCAGATAGGCCTTCCCGTCGGCCCAGTCGCGCACGGTGGCTACGACGTTGCGCTCGATGCCCCGCGGTCGTGCCGGCGCCGTGGCCGGAAGTTCGCCAGCGGCGATGCGGTCGGTCCAATCCGCAAGATAACGAATCGGGATGCCCGCGAGCGCGTCTTGCGCGATGTTGATCATTTGGCGGCCAGCCTGTCCGGACTGTAGGCGCCGAAGCCACGCCTCCTGCGAAGACTTGAACGTTCCCAAGGACTTGGAAAGAGTGCGGGTGGCAAGATTTCCGAGCTGATGGCAGCCGATGCACCCCATGTTCTTCATCCACATGAGATAACCGTTGCGGCCGCCGGGCAGTTTTGTCGTCTCCGCCTCGTCGGGAATTCGCATCATCGCGTACCAATACGCAGCGGGATAAATCCTCGCAGCCGCAGCGGCATCGGGAGCGACGACGGCCGCGAGATCGAGATGCCGGCCGAGCTTTGCGTCGACTTTGCGAGAGTCGGCGAGACCGTAACCGCGGACCCACACGCTGTACCTCGCCGCAGGCAAATCCGGGATGAGGTAGCGGCCGGCCTCGTCGGTCACGACGATTTTCGCGAAGCGAGTCTGAAAATCCTGTGTTTCGGCGATCACCCACACACCGGCTTCCGGGCCGCGAGCGCTGCTCACGGTGCCGCCGATGTCATCCGCCCCGATCTGCATCTCGCAGTGTGCCGACCGCGATGCGGTCATGCAGCCTGTCGCGAGCGCGGCCACTGCAACTGCGCCGAATACGCGATCACGTGATCCGGTCGATCTCATGTCCGTAGCCACTGCTTATGAGGCGTCGCCCCGTATTCTAAGCGCCGATTGCGGCGGTGGCGAATGTTCATTGGCTGCCGCCTGCCTTGCACTGCTGCGAAGTCCCTGGACCTGCCGTAGTACCTTGCAGGCTCAGGGGGGGGTCTCCCATCGGAGACATGTAACCATCTACCGACAATTGCGCGTGGCGCGCATAACCCATAAAACCGTGACGCGACAAGAGCCGTAATTCAAAAGAGAAGGTCTCAATGCGTCTGATGATCAACGTTTTTAGGGCAGCGCTCGCTGTCTCCTGCCTGGGTATTGCCGCGTGCGGGGCCAGCGGCTCGTCCGACTCAACGGCCGCCGTAGCGTCGATCTTGGAGGCTGCCGCTCCGGGCACGGCTTCGCTCGACGGCGCGACCATTCCATCCGCGACGCAGATCACCGACAGCAGCGGCAATGTCTGGACCGTCTCCGGTGGTGTTGTTCATGAGAATGGTGCGTTGGCGGGCTACTCGAAGGGTGTGACGCTGCTGCTCTATGACAACAACAGGATCTATCAGGAAAACTCTGCCGGCGGCTGGTGGTCATGGAATGGCAGCACGTGGGTATCGAGCAGCGATCCGCGCAAATTGGCCTCGGCCAATGGCACGGCCCTTCCAGCGGCGGCGCAGATCACCGACAGCAGCGGCGACGTCTGGACCCTCTCCGGGGGCGTTGTGCACGAGAATGCTGCATTGGCGGGCTACTCAAATGGCGTGACGCTGCTGCTCTATGACAACAAGATCATCTATCAGGAAAACTCCGCCGGCGGCTGGTGGTCATGGAACGGCAGCACATGGGTGTCGAGCAGCGATCCTCGCACCGTCACCACGAGCGACCCCACGGCGCCCACTATTAGCGGCAGTCCGGCCACCTCGGATGTTATTGGACAAGCCTACAGCTTCGTTCCGGCCACCACCAATCCCGGCGGCGGAACGCTGGAATTCACGATCACGAACAAGCCCGCGTGGGCGAGCTTCAACACGCTCACCGGTGCACTCACTGGTACACCGACCAGCGCGCAGGCAGGCGCCTATTCAAACATTCTCATCAGCGTCAGCAACGGAAGCGCGTCCGCGTCCCTCGCCGCGTTCTCGATCGCTGTTGCCGCGGGCTCTGCTAGTCTGTCTTGGACCGCGCCGACGCAGAACACGAACGGCACGCCGCTCACGGATCTCGCGGGCTACACGATCTATTACGGCACCAGCCCCAGCGAGATGACGCAGACCATCCAAGTCGCCGATCCGAGCGCGACCAGTTACGTGGTCGGCAATCTGAGCGCGGGCACCTATTATTTCGCCGTTGCAGCCTACACGTCGACGGCGACACAAAGCGTCCAGTCATCGGTGGGCTCCGAAACGATCCTGTGAGGTGACCGCCGAATCGGTGTCGTTGAGGCCCGTTCGGCGCCTTGGGTGGCGGCCGCGCGCCGCGTGCCCATTCGCTTGCCGACCGCTTGCCTTCGATCAGGGGGTAAAGAGCAAACCGAATCAAATGTCGACAATTTACAACAGGAATTGAACTTCAAGGGCTCGTAAATTTGCGCCTCAGCGGTCAACCGCCTCGTGAAGCCGGTGCAGATGCGATTCGCCCCTCCTGGGAAGGCTCTGGTTTGCGGTCCCTTTCTACAGGAAGACCGTCCTCTCAGGATGATGTAAAGGCACTGCACCAATTTTTGAGAGGAGAGGAGCCCGGCTCATCTGGACAAAGAATTCGATCCCGCGGCGGGGATACCTCCGATCAAGCTCTAGCTCTTGCTTTGATAAAGTGCGATACGGATGTATCGATTGTGCCCGAACGGGGGCTCTTGGCTGCACGCGGGCTGGTTCGCTGCAATCTGTCAACGTAGGAGATTTGATCAATGGCGAGATCAATCACTCTCAACGTCAACGGACAAGCCGCCGAAGTCGCGGTCGACGATCCGAATATGCCGCTCCTCTATGCACTGCGTAACGACCTTGGCCTGCATGGTCCGCGATTTGGATGTGGTCTCGGCCAGTGCGGCGCCTGCACGGTCCACATCGACGGTAACGCGGTGCGGTCCTGCATTACTCCGTTGTCGTCGGTTGGCAGCCGCAATGTGGTCACGTTGGAAGGGCTCGGCACCCCCGAGAAGCCTCATCCCATGCAACAGGCGTTCATCGACGAACAGGCGGTGCAGTGTGGTTATTGCATCAACGGCATGATCATGGAGGCCGCTGCGTTCCTCCTCAAGACGAGAAATCCAAGCGACGAACAGATCCGAGAGGCACTCGCCAGCAATCTTTGCCGATGCGGCACGCATCTGCGAATCCTGCGGGCCGTGAAACGCGCAGCGGCGAAAACCTAAGGAGTCGTGCAATGCGCGACATCGCGACGACGCGCCGCCAGTTTCTGAAGGGAACCGCCGCCCTCGTTGTCGGCTTCTCGATCGACGGGCATCAAACCACGAGAGCACAGGGTGGGCCGCCATCCAAATCCGTTTCATCGGATCAAGTGGATGGCTTCATCGCCGTCGACGCGGGCGGCCAGGTGACTCTATACGCGGGAAAGGTGGATCTCGGCACGGGCATTCGAACGGCGCTTGCCCAGATCGCGGCGGAGGAACTCGACGTGCCGTTCTCGGCCGTCATGGTGATCCAAGGAGATACCGCGCTCACGCCCGATCAGGGAGTGACTTCGGGCAGCCTCTCGGTTCAAAACGGGGGCTTGCAGATCCGGCAGGCCGCCGCGACGGCGCGTCAAGCACTGCTGAGTATGGCGGCCAGGAAACTCAAGGTTGAGGCGGCCGACCTCTCGGTTACCGACGGCCGAATCACCTCGAAGGCGACCCATCGATCGATCGGCTACGGTGCTCTCATCGGCGGCAAGAGCTTCTCTCTGCAGATCGACAAGGCGGCGGCGGTCAAGGACCCTCGCGACTTCAAAATAGTCGGCCGATCAGTACCGCGCGTGGATATTCCCGGCAAAGTTACCGGTCAATTCACCTACATGCAGGACTTTCGCCTTCCGGGCATGCTGCATGGTCGCGTGGTTCGCCCTCCAGCCATTGGCGCCACGGTGCTGAGCATCGATGAGGATTCCGTCAAGGACATTGCGGGGTTGACCCGCGTCGTGCGCGTCGGCAACTTCGTGGGCGTCGTCGCCGAGACCGAATGGGGTGCGATTCAAGCTTCGCGGCGGCTCAAGGTCGGTTGGTCCTCCTGGGAGGGCTTGCCCGATCAGAGCGCGCTTTGGGAATACGTCCGCGGCACCAAGATCGTCAAAGACGATGTCACCAGCGATATGGGCCAAGTGGCGTCGGCCCTGCCTCAGGGCGCGAGTCGACTGCATGCGACCTATGATTTCGCCATTCACACGCATGGATCGATTGGGCCTTCGTGTTCCGTGGTCGAGTTCAAGAATGGGGCGGTCACGTGTTGGAGCGCCTCGCAGGGCACCCACGCCTTGCGGAAGCAATTGGCTGCGATGCTGTCGATGCCGGAGGAGCATGTCCGTTGCATCTATATCGACGGAGCGGGCTGCTATGGCCGTAATGGCCACGAGGATGCGGCGGGCGATGCGGCGCTGTTGTCGCGAGCCGTCGGGCGGCCGGTTCGCGTGCAGTGGATGCGTGAGGACGAACACGGCTGGGATCCGAAAGGTCCGCCCACCTTGATCGATCTCGAGGCTGCATTGGACGCCCACGGCAGCCTCATCGCCTGGTCCTCCGCGTTTTTTCTGCCACAGGGTGCGGCCACCCCGGTGGCCTTGATTGCGGCGACCTTGGCTGGCCTGCCGCACGAAATGACCATCGGACCGGGGGGCATCCTCAACGACACGGCGATACCCTACGCAGTGCCGAATATGCGAACCGTCGCCCACCGGCTGGAGACAACGCCTCTCAGGCCCGCGTGGATTCGAGCCCCGGGCCGCATGCAAAATACCTTTGCCAATGAATCATTCCTCGATGAGCTCGCGACGACGGCAGGCGCCGATCCGCTCGAATTCCGGCTGCGCCATCTCAAGGATGCGCGGGGCGCGGAACTCCTCGAGCGCCTCGCGGCGGTCGCAGCCTGGGAGAGAGCGGCTGCGAAGCCGCGCGACCGTGGCGCTCGAATCGCCTCGGGCCGGGGCTTGGCATTCGTCAAATATGAGCTGGTGCGGACCTACGTAGGTGTCGTTGCGGATGTCGATATCGATCGACTCACCGGCGAGATTCGCGTCAGACGGTTTTTCGTGGTCCAGGATTGCGGCCAAATCATCAACCCGGACGGAGTCAAGAATCAGATCGAGGGCAACATCGTGCAGACCGTGAGCCGAACGTTGCTGGAGCAAGTGACGTTCAATCGTTCCCGAGTTACCAGCCTCGATTGGGGCAGCTATCGAATCATCGGCTTTCCGGAGGTGCCGGATGTCGTCATCGACCTCATCGACCGTCCGCATGAAAAGCCCTGGGGCAGCGGCGAGCCGTCGGCATCGGTCGTGCCGGCGGCGATCTCGAACGCCGTTTTCGCGGCGACCGGCGTGCGCTTGCGCTCGGTGCCGTTCACGCCCGATAAGGTGAAGGCGGCAATGGCTCGGTCATGATTAGCCGTGCGACTTCCCGTGGCAATGGTCTTCGGATCTGCCTGAGCCTGATCGCGTTGGCGGTGGTCATTGCGGCGGGCTTCATCGGCCGGCGTCTCGCCACACAAGAGATCGACTCTTCGATTCCCGATGTCCCGCGCACTTCGGAACTGGTGACGCGGGGAGCGTATCTTACGCGCGCGGCGGATTGTGCGGCATGCCATACCCAGCCGGGCGGCGAGCCGTTCGCCGGGGGAGTCGCCTTTGAGCTTCCGTTCGGTACCCTCTATTCCACGAACATAACGGCCGATCGTGATACCGGTATCGGTCAATGGAGCGACGATGATTTCGTGCGCGCACTGCATCGCGGCGTGGCGAAGGATGGGCGGAATCTGTACCCGGCGTTCCCGTACACCTCCTACACCGCGATGACTCGGGATGACGCGGTCGCCATCAAGGCCTATTTGTTTTCGTTGCCAATTGTTCACGCGCCGGACACGCCGAACCGATTGTCGTTTCCCTTCGATCAACGTTGGGCATTGACCGCCTGGAAATGGATGTTTTTGGATGAACATCGCTTTCGGCCCGACCCGAACCGCGGCGAATTGCAGAATCGCGGGGCCTATCTATCGACTGCGCTTGGCCATTGCGGTGAGTGCCATACGCCCCGAAATGCGCTGATGGCCATGAGCACTCGCAAGATCTTGGCGGGCGCGGAGGTGTCGGGTTGGCACGCCTACAATCTCACGAGCGATCGGGCAAGTGGATTAGGCGACTGGACGGATGCGCAGTTGGCGCAGTTCCTATCGGTCGGGCATGCGGAAGACCATGGACCTGCTGCCGGACCCATGGCCGAGGTCGTTGAGAACAGCACGCGCTATTTGACGGCCGAAGATGTCCGGGCCATGGTGACCTACTTGCGTGGTCTGCCTGCGCGGAGCAGCGGCTACAAGGTACCGGCGGCCGCGCCGTTGACGTCGATGGATATACGCGGCCGTTTATTGTTCGTGCAGGCATGCACAGGGTGCCACCTGCTGGATGGAGAGGGTCGGCAATCCGCCTGGGCTGCGCTGCGTGGCGACCATAGCGCGCGCGAGTCCTCGGGCACGAACGTAGTGCAGGTGCTGATCCAAGGCTCGCAGATCGAGACCGGTCAAGGTCCGATGTTCATGCATCCATTCATCGGCGGCTATTCGGATGACGAACTCGCCGCGATCGGCAACTTCGTCATCGGCCAATTCGGTCTTCGCCAGGGCAGCATCACTCCCGAGCAATTTCGGGCGCGTAACGCATCGGCCAAGGCGAAATGAAAAAAAAGGAAAGAAAAAGCGCCAGAGCAGTTTGGATTGGCTTGGGCCTCGTGGCCATCTTCGCGGCCGTCTGCCGCGCGCAGCCGCAGGGCCGTGGGCCGAAATTCGTAGTCGATCCAAACTGGCCAAAACCGTTACCGGGAAACTGGGTAATCGGACAAGTGAGCGGTGTATGCGTGGACGCACAGGATAACGTGTTCATCGTCAATCGGAATGACATGACCGACAAGGAAGGGGAAATTGCGCAGCAGGCGCCACCGTACATCGAATTTGATCCCGAGGGCAATGTGGTGAACAGCTTTGGCGACTGGAACGTCGTTCCCAACGTCACCCACGGCTGCAAAATCGACAGTGAGAACAATTTTTGGACCGCCGGCAACGGCGACGGGATCGTCCAAAAATACAGTCACGATGGGAAACTACTCATGCAAATCGGCAAGAGAGGCGTTGTCGATACTTCCGACGGCACGCTCAAGGGCCGCGCAATGAATTCGAGCCAGACCCAGTTTTACATGCCTTCCGACGTAGCCATAGACCCCGCCAATGGCGATGTCTACGTGGCCGACGGTTATGGCAATAGCCGCATCGCGGTTTTCGACCGATCCGGGAAATTCCTTCGTCAGTGGGGGCATCAGGGGACAAAGGAAGAGGCCGAGGCGGGTGTGGGTGGCGCGTTCATGCGGGTTGTCCATTGTGTGGCCATCGGCAACGACATGCTGGTCTATGTCTGTGACCGACAGAGCGACAGGATCCAAGTCTTCGATAAAATGGGAAACTTCAAACACAACATTTGGATCAGGAGAGAGAGCGGCCTTCCGGATAATTGGGGCACCACATGGTGGATCGGCTTTTCCCCGGACCGGCAACAAAAATACATGTACGTGGACGACGGCGGCGACGAGCAGATCAAGATTCTCGATCATGCCAGCGGAGCAGTTCTCTCGAGCTTCGGGCGTCCTGGTCACCAGGTCGGTGCATTTACCCATGCCCACACCTTGGCGGTCGATTCCAAAGGGAATATTTATGTGGCCGAGACGAACTGGGGCAGGAGAGTCCAAAAATTCAAGCCGGTAAAATAATGGTACCTCGCGCCCTCACATCCTCCCGAGAAAGGCGCGGCAACGATCGACATGCACGGTAAGGGCGTGCAGGTATTCCTCCACCGTCATTCCAGTACCGCAGTGGAATTCTTGCGGATATCGGCGCAACAATTCGACGCCATAATCGTTGAGCCACTTGGTGCATTTGATGACGCTGCGCAGATTTTTTGCATGGGTCAGTCGATTGAAGCGCTCGAAGTCCTCTCGAGTGAAGTCGGCAATAATCGGTCGCCGGTCTTCATCGCTTAAGATTTCCTGTTTGCTCATGGTGGTTTACCTCCAAAGGCACGCTCGGCACTAGGCGCAAGTCGCCAAACCTTCTTTGCGGTCCGCCGGCGCAGTGCCGGGCATGAACAAATCGTTATCCGCCGCGATCTGGCGGCCCATCCCGGCGATTTTGCTCCACTCGCCGTCGCTCATGCTCTCGCGCTCGCCGGCGAGGCTCTGGGCGACTTCCAAAAATCCCTGGCGGCTGGTCGCGGCGGCGGCGTAATACGTTTCCAGCAGCTT
>Ga0187871_10002693_pt1 | contig 14228 bp, 12 predicted proteins | sample June2016WEW_16_1_FD_132988 | JGI IMG/M metagenome (GOLD analysis project Ga0187871, IMG submission 132988) | Peatland microbial communities from SPRUCE experiment site at the Marcell Experimental Forest, Minnesota, USA - June2016WEW_16_10 | ecosystem: Environmental > Terrestrial > Soil >... | reverse complement strand
GCCGCGCAGAACGCGCTTGCTTGGCTCGGGAAGGTAAACGTCGTCCACCCACTCCCAGACGTTTCCCAACATATCGTAGAGTCCGTAGGCGTTTGGCAGTTTCTGGCCGACGGCGTGGGTATTGTCGTTGCTATTGCCGTCGTGCCAGGCAATATCGTCGACGGGACCGTAACGTGCGGCCGCCATACCTCCGCGCGCCGCATACTCCCACTCAGCCTCGGTGGGCAGGCGCATGGCCACCGCCTGGCAGTAATCACGCGCGTCGTACCAACTGACCCGATCCACCGGCAGGTGCGGCCCCCGATACTGGCTCGGGTTGCGGCCGATGACGCGGAGGTAAGCTTCCTGGGTGACCTCCGTGCGGCCCATCCAGAATCCGCTTTGAATCACGACACTTCGGGCCGGCTTCTCCCAAGTGAAGCAAGCGGGGTCTGCAGCCGGGCATCCCATCTGGTACTTCCCGGGTGCGATCCAGACGTAGGCCAGCCCATCCTTCGGGTTGACTTTGCTTATCGGGCCGGAAGGCGCCTGTAAAGCGTGCGTGGCCGCCGCGCCTAACAAGATCGTTGCAGCCCGGCTCCACCGCACGGCGCCTTCCGCGTCCTCCTGTCTCTTCGCTAGAAATTCACGATGCCCGCGAACGAATTGGCGTCCAGGCTGGCGCCACCCACCAGCACGCCGTCGATCTCCGGCTGCGCCATCAGGCTGCGAACGTTGTCAGGCTTGACGCTGCCGCCGTAGAGGATACGCACGGCATCCGCGGCCGCCGCGCCGTAGTGTCCGCGCACTTGCGCGCGCAGCACGCGGTGGGCGTCGGCGGCAATTTCGGGCGTCGCCGTTTTTCCTGTGCCAATGGCCCACACCGGTTCGTAAGCGATAACGATGCGCGCGAACTGCGCGGGGCTCAATAGCGCGATGCCGCCCCCGAACTGCAGCGCCAGCAAGGCTTCGGTTTCTCCCGCCTCGCGATCCGCCAGGCGCTCGCCTACGCACACGATGGGAGTCAGTCCGGCGTCGAGCGCGGCGACCGTCCGCTGCAGCACGGTCTCATTCGTCTCCTCGAAATACTGACGCCGTTCGCTGTGCCCGACCAGTACGTGCGTACACCCGCAAGCCTTGATCATCGGTCCGGAAACCTCGCCCGTGAAGGCGCCTTCCTTAACCCAATACATATCCTGCGCGCCGATGCCGATGCGTGTGCCTTGGGCGGCTGCGACGGCCGCGGCGATGTCCGTATAAGGCGGACAGATGACGATCTCGCAATGCTCCGCCTTCTCAACCAGAGGACGGAACTTCTCAAAAAACGCGGTAGTTTCGGCGGGGGTCTTGTACATTTTCCAATTGCCCGCCATGATTGGCTTTCTCATATAATTTGTTCTAAAAAGCTGGCGCCATGCGCGATCCGCGCGCCGAAGTTAGCGGCCACGGTCTGGCCGATGTCGGAGAGCGTCGAACGCAATCCGAGATTCACTCCCTGGCGTGCGCGCGGTCCGCTCACCAATAGCGGAACGTACTCGCGACTATGGTCGGTGGATGGCGTGGTGGGATCGCAGCCGTGGTCGGCGGTCAGGATGGCGAGATCGCCGTTCTGCTCCGCGGCAAAAAACTCCGGGAGCCAGGCGTCGAACTGCTCGAGCGCCCCGGCATATCCTTCCACATCGTTGCGGTGCCCGTATTGCTGATCGAAATCCACCAGGTTGACGAAGATCAAGCCCGCGTCGAACGACCGCATGGCTTCGAGCGTGTGCGCCATGCCGTCGGCGTTGCTCTTGGTCTTCGAATAATCGCGGATGCCGCGGCCCAGGAATACGTCGAAAATCTTGCCCACGCTGTGTACAGCGACGCCGTGGCCGTCGAGCACGTCGAGCAGCATGCCGCGAGGGGGCGGGACGGCGTAGTCCTTGCGATTCGGGGTCCGGGTGAACGAACCGGGCGCGCCGCTGAAGGGACGCGCGATCACGCGTCCCACTTCAAAGGGTCCACGCAGCAGGCCGCGGGCGGTCTCGCAAATCTTGTACAACTCCCACAGCGGGATGACTTCCTCGTGCGCGGCCACCTGAAACACGCTATCGGCCGAAGTGTAGACGATCGGCGAGCCGGTGCGCATGTGCTCCGCGCCCAACTCTTTGATGATTTCGGTGCCCGAGGCGGCCTTATTGCCCAGGGTGCGGCGTGCGATGCGGCGCTCGAACTCGTCCATGATTTCACGCGGGAAACCGTGCGGATAAAGCGGAAAAGGCTTTTCGAGATGAATACCTGCCATCTCCCAATGTCCGGTGGTGGTATCCTTCCCGGGCGAAGCCAGCGCGCAGCGGCCGAACGATCCGGCAGGCTCGGCGGCGGGCGGCAATCCCTCGAGCGGCTTGATGTTGCCGAGACCCAGCGCGCACAGGTTAGGTAAACGCAGCGGACGGCGGTGCGCGATGTTGCCGAGCGTGTCGCTACCCGTATCGCCGTATGCCGCGGCATCCGGCATCTCGCCGATGCCCACGCTGTCGAGCACGATCCAGATTATGCGTCGGAACACAATTTGAATGTAGCATCGTTGCATCCGGCCACATGGGCGGAGAATCCATTGATCATGACCTATTACGGATCGAAAGAACTGGCTGCCGCGTTCCGCACCGTTCGCCGGAACACTATTCAGGTGGCCGAAGAAATCCCCGAAGAACATTATGGTTACCGCGTGACGCCCGAGTCGCGTTCCGTGGCCGAGACGCTGGTACATATCGCGGTCGGCCCGCGCTTCCAGGAGCAGGTACACATGGTCGAACATCGTACTACCATGGTGGGCTTCGATTTCATCGGGATGCTGGCCACGTTGACCGCCGAGGAAAAGACGCCGCGCTCCAAGGGCGAGATCCTGGATTTCCTGCGCCACGAGGGCGAAAGATTCGCGCACGCGCTGGACAGTTTCCCGGAAGAGCGCTTCGCCGAACAGGTCAGTTTCCCCGCCGGTGCGGAGCCGCCGGCCAAGAGCCGGTTTGAGATGCTGCTCGGCCCCAAAGAGCACGAGATGCACCACCGGGCCCAGTTGATGGTTGCGCAGCGCCTGCTGGGCATTACGCCGCACCTCACGCGGCAGATGCAGGAACGTGTCGCCGCCATGAAGGCAGCCCACGCGTAATTCGTAGGGTCGTTTGGTTTTTGGAGGGCGGCCAATCTTGGCCGCAGCCGCCTTTTCAGGCGGCTAGCCGGCTGAAAGCCGGCTGCGGGCAGAATTGCCCGCCCTCCAATTGTTTCGCTGGAGGTATGATACCCAGGTGCGATGGGATGGCGGGATCCCCGGGGTGTTGCTGGTATTAGTCGGCTCACTGCGGATCGTGGCCACCTACCCGGTTTTCAACCACACCGCCGACGAGCCTTCCCACATTCTGTGCGGCATGGAGTGGCTGGATAAAGGGACCTACTACCTCTGGCCGGAACAGCCGCCGCTTTGCCGCGTGGCGGCGGCGTTCGGTCCGTACCTGGTGGGGCGCCGTTGGGAGAATCTCGCTGGCTTCGACGAGCGAGCCATCGCCATTCTTGCGGGCGACAAACATTATGACCGGAATCTGGCGCTCGCCCGCCTGGGGATTCTGCCGTTCTTCTGGATTGCATCGCTGGCCGTCTATCTCTTCGGCAGGCGCTGCGGCGGTACGCCAGGCGCGCTCGCGGCACTCTTTCTGTTCACATTTCTGCCTCCCGTGCTGGCGCATGCCGGATTGGCAACCACCGACATGGGGATGACGGCCTTTTTAGGCTTGGCTTTTGTGGCGGCCCTGGCATGGCTGGAGAGTCCCGGTTGGCGCAGTGCCCTCGGATTTGGAGCCGCAACCGGTTTGGCCCTGCTAGCCAAGCTTTCCGTTCTCGCTTTTCTTCCGGCCGCATTAGGAGCCGCTCTGGTCTGCTTTCTGGCGATCGTGCGCCCCAGTCTTGCGCGGGTCGCGACGCTCGCGGGCCGGCGAATTCCGACGCTTTGCCTGGCAATCGCGGCGGCGTGCCTGGTAGTCTGGGCCGGATACCGCTTCTCGTTCGGCAAGGTCTATTTCGCGGACCTGCGGCTGCCTGCCCCGGAATTCTTCGCCGGCATCCGCCAGGTACTCGATCATAACCGGATGGGTCACGAATCCTATCTGTTGGGAAAGCGCAGCCCCACGGGCTTCTGGTATTACTACCCGGCCGTGCTGGCATTCAAGACTCCGCTGGCGTTCATGTTGCTGGTATTCGCCGGGATCGCCAGTTGCTTCACGCAGCAGCGCCGCAGCCGGTTGAGCACATGGCTGCCGCTGGCGTTCTCGCTGGCCGTGTTGCTGGTGGCCGCGAACGGGCGGATCAATATCGGAGTGCGCCACATTCTGCCGGTTTATATGGGCTTCTCGGTGGCCGCGGCCGCGGGTCTTCTCTGGATGTTTGGCCTGGCGCGAAAATCCAAATGGATAGGTTTGGCGGCAGGCATGCTCTTGGCTTGGTTTGCGCTATCTTCCGTATTGAGCCATCCCGACTATCTCGCCTATTTCAATGTTCTGGCCGGCAACCAACCGGAAAACATCTTGGTGGATTCCGATCTCGATTGGGGCCAGGACGTGAAGCGCCTTGCCAAAAGGCTGCGGGAATTGAATGCGGCGCATATCGCGTTTATTCCTTTCATGCCGAACGCGGAGGCCTGCGGTTTCCCGCCGTTTGAATTAAACGATCCCGTAAAGCCCGCGCCGGGATGGAATGCGGTCAGCGTCAGCAATTGGAAGCTGAACCGGCTTTGGTTGGGCGATAAGCATCCGGAATTGATACTATGGCCGGACCGTTTTAAGCCACGCGAGCGGGTGGGGAAAAGTATCCTGCTGTATTACTTCCCGCCGGCCGCGGCATACTGAAGTTTCGCGCGGCCGGATTGGCGCGGCGCGTTATGCTTGAGAGGATAAACTTGATCGGCGCAATCGATATCGGTGGAACCAAGATCGCAGTCGGGCTGGTGGACGAATCTGGCCGCATTCTCAGCCGGGCGGAGTGTCCCACGGCTTCCGAGCGCGGCTTTCCGGATGGCTTGGCGCGCATGGTGGCCATGCTGCGCGAGACGGCCGCGCGAGACGGCGCGAAACTGGATGGCATCGGCATCGGCTGCACCGGTCCTGTAGATCCCGTCACCGGAGTGCTCGGCACCGTCGATCTGCTGCCCGGATGGCAGGGCGGGGAAATCGTGGCGGGTCTGACGGAGGCTTTCGGCGTCCCCGTGGCCATGGAGAACGACGCCGACGCCGCCGGACTGGCGGAAGCCGTATGGGGCGCGGGCCGCGGCAAACGGCGATTCCTCTACGTGACCGTGGGCACGGGTATCGGCGTGGCCATCATCCTGGATGGGAAACTCTACCGCGGCGTGGATGGATTCCATCCGGAGATTGGCCACCAGGTGATCGACGCCTCCGGACCGCCGTGCTACTGCGGCGCACGCGGATGTTGGGAGATCCTGGCGGCCGGACCCGCCATGCTGGCTTGGGCGAAATCGCAGATCGCACCGGGCGCGGAGGATAGCGAGCTGACTACGAAACGGCTGTGCGACATGGCGGAAGCAGGCAACCCGTCGGCCCTGGCGGTGATGGACCGCCAAGGGTATTACCTCGGATTGGGGTTGGCCAATCTGGTTACGATCTTCTGTCCGGATATGATCGCGCTGGGAGGCGGCGTGATGGAGAGCGGCCACCTGTTTATGGATCGCGCGCGGCAGGTTATCCGGCAATGCTGCACGTTGGTGCCATTCGACAAGGCGGAAGTGGCGCGCGCGTCTCTGGGCGCGGACACCGCGCTGGCGGGCGCGGCCCAGGTGTGGCATCAACGCTTTGGGCCGGGAAGGAGCGCGGATGCGCTTTGATCCCGCAGCGGTGGAAGGACCGTACTTGCGCGATCTGCTGGCGCAGCCGCGCGCTCTGGAGGACACCGTAGCCGCATTGTGCCATGTGTCCGCGCCCGCCAATTTGGGCGGATTCGACCGTATCGTGCTGACCGGAATGGGCGCGTCCTATCATGCCTTGCAGCCGCTCCAGATACAACTTGTAGAACACGGATTCCCGGCCGTCGCCTATGAGACCTCCGAGCTGATTTACTACTACCCCGCGGTGCTTACGGCGCGCACGCTGCTGATCGCGGTTTCGCAGTCGGGCCGCAGCGTGGAAATCGTGCGGCTGCTGGATGCCGCGGCCGGAAGGGTGCGGATCGTAGGAGTGACCAACACGCCGGATTCGCCGTTGGCCATGCGCGCGGATTTCACGCTGCCGACGGACGCGGGCGCGGAATCGTCCGTTTCGTGTAAGACCTACGTGGCTACGCTGGCCGCGCTCGCATGGTTGGGCGAAACTCTGTGCGGGGGGGACCGAAAACAGGTGGAAGCCGCGCTGCGCGAGGCCGCGCCCGCCGTGGAGTCCTACTGGTCCGGATGGGAAGCCAAGGTGGGCACACTGGTGGAACTGTTGGACGGCGTCCGGGCGCTGTTTGTGACGGGTCGCGGAACCTCCATGGCGGCGGCCGGCCTGGGCGGCCTGACCCTGAAGGAATCGGCGCATTTCCACGCCGAAGGGATGACCTGCTCCGCATTCCGGCACGGCCCGTTCGAAATGGTGGGCCCGGATGTTTTTGTGCTGGTCTTCGCCGGCGACCCGCAAACGGCGGCTCTGAACGAGGGCCTGGTTCGCGACGTGCGCCAAGCCGGCGGGAAGGCCGCGCTGGCCGGGACGGAGACGGAGGACAGTATTTTTCGCATCCCGCGCACCGCCCCCGCCGTTCGCCCCATCGTCGAGGTCCTTCCCGTTCAAATGATCTCGCTGGCGCTGGCCGCGCTGGCCGGCCACCAGCCGGGCAAATTCCGGCTGCTCACCAAGGTCACGACCATTGAATGAACGCATGAGTCCGCAGCCGCCGGTGCGCCGTCCTTACCTGGTCGGAGTGGTGCTGGCGATCTTCTTCGTGATCGCCCTGCTGACCAACATCCTGGGGCCGATCATTCCGGATATTATCCATAGCTTTCACCTCACGCTGACGGCCGCCGGCTTCCTGCCATTCGCTTTTTTCATTGCGTACGGAGTGGCCTCCATACCGGCGGGCATCCTGGTGGAGTGGCTGAGCGAAAAGAAGGTGATCCTGGCCGGATTCGGGTTGGCGTTCGCCGGCGCTCTCTTTTTCGCCGTATTTCCCGTTTATCCGGTCGCGATTGCGTCGCTGTTTCTGATCGGCGTGGGCATGGCTCTGCTCCAGGTCGCGATCAATCCGTTGCTGCGCGTAGCCGGTGGGTCGGAGCACTTTGCCTTCAATGCCACGCTATCGCAGTTGGTGTTCGGCTGCGCATCGTTCATCAGCCCGCTGGTCTATTCGTACTTCGTGCGCAACCTGGAAAGCGGCGCGCCGGACCGGGCCGGCATATTGGTCGGGATGCTGGCGCGCGTGGTGCCATCGGGCCTCGCCTGGATCTCCGTCTACTGGCTGCTGGCGGCCAGTTCGGCGATCATGGTGGCCCTGTTGGCGCTGGTGCGCTTCCCCAAGGTCGAGCGGCAGGAGGATGAGAAATCCGGAAACTGGCAAACGCACCGCAGCGTCTTTCGCATGCCCGTAGTCCTGTTGTTCTTTGCCAGCACCTTCGCCTACGTGGGCGCGGAGCAGGGCACGGCCAACTGGATGTCGCAGTTTCTGGCGACCTATCATCACCGCGATCCGCAAACCACCGGCGCGCTGGCCGTCTCCTGGTTCTGGGGGCTGATGACCGCGGGTTGCGCGATCGGCGTCGTTCTGGTGCGCCGGTTCGATTCGCGCAAGGTGTTGATCGGCGGGTCCGGTTTGACTCTACTGATGCTGACCCTTGCCGTATTCGGCTCGGATGCCGTCTCCGTCGTCGCATTCCCGCTCATCGGACTGGGCGCCAGCGCCATGTGGCCTATGATCGTATCGCTGGCGCTCAATTCGGTGAGCGAACATCACGGGACGGTGTCCGGCATCCTGTGTACCGGGATCGCCGGCGGCGCGATCGTGCCGCTGGCCATTGGGTATATTAGCGACCACTTCGGTCTTCGGGTAGGAATCCTGCTGCTCTATCTGGCCTTCGGCTGGGTGCTGGGCATTGGCTTCTGGGCGAACCCGATTGTGAACAACGAGACTGTGGCCAGCCGGGCGAAGGCGGAAGGATCATCCGCGATCGGGCTCGTCCCGTAGCTCGGCCGGATACAGCGATTTCAACTCGGGATTCGGAACGGTGGTTTTTCACCGCCTTCTTTTCGTGCTCGCTTTCGCCCTGGCCATCGCCGCAGCGGATGGGCGCAAACCTATTCCGTCCATGCCTTTCAGTATTTCCCGCACGGAGCCTTCCCCTTACGCACCGCTCTATCGCGATGCCAGCGGCAATCTTAACGCCACTCGGCTCTGGCAGGTCTGTCGAAGCAGCTACCGAGACGCCGAGCCCAAAAAATGCTCTGCATTATTTCGATTAAAGCAAGCTCTCCCGGCGCCAAACGGGGCGATCACTTCCGCTCGGCCAACTCACGCTCGTGTTCGAGTGCTTCGTGCAGTAGCGACTTGATATAGGTTTGGTACGGCAGGCCCTTCGATTGGGCGAGTTTCTGCGCCAGCGCGATGTCGGGCTCTGGCAGCCGGATGGACAAAAGGCGCGACAATACGCGGTGAAGAGGGTGTTCTGGATGCTCATGCACCCTCGCCCATCCTGCCGGGTCCTTCACTTCTGGAATATCGCTCGTGTCGATCTGATCGTCAGGCAACGCGGCGAGACGCTTTAGCCGCTCGCGTTCCGCTTTCGTGAGTCTGCGTTTCTCGATCTGCTCAATCGTCCTGGTTATTCATTCTGCTGGGCGTTTCATTGGCTTTCTTCATACAATTTCCTCTCGGCAGGCGTCGCTTTGCGGGCCGAAGCGATACGGATAATCAGGAGAACACGGTCTACATAGCCGATTGCGTGCAGGCGCTCTTCGCCCTCGATCGCGCGGTCTTCGCGGATGATTGCGTGCGGGTCGCTAAAGACTCTTCCGGCTTCCTCAAATCCGGCGCCGTGCTTCACAATATTCGCGCGATCCTTGCCCTCATCCCACTCGAAGCGCACCGCCATCAGCTCTTCATTTTAGTACATACAGCGTAGCTACGAGACGACTTCGATCACTGGACGAAATGCTTGGCGAAGCTAGTCTAACCACTTCCAGGATCTTGCGTTCTTTCAAGCCGGCGATCCGGGCGCGCACTCCGAGGACTTCGGCCTCTGCGGACGGGGAAAGGAAGGGCTGGTATCTCTCGCCGGTCGTGAATTGAATGCGAAGTTGGCTCACCGGTGTCGTGGCCGCCAAGGCTGCCGGGCCGGAAGCGGCCAACACGAAATCGGCGTCCAGACTTCGCTGTGTATCGTGATCAACGGGACCGTGGCCAGCCGGGCGAAAGCGGAAGGATCATCCGCGATCGAGCTGGCCCCGTAGCTCGGCCGGATACAGAGATTTCAGTTCAGGATACGCCTCCGCCAGCCGGATCGGGTCCAACTCGTCCTTTTTGCGCTTGCTCAGGCGAGCCCGCGGATCGCCGTAGGCCCAGAGCTTGCCTTGCGTGACGTCTTCCAGACAGGCGATCCGGGCGCACACTCCCAGGACTTCGGCCTCCACGGACCGCGAAAGGAACGGCTGGTATCTCTCGTCGGTCGTAAATTGAATGCGAAGTTGGCTCACCGGCGGCGTCGCCGCCAGAGCTGCCGGGTCGGAATCGGCCACCACGAAATCGGCGTCCAGGGTATAAACCGGCTCCACGTAGCAATTGACGGCCAAGCCGCCGATCAGGCAGTAGGGTCCGAAGGCCTGGCAGGCCGCGATCACCCGCGCGAAATCCGTCGCGCCACCCTCCGTGGTCAATTCGTACACCTCCACCGCGGTCACCACTTCACTGTATACGACGCGGCGCGGTGGCCGCCGGAGCCACAATGCTAAAATTAAGATTCCCCAGGAGGATCGATGGCAGTGAAGCCCCGCCGCGTGGCGGCAGTGGTAGACGTAGCCGGTGTCAAAGTGGGCGGCAATTATCCGATTGTCGTGCAGTCCATGACCAACACCGACACCGCCGATGTAACCGGCACCGTAAATCAGGTGATGGCGCTGGCGCGCGCGGGTTCGGAACTGGTGCGGGTTACCGTGAATACCGAACAGGCGGCCGCGGCCGTCCCCAGGATCGTGGACTGCCTGGACAAGTTCGGCGTGCGCGTGCCCATCATCGGCGATTTTCATTACAACGGCCACATTCTGCTGCGCAAGTATCCCGCGTGCGCGCGGGCTCTTTCGAAGTACCGCATCAACCCCGGCAACGTGAACATCGGCAAGAAGCACGACGACAATTTCCGCACCATGATCGAGGCGGCCGTTGAATACAATCGTCCGGTGCGTATCGGCGTGAATTGGGGGTCGCTCGACCAGGCCCTGCTTACCCGCCTGATGGACGAGAATTCACGCCTGGCGGAACCTAAGGACGCGCGCGAGGTCACGCTCGAAGCTATCGTGGTGAGCGCCCTCGAATCGGCGGCCGCGGCCGAGCAATACGGGCTGGCGCACGACCGCATCATCCTCAGCGCCAAGGTCAGCGGCGTACAAGACCTGGTGGATGTATACCGCGCCCTGGCCGCCCGCTGCGATTACGCGCTGCACCTGGGACTCACCGAAGCCGGCATGGGATCGAAGGGCATCGTGGCCACTACCGCCGGCCTGGCGATCCTTTTGCAGGAGGGCATCGGCGACACGATTCGCGCCTCATTGACGCCCATGCCCAACGGCGACCGGACCGAGGAAGTGATCGTCTCGCAGCAGATCCTGCAGTCGCTGGGTATCCGCAGTTTCACGCCGCAGGTAACGGCTTGCCCCGGATGCGGCCGCACCACCAGCACATTCTTCCAGGAGATGGCCGATCAGATTCAGACTTATCTGCGCGAGCAGATGCCGGTCTGGAAGGCCAAACATCCGGGCGTGGAGAGCATGAAGGTGGCGGTGATGGGATGCGTGGTCAACGGACCCGGCGAATCCAAGCACGCCAACCTGGGTATCTCGCTGCCGGGCACTTTCGAAGAACCCAAGGCGCCGGTCTTCGTGGACGGCCGCCTGATTACCACCCTCAAGGGCGATCGCATCGTAGCCGAGTTCATCGGGATGGTGGACGACTACGTGGCTTCGCATTACGCGGAACCGGTCGCCTGAAATGGCCAAACGCTTCACACTGTGGGAGGCCGAGCGCATGCTTCCGCAGGTCCGCGATTGGATGGTTGAGGCGGTCGCCATGAAGCTGCAATACGACGAGGCTGAGCGTGCCGTGCAGGCGCTGGCCACCCGCATTACCATGATGGGCGGTATCGTCGCGGATCGCGCGCGGGCGGCGGACGACAAGGAGCGGCGCGATGCGGCCGGCCAGAAGTTGCGGTCGTTGCTCGAAAACTTCGAACAGGCCGGCGTGCTGGTGAAGGATCTGGACAAGGGGCTGGCGGACTTCCCTACGCTGTTTCGCGGCGAAGAGGTTTACCTGTGCTGGAAGCTGGACGAGCAGTCCATCCGGTTTTGGCATGGCACACACGAAGGCTTTGCCGGGCGCAAAGCCATCGATCAGGATTTTCTGGATCACCACGCGGGCGAGCCGACCAACTGAGTCCGCGGCGGCGGCTGTGCGAGGTAGGCCAGCCGTGTCCCACAAGCGGACACCGCATCGCCCGGCAACCCGTTTAAACCCTGCACTATCGATTGGGCCTGCACCTGCTTTAAGCATGGACCTCAAATTCGCCCTGCGATCCCTGCGCAAGAATCCCGGATTCACCCTGCTCGCCGTGGCGGTCATGGCGCTCGGTATCGGCGCCAATACCGCTGTGTTCAGCGTGGTGAACGCGGTGCTGCTCAAGCCTCTGGCGTATCGCGATCCGGACCGTATCGTCACGCTTTCGTCGCTATGGCGGAAGAGCGGCGGCCACGGTCAGGTATCCGCGCCCGATTTCCACGACTGGCACAATCAGAGCACGGCATTCGCCGCCATGGCCTACTATGATGACGATTCCGCCTCCGTGATGTCGGGCGCGTCGGCCGAATACGCGCACGTGGCCGAGGTGACGCCGGAGTTCTTCCAGGTCTTTGGCGTTGAGCCCGTGGAGGGCCGGTTGTTCTCACCCGAAGAGCAAAAGCCGGGCGGGGCGGGCGCCGTGCTGATCGGCTATTCGTACTGGCAGAGTCATTTTGGCGCGAATGCCAACGCACTCGGGCAAGCCGTGCGCATGATGGGAAAGAGCTTCAGCATCGCCGGAGTGCTGCCACCGCGGTTCCACTTTCCGAACCAGACCGATATCTGGCTGCCGGCCAACGTGCTGTTCGCCGAGACGCCTTCGCGCTCCGCGCACAACTACCTGGTGGTGGGGCGGCTGAAGCCGGGCATCAGTCTGGAACAGGCGCAGGCCCAGATGACCGCTATTGGCGCGCGCCTGCAGCGGCAGTATAAGGAAAGCAACGAAGGCAAGTCGGTAGCGGTCTCGCGTATGCGGGACGAAATGGTGCGCAACGTCAAGCTGACGCTGTACCTGCTGTTGGGCTCGGTCGCGTTGGTGCTGCTGATCGGATGCGCGAATGTGGCGAATCTGCTATTGGCAAAGGCCACCGCGCGTACGCGCGAGATCGCCATTCGCGCGGCAGTGGGCGCCAGCCGCGGACGGATCGTACGGCAGTTGTTTGTGGAAAGCATGGTGCTGGCGCTGATCGCCGGCGCGGCGGGACTGTTACTGGCGAAGTGGGGATCGGATGCGCTGGTGGCGCTCGCGCCCGGCAACATTCCCAGGTTGGCGGAAAGCAGCATCGATCTGTGGGTGCTGGCGTTCACGTTGGTTCTCTCGATGGCCTCCAGCCTGCTATTTGGCCTGGCGCCCGCGCTGCAGATTTCGCGCGTCGATCTGAATGAAACGCTCAAACAGGGCGCCAGCCGGGCAGTCGGCGGCGGCCGGGCGAGCCGAACGCGCACGACCCTGGTGGTGGTGGAAGTGGCGCTGTCCGTGATGCTGTTAGCCGGCGCGGGCCTGCTCATCCGCAGCTTCGCCGCGCTGCACAATGTCGCGCTGGGCTTTCGCCCGGAACACGTGCTGGTGATGCAATCGGATGTGCCCTCGTCGGACATGAATAGTGCGCGCCGCGCCACCCGATTCTATAAGGATCTGTTGGCCGATCTGGCGACGCTGCCCGGGATTACAGCCGTGGGCGGAGTCCGCAACACGCCGGGCACGGTCTTCTCGGATGGGTCCTACTTTGTCGATCGCCTCGGCAGGTTAACGCCAAACACGCCACAGGCGGTCTTATCCGTGGTCACTCCGGGCGCGTTCGCCGCCCTCGGAGTCCTGCTCAAACGTGGGCGCGACTTTAACGACGGCGATACCTATGACGCTCCCTTTACCGCGCTCATCAACGAAACCCTGGCGCGCAAATCGTTTCCAGGCGAGGATCCCCTGGGCCGCTTGATTTATTGCGGGCTCGACTCGCCGAAGTTCATGAAGATCGTGGGCGTGGTAGGAGACGTCCGGCAATACGGGCCGGGCGTCGAACCCGCGCCGGAAATCGTCATGCCCTACGAGCAGCACCCGCAAACCGCGACCGCGCTGAACATCGTGCTGCGCGCCTCGGTTGCCGGCTCCGCCCTATGGGGTCCGATCCAGCGAAAAGTACGCGCCCGATCGGCCGAGGTCCCGGTGAAGTTCACCAGCATGGCTGAATTGCTATCGGAGAATATCGCCGCGCCACGATTCCGCACGATGCTTTTGGCGCTTTTCGCGGCGATCGCGGTGTGCCTGGCGATGGCCGGTGTTTACGGCGTCATGGCTTATACCGTTGGACAGCGCGCAGGTGAGATCGGTCTGCGAATGGCGCTGGGCGCGCGCTCGAGCGACGTCCTGCGGTTGGTTCTGCGGCAGGGCATGGTGCTTACCGGCATCGGCCTGGCCATCGGATTGATCGCCGCCGTGGCCGCCACGCGCCTGGTTTCCAGCATGCTGTTCGAGGTGAAGGCCACCGATCCCGCGACCTACATAGGCGTGGCCGCGTTGCTCGGCGCGGTTTCGCTGGCGGCCAGCTACATTCCGGCCCGGCGCGCCGCGCGCGTGGACCCGGCGGCGGCTTTGCGGCGCGACTGAGCGAATTTGTGAGATCGTATTCGCCGGATACTTAACACTGGCCGCGGTTACAGCGCGGCGAACGCGGTTACCCTACGGCCCGCAAGCCCAGTCCCGGCCG
>Ga0187871_10002691_pt1 | contig 14240 bp, 11 predicted proteins | sample June2016WEW_16_1_FD_132988 | JGI IMG/M metagenome (GOLD analysis project Ga0187871, IMG submission 132988) | Peatland microbial communities from SPRUCE experiment site at the Marcell Experimental Forest, Minnesota, USA - June2016WEW_16_10 | ecosystem: Environmental > Terrestrial > Soil >... | reverse complement strand
GTTCATCCTGATTTCCTGCCTGCTGATCGACCGCGCGCCGAGCCGGAGGTTCACCGCGCCCTTGCTCTGCGTGATCCTGTGCGCCGGCCAGCTCAGCGACCTCACCGTCCGCTACGTCGCGGTCCCCGCCGTCATCATGGTCTGCGGCTACCGGCTGCTCGCGACCCGCAAGCTCCGCTCCGGCGACGCCGCGCTGGTGCTGGCCGCGGCCGTATCGGTGCCGCTTGAGTCGCTGCTGCGCTCGCTGATGGCGCACCTGGGCGGGTTCTCGATGGTGCCGCCCAGGGCTCAGCTCGCGTCGCCGCGGCTGTGGCTGCACCACCTGCCGGTGGTCTGGCTGAACATCCGCCAACTGTTCGGCGCCGACCTCAGGCCTGACACCACGCTGGGCGGCCTGGGGGCCGGGTTCGGCATAATCTGCCTGGCGGCCGCCATCTTCGGCCTCGGGCGGGTGGCATGGACCTGGCGTCGCGCGAGCCGGGCCGAGCAGCTGCTGGCCGCAGCGGTCGTCTTCAACCTCGGCATATACGCCATCTCCGTGATGCCGCTGCCCAGCGGGTACCGGGAGATCGCCGCGGTGCTGCCGTGCGGGGCAGCGCTCGCGGCGCGGGCCCTCGTGCCAGCCCGGATCACCGGGGAACTGCGCGTCTTCGGGGCAGTCACCGCGGCGGCGCTTGTCGCGCTGCTGCCGCTGTACGTCGCGGCCACCCGGCCAGCTATCGGCCCGTCCATGGGTCCGGCGCCCGGCGACTCAGGGTCAGCGCCGACCGCGCCGCTCACCGCGTGGCTCGAAGCGCACCGGCTCAGCTACGGCGTCGCCGGGTACTGGGACGCCTCCATCATCTCCCTGCAGTCAGGCGACAAGGTCCGGATCCGCGCGATTGACCTGCAGCACACGATCAGCCCTGCCGGTTGGAAAGCCCACGAGCCGTACTGGGAGACGGACGCCTTGTGGTATGACCCGTCCCGGTACGACGCGAGATTCGCGATCGCCGACGCGCGCGGAATTTTCTCCAGGCACACGCTGAAGCGGTCCTTCGGTAAGCCATCGGCCACCTACCGGGTGGCGAACTGGTACGTCCTTGTCTACCAGGCGAACCTGCTCAGGAAGCTCCTGCCGCCGCTCAAAGCACCATGACGCACTACGCGGCTCCGCGATTACGCGGTTGCGGCAGGCTCCTGATCGGGTTCGCGGCGGCCCTCGACGGAAATAGTTCCCCCGCGCGCCGGCGGCCACGTGACCGAGCCCGACCCGGCCCGCCTGGGGCCCCGCGGGCCCGGTTCGGGGGCTAGTCCAGGCCGGCAAAGAGGTCCGTTTCGCGGCCGCCCGGCCCGGCCAGGCCCTCCGGCCCGGCCAGTTGCGTGTAGTACTCCCGCCCCAGGATGCGCTGGCCTACCCAGTTCGACAGGGCGAAGAAGGGCTCGCGCACCGTGATCTGGGTGGCGTGCGCCCGCATCGCGGCCGTCTTGGCGCCCAGGTACGCGGACCCGTCGATCTCGGTGCTCACCTCGTCGTCCCCGGCGCCGAACGGCACGGTGTCCGCGGCAGGCTCGGCGATGAAGCCGGCCGGCGCGGCTATCCCGTCCCGGCCGGACAGGTCGGTCGCCGCGGCCAGCACCGAGCGTGGCATGGCCGTCGCGTAGAACTTGGGCACCGCCCACGGGTGGGCAGGCTCCCCGGGCACGGGACCACCGGGCACCGACAGCCCGGGATCACCCGCCATCTGGAAGGCCCGCCAGGCCACCCGGTGCGCCTGGATGTGGTCGGGATGCCCGTAGAACCCCCGGTCGTCGTAGCTCACCATGACCCGGGGGCGTACCTCACGGATGATGGCCACCAGGGCCAGGGCCGCCTCGTCCAGGTCCGCCTGCCAGAAGCACCCGGGGTCGTCGTTGCTGGGCAGGCCCATCATGCCGGAATCGCGCCAGTGGCCCGGGCCGCCGAGGAAGCGGTGATCCTGGACGCCGAGCGCTGCGCAGGCGGCCTCGAGCTCCCCGATCCGGTACTTGCCGAGCGGCTCACCGCGCCCCGCGGCCAGGTAGGCCAGGTCGGCCGGGATGATCTCGCCCAGCTCCCCGAGGGTGCAGGTGACCAGCGTCACCGGGACACCCGCGGCCGCGTACCTGGCCATGGTGGCGCCGGTCTCGATCGATTCGTCATCGGGGTGGGCGTGCACCAGGAGCAGGCCGCCCCCCGTCTCGGGTGTGGTCACACGGACCGAGACTAGCCGCCGGCCACCGGTGGCTTGCGCCGGTGGCAAGATCGTGGGTCATGACGGAAAGCTTCCCTCGCCAGCAGGCCAGGACCAGGCGGTTCGCTCTCGGTGTCCCGCGCTCGTTCACGGTGGCGCCGGACGGCAGCCGGGTCGCCTTCCTGCGCAGCAAGGGCGGCGGCGACCCGGTGACCTGCCTGTGGCAGCTTCGCGTGGACACCGGCCAGGAGGAACTCGTGGCTGATCCGGCCACGCTCGAGCCGGCCGGCGAGGACCTCTCCCCGCAGGAGAAGGCGCGCCGCGAGCGCGCCCGGGAGCAGGCCGGCGGGATCGTGGCGTTCGCCACGGATCGCGCGATGACCGTGGCCGCGTTCACCCTGGCCGGGCGGGTGTACGTGACCGGCCTGGGATCCTCCGGTCATCAGGAGAGCGCCGCCCGCGACAGCAGCGCCCCCGACAGCCGTGCCCGGTTGACCGGGCCCCGCCTGCTCGGCGCCCGATCCCCGGCGCTGGATCCCCGGCCCGACCCGACCGGCACACGGGTCGCGTACGTCCACGACGGCGCGCTGCATGTGGCCGGAATCGGCGCCACCGCGGACGCCCAGGACACCGTGCTGGCCGACCCGGCGGGCACCCCGGGAATCTCCTACGGCCTGGCCGAATTCATCGCGGCCGAGGAGATGGGCCGGATGCGCGGCTACTGGTGGGCGCCGGACGGGGCCAGCCTCCTTGTCGCCCGGGTGGACGAGAACCCGGTCCAGCGGTGGCACATCGCCGACCCGGCCAACCCGGCGCGCCCGGCGGCCACCGTGGCTTATCCCGCGGCCGGCACCCCCAACGCCGACGTTTCACTGCTGCTGATTGGCCTGGACGGGCGCCGGCTGGAGGTGGACACCGGCCGCGCCGCGTTCCCGTACCTGGTCACGGCGGCGTGGCAGGCGGGCGGCGACCCGCTGATCGTGGTGCAGAGCCGCGACCAGCGGGTGCTGCGGCTGCTGGCCGCGGATCCGGCGACCGGCGCCACGGCCGTGCTGCGCGAGGACACCGACCCGCGGTGGGTGGACATCGTGCCCGGGGTGCCCGCGCGGACCGGGGACGGCCGGATCGCCTGGGCCGCGGACTCCGGCGGGGCCCGGCGGCTGCTGGTCGGAACGCCGGACGAGGTGGGCGACGGTGCCGGAGCCGCGGTGACCCCGCCCAGCCTGCAGGTGCGCGAGGTCCTCAGCGTGGATGCCGGCGCGGTGCTGTTCACCGCGTCGGCGGGCGATCCCACCGCGATCGGCCTGTGGCTCTACCGCCCGGACCGCCCCGAAAGCCCGGACGGCCGGGGCACAGACGAGATCAGCCCGCCCGGGGGGGTGCACGCCGGGACCCGGGCAGGCGGGACCACGGTGATGATCAGCCGCACGATGACCCAGCCGGGACCGTCCGTCCATGTGCTCAAAGACACACCCGCCCACCCCGCCATCACCGAGACGGCCCGGATCGCGGTGCTGGACGAGACGCCGAATGTGCCGCCCCCGCATCCGGACCTGTTCGCGGCCGGGGCCAGGGAGATCCGCAGCGCGCTGCTGCTCCCGTCCTGGCACGAGCCGGGCTCGGGCACGCTGCCGGTGCTGCTCGACCCCTACGGCGGCCCGCAGGCGCAGCGGGTCCTCGCCGCGCAGGGCGCGTACCTCACCTCGCAGTGGCTGGCCGAGCAGGGCTTCGCGGTGCTGGTCGCGGACGGCCGGGGCACCCCGGGCCGGGGCCCGGATTGGGACCGGGCGGTCTGGCACGACCTGGCCGGGCCGGTGCTCGAGGACCAGGTCGAGGCCCTGCAGGCGGCCGCCGCACGCCACCCCGACCTGGATACCAGCCGGGTCGCGATCCGCGGCTGGTCGTTCGGCGGCTACCTGTCCGCGCTGGCCGTGCTGCGCCGCCCGGACGTGTTCCACGCGGCGGTGGCGGGCGCCCCGGTCACCGACTGGCGGCTGTATGACACTCATTACACCGAGCGCTACCTCGGCCTGCCGGACGAGCTGCCGCAGGTGTACGAGCAGTCGTCGCTGCTGGCCGGCGCACCCCAGCTGAGCCGCCCGCTGCTGTTCATCCACGGCCTGGCGGACGACAATGTTGTGGTGGCGCACACGCTGCGGATGTCCTCCGCGCTGCTGGCCGCGGGACGGCCGCACCGCGTGCTGCCGCTGTCCGGGGTGACGCACATGACACCGCAGGAGGAGGTGGCCGAGAACCTGCTGCTCCTCCAGGTGGACTTTTTGCGCGAAACGCTGGAAATGGGCCGCACGGTGAGCACCACCAGCACCACGTGAAAGGCAGGGTGTAGTGAGAGTCACACGCCGCGAGGGGCGTCACCTGGCCTAGTAATGATATGCAGTGGAATAAAAGTTTCAGTGCAGGGCGCGGGCGGGTGCGGGGGCAGCCGGCAGACGCGGAAGCACCCCACCTAGCTCAAGGGCGGAGACGTCAACGATGACGCAGGTAAGTCAGGCGCCGGCCAGAACCAGGGCGCAGATCCCCGACCGGACGCTGCGCAAGGACAACTGGCGGCGCGCGCCGGCGCTCACGGCGGTGCTGCTGACCATCTGGGTCACCTACGCGACCGTGCACGTGTTCATCGGCAAGTGGTACTACGTGCCGCAGTACCACTACCTGACCCCGTTCTACTCGCCCTGCGTCAGCGGCGAGTGCGTGCCGGGATCGTCCAGCCTGGGCCACTGGATCCCGGCCGTGCCGCCGATCATTCCTTACGCGTTCGTGTCGCTGCCGTTCGTGCTCGGGTTCCGGCTCACCTGCTACTACTACCGGCGCGCCTACTACCGGGCCTTCTGGCGGGCGCCAGCCGCCTGCGCGGTCCGCGAGCCGCACGCCACCTACAGCGGCGAGACCCGGTTCCCGCTCATCATGCAGAACCTGCACCGCTACTTCTTCTTCATGGTTCTGCTCGTCTCGATCCTGAACACCTACGACCTGACGCAGGCGTTCCGGGGACCGAACGGCAACTTCGGCCTCGGCCTGGGCACGATCATCATGCTGGTCAATGTGATCTTCCTGTGGGCGTACTCGCTGTCCTGCCATTCCTGCCGGCACATCACAGGCGGCAGGCTGAAGAACTTCTCCAAGCATCCGGCCAGGTACTGGGCCTGGACCCAGATCTCGAAGCTGAACACCCGGCACATGCAGCTGGCCTGGATCACGCTGGGCACGCTGATGCTGACCGACCTCTACATCTGGCTGCTGGCTGCCGGTGTGTTCAGCGATCCGCGGATCTTCAACTGAGGCAGGCATGGCAATGACGGACATCGAACGGCTCCCCTACGACGTCGTGGTGATCGGGGCCGGCGGTTCAGGCCTGCGGGCGGCGATCGAGGCGCGCCAGGCAGGCAAGAAGACCGCGATCATCTCCAAGTCGCTGTTCGGCAAGGCGCACACGGTCATGGCCGAGGGCGGCTGCGCCGCGGCGATGGGCAACGTCAACCCCAAGGACAACTGGCAGGTGCACTTCCGCGACACCATGCGCGGCGGCAAATTCCTGAACAACTGGCGGATGGCCGAGCTGCACGCCAAGGAGGCCCCGGACCGGGTCTGGGAGCTGGAAGCCTGGGGCGCACTGTTCGACCGGACTAAGGACGGCAAGATCAGCCAGCGCAACTTCGGCGGGCACGAGTACCCGCGGCTGGCGCACGTGGGTGACCGGACCGGCCTCGAGATGATCCGCACCCTTCAGCAGCGGATCGTCGCGCTGCAGCAGGAAGACGCGAGGGATCTCGGCGACCCCGAGGCGATGATCAAGGTTTTCGCCGAGACCACGATCACCGAGCTGCTGAAAGACGGCGAGCGGATCTCCGGGGCATTCGGCTATTTCCGCGACCGCGGGCAGTTCGTCCTCTTCGAGGCGCCGGCCGTCGTGCTGGCGACCGGCGGGATCGGCAAGACCTTCAAGGTCAGCTCGAACTCCTGGGAGTACACCGGGGACGGGCACGCGCTGGCCCTGCTGGCCGGGGCCAAGCTGCTGAACATGGAGTTCGTACAGTTCCATCCGACGCACATGGTCTGGCCGCTGTCGGTGCGCGGGCTGCTGGTCACCGAGTCGGTCCGCGGCGACGGCGGGGTGCTGCGCAACTCCGAGGGCAAGCGGTTCATGTTCGGCTACGTGCCGGACGTGTTCCGGGCGATGTACGCGGAGACCGAGGAAGAGGCCGACCGCTGGTACGACGACCCAGAGCACAACCGGCGCCCGCCCGAGCTGCTGCCCCGCGACGAGGTGGCCCGGTCGATCAACTCCGAGGTCAAGGCGGGCCGCGGGTCACCGCACGGCGGGGTCTTCCTCGACGTGTCCACCCGGCTGCCCGCCGAGGTGATCTTGCGCAAGCTGCCGTCCATGTACCACCAGTTCAAGGAGCTGGCCGACGTGGACATCACCAAGGAGCCGATGGAGGTCGGCCCGGCCCAGCACTACGTGATGGGCGGCATGGAGGTGGACCCGGACACCGGGGCGTCCTGCGTGCCCGGCCTGTACGGGGCCGGTGAGATGACCGGCGGCATGCACGGCTCGAACCGGCTGGGCGGCAACTCCCTCTCCGACCTGATCGTCTTCGGCCGCCGGGCCGGGATGGGCGCGGCCGGCTACGTGACCAGCCTGAACGGCGACCGCCCGGCGGTTGCCGACGCGGAGGTGGCCGCGGCGCAGGCCGAGGCACTGGCGCCGCTGGAGCGTTCGGGCGGGGAGAACCCGTACACGGTGCACGCCGAGGTCCAGCAGACCATGAGCGACCTGGTCGGCATCATCCGCCGGGAGGATGAGATCAAGTCCGCGCTCGCCGAGCTGGAGAAGCTGCGCGCGCGGGCGGCCCACGTCAGCGCGGAGGGCGGCTCCGCCTACAACCCGGGCTGGCACCTGGCCTTGGACCTGCGCAACATCATGCTGATCGCGGACTGCGTGGCGCAGGCGGCGCTGGAACGGCAGGAAAGCCGCGGCGGGCACACCCGCGATGACTTCCCCGGGATGAACCCGGAATGGCGCAAGGTCAACCTGATCTGCACGCTGGACGGCGACCGGGTGACGCTCACCCGGCAGCCGCTGCCCGCGATGCGCGACGACCTGATCGCCCTGTTCGACGTGGCCGAGCTCAAGAAATACATGACGGAAGAGGAGCTCGCCGGGCTGCCCGCCGCTGCTCCAGAGGAGACACACTGATGGCCTACAAGGCACAGCTCCGGGTCTGGCGCGGTGACGCCGGGCAGGGCTCTCTGGCCGACTACTCGGTCGAGGTGAACGAGGGCGAGGTAATCCTGGACGTCCTGCACCGGCTGCAGGCCACCCAGGCGGGGGACCTCGCGGTCCGGTGGAACTGCAAGGCCGGCAAGTGCGGATCCTGCTCCATGGAGATCAACGGGCGGCCCAAGCTGGCCTGCATGACGCGGATGAACACGTTCACCGAGGATGAGACCATCACGATCACGCCGCTGCGCACCTTCCCGGTGATCCGGGACCTGGTCACCGACGTGTCGTTCAACTACGCCAAGGCCCGGGAGATCCCCTCGTTCACCCCGGATCCGTCGATCGGGCTGGGCGAGTTCCGGATGCAGCAGGTCGACGTGCAGCGGTCCCAGGAGTTCCGCAAGTGCATCGAGTGTTACCTGTGCCAGAACACCTGCCACGTGATCCGTGACCACCCGGAGAACGAGCGGGAGTTCGCGGGCCCGCGGTTCCTGATGCGCATCTCCGAGCTGGAGATGCACCCGGCGGACGAGGCGGACCGCCGGGAGATCGCCCAGGACGACTTCGGCCTCGGCCTGTGCAACATCACCAAGTGCTGCACCGAAGTCTGCCCGGAGAACATCAAGATCACCGACAACGCGCTGATCCCGCTGAAGGAGCGTGTGGTCGGGCGCAAGTACGACCCTCTGACCTGGCTCGGCAGCAAGATCAGCCGCCGGCCCCATCACGACACGCCGGTCGTGCCGGCCGAGTAGGGCTGAACCCCTTTAAATTCCCGCAACGAAAACCGTCCCGGCAACTGCCGCCACCCCCAGCCTGGGTGGCGGCAGTTGCCATGACACCGTGGCCAGGCCGCGCCGGGAGGCCAGCCGGAGCTCAGTTCTTAACTGAAACTTTGATCGGGGCGGTCCGGGCGCGCTCAGCAGGTCGAATAGTCTCGGACGGGCTTCTGGATCCCCGCGGGCGGAAAGGCCGACATGTCCCATCTGACCTACCTCGAGGCTGGCGTAGTCGGCCTGATCCAGGGAGTGACCGAGCTCTTCCCGGTGTCCAGCCTGGGGCACAACGTGCTGATCCCGGCGCTGGTCGGCGGCAGCTGGGCCACCGACCTGAACGTGGCCAGGCCCGAGTCCCCGTACCTGGCATTCATCGTGGGCATGCACGTGGCCACCGCGATCGCCCTGCTGATCTACTTCTGGCGGGACTGGATCCGGATCATCGGCGGCTTCTTCACCTCGCTGGCGCACTGGCAGGGCTGGCACCCTCGGGTGGCGACCCGCGACGAGACCCTCGCCTGGATGATCATCCTGGCCACCATCCCGGTCGGCCTGGTCGGCCTGGTCGCCGAGCACACGTTCCGGGTCCTGTTTGGCAAGCCGATCCTGGCCGCCGTGTTCCTCATCGTCAACGGCCTCATCCTGTTCTGCGGGGAGAGGTTCCGCCCCCGCGCCTCGCGCCAGGCCGACCGAGTGGTCGCCGCGCAGCGGGAGGAAGCGATGACGGTGACCCAGCCAGACCCGGTCCCGGTGGCGGGCCAGCCGGGGGGCGCCGTCCACGGAGCGACGGGCACGGCCACCGGGCACCAGGCGGTCCGCTCGGAGGAGATCTCGCTCGGCCTGGCCTCCGACGAGCGGCTGGCCCGGATGGGCTTCGGGGAGGCGCTCATCATCGGCTTGTCGCAGATCCTGGCCCTGCTCGCGGGCATCAGCCGTGACGGAGTGACCATGGTGACCGGCATGGCCCGGGGCCTGTCCCGGGAGGATGCGGCCCGGTTCGCGTTTCTGCTCGCCACGCCGGTCATCCTGGCCGCCGGGGCGCTCAAGGTGCCCGACCTGCTGGGCCCGCTCGGCAACGGGATCCGCGGCCAGATCCTGCTCGGCAGCATCCTGTCCGGGCTCGGCGCCTACGTCTCGGTCCGGTTCCTGGTCCGCTACTTCCAGACCCGCACGCTGTACCCGTTCGCGATCTACTGCTTCGTGTTCGGCCTGCTCAGCGTGATCTATCTCGGCGTGATCAAGTAGCGCTTTCCGGCGTTTGCTTTTCCGTACGATGGGTCTGCCGGCAGGGCGCCCGCACTCTGGCACCCCGCAGACTGAAAGGCTTCCATGACCCATCTGACCTACCTTGAGGCTGCCGTCGTCGGGCTGGTCCAGGGGGTGTCCGAGCTCTTCCCGGTGTCCAGCCTGGGGCACAACGTGCTGATCCCGGCGCTGGTCGGCGGCAGCTGGGCCAGTGACCTGAGCGTGGCCAAGGCGAACTCGCCCTACCTGGCCTTCATCGTGGGCATGCACGTGGCGACCGCAATCGCCCTGCTGATCTACTTCTGGCGGGACTGGATCCGGATCATCGGCGGCTTGTTCAGCTCGATCCGCCACCGCGAGGTGCAGACCCGTGACCAGAGGATGGCCTGGATGATCATCCTGGCCACCATCCCGGTCGGGCTGGTCGGCGTGGTCGCGGACAAGCCTTTCCGGGAGATTTTCGGCAAGCCCATCGTGGCCGGGGTGTTCCTGATCGTCAACGGCGTGATCCTGTACTGCGGCGAGCGGTTCCGCCCGCGGTCCTCCATCCGGGCCGACCAGGAGATCGCCGCGCAGCGGGCGGAGGCGCTGACGCCGGTGCACGCCGGTGCACGGCGGCCCTCCGGGCCCGCCGCCCCCGGGATGGCCCGGCAGGCCCGGCACGCGTCCGGCCAGCAGGCCGCACGGCAGGAAGAACTGGTGCTGGCGATCCAGGCCGACGAGCGGCTGTCCCGGATGGGCTACCTGCAGGCCCTGATCATCGGTGCGTCGCAGATCTTCGCGCTGCTGGCCGGGATCAGCCGGGACGGGATCACGATGGTCACCGGCATGTCGCGCGGCCTGTCCCGGGAGGACGCGGCCCGGTTCGCGTTCCTGCTCGCCACCCCGGTCATCCTGGCGGCGGGCGTGCTTGAGCTGCCCAAGCTGACCGGCCCGGAAGGCCACGGCATCCACGGCCAGATCCTGCTCGGCAGCATCCTGTCCGGGATCGGTGCGTACGTCTCGGTCCGGTTCCTGATGCGCTACTTCCAGACCCGCACCCTGACCCCGTTCGCGATCTACTGCTTCGTCTTCGGTCTGCTCAGCGTGATCTATCTCGGCTTCATCAAGTAGCCCCGGGCCGTCAGGACGCGCCCATGCCGCTCAGATGGTGATGACGACTTTCCCGCGCGCTTTCCCGGCCTCGAGGTAGCGCAGGGCCTGGGGAACCTCGTCCAGCGGGTAGGTCGCGCCAATGCTCGGGATTACGGTACCGGCCTCGACGAAGCCGGTGAGCCGGTCCAGGTCGCTGGCGCGCTGCCGGGGGGCGACCATGGTCAGCCGCTGGCGCAGGAATGGTGACAGGGCCAGCGCCCGGAACTGGCGATCCATGCCGGTCCAGTTGCCGCCGTCCTCGCCACCCGTGATGACGGCCGTCCCGGCGGGCGTGAGTGCGCGGCGCAGCCGTGACAGGCTGGGATTCCCCGCGATGTCGATGATCAGGTCGTAGCGGTGGCTTCCGTCGGCGAAGTCGTCGTGGCTGTAGTCGATGACATGGCTGGCGCCGAGCTCGCGCACCAGGTCCAGTTTCGCAGTGCTGCAGACGCCGGTGACCTCGGCCCCGAATGCCATGGCCAGCTGCACGGCGTAACTACCGACACCGCCGGACGCGCCGGTGATCAGCACGTTTTGCCCGGCGGTGACATGGCCGGCGTCGGTCAGGGCCAGCAGGGCGGTGACACCGGAGACTGGCAGCACCGCGGCCTGCTCGAAGCTGGCGCGGGCCGGCTTGGCGGCGAGCTTGTCTTCGCGGGCGACGGCGTACTCGGCGAAGCTGCCCCGGCTGAACCCGAACACCTCGTCACCGATAGAGAACCGGGTCACGTCCGGGCCGGCCGCGACGACGGTGCCCGCCACGTCCAGCCCAGGCACCGGGTTCCGCGGGCCGCGGATACCGACCGCCAGGCGCAGCAGATACGGCCGGCCCGCCATCAGATGCCAGGTGCCCCGGTCCAGTCCCGCCGCATGCACCCGCAGCAGGACATCGGTGCCGCCGATCGCGGGCCTGGCGATCCGCGCGAGCCGCAGGACGGTGACGGAGCCGTACCCGTCCTGCACGATCGCCCGCATCGTGGTGTCCGCCGCCGCTGGACGCGGCGCCGCGCCGGTCTCCACGGAACGCGCGGCCGCGCCGCTCTCCACCGGCCGGGCCGCCTCACCGCTCGTAGGCTGCCGTTCAGATCCCATGACCACTTCTTCCCGGGCCGTTGGGTACGACCCGGCTGGCCGTACTTAGTACGTCACGCTACAGTACTAAGTACGAAAGCGCTACGGGCAGGGAGTGGCATGACACAGGCAGTGAGTGAGAGCCCGGCCAAGCGTGCTCGGCTTAGCCGGGAACGTGTTCTGCGCGGCGCCGTAGCGGTGGCGGACGCAGCGGGCATCGGGGCGCTGACCATACGCTCCCTCGCCCGTGAGCTCGGCGTCAAGCCGATGTCGCTCTATCACTACGTCGCCAGCAAGGAGGAGATCCTGGATGGGATCGTCGATCTGGTCTTCAGCGAGATCGAGCTCCCGGCGGCCGACGACGACTGGCGGTCACAGATGCGCCGCCGGGCGATCTCAGCCCGCCATGCGCTGCGCCGCCACCCGTGGGCGATCGGGCTCATGGAGTCGCGGGCCAACCCCGGCCCGGCGACGCTGCGCCACCACGACGCGACTCTAGGCACCTTGCGCGCCGGGGGGTTCTCGGTGGCCATGACGGCCCACGCCCTGGCCCTGCTCGACAGCTACATCTACGGGTTCGCACTCCAGGAGGCCGCTCTGCCCTTCAGCTCGGAGACCGTCACCGAGGCCACGGAAGCGATCATGGACGGATTCACGGCTGAATACCCTCACCTGACCGAGATGGCGGCCGAGCACATCCTCCGGCCGGGTTACGACTTCGGCGACGAGTTCGAGATCGGGCTCACGGTCATCCTCGACGCCCTCGGCCGGTCCATCCCCAGCCCCGCTCACCCCTGACCGCTGGCTGGCTTGCCCAGGGTCTCCTCCTGCCGGGCGCGTACCCGTTCGAGGCCGTCGATGATGCCCTCCGGGCTACTGGTCGGGGCCCCCTGATCCTCCGGGCCGTGGTCCTCGGGGCCGTGGTCCTCGGGGCCGTGGTCCTCCGGGCCGTGGATCGACTTCCACCAGTCGATCCCTTCGAGCGTGCCGCTGGCGATCTGCTCGGCCAGTGCGGCGACGTAGTCCAGCTCGGCCTCGCGCAGTATGGTGCGATATTCCTCTTCTACCCAGGCCAGGCGGGGGACGTGCTGTTTCTCAGCCAGCTCACGCGAGGCGTGCGCCTGGGCGATTTCCCGCTCCAGCTGGTCGGCACGCTCGCGCAGCAGAGTGGCCACGTCGTCGGGCGGGAGGGTCGGCAGGAAGGACAGAGCGGCCTCGAAGCTGGTGTAGTCCTTGACCGGCGTGGACAGCAGCTCGGTGAGCCAGTCATGCAGCTCGATCCGGCCGGTGCCGGTGAGGCGGTAGACGGTGCGCTCGGGGAGGCGGCCTTTGCGCTCGGTCTCCTGGGGCGCGATGAGCTTCCGCTTCTCCAGGGACGCGACCACGGCATACAAGGAGCCGTAGTTGAGCCGGACACTCTCGTGCTTCTGGCGCTGGCGCAGCGTGGTGGCCGCTTCGTAAGGATGCATCGGCCGCTCGGCGAGGCAGACGAGAACGGCAAGGGCCAGCGGATTGCTGCGGTGGCGAGCCGGCATACGCGTCAGCCTACTCTTTCCAGAGTATCTGGCTCAGAGCTCAGGCTCCGGGGGCATAGAGCGCCACAGCGGTCAGCATCAGGGCGAACGCGCCGACCGCCAGCCAGGCCCGGACAGAATTCAGTCGCTCCCAGCGGTCGACCTGCGCCCGCCAGCCGGGCGGAGGTGCGTCCGGATCCCAGTCGAATGCCGCTTCGTTGATCGGCACCGTGCCCCCCAGCGTGATCGCGATCCAGGCCAGCAGGGCGAGGACCGCCCCGCAGCGGAACACCACGCCGCGCCCGGCGCCGTCGAGGATCGCGGCGGCCACTGCGGACAGCAGCGTCGGAAGGTAGATCGCCGGGACCAGGACCCGCAGCGTGCGGATCAGCGCCTGCCGCATCCGGATGTGCGCCCGGTCATCGAGCCTGGCCAGCGGTCCCCGCACTCCATAGCGGATCACGAACTCCTCACCTGCCAGCATCCCGGCTCCGAACAGGCTGATGAGCCCCAGCACGTCACCGGCGCTCATGCGCGTCTGCCCGACGTCTCGGCGCGGATCACGCGACTGCCCTGCGGAACACGCGGATGGCCCGGGTGAGCATCACCGAATCCCCCCTCCGCCTCGGGTACTTTAAAAAGAGTACTCTATAAAGGTGGAGACTGCCAGGGCGGACTTGAACTGAGTGCAGGCCTTCCGGCCGGCACGCGTTACTGCGCCGGGGCCATCCCGGTTGAGCCGCGTGAGCAAGGCAGAAAGCCGCGCGGTTTCGGCAGGAGTCAGGGGGCCAGGAAGCGCCGCTGAACACCTCGACGACGTGCAACCGGCCTGCCGTCGCCGGCGCAGCAGTCCCCTCAGGCAGCGGCATGAGGGTCCAGGTGTTTACCGTGCCCAAGACGGTACCCGGAGACCATTGCCGGAGCGGTTAAAAATGGCTACCGTCCGTGGCGAGACTTCACCATGTGACAGGAGGAGGGCAATCGTGGGTGCACGACACAGGACGTCCACGACAGCTGCCGGGGCGGCGATTCTATTGTCCCTGGCCGCGGGGGGCGGCATCATCGG
>Ga0187871_10002689_pt1 | contig 14242 bp, 13 predicted proteins | sample June2016WEW_16_1_FD_132988 | JGI IMG/M metagenome (GOLD analysis project Ga0187871, IMG submission 132988) | Peatland microbial communities from SPRUCE experiment site at the Marcell Experimental Forest, Minnesota, USA - June2016WEW_16_10 | ecosystem: Environmental > Terrestrial > Soil >... | reverse complement strand
TCGATGGCAAGAAGGTGTATCCCATCGGGCTGCCGATTCACCAGGGCTTCCCCGGAATTCAGGAAGACGCGGGCAAAGACGCGCGCACCCCTGCGAATCTGCTGACTCCCGCGGTCACAGATCCAAACGCACACACACCGGAATTCAAGGGCTTCCTGGTGAAGCTGGAGAAAGTGTGAAGAGTAGGGTGGAGCACCGCTTCAGCGGTGCAGTTGGGCTTGTTTTTATGTTGTCATCCCGAGCGGAGCCGCGTAGCGGCGGAGCCGAGGGATCTGCGGTTCGCCTCGAATTGGCTCAATCTTCGAGACAAACCGCAGATCCTCACGTCGGCCTGAAGGCCTCCTCAGGATGACAAAAATGAAGATGTGCAGCACGACTGAGAGCCGTACAACCGTTTCCAACGGAGCTATGCGATGAGCGATCGCGGCACATTACGAATCCAGCAAATCTCGGCCCACCCAGGACCGGTTGCGGGCGAGGGCACGCAGCGGCAGTCCAAGGTCTGCAAGCTGATCGACACCACCACCTGTATCGGGTGCAAGGCGTGCGAAGTCGCGTGCGTCGAGTGGAACGATATGCCGTTCCAGAACACCACCTTCGACAACAGTTACCAGACGATGCCGGACACCGACTGGAATTATTGGAACCTCATCAAGTTCAACGAAGATGAGCACTCCGACGGCAGCTTCGCCTTCCTGATGCGCAAGCACCAGTGCATGCATTGCGCCGATCCCGGCTGCCTGCGCGCGTGTCCCGCCGACGGCGCCATCGTCCAGTACGAGAACGGCATCGTCGACTTCCAGCAGGAAAACTGCATCGGCTGCCAGTTCTGCGTCTCCGGCTGCCCGTTCAATATTCCCAAGTTCAACCCGAGCACGAAGAAGGTTTACAAGTGCACGCTGTGCTCTGACAGAGTAGGAGTCGGCCTCGAGCCTGCGTGCATCAAGGCGTGTCCGACCGGCTGTTTGCATTTCGGAACCAAGGACGATATGAAGTTCCTGGCCGAGAAACGGGCCACGCAGTTGCGCGACGTCTATGGCTTCAAGGAAGCCGGCGTGTACGATCCCGATACCATCGGCGGCACCAGTGTGATCTACGTCCTGCACAACATCAACAAGCCCGAAGCCTATGGCGGCCTGCCGAAAGAGCCGCGGATTTCGCCGGCGTTCACTATCTGGAAGGACATCTTCAAACCGATCGGGCTGTTCGGTGCGATGCTCGGCTTTGTCGGCGTGGTGATGCACTACATTTTCGAAGGCCCGTTGCGAACGCAGCCGCAGCCGCCAGTTCAGCAAATCCAGCCGCCTCCGCCGCCGCTACCGCCAGCAGAAAGGGAAAATTAGATGGCGACCTCTGCGAATCGGTTTGTACATCGTACGAACGCCATCGACCGGCTTGGGCAGACCATCGTGTATGCCGGTGAGCTGCTGCGGCATCCCGTATATACGCGCTTCCTGCACTGGATGGTCGGGATCTTCTTCTTCCTCGCGCTGCTCTCGGGCTTCGGCATTTATCTGCCGTGGATCTTCCGCTTCTTCACGCCGCTATTCGGCGGCGGCGCGATGACGCGCCTGCTGCATCCCTGGTTTGGGCTGGGCTTCGTGTTCTTCTTCGCGCTGCAAGCCATCAACTGGCTTGATGTCATGAAATGGACGCCCGCCGACTCGCGCTGGATGAAACACATTAGACGGTACGTTATTCGCAGCGATTCGACGGAATCGCCGGAGACCGGCTTCTTTAACGGCGGCCAGAAGCTGATGTTCTGGGAGATCGTGTGCGGCTCGATTGCTTACCTGATCACTGGCGTCATGATGTGGTTTCCGCAGTACTTTGGCCGATGGCTGGTTTCCATCGCCTATGTTATTCACGATATTTCAGCGCTGATCATGCTATTTGGAATCTTCTTCCACATCTATCTCAGCACCTTTGGCGAGCCGGGCACGATTCAGGCGATGACGCGCGGCACCGTATCGGAAGCCTGGGGCTGGACGCATCATCCGGCGTGGTACAAGGCGATGACGGGACGCGATCCGCAGGAGGCGCTGCGTGATGCCGAGAGGCAGTTGGCGGAGAACAATTGCCCACCCCCGCCGCCGCGAACGTTGTGAAGCGTATAGCCAGCCTTGAGAAGCGCCGTCAAGCGTTTACTGAGAAGAAGAAGGGTTGTCCTGAATCATTCAAGGTTTTCTTACTAGTAAGAGCGTCTTACCAGTAAGATCGTCTTACTAGTAAGAAAAAACTTGCGGTACAGTTGCTCGCTTGCCTACTCGGTTACCTTCAGCCAACTGGAGTCGGGGTTGAACTGCTTCATGTCTCTGGCGAGCTCGGAAGTGTTAGCTCCTAAGTCCTTTTCGTACACCGTCCCGTCCTGGTTCACGATTAAGGTCACCACTCCGGTGGACTGGTACTCGGCCGGATACGCCACAAACGCGAAGCCGCCGGTCATCTTGCCATCCACGATGTAGTCTTTCGCGCCGCCCGGCGCGTCAGGCCCTTGCTTGTCTACTATGCGGAAGAAGTATCCATGGAAGGGAGTGTGCTCGCCCGAACCCTCGGCTGCGGCTTGCGCCAACAGTGGGCCGATTTCCGGCTGACCGTTGGTTACAGGATGATAGAGGCCGTTGTGCTCGCCTGCCGTAGCGGTGAAATTGGGGGCATACTGGCCGGCTTCACCGGGGTGCGCTCCCGCGTAGTGCTCTTTTTCAGCGGTGACCAGCTCGTGGCAGACCTCAATTGCCGAGAGCTCATTCTTGCCGATTCGGCGCAGCAGAATTTGCTGTTTGCCGAAGCCGGTGTCGAAGGTCCAGCGGCGATTGGTCTCGGTGAGAGGGATGGGAAACGGCCAGTTCTCCGCGCCGATGTACAACACCAGGTCGCCGCCCAACTCCTTAACCAGCCGGTGTGACTGGCCGTATTTTTGCAGAAACTGCTGGCGATCGCGCGCGTCCTCTTCGGGATCGCCGGAGGAGACCAGGGTGTTGCCTTCCGGCCCGAAGATCTTCATGAGTTCCGCCTGGTCGTCGGACTTGACCGCTGCAACCAGAGCGTGCAGGGCTTGCCAGGGCGAAGCAAAACTTTGCTGCTGCTCCGGTTGCGCCTGCGCGAGGCATGGCAGTCCGCACAGCGCCAACGTCAACACTGGAACGAACCATAGCTTTCGAGATTGGTGTAGCACGTATCTCATCTTCTTCTTCTTTTTCTTTCTCATGTGGTGAAGATTCTGTCCGGGTCAATTGACGGCGACTAGCGCCGTCCACCACCACCGCCGCCGTGAGATCCTCCCATGCTGCTCGCACCGCGCGCGGCGTATCCATTCGTGACGCCGCCGTGGGCGTAGCCGCTGAAGGCGCCGGAGCGCGTGCCAGTATTGCCTTGCGGCGATCCGAATCCGCGGCCCACCGGCGGCTCCACACGAGGCGTGGGGGCACGATACCCAGGCGCTGCACCGCGATAGGGCGTAGGAGCTCCCCCTGCCCCGGCGCGGTACATAGGCGCGTAATAGCGATGATTGAAAAATGCCGGCCCGCGCGACACCCAGGGTGCGTGATTGTAATAGATCTGGCGGGCGCCCCAATTGAATCCCCATGCCGGCCATCCCCAGCCGAAACCACGGAAGAAGCCGACATTGATGCCGAACCCGAAGCCGAAATAAGGATAACCAACCCAGACGCCGCCGAATACGAATCCCGGCCAGATCGGAAGCGGCGGCCCGTAGACCAGCCACGGATCGTAGACGGGCACGTACACGACGTCTGGGTTCGGCGGCTGGATCTCAATATCCGGCCCGTTGGTCGTGACCGCTTGCTGCTGGGTCGTCCTGAGATTTCCCGCAGCTTCTGCCTTCTGCCGCATCACCTGAATGGCATTCATCACGTCCTGCGGCTGGTTGTAGTAGGCGTCACCCAGCGATTGCGTCCACGAGAGGTTCTGGTCCATGTTGGCCAGCACCGAGGGAAACTGCGTAATCGCTTTGACGCTTGGGTCCCAAGGCTGCTGGTTCACCGCGTCGGCGAGGGCCTGCCCTTGCAAATTGGGATTGGCCTGTAACCAGCGCTCCGCTTCGACGATTTGCGTCGGATAAGTCGAGGCCGCGAGAATCTGTGCGACCAGCGAATCCGGATAGAGCGCGATCGGCGCCACCAATTGCTGTAACTGGTCGGGAGTCATCGGAGTTGCCTGCACCGGGGGCGCTTCACCCGGAGCTGATGCGGACTGGTCGTATTGCGCCGGAGGGGCCACACCCGGAGGTGGGGCAGACTGATCGTATTGCGCCATGCACATCACCGGCGCTACCACCAATCCGAGCAGAAGAAATAACACCGCTGTTGCCACTTTCATAATGACTTGAACACGACTTCGCAATAATTGTCGTGCCTCATACGAGTGTGATGCACGCCATCCAAGGGCTTCTGCAATAAATGTGAGTTGATGGCATCCGCCTTCTCTCGTCCGCTTCTTTAGATTCGTTGGAGGCTCAGGAGTCAGTGAATATTTGTAAACTGCGGCTCTATCGCAAACGGCCTGCCGTGCGGTTGATGGTCGGAGAAGCTGCAACCCAGCAGTAGCGATCAATCCGCGGCCGTGTCGCTCGATTCGAGCACGACTGGCGCGAGCGTGTGCACCGGGAGCCATGCCGCGACTGCGGCTCCGAGATACATTGCACCCACGATCCAGAAGCCGTAGCGCAGTCCATCGCGATGCGCGGCTTCGCCCACCAGCAACGCCGTGCAGATCTGCAGGGCGCTGGCCAGAAACGAAAACGTATTCTGCACTCGTCCCATGAAGTGGCGGGGCACGAGCTGCATCATCTCGCTGGAGAGCGCGATTCCGCCGACGCCGCGGCTGGATCCCATCAGAAAATAGATGACCACGGCGATGGCGAGCCAACGCGAAGCCGGCAGCAAGAACAAACATGCCGCAATCACGGTCATGGTGAGCGTGACCGAGCGGTTCGCGCCGTAGCGGCGGATGAAATTCGCGGCATAGAACACGGCCACGAACGCGCCCACTGCCCATCCCCCATTCAGCCAACCGTAGCCGACCGCGCCGCCGTGCAGGATGCGTTCGCTCAGCGGCGCCGAGAGCACGCCCTGCGTCATCATGGCCGCCACAAACAGCGCCCACGCGATGCCGATCAGCAAGACGCGGCGGTTTTCGCGAACGTGACGATAGCCCTCCGCCAGTTCATGCAGGTAGCGTGCCGCCTCTCCGCCACCGGCGAATGCCACGCCGGCTTCGGGCCGCGCCACCGTCACTCGTCCCTTGCGAACATAAAAGACGCAGGCAATCGAAATCGCATAGGTGATGGAATCGATCAGCAGCACGCCGCCAAGTCCGATGTGGTTGTACGCGAAGCCGACAATCGCGCCTGCCATCAACCATCCGCCCTGCAGCGCGGCCAGAAGCAGTGAATTGGAGTCGAGCATTTTGTCGTCGGGCGTCAGTTCCTGGATGAGCGCGTTGACCGTGGGAAAGAACATCCAGAAGCCGATGGCGACGAGCACGTTCATCAGGTACACGTGCCAGAGGCGAACGTGATGGGTGAACACCAGCATGGCGACGCTGAAGATGATGACCCCGCGCGCCCCGTCCAGCCACATCATCAGGTGGCGGCGATCTTCGCGATCGATGAGCACGCCGGTGAAGGGCAGCAGGAGGAGCGATGGAATGGTCTGCAGCGCAATCAGCATGCCGAGAGAGACTTCAGAGTGGGTGGCCTGCAGGATGTACCAGATCACCGCGGCGGAGTTCATGCCGCTGCCGATCATGGAGATGAGATTGGCGGTGAAGATCAGCCTCATCCCGCGGTGCCGCCACATCTCGCGCATGCTTCATCGTAACCTAGCTTGGGACCCCAATGGCAGAAGCAATAATGTTCCTGTAGTTACAAAAAAGCCGCTACAATTGTGAAACGCATGACTGTCTTTGAATGGGACGACGCCAAGGCGCGCGCTAATTGGAGGAAACATGCGATCAATTTTGAGACGGCGCAATACGTATTCGATGACCCTTACGCGCTCACCGAGTTTGACCGTATCGAAGGCCAGATACGTTGGCGAACCATCGGACTCGTTGGAGGGACGGCGATTCTGTTTGTTGCTCATACAATCGAAAAGGGGAATTCGAGAAAGTTCGAATCATTTCGGCCCGACATGCGACTCGACAGGAACGAATGCATTATGAAGAGAATCGTCAGAAGAACACTGGGTGAGTACAAGTTAACGGAAAAGCAAAAGCGTGAACTGGCGAAGCTGGCGTCTATGCCGGACAGCAGTATCGATCTTTCCGACATCCCGGAAGCAACCGAGAAGTTCTGGAAGAACGCTGTCCGCAATCCCTGGTATCGCCCGCGCAAGCAGCAGGTGACGCTGCGCATCGACGCCGACGTGCTCGCCTGGTTGCGCGACGGCGGCAAGGGCTACCAATCCAGGCTGAACGCGCTCTTGCGCAACGCGATGATCGAGCAGCTTCGCGGCAAAAACGCACAGCTGCGCGGCAAGAAGAAGAGCGCCTAGATGGGCCTGCGCCGACTCTTCCACAAAGAGAAGCAAGAGCATCGCATCCTGCGAGAGGCCGTCCAGCGGTCGGGCGAACTTGTGCCCGAATATCATCGTCCGACCCCGGAGTGCCCCCACCCCGAGCGCTGGAGCATGTACGACTCGATGACCGCCGAGGTCGAAGTGCTCGAGTTCCTGCGCACCCTGGTCACGACCATCAAGCCCAATCTTGTCGTCGAGACCGGAACCTTCATGGGTGTAAGCACGCTCTGGATCGCCGAGGCCCTGCGCCTCAACGGCTTCGGCCGGATCGTCAGTTGCGAATATGACGCGAAGGTCTTCGAGGTGGCTCGGCAGAAGATCGAGGCTTCGGAATTTCGCGACCTTATCGATCTGCGCAATGAATCCAGCTTGGAGATGACGGTCGACGGGACAATCGATCTGTTCTTCAGCGACAGCGACATGCCCATTCGCGAGCAGGAAGTGCGGCGCTACCTGCCGCAGATTTCACCCTTCGGCGTCATTCTGATGCACGACGCCAGCTCCCATCTGAAGCAGGTACGCGAGGCCGCGCTGAAGCTTGAACGGGAAGGGCTGATCTCGGTCGTGCTACTGCCGACGCCGCGCGGGCTGGTCATCGCGCAGAAGCGCGCGGGACGGAAGTGAGCCGATCATCCGCTGTCAGCGCTCGGCCTCAACTCGATTTGGCTCGTAGCTTCTCAGCCTCAGCGCGCCGAAAGCTGACCACTGCACTATTTCTTCACCAGCGCGTCGGAGAGCAGGTGCGCCTTCGTCGCCAGGTTGTACGCCCGTTCGAAGTCGCCGTCGGTTGTTGCCTTGCGCGATTGCGCGAGATAGGACCTTATCTGCGCCACCATCTGCTGTTCATCATGTGACAAGTCGTGGGGCAAGCCGTTCAGGGTCTTCTCGGTCGCCTCGAGCAATTGCGCGGTCGTCTGCTTCTGATGCGACAGTTGGGCACTGCTTACGTCGGCAGCGATGGCCGTATCGGGAGGGGCCTCATTCGCCGGATTGGCGGGCGGACGGGCCGCCGCGATAGTGCTATTACTCGAGGGCTGCGCGTTGCTTTCGCTGCTCTGGGTGGGGGGCGGCGACGGTTTTTTCTTGTGGCGCTTCGCCGGCTGAGGCTTCGGCTCCTCCACCTTGGGCGTCTCCGGCGGCGGCGCGGCGGGCGGAGGCGGAGGCGGTGTCTCTTCCGTGATTTCGGGCGGCAGAGACGTAGAAATGGGTTCCGCAGGCGCTGTCGCCTGGCCGGGGAGTTGCGGCTGCTTCTTCTGGCAACCCGCTGTGGCAAGCAACACCACTCCCAGGAACACGATGACGAATTGGCGGCAAGTTTTCATGTACTAGCGAGCGCGCTAAACAATAGGTGTCGCACCAGCTCTCAGCAGCGAGATGCGACAGCGAACACTGCCATCATAAATTCAGGCAACGTATGAAACGATGAACTGTGGGCCATTATCGCAGCTTAGGCTCTTGCCGACGACTCTGCGCCGATGTGCTCTTGCTCTCCTGTCATTGGCAAAACCAGGCGAAACGTCGTGCCTCGGCCCACTTCGGTCACAAAATCGATGGCGCCATTATGCAGTTGCAGTACCCGGTAGCTCATGGCCAGCCCAATGCCGCTGCCTGTTTTCTTGGTGGTGAAATAAAGGTTGAACACCTTGTCCTGCACTTCGGGAGGGATCCCTCCTCCCTGGTCACGGACCTCAATCGCTGCGGCCATGTCATAATGCCGCGCGGTGATGCTCAGCACGCCCCCATTGCTCATGGCCTGAACGCCGTTCAGCACAACGTTGAGCAATGCTTGTTTGATCAGGTCGTTGTCGGCTCGCACCGGCAGCGGCTCGTCGGTCAACTGCGTCTCCAGTTTGACTCCCTGCCGGGCGGCCTCGGGGGAAGCCAGCAACGCGACGTCTTCAATCAGCCGCCGCAGGTCGAAATCCGTCAGCCGTAACTCCACCGGGCGATTAAAGTCCACCAGCATCTGCACCACGCGATCCAGGCGATGGATTTCCCGGCCAATGATATCCATGTGTCGCCGGGTGTCGGGATCGATCTCCCGCATCTTCTCGCGCAGCAGTTCCAGATGCACCACGATGGCGTTGATGGGGTTCTTTACTTCATGCGCCACGCCGGAGGTCAGCCGCCCAATCGCCGCCAGGCGCCGCGAGAGTTCAATTTCGTTTTCGATGCGGTGAACCGATTCGGCATCGCGCATGGTCAGCAGCGCGCCAATGCGCTCCCCGCGCTCGGCGATAAAATCCAGCGCAATTTGGATCCGCCGCCCGTTTTCCAGCTCGATCTCACGCTGCGGAATCGGACGATGCAACGCGAACGCGTCAAGAACAATGCGGCCCAGCTTATTGGCATCGTTGAAGACGCCCTCCACCGAATTGCCCAGGATCTCTCCACGCGGCCGCCCAATGAAGCGTTCCGCCGAGGCGCTGACCAGTACCACGCGGGTGTCGCGAGTGAACAGCACCAGGCCGTCCTGCAAGGTGCCCATGATCTGGTCGAGGTTTTCCTTAAGGGCGGTGAAGACCTCCTTCACGTCGCGAATCTGCCGGCCCAGGCGATCGATCTTGGTGCTCACCAGTCCGTACTCATCAACCCCGCGCGGGTCCGGGTCGGGCGTGCTGTCGGGCACTCCCGCGGTCATCTGATCAAGACGGCGGCCAATCGCCTCCAACGGCCGCAGCGCGATGTTCGACACACTCGCAGCCAACGCCATCGAAACCAGCACGGCAATGATCGAGAATATCAAGGCCTGCCGCAGTTGCGGTCGCACTTCGCTCTTCAGAAAGACGGTGGAGATACCGACGCGAATGTCCCCGAATGGCTGCCCCTCGCGCTGAATCGGCAGATACAGGTCATAAACCCGCGGCGTGCCGAACACAACTTCGAGCTGTTGCAGGAAGCTGCCGTTGCGAACACGCGCGAAGTCCTCGCGCTGCGGTACCTGGGTGCCGATCGCGGTGGGGTCAGTATCGACGATTGCCCGGCCATTCACGCCGGCGATTGCGGCGTCGAAGATGGTTGGAGAGTAGCCAACCACTGACTTCAGTAAGGTGTTGAGTCCGGGATCGGTGCGCAGCGCCTCGTCCAGTACGGCTTCCACCTGCTGAGGGTTGTTCTGATCGACAAATGCGCCGCTCAGGTCGATCTGGCTGGCTTCACGCGCGCTCTCCCGGATTTCCTTGGCGACAAAGTCGGCGCTGTCGTAGGCCTCGGCCAGGCGCTGCCGCACCAGATGCGACATGTACACATAACAGAAGACCGCCACCAGTGCGAAAACCATGCCGCTGATGGCCAGCACCAGTTTTGTCTTTAAGCGCATGTGGCCCATTGTGGAAATCCGATGAGGACTGTTGGCGGCATCATAACAGCCTTGCTGCAGGAGCGGGAATCAACAGTTCTTCCGCAGATTTTGCGCGGTTAGCTTTCGACAGTACATCGGGCAACCAGAGGAGCTGGTTCCGCGTCTAAGGTTCAAATGGGTATCCCAAAGGAAGTTGTGAGGGCGGGGTGACTGACGTGGCGAATACCGCGACGGAAAAGAGCAAGACATTGGAAAACGATATAGTTACGAAGCTGCGCGTTTTATCGCACGACCTCAGCAATTACATCGAAACGATCATGCAGGCTTCTTACCTCCTGGCGCAGGCGAAACTCGACGATAACAACAAGAAGTGGCTGGAGATGGTGGACAAGGCGTCGCAGGATGCGGCCCGGGTCAACCGCGAGATTCGGGAGATCTTGCGCGCCCAGAGTTGACCGCCCTGAGTACAGAACCGGCAAGCGCTATCGCTAATATTGCAAGCCATGGCGGGCCTCGGTTCCCGGATCATGCCGCTGTGTCTTGCATGATCGCAGAGCGGCTTTGCCCGCGCAAGAAGTCCTGTGCCCGCTGATAGCCCTGCATTGTTCCCACATCGATGTAGGTTTCGCCCACATGGTGCCCGCGCACCACATTGCCGGCCCCAATGTACGCGTTGAAAAGCGTACCGAGATATTCGTCCTGCCGGTGACGCGACTCCCATAGAAGCTTCAGCTCCTGAAACGCGTGGCCCGAGGCTGTGATCGCGCCCCAGATCCAATGGGAGTGGGGATCCCGGATCTTCACTTCGACCTGGGTCACAAAATTCTGATGGTCGCAAATCACGGCGTCGAAAACCGACGGATTATCGACGGGAAACAGCACCAGATTCACTTCCGCATGCCGGCAAGCGACGGCGCAGCGATAGGCGTTCTCTGGAAACCAGACGGTGTCCGGCAGCCCAATCAGCACTTGATCGTGGAAGCGCGCGAACGGTTCGGCACGGAACAGCGCATCGCACAGCCCCTGCGGGCGCTGCTGCACAACATAAAAAATTTCTGCCGCATAGCTGCGCTCGGCGTAGTAACGCACGATATCGCTCTTCTCGGCGGAGATCACCATGCAAATTTGCGTGGCGCCGGCGGCAATCATGCGCTCCACCAGATACTCTGAAATCGCTTTCGGGTGCTCCACGCCGTCAACATACCGCGAGCCGACGGGCAACAGTTCTTTCGAGCATCCCAACGGCTGAATTCGCTGGCCCGCGCCGGCAGCGGGAATGATTCCGATCACACCATCACCTCCCTGCTTACTTTCTTGTGCCGATATGCCTCTTCGCAATGCGCGAGCAATTGCGTCGCCCGGCGATCACCGGTGTGGTCCGCAAGTGTGCGACTGCGTGCCCGTTCGGCCTTGGCTCGCAGCTCGCCATCACTCAGGCTCAAGCAGGCCAGCACGTCTTCCGCCGTCCGCACCACACACAGCTCATGCTCAGGATCAAAGAATGCGTCCAATCCTTCCCACCAATCGGTGAGGATAGGAGTTCCGCAAGCCGCTGCTTCGAAGAACCTACCCGACGGGCAATAACCGGAGTCCGCCATTTCTCTTCGCGTGATATTGAGCGTGGCTCGCGACGAGGAGTACAGCGCGGCATGCTGGCCGGGAGCCACATGTTCGAAGCGCTTCACGTTCCCCGGCCAGATCCACTCGCGAGGATAAAGCGATCCCGCTAATACAAATGGCAAACCCGGACGACGGCGGGCAGGCTCCAGAAAGAGCTCGTTCAATTTCTGCTGGCGGTCCGGCGCATAAGTCCCAAGGTAGCTAAACCAACAACGAAAGCCATCGTGCGAGGCGACCCGTTGGTAGGTTTCAGGATCGACGCATCCGTACAAAGGCCGGGCAAGTTGCGCGCCATACTGGCGCTCGAGTTCCTGCAGCACTCTGCCGCCGGTAAACGAGAGATACAGGTCAAATCGCGGGATCTGATCGCGTCGCAGATAATCCGAGCCGTGCGACGCCAGAGCGTTCAGCGTGATGGGAGTGTCCAGGTCGTAGAAGATATGTAGCGGCCCCTCGGTATCGAGAACCTCGTCGCTGATACGGGCCCCATCGGGGCAGTAGCTTGCGTTGATAACAATGTCCGATTCGGCGACATCTCTCAATGCCTCGACCCGAACATCATCCCAACAGGGATAGAGTTTCAGCTCGCAATCGGGAGACACATGGAAATCGCGATGCGCGGCATAGTAGGGTAGGTCTTGCTCGTAGAAGATCGAGCGCGCTCCTCGCCGATGAAGCGCGCGCAAAATGGCGCGATATGGGGTCGCGTGTCCGTTGCCCCAGGAAGACGACAGCGCCAATCCAAAAATTGTTATTTTCACGCGCGCACCATCGTAAGGACCGAGTTCGCTGAGGCCATCACAGGCCCAAACGTACTTACCTTTCGATGGAGCGCGTGCGATTAGTGTTGGCTCCCCGAACCGACCCGCTGCGTCGCGATGGTACACCGGCCCGGTGTATTTGCCGTTCACCACGGACGACAAGCAGCAACCGGGAAGCTGATCTTGCGTCACGCCCTGCTGGGACCGAGAAATCAGCCCGGGAGCAAACACGGGACGAAGTTCAAGAAACCAGTTCCGCGTTCATGGTGATGTCTGCCTTGAGCACGCGCGAAACCGGGCAGCCCTTCTCGGCACTCTGCGCCGCGTCGTCGAACTTGGCCTTATCGGCGCCGGGAATTTTGACCTTCACGTCCAGATGAACTGCGGTAATCGTGAAACCGGCATCGGTCTTGTCCAGGGTGAGCGTGGCCTTGGTATCGATGCTTTCCGGCGTCATGCCCGCATTTCCCAATTGCGCAGAGAGCGCCATCGAGAAGCAACCGGCGTGTGCCGCAGCAATCAGTTCTTCCGGATTGGTTCCGACGCCGTTCTCGAAGCGCGTACTGAAAGAGTATTGCGTCTGGCTGAGAACGCCGCTTTGTGTGGATATAGTTCCCTTGCCGTCTTTGAGACCACCCGACCAATGAGCGCTGGCTGTTCGTTGCATATCTCCTCCTCAGAATGATCACTGCATCTCTTCCACATTACACAAGTGCCGAATAACCGAGCAACAGAAGCGCTGCGGCCGCCTTTCGCTGACGTTCAATTGGCTCTTATTGATTGACGTTGGCAGCCTTCAAACCGGAATGCCGGTTTCGAGTATAAGCGTCATGAGTCTAGCTAAGTGCTTGTCCCTGAGCACGAAGGTGGTTCTTAGGCTTCGAAAATAGAAAATAATAACTCGAAAGTGGTAATCATTTATGAAACTTAGGTACTTGATTTTCCCATTATGAATACAGTACCTTAGATCATTTGCTTTTTTTCGAGATCTGTGAATGCGATTTTCCTAGACACGTAGGAACTCACATCTATAATTGCGGAATGGAGCAGCTTATCCAAAATCGGTACAAAGGCCCAAACTGAGACTCCAGACGGGAATAAGGGCCACTTTCGGGTAGTAGATTTTTGCATTTCTGTGGATTAACCTGCGCCCATCTCGCGACTAAGGACGGAGACCGAAGATAGCACTGAGGCGCTACTCGAGAATCCGGACTCTCTCAGCGCCGCCACTTCGGCGAAACTAAACCAGTCCAACCAAGCTTGTCGAACTTTTATTTTCGAGGTCTATCCGTGAACAAACTTTTGACCGCCATCCTCGCCGCTCTCATGATCGCTGGAGGTCTCAGCGCAATTTCCGGCGCAACTCCGATTGATACCCGCAACAACGTCGCGATTGTCGGCGAAGGCCCATCTCCCTTGCCGGTGTCACCGCCTTGCGATAAGTCGCGCAGCGATGTCGGTCAAATCCTCAACCAGTAACCACCAATTCTGGCTTTTGGAGATCCCCAAGGAGAATTTCCCATGAAGAACTCGCTACTCGTTGTGGCTGTTGTTGTAGTTTTGGCCACTCTCTCTATCGCCGCCAACACCGCTTCTTCCCCTGCATCTCCCGCAGGCGCGGTGCAATTCAACCACTCGTCCAAGACGCAAAGCCCGGTTTTGCCTGCGCAAGCCTCCATTGCTCCAGGCGAAGGTGCACCAATCCCCTACTGCCCACCTCCCGGCAATTGCCAGGATGAGATCCGTCTCGTCGCCGGTGAAGGCGCCCCCATCCCCTACTGCCCGCCTCCGGGACCTTGCAACGATGAGCTGCGGCTCGTAGCCGGCGAAGGCGCCCCCATCCCCTACTGCCCGCCTCCGGGACCCTGCAACGATGAGCTGCGGGTCGTAGCCGGCGAAGGCGCCCCCATCCCTTACTGCCCGCCTCCGGGACCTTGCAACGATGAGCTGCGGGTCGTGGCCGGTGAAGGCGCACCCATCCCCTACTGCCCGCCCCCAGGCAATTGCCAGGATGAGATCCG
>Ga0187871_10002688_pt1 | contig 14243 bp, 15 predicted proteins | sample June2016WEW_16_1_FD_132988 | JGI IMG/M metagenome (GOLD analysis project Ga0187871, IMG submission 132988) | Peatland microbial communities from SPRUCE experiment site at the Marcell Experimental Forest, Minnesota, USA - June2016WEW_16_10 | ecosystem: Environmental > Terrestrial > Soil >... | reverse complement strand
GCACTATGCCGCGCGCCTGCGCTATGTCAACGGCTACGGCCCGACCGAGAACACCGTGGCCGTCAGCTACGGGCATATAGCGGCCCACGAAGCCCACGCCAAACGACTTACGGCCGGCAAGCCGTTGGCCAATACGTCGGTCCATATCTGCGACAGCCACGGAGAGCCGGTTCCGCCCGAGGCAGTGGGGCGCATATGGCTGGGTGGCATGGGACTGGCCTCGGGGTACCTGAACCGTCCCGACCTCACCGCCGCCAGCTTCGTGGAAACGCCCGCCGGCCGGCTCTATTCAACTGGCGATTCAGGACGTTGGACCCGCAACGGCGATCTGCAGATCCTGGGCCGCTCGGACGAGCAGGTTAAACTGCGCGGGCAGCGGGTGGAACTGGGCGAAATCGAGCATCGGCTCGGTGCCCATGTGGGCGTGCGGCAGGCGGTCGCCGTGGTGGAAACCCAACCCGACAGCGCGCAGACCCTGTGGGCTTTCGTCTGCCTTCATTCCGGGGCGGCCGAACCGACCCAGGCAGCATGGCACGATTACCTGTCGGGGACGCTGCCCTTCTACATGCTGCCCTCGGCCGTGCTTAAGGTGCCGGCGATCCCGGTGAACACCTCCGGCAAGGTGGATCGGGCGGCGCTGTTGCGCGTGGTTTCCGAGCGGGGAACCAACCCTGCCGAAGCGAGCGGCATCGACCGTCAGGGCACCCAGCCCCGCGAGGGCATGGAACAGCGCGTCGCGCAAGTATGGGCGGACTGCCTCAAACGCCCGTCCATCGCCCGCGAGGACAATTTCTTCGACCTCGGGGGCGACAGCCTGCGGGCCATCTCAGGGGTCAGTCAGCTTCGGCGCACGGTCCACTGCACCATCAACGATCTCTACGAACACCCCCGCTTGGCGGATTTCGCCGGCGTTTGCCGGCCGCGGCCCGAGCATTTGCGGACGCTGATCCAATCCGCCGCCCGGCATTGGCAAGGCTACCGGGAGGGGCTTGCCGCCTATGAGGCGGAGCGCGACGCGGCCCTGGATGCCGCGCGGCGCGCCTATGAGACGCGGAACCAGTCTTACCGGCAGGACGGTGCGGGGGAACGCCGGGATTATGGACGGGTTCTGCTGACCGGGGCGACCGGCTATCTGGGCAGCTATCTCCTGCGCGAACTGCTGGCCAGCCGGGACCGCCAGGTTAGTGTCCTGGTGCGCAGCGGCGACGACTGCACAGCCCGCGCCCGCCTGGGCGAGATTCTGTGCCACTATTTCGGCCCGGAAAAGGGTGCTGCCTTGCGGGACGATCCCCGCCTTACAGTGTTCGCGGGCGATCTGCGCCGGGACGATCTAGGCCTGTCGCCCCGGGCCTACGATCGCATGGCGGACTGCCTGCAAGCGGTTTTCCACTGCGCCGCCAATGTCAAGCATTTCGGCCATTATTGGGAATTCCATGCCGACAATGTGGCTGCCACGGCCCGATTGCTGAAACTGGCGGCCCATCGCGCTGCGAACCCGGCGGATTTCCACCTGGTTTCCACCCTCTCGGCATGCGGGAAGGCCCCCGAAGACGGCTTCCGGCTCTTCACGGAATACGACGCCGTGCCCCAGGTATTGGACGAGAACTACTACATCCGCAGCAAGCAGGAGGCCGAGCGGCTGGTGGCCACAGCCCGGCGGGATCTCGCCAATGCGTGCATCCACCGGGTCGGCAATCTGGTGTTTGCCGCCGAGGGGGGACCGCTGCAATTCAACATCGGGGAAAACGCCTTCTTCCGGCAGATCGCCGCTTTCTTGTGCCTGGGAGTAGTGCCCGACGATTCCCATCTGTGGCTGTGCCATGTCGATATGGTGGCGCGCGGACTACTGCTGCTGGCGGGCGCGGCCGATCTGACCAACGAAACCCATCATCTGGAAAATGCCCGAAGGGATACGCCGGCCGGCTTCGTCACTGCGGCGGAGGGGGTCCGCGCCTGCGCTTTCGATGGCTTCCTGGAGCGGCTGGAACGGGCGGTGGACGAACCCAATATGGAAGCCGCGCTGACCGAAACCCTAGAAAACTTCGGGCTCTATCGCGGGCTGTCGCCCCAGGAGCGAGCGCGCCGGCTGGAAATCGTCTCCGGGCGCACCCAGACGCTGCTGACCCGGGTGGGGTTTGCCTGGCCGCCGGGTCCGCCCGCAGGGCAGGCGGAAATGCTGTGCCAGGCGGACCGGCTTTTCTCCCGGCCGTCATTGTCCAACGCCGCCAGGGGGGCATCGTTTTGAGACACGTTCGGGGATGGCTTCGAGTGGGGAGGTGGCCGATGTTCTAGCCAGTTTCCAGCCATTTTCCAGCCATTTTCCAGCAAGGTTGCTGGCGTTCCGACTTCGCCGGAGAGCCGCTCGACGAAAATGGGAACTCTCGGTCGCCGTACCGATGGTCTGCGTGCTTGCTTGCGTGAACGGCACGTTCGCGGTGCTGACGGTTCACGCTTGAACTCAGAGGGTCATTGGTCATGCGGAGTCATTCCGCGAGGGAGAATCACAATGTCTACAGCTACAGCTACGTCTTTGTCTAACGTTACGAACTCGAATGCGGGCCGCTCCGGGGCGGTTTTGGATATTGCGTCGAACGGCGATGCTTCGCTGTTCCTGGGGATGCAAGACGCGTACAGCCAGCTCGACCACCAGCCGCTGCGCCAGGTGTTGCTCGATAGCCTCAACGCCGAGAAAGAGTCCGTGCAGGCGATTGCGCGGAGTTTTGGCGGTTTTCTGGCCGGTATCCAGCCACTCGAGACTCGCCGGCGGTTTTTTGCATCTTGGCAAAAAACCAACAACTCCGCCATGTCCGTCGAAGGCCTGGCGAATCGCATGACTGCGGAGGGCGAAGCTAAGGCCGGCAGTTCCGAACCAAACACGGCCCTCTCGTTGTTTCGCGCCGCGGGCCGCATGAACCGCGTAGCGGACGAAGACCTGGGCGTCGGGGGCCAAGCGCTCCACTTCGAGCTGTACTATCGGATGGCGACGGAGTTTGCCGGCCAGGACGACCAATGGCAGAGCCGCCAATACTGCTTGCCGGCTGCGGCGGAGTTCAAATCCTGGCTCGACGCGTCGCGTCTGCGCTCGCCTGTCATGGTCGGCATTTACTCGTTGCTGGTGCACGAGGGCTACACTCACGCCGAGCTGGAGACGATCGCCACACCGTTCTACAATTGGGCGGCTACGAACATGGGGCTTTCGGATCACGATGCCCGCCGCTCGCTGGCGTGGATCACGGTCCACTGCGGCGGCACCGAGAAGGCGCACTTCGCACATTCCTGCGCGTCGCTGGCGCATTACGTCAAGGGCAGCGGCGCACCGATCGACCTGCAGGCCGCGGGCGAGACCTTCCGGAAGTACTTCCGGCTGAAGGGCGCCGTGATGGCGCAGCTCAGTGAAACGTATAGCTGACGCCGGGGATGAAGGGGACGGCAAATGGCGTCGCGCTCACGGCGCCGTTTGCCGGGATAGGGCGCCATCCAGTCGTCAACGACTATGAAATTCTCTCCGGCCCGCCGTTGCATCTAATGCGCACTCGCATCGCCGCCCCTGGTGCCTCATGAACAGATTGAAGCGGTTCGGGATTTTTGCTTTCCTGCAGCGTGAAACCCACGCTCTGGACCGGAAACTGCTGATCCTGACCGCCACTTCCGGCATTGCCAATGCCATGAACCTGGCGGTGATCAATGCCGCAGTCGACGCCTTGAAGGGCGGTGGACCGTCCTGGCGGCATTTTCTGTGGTTCGGCCTGTCCATCGCGCTGTTCGTCTATTCACTCCGCTACATTCTCTATGCATCCACCAGGATTACCGAGGCCGCCATTTGCAATGTACGGTTGCGCCTGGCCGATAAGATCCGCCGCTCCGACCTGCTGACGCTGGAATCCATCGGCGAGGCCGACATTCACTCCCGGATCAGCCGGGATACGGCGACCATCGCGCAGGCGGCGCGGCCGCTGTTCGCCGCCGCCCAAGGCGTCGTCATGATCGTCTGCACCATGGGCTATATCGCCCTGGTGTCGCCGGTCGCCATGCTGCTTTGCGTCATCCTGATCGCCGCCGGCGCCGGGAAATATTTCAGGGACCGCGCGGCCTATGACCAGGGTTTGCAGGAGGCTTCGAAACAGGAAGACGAACTGTTCGAGTCACTCGACGGCTTGCTGAAAGGGTTCAAGGAACTCCGCATCAATAAACTGAAGAGCGACGATGTGTTCGAAGAATTTCGATCCACCGTGACGCGCGTCCGCGATGTGCGCACCCGCGTCATGGTTCTGTTCTCGAACAATATTATCTTCATCGAAATGTTCTTCGTCCTCTTACTCGGGGCGGTCGCCTTCGTTCTGCCCGTCATCGCGACATCCTTTTCGGGATCGGCCGCGAAGATTGTGGCTGCCATCCTGTTCTTTTTCGGGCCGCTGACCAACGTGGTGGTCATGATCCCCCTGCTTTCGCAGGTGAATGTGACGGTGGACAACCTGCAGCGCCTGGAAGCCACGCTGGACGAGTCCCTGGCGAAATCCGCCGGATACGAGGCGTCGCCCCTGGTCGACATGAGCTGCTTCAACACGATCCGGTTCGAGGGAGTCTTGTTCACCTATCGGGACCCCGACGGAAACGCCACATTTCAGACCGGCCCCATCGACGGCGAGGTGCGGCGCAGTGAAATCCTGTTCCTGACCGGCGGCAACGGCAGCGGTAAGACGACACTCCTGAAGCTGTTCACCGCTTTGTACTGGCCGGCGCAGGGAGTTATCCGCGTCGACGACATAGAGATAGGTACGGGTAACATCCAATCCTACCGCAATCTGTTTTCAGCCATCTTCTCCGACTTCCACTTATTCGACAAACTGCACGGACTGAGCGATGCGGCGCCGGGACGCATCAACGACTTACTGCAGTTGATGGAAATATCCCACAAGACGGCCTTCGGCGGCGGACGCTTCAGCAACACCCATCTGTCTACAGGACAACGAAAGCGCCTGGCGTTGGTGGTGTCCTATCTTGAGGACAAACCCGTTTATATTTTCGATGAAGTGGCGGCCGACCAAGACCCTCATTTTCGCCGGTACTTCTATGAAACGCTGCTGCCTGAACTGAAGAGCGCCGGCAAAACGGTGGTCGTGGTGACGCACGATGACCGTTATTTCCACATCGCGGACCGGGTATTGCAAATGGATTACGGCAAGTTAAGCGGCCTTCCGCGAAAATCATGAATGCCGGGCAATTCCGTAGGATGGGCAATCGGCAGTATGACGATGGGGCGTTCGGAATCGCGGTAGGCCAAGGCTGCCGCATAATCGGAAGCCAACGGAAGATCGTGAAGCGACCACGCCTGGGACGCGCTGGCGTCGTTGGCGAGATGAGCGAGATGCATGAATCGAGCTGGTTGGCAAGGCCGCAGTGTCACGCGGAAACTATCCAGCGGCGTGGAGAGCCCATCGCCACTGGCTTTGATATATGCCTCCTTGCGTGTCCAGCAAAGATAGAACCCATGCTGGCGCTGGTCCGGCGCGAGTGACATCAGTTCGGCCGCCTCCGCGGAACAGAAAAACCGGTCTGCGATAGTCAGCATGTCGGGTAGCGGGCGGATTCGCTCAACGTCGATACCCACCGGGCAGCCGGCCGTGAACGCAAACACGGCGAGCGAATCCGAATGCGACATGTTGAAGTCGATAGCCGCCGAGCCGGCAAGGGCGGGCTTCCCCTTCGGCCCGTACTTGAATAGGATGCCGTCCGGAGAGCTGTTCAGGTATCGTCCTAGAAGAATTCGGAGCACGCCGTGCGCAACGGCAAACGTATTCCGGTTGCGCTCCAATCGGAATTGCGCGGCGCGGCCTTTCTCGTCCGGGCTCAAATATGCCTCAAAGAAGCCGGCGGCCGCACCCGGCACGTCAGTACGGACGGGCCATACGTGGACAACTCGGCCCGAGAGGCCGATTGCACAATCCGCTATATCTTGCGATTCCATCAGCTATAAACGGGATCGGTTCAAAAGCGCCTCAACCGGTCGCGCCTGTCGTGCGATTCCCTTTAGGCAATTTAGGGTAAATATATATTTGACAAACCCGGCCATGCAGCGGTAGGCTTGTGCCTGACGTGACAGGCCGCGCCGTCAAGCGGGCTGTTTTCTGGTCCGCTTCCGGTCGCGCGCCCGTTTCAGCCGCGCCCCTTCCTTGAGGTACGCTTCCTTCGGTACGCTGAACATCATGCGGACGGCGTTCTTCATTCGCTCCGCGTCCGTGTCGCCGGGTACTGCCGGGGGTGGGTTCGTTGGCCTCATCTCGATTCCATCATGCGCCCGGTTGTGGTGGTTGTCAAACAGAAACTCAGGCCGGGGCGTCTGGCAAGAACTGAAGTTCTCCGTCATACTCCGCGATAAGCCATTTCACCGTTGCGTTCTCTGCCGCTTTCTTCAACCGTGCGATCTCCCGCGCGGAGATTCCAGCCTTGCCGCCCTTCAGTTGGATCACCCTAAGGTCTAGGATGTCGCTATCTTTCTTGCCCAGGCGGAACATAACCGCGTCAATGATGCCCGTGCGGGGTGCGCCCGTCTTGCCCTCAAAGAACGCGAACTTCCAGCCGTGCCCTTCGCAATACGCCTTCAGCGCAGCCTTGCTCTGTGCTTCCGCGATGCGCGCTTTCTCGAACGGCGTCATGGGCTTGCTGGTCCAGGAATCGGCGCGGTCGTGGCGGATGATTATGGAGCGCACTGCTGGCATAGACAGGGCTAGTTTCTTGGCGATCTCTGGGGCCTTCATTCCCTTGGCAGACAACCCGAGGATGGCAGCTCGTTGCTTTTGAGATATCTGGGATTTCATCGCTCTATGATCCTATTTCACCAATTCCGGAAAAAGAAACGGGTCCAAAAGGAGCCGCGCCGCTTCCCGCTCTGACACCCTAGCGCCTTCATGCTTCAGGCAAACTACGCCATCTCCGCATACATCGAAATCAAAACACATCATGAGGCCAAGGGCATAACCGGTTAGCTTATCCCCAGACAATCCCACCGTAAGTTCACGGTCCAGATTGGGTTCCCCTGGTGAAGATATCCGAACTACCCGTGCGCTAACGGAGCCGCCAGTGCTCAGCGCCATTCCAGCAGCCTGCCCGTCTTTTACAAATACTAGAATCTCGTCCCACACGGCCTGATAGATCTTTGGAGTGTGTTCCACGATAAGGCGCGTCCGCTCCATCAGCACTCTCCGTTGGCCCAACCGCTCCTCGATCCAGTTCATGTAGTGATAATACACCAGACAGCCCTTGTGTTCCACCGCACAATTCTCCATACTGGAATTGCGCAGTGGTTGTACGCGGGCGCTGCTGGCGTCCGATGATGGCAGAAACCCAGCATAGCTTCCGGCTGTTGTGGTGGTCAAGACCGCAAAAGCCCAAAAGGCTATGGGAGGGGTAATGTGTGCCCGACATGAAGGAGTTTAGCATGTCGAATGCCGCCGCTGCAACCGCCGTTCAGTTTTCTTTGATTGATCTACTGCCCCATTATGGAATCATCCAAAAGGACCACTTAGCCATGGTGCTCAAAGGATTTTTCGACGGCGGAAATCAGGCCGACAGCAAACAATATGACGTTGTTACCTTGGCGTCCATCTCCGGGACGCTCGATCAATGGAAGCAGCCACAGAGAGACTGGGAATCCGTCCTCAAGAAACACAAGGCTCCGTGGCTCCACACGACCGACGCTGCATCTCTGGTGGCAGAGCCGTTCACGAATGAATGGGACGGCCCGAGACGGGACGCCTTCATTTCGGATTGTGTCACAGTTATCGACAATCACATCGCTCGCCCAAAACGAAAAGCCGAACCGGATGGTCGGGATGGCCTTATGGTTTACGCAGTCACAATCGTGCTAGAAGATTTTCTTAAAGCACGAAAAGCCAATCCGCAGGTGCCCAAGACCGCTGAAGAGATTTGCGCCATGCAGACGTTGTTCCGGTGTATGCAATGGGGAGAGTACCGAGAAGGCGAATTACACAATCCGCCTTTCTATCATCTGGTCTACGACCAAGGCGAGAAATTTATGGGCCATGTGCTGGACCGGAAGCACAACAAGAAAGCCAAGAAACATTTGGCAATGATGGAGCGAATAACAAGCATTGGCGAAGCCGATATGCGACACGTTCCCGCGCTCCAAATGGCTGATCTCTTTGCATGGTGCATCAGTCACAAGAACAGGACTCCAAGACACAAATGGCAGAACAGAATCCTAGCGTACTCAAAATGGATTGACGATTGGCTTGACTACGATCAGTTAGTCAAGATCATTCCGGGCGTATCCGATTTAGTCAAGTCTTGGAATCTTCCGCCAAGGAAGCCGACTCGCTAGCTTTTCTTTTTTTGCCGCGCCCCTGACGTTTGCGCTCCTGCTTAGTTCGCAGGAGTCGCACTCTCAGTTTCAACCTTGCCGGTCAGTTGATCGTACGTCAATCGCTTGCCAACGATCTCGCGTACCACCATGTTGAAGCGGTCGCTGTCGTTCATCTTGCGATTGTTGTAGCGGAATACTTGCTCGTCAAGATACCGGAACAGATGGAACGGTTCAAACCGAAACATAGGTTCCGCGAATCCCGCGCTTCAAGAGGGACCAGAAGTTTTCCAGACCGTTGGTGTGGACTTCTCCGCGCACATACTCAACTGCGTGGTCAACCACTTCATGTTGGAACTCATCAAGGCCGCTGTACGATTGCAGCGCATCGGTAAAGATCGCGGACCCGGCGAGTACGTGCTCCCGTATCTCGGATTGCAGTGTCTTCTTTTTGGTATTGTCGATAACCTTCACGCGGACTTTGCTGCCGATGGACTTCGGCCCACGTTCCAGGATGCCCATAACGGCGGTCTTATCTTTGCCGCCGGTGCCGGTGATCTTTTCGGCCCGCTTGTCTTTGTGCATATTCCGCGCCTTGCCGCCGATGAAAGTTTCGTCCGCTTCGACCTGTCCGGAGAGCTTATTGCCGGGAGCGAGCCCCAGAGCGAACCGGATGCGGTGATCGAGGAACCATGCAGACTTCTGAGTGATTCCGATGGCCCGGTGAACTTCGCAACTGCTGATACCATTCTTGGAATTCACAACCTGCCACATCGCCATAAGCCACTTATCCAGACCGATGGGGGAATCTTCCATGATGGTGCCGGTCTTCAGGGTGAACTGCGGGGAGTCGTGGCCCTCACGGCATTTCCAGCGGTTGTACTTCTCCATGAAAAGCACGTTCTTTGAGCCGCACTTGGGACAGGTGACGCCATCGGGCCACCGCTGGGCTACCAAATAGTTCCGGCAGTTTTCAGGGCTTGCAAAGAATACGATTGCCTCTTGAAGAGTGGTTGGTTCGTGGGCGCTTTCCATACTTCAATTCTAGCGCGGATGGCTTGGTTTGTCAAATATATATGTACCCAATTTAGCGCATTGGCGCCCATTGAGCTATCGTCCGTCGAGATGGAGGCACGGGGACCTTTTGGAACTAGATTTCCGTCCATCGTGGGTTAGTTCACGAGTAGCGCGCTACGTGGCAATTGACGACGCTCAACCGGCCGTCGCATCTGTTGATCGAGGAGAAACACGAATGCGTCTTCAAGTGACGCAGACCGACGGTCAGGATTGAACGACATATAGCGGCCATGCTATCACCGCGCATCGCCTGTTAGCGTCAGGAAAAACGACGGCAATTCCGCCGGTTTTGACGCGAGGTCGGACCCGCTGTACCGATGACCGCAGACACAAATGCGCGAACCGGCGTGGACAAGACGCGCCGGCTTAAGGGGCGAGTTCAGGGAGACACGTCGCTTAGATCGATTCCGCACCCGCAGCGTGGCAGACGGTCGGCTCTGTTCGGGGTGCTGACCAGGACGACTATGGCGGCCGTTTCACCGAAGCCTCCCTATGGGCAGCCGAAATCGAGGGAACAATAAGGGAACATCGCCGGGGCGAAAATGGCCCAAATGATCCTAAACCGTCCTAAATGTGATGCAGCGTAATCTCTTTGCTACCATTAACTTCCGCTGATTCCGAACCACTTAGCATTGTCGGTAAGCAGCCCTGAAAAGGCTGGCGTCGGCGGTTCGATTCCGTCCCTGGCCACCAAATAACTCATTGTTACTCATAACTACAAGGAGCGCCCGGTAATTCAGGGCGCTTTTTTGTTATCGCCTATATATCGCCTATCGCCCCATTCTTCAACGTCAGGCAACGCCACGCACCAGCCAATTCTAAACTCGCGACACAAGCCCTTATAGGCTATAATGGGTCTTAATGGCACGCAGACGCAGGAAACAATCCAGAATGGAGAAGGGCCTTGGTTCGCTCAAGCTCCAGGGCAAGGGCTGGTATCTCACCGTCAAGATCAACGGCAAGGTGTACAACCATGCGACCGGAACAAAAGATCTGGGAGAAGCCAAGGAAGAGCGCACCCGTTTCATCGAGTCGTTGAAGCGGGCCGAAAATCAAGCCGCCGTAGCCAATGGCACCGGCACCGACCAGCGGCGCTACCCGCAGGAAGTCGTGACGGTCGATGAACTGTTGGACGATTACATTACGTTCATGCACACCGAGAAGAAGTGCAAGGACGCACAAGGCCGGGAAGACAAGATCGACCTGCACCTTCGGCGATGGCCCGGACGCTTAGCCGCCAGCATCACGAGAGACGAATTGCGAGAGTATCGAAAAGAGCGTAAAGCCGCTGGTAAGGAAGATTCAACCATCGACAAAGAACTCAGTATGCTTCGATCCGCATACATTCACGGATTCAAGCGGCAATCTCCGAAAAGGGTATTGGAGGTTCCGTACTTTCCAATCGTACACGCTGATAATGTTCGAACCGGATTCGTCGAAGTTGCGGAGTACGACAGTCAAAGAACAGCATTGTTCGTCTTTGAAAATGATGTGGATGCTGGCTTATCACTCCGGTTGTCGTGATGGAGAACTTAAATCTTTGGATTGGCCGCAAGTTCAGTTTGACACGAAGGTAATCGAACTCGAACCAAGAACTACCAAGAACAACGAAGGTCGATACTTGCCATTTTACGGCGACATGGAAGTCATGCTTCGAAAGCAAAAGGAACTTGCGGACAAGCTCGGCTGCAAAGCTGTCCTATTCTGGCATCCCGAAGACGAGAAGTTAGGTCCTCATTGCGTGGCAGGAAACAGAATCAACTCATGTAGAAAACTTTGGAATGCAGCAATGAAGCGTGCGGGTCTTGACGGAATAACCCCGCATGATCTTCGTCGGTCAGCGGTCAGAAACATGACTCAGAAGTGCGGTATCGCCGAATCCAGGGCAATGAAGATCGTAGGACATAAAACAAACTCGATGCTCAAACGTTACAATATCGTGGCTCTCGGGGATGTTCAAGAAGTAGGCGAGAAGATGGACGATTGGATGGTGAAAGCTAGAGTAGACGCAGCCGCAAAACCAAGGCTTGTCCCGAAACCCGAACTCACCAAAAAGCAGCGGGTCCGAGAATTACATGGGCAAGGCAAGACGGTTCAGCAAATTGCGGAACAGCTTGGTCTCTCCGTGCCGACCGTCTACTACCACATCTCGGACGAAGCGCAAGCCGCAACCATCAAGCGGAATCGGGAGTACAAGCGGCAACGCGAAGTAGCGTAAAGGGACGGCTACTTCTTGCCCTTGCGATTCAGGAAAAACTTGTCGATGTCATTCCGGTCGATGCGGGGTTTGTCTCCGATCATGGCGACCGGAATTTCCTTTTGGTACAGGGCCAACGTATAGCGCATCCCCTCATACGTCTTGTCGATGTACTCTCCAGCAGTCTCAGTGCTCATCCATCTCGGCCATTGCTTTGGGGCAAGTCCTTCGAGCTTCGGGGCCAGCCATTTGATGAGACCCGTGCCTATCCGCTCTCCTAACCGATCAAAAGTAATCTCGTCAAACACTATCTACCTCTACCTCTACCTTCAGGATTACACGACTCGGCCAAAACGCAGCACGATCTGTGACATTTATTTTGATTCGTGAGCACCTTTGACCGATCCTCTGACCCCTCCGCAGCCGTCAGCCGACAATGATACAACTACTTCTCGTTCTTCTCAAACCACGCTAGAATCTCGTCAAACTTGGCATCCGCCCCGGCGACGTATTCGGGGTTCAACTCGATGTCCCACGACTCACGCACCAGTATCGTCGCAACAATACCCGTGGTCCGTGTACCGGCAAACAAGTCCAACACCCGGCAAGGTACAACGTGTGAGTTGTGGTTGCATCCTCGGCCATTCCACGGCTTGCCATCCTGGTCAAAGGGTTTTCCACAGGTAACGCAGCACCCGTACTTGGACGTACCAGCAAGAATGCACCTTCGTGGTAGCTCTGGCGGGAACGTCGCATAGTGGGTGCCTTCGGTTCTTGACCCGGTGTGTGCGTGTGCGAGGTCCAAACGTCCCTACAGTTTGCGCCGGTCTCTGCAAGGTGCTCGACTTTGAGGCCCTGGTTTGGACGCTGGCCGTTCTCTTTATCGTGGGTCCGGTCGGGCGTGCCGTAGTTCTTTGAAGGCGTGGCGATTGCTGCCCCATCGTAGAAATACCGATCAGACTTCGACAACAGCAAGATGTGTTCGTAAGCCCGCTTGGGTCGATCTTTCGCCGGGTCGGGCATCGGGTCCTTTTTTTCCCAAATGATATCAGAGCGCACATACCAACCGTCATCCTGTAAAGCAATGGCCAACCGAGCCGGAATCAGGACCAAATCCTTCGGCTTCAAGTTGTACTGGTCGCTATGAATCCGTCCGTGTGCCGATGTGCCTCGGTTGGTTGTGTTGCCTTGCGTCTCAATAATGTTTCGGCCCATATCCACAAGCCCACTTTGCGAACCGATCCCACTAGCGCCCGCAAAAACGTCGCCGATGTTCAGCCATACGCAGCCGTCAGGATGTAATACTCGTTTGACCTGCCGCAACACTTCGACCAGCTTTGAAACGTATTCTTCCGGCGTTGGTTCGAATCCTATTTCAAGGTCGTTCGTCTCCATACTTTTGCCTTCGTACCATTTCGCCGGGTTTATGCACCGGCTGTAAAAGCGTTGCAAATAGTATGGCGGAGAGGTCACCACGCAATGAAAATAGTCGGGCGGCAGTTTGGAAAGTTCGGCCAGTACACCACCGATCAGTACATGCGAATTTTTCCAACGAAGGGTTGCTGATTAGAATTGGTGCTTCTCGTGTAGTTTGCGGGTATTGATGAACCATTGGACCTGTTTCCGGGTTACATGATTGTGCTGATGTTTTGGCGGGTTGATGCTGCTGTCGGCCATCATCAGTTCGAACATCTTGGCCCGTTGTTGAAGCATGACGACAACGGTTGAATAGTGAACGGGTTTGTTCCAATCGTCCCGAGACATTCGAGGGTGTTCGATACAGGACAGCAACTTCTCAGCGGTTCTTCGATGTATGCGCCGCCCGACCGGCAAATATTCGTACTCCCAATATTTCAGGTTCAATTCCTTGAGAATGTTCGCTCGATAGTAAGCATTCTTTAAGCTATCCGTTTCGTGTCGGTGATAGTCGTCTACCTGTCTCAACTCTTCCTCGGTAAACACACGGGGTAGCCTGTCTTTGGGCGCACTGTGCCCAAAACGGTCGGGATCGCTTGGTGGCTTGCGGCTCATATAACTCATCGTGCCAGAGACCGCTAAAAACCACCGGATACAAAAAGGGGACAACTTGGGGAAAAAAGCGGGAAAGCGCTCAGCCCTGATAGCGCCAGACTAAGTGCTGTGGTTTAAGACTCAAACAGTTCGGCGAATTCTCTCGCATCACTTCGCACAACACAACGTGGGAGTCCTTCACGAAATTCGGTGACGCTGGCTCGTCTACTATGGCCTTCAACTGTTTCTTCGCTGCCTCTACTGGGCCGCTGCAATGGGCCAGCTTGTCGGCCATCCTCCCGATCAGTCTGGCCTTCTTCCACCGCATCTCATCCAGGAAAGTGCTCAGTATTTGTTTACCGTGTGAGACTGCCGCGTAGCCGCTGTCGCGCGTCTGGCACCAGTGGATAAACATAATGTCTTTGACCGCCTGACTATGAGCTTGGTGCTCGCGGTCCATACGCCCGCGTCCGGATCCGACTCGTTTTCGTGGGACATGCTATCGGGCTGCCAACTGGATCTATATCGGGCAAACTGCCGTTCCGCTTCCTGTTTCCAGCGTTCGATCTCTTTGCGCAGCCTGTCGTTTTCCTGCTGCGCTCGATCCAACTCTCGCTTGGGAACGAACTCGATGTCTTCAGG
>Ga0187871_10002685_pt1 | contig 14256 bp, 9 predicted proteins | sample June2016WEW_16_1_FD_132988 | JGI IMG/M metagenome (GOLD analysis project Ga0187871, IMG submission 132988) | Peatland microbial communities from SPRUCE experiment site at the Marcell Experimental Forest, Minnesota, USA - June2016WEW_16_10 | ecosystem: Environmental > Terrestrial > Soil >... | reverse complement strand
CCGAAACAAAATGCAAGCCCGGCAGGATGAATAAATTTGGCGAGAGAATAACAACCTTTTATCCTTCATATCTTCACCGTGATAAAAGCTCCCCAGCGCAGAATCCTAGAGGCAAATCCCCGGAGCCGGGCGGCGGGTGCAATGTGGAGCGCAGCCGGATGAGGCGAGCAATACATTGACGCGACGACCGGCGACACATAATCACGCCTCGGATTCGCGCGCAAGGAATTAGCGCGACTGCGCCACTCAAATGCTTGTCCGCTTTCCTGTTCTCACAAGACGGAATGTTTTCTGTGAAGAAGTTCGTCATGGAGTTTTTGGTGCGTTATACAATTTACTCAATACGTTGAGTAAAATTACCCAATGGCTAAAGCGGTTAAATTTTTCTTAAATGGCTTCGGTCTGCGGTTGGCAAGCGGAGGAAGTGAAGCGCAGGTGGAGAGACGGCTGGAACGGAGCCGGAGCGCAACGCCGCTGCCGAGCCGCAGACGGAAGCCCGCCGCTGTTGCGGCTAATTAAATTGTCGCTCGTGACGAACGCTCATTTTGCGGAGCGGAACAGACGTGGTCGCGGGGAAAAGGGGGCGACCGTCAGTCTGTGGAGCGAAGAAAAATGAGCGCTGGTCACGGCGAAGCAAGAATTCTATGGAATAGCACAAGCGCGTGTCGCCTCACGATTGCCGCAGTCGCGGCGACTGCGGCCCCTCCGCCACACACGCGCCGGGTGGCGCATACCTGCTCACGGTGATCCAGGCGACCGACGAGGTGAACCAGCGCCGGTTGCGCGAGGGCATCGTTCGCGGTTTGCTGGAAAGTCTCTTTGCCAAAAAGAATGCACAGCGCGGATTCAGCGTGCGTAGCGCCGCATTCTCTGGAACACGGCAGCGGATCGTCGTTGCTCTGAATGCAAGAAGCGTCTCCACTGGAATGATTTCACCATTGACCACATCGACCCATACAGCAAAGGCGGTCGCAACCGTCTGGAAAACGCCGCCCTCATGTGCCGATCCTGTAATTCCACAAAAGGAAAAAACTGACGAGATTTTGGCTGAATCAAAAACCAATTTGCAGGCTTAATCCACTTTTTTGCGTTCGGCCAGAGTTTGAACCATCTTTTCCACCATGTCCAAATCGTCCTTGGACAGTTTTTCTGCGTGACGAAGTATTCGCTCGGCCAAGTCGGATGACAATGCCGGTTCCGCCGTCCTGCCGATCAAATAATCCGAGGATATATTGAGCGCATCAGCCAATCGCTTCAGGTTGTCAAATGACGGGGCGCGGATTCCGGTTTCAAAATGCGAAATGGCCGAAGGCTGCAATTCGGACACTTTTCCAAGCGATGCTTGGCTTAAACCCCGCAATTGACGGGCGAACCGGAGCCTGGTTGAAAAATCTTCTGGCATAGGCTTGACAAATGTTGACGGAAGCGTATAGTTGCTATAGACGTTTAAGTGCGGCTGTGTGGCCGCTCTTTTATTGAAAAAAACATATACGCATTCGTCTATCAAGTCAATACATAAAAATATTATGAAAAATGAAACCGCTACAAACGAAATTGTCTTTTTTATCGACGACAAGGAATTCAAAACCGAACAACACCATCAATCCGTGAAGTCCCTCCTCGTTGATTTTGCAGGGCAGGAACACCCCGGCACGCGCTTGGCTCGGCGGCAGGGCAATGAATTGCTGGTTTACGAGGATGCCGAGGAAATCATCCATATTGAAAACGGCACCAAATTCCTTACCGAAAAAATCAGCAAGGAAGTGACCTTTTTTATTGATAAGGAAAAATTCAAAATCGACGAGCATCATTTGTCCGTCAAAACGTTGCTGGTTGATTTCGCAAAAGAAGACCCAACGCAGACAACCTTGGCGCGCCGTGAAGGCAATGATCTGATCAAATATACAAAACTGGACGAAATAGTTCACATCAAGAACGGAACGCAGTTCGTCGTCCTTCATAATAGCCCGACACCGGTGTCATGAATCTTGGCCCTGAAAGGCTGATTGCCGATCTCCAAAACCTTGGTTACGAGGTCAACAAGGTGGCCCTCGGCCCCGGCGTCATTTTTGCCGTGATACCGGCATACGAAATCGTCGCTGGAAAATTTATCGGGCGAATTATTGACTTGGGAATTCAGTGCACGGCAAATTTCCCGATGAGCGTGCACGCGGCGATTCACATAAAAGCCAGCCCTCAACTTTATGAACCAGCGGAAAACATCCCCACTGTCCGGAACGTGACGGCGAGCGCTTTGGGGCCGGAGTGGAGATACTGGAGTAAAAATCTTTGTTGGAACGGGGAAAAGACCGCCCGTCGGCTCGTGTCACAAATCAATTCAATTTTTGAAAATGCATAAAAAAACATTAGCGGTCGCCTTTTCCGGGCGTCTGGATTCAGAGTTGCAGTCGTTTTTAATTCGCAACGATGGCCAGGAAGATTTAGTCTTTGCGCTCTGGTCGCCTTCGGTGGGGAGCAGCCGCGAAACCGCACTCTTGCATACAATCATTTTCCCCGAAGAGGGGGATCGCCAGATTCATGGCAATGTCAGCTTCAATCCGCAGTATTTTGAACGAGTTTGCAATCGCGCCATGAAGGAAAAATGCGGTATCGCGTTCTTGCACAGTCATCCCGGCCCCGGCTGGCAGGGCATGAGTTTTGATGATGTGCGGGCCGAGCATAAAATGGCGGCCGCGGTCCATTCACTCACGGATTTGCCCCTGATTGGATTGACCGTCGGTAACGACGGCACATGGAGCGGTCGTATGTTGAAGTATAAAGGCCGGAAAAAATTCCAACTGCTATGGTGTCAGGCCGTTCGGAGCATCGGAAAACACTTGAGAATCAGCTTTAACGACTCGCTTTTGCCTAAACCAAAGTTCCGGGAAATGTTTAAGCGGACAGCCACGGTTTGGGGTGAGTCAAATCACGCTCAACTGGCCAGAACTCACGTTGGAATAATCGGCTTGGGCAGTGTCGGGTGCTTTGTGGCGGAAGCGCTTGCTCGCATGGGCTTCGAGCACGTTACCTTGATTGATTTTGATTTGGTCGAAAAACACAATCTCGACAGGTTAATCGGGGCAACCAAAAAGGACATCGGGAAGTTGAAGGTTGAAGTGGCCCGCCGGCAGATGAAACTGGCATCCACTGCGGCCCGGCTGAAGGTGAACGCGGTTCCCTACAGCATTGCGGAAGAGCAAGGCTATCAGGCGGCTCTCGATTGTGATGTGCTTTTCAGTTGTGTTGACCGACCCCGCGCGCGCCAGATTCTTAATCACTTTGCCTATGCACATTTGATTCCCGTCATTGACGGCGGAATCCAGGTGAGATTTAAAAATAATGAGTTTTCAGGTGTTGATTGGCAGCTTCAAACCGTGGGCCCGGGTCGTCCCTGTTTGGAGTGTCTGGGCGCGTTTAATCCTAATGACGCTTCCACCGAAGCCGCAGGCAAAATGGACGACCCGACTTATTTGCAAGGATTGCCTTCAGATCACCGTTTTAAGCGCAACGAAAACGTTTTCCCATTCAGTGCAAACCTTGCGTCGCTGGAAATTTTGCACCTCATCGCCTTGGTGACCGGAATTGCAGGAATTGATGATTTTGGTGTTCAGAGGTTTCGATACAATCCGGGTATTCTGGAATTGGACATTGAGCGTCGCTGTAAATCAGGATGCGAAGTTGAATCCCTTGTCGCTCAAGGCGACCGCTTTTTCCATTTGTTTGGCCGCGATTTTGCTGCCGAAAAATCGCGGGGTGGAATATTAAAAAAACTCCGGGGTTTGCTATAAAATCCTCACCACTCGTTCTCGCATTGCTGTAATGGGATGCCGCGTATCAATGGAATATGGCCCTTTATCGACCAATTGATGGCGGCATTCTTAAGACCGGGACCGTGCCAGCAAATACCGGTTAGCCACACAAAGATGTGATGCTCTTGGGCGGCCAGTTCAGCGTCTGTCGGATTGATGCGCGTTATGATGTCGCCCAGTTTGTGTTTGTTGCCTGAATAGAGATTTGCTGTGCTGATTTCAGTCACCCAAAAAAGGTCCGGGAGGGATTTGTTCAACAAATCGATTTCGCCTGGATTCAACTTATTTTTGCGCTCGTCTTCGGCCTTCGTCATCAGTTCAACGTATTGCGTCTTGGAACACATCATCGTGCGGCAAACGATGGGGTAAATAAATTGGTTGTTGCTATCCTTGGTTTGTAAATGGGTCAGCCACCGGTTGCCAGTTGTCGCCTTCGTGATGATGATGATGTTATTCCCAATAGTCGCCGCCGATTGCTCCGCAAGGTAACCGGATATTTTCCCGGCCAACGGCGTTAATCCTACCGCAATGGCCGCATGCAAATTGGGGTTATGCTTTGGCACAAGAAGGTTTCTAATACCTTCCGTCGGCAGGGTCATATACATCCCAAAATTATCGTCGCTGAAGATGAAATGATCGGCCCAGGAGGCGGTCGGAATATACGGGTATCGCGGGAATGATCCGTAGGTATGCCGGGCTTCTGCCCAGCGGTCGGAATTTAGAGTGTGCCCAAGCACGGCAACGACATGGGCAATGTCGGGCTTTACAATTCCCAAAATGACCGGGCAACTGGATTCAATCAATGGATATACAAATTCATCGTAATCAATCCCGGGGTTGGTGATAAATTCGGCCGAGAAAACTTGATGCCCCAGCGTCTTTACCACGCCCTTTATGGCCTGGGTGCTTAATCCGCCATCTGGAATCTGTTTCCCGGCGGTGTGATCGACACCCAGCGCGTCATTTATAATTTTGCTCGTTATTTTCTTACCGATGTAGGTTGGCCAGTTATTTAATGCAATTCGCAACGCGGCGTGCGCGCAAACATGCGTGAGGCCGTTTTGCTGGCAGAAAAAGGTTCCTGGAAATGTAAATTGCTTTTGGGACGATGTGGTTCCAACGGTTGTTTTGAACACCTTGGAGCAATGGACATAATAATTCGAAACGGTTCTCCACTTTCCCTCAATAAACAGGCTCGGTGGGCGCACTACCGCCTCATAGACGTAACTATGGATATTTCCCTTCGTTTTCAGTGTTAATATAACCGCATAGCCAATGATGTCCTCGTCGCCCAAATCCCTCCATTCGCCGGATTCTGGCATTTTGCGGAAGAAGGTAAACCTCACAGCTCCTGCATCGGCGGTGATCCCACTGCCAATGCGAATCGCATACGCATCCCGCTCTTCAATCAGCTCATTTGATAGGGTCAATTCTTCCCGCAGGTGCGCCTCGACTCCCATTTTTCTCATCAACGTGCAAATCCGATGTATGGGCGCGTTGTTATTTGGCCCTGCCAGTTCTTTTTCAATCAGATCGAAATAGAACGAGAAGTTTTTTCTGCAATCGACAAGCTTCGATTCCGTGGATGCAAGTGCTCCGTCCATAGATGTAATTTATAAAAAACAAACCTCACTGCCAATCTTGGAGTGAAAAAATCTTATGTGAGGCGGAACCGGAGATTAGGAAAGAGGCATCCCTAAAATGATTTGTGACTTTTCGGAATCAGCCTGCCAGTCAACAAGTTTCTGAAATAAAACCAACTCGGATTCTTTGAATTTCAATTCGTCACCAGACGGGGCCGAAATGAAAGAACTTTCCTCGGTTGCATCTAACTCTTTTGTGGTTTGTTCGCTCACGATATTCTGATTGCGATTAGAATGAGATGTTCCGAACCGAAATTTCGCCGAAGGAAATAAACTTTATTGAGACACAAATTGCGCGGCAAAAAAGATTTTGACCTCTGGAATTTGTTGTCATGGACACCGCAGACGTCTTTATTTGTAAGCTTTTCCCCAAAAAATACAATGCTTTTTTCAACGATTTTTGGAAGCACAATTTATACCATTTTGGACACATGTAGCGATTTTTGTGGATAAAGTCCTTATATTTAATATGTTCCGGCATTTTACCCATCCACCCATCACTGCCGCTCGAACATATCCCGGTCAATTCTTACCGGCTCAATGCAAACCGAGTAATCACATAGTTTCTATAGTCGCAATCTTTTCAAATGCAGAAAAAATATCGGAATAATTTGCATTCAAAAACCTGACCACTTTTGCATTATCGACAAGTTTTTTAATATAGCCGCAGGCCAGTGTCAGATTCAGCATATTTTCCCCGTAAGTTTCCTCGACGGCTTTGACGCCGTGTTCAAGAGATTCCATCTCCTGCTCCATTTTGCCAATCTCTTCGGGTGTTAATCCCTTCTTGAACTTTGGTTTTTCGGGTTGCGCCATGAGCGGTTCAATCATCCCGACCTCTTTGATGGATGCGCGGATGGTTTTATATCGGCGGATATTCTTCTGCGGGTCTTTTATCTGGCGCACAGGAAGAATAACGGCAAGCGAAAGCCGGATTTTCCGCATCTCGAATCCAATTTTTGCGTCACTCATGCAGCCTCCTTATGTTTGATTCCAAGTTTGTCCCACAGATAGGCTCCGTATTTTATCGTGTAATCAGCTGTGTTGCCTCGTCCGAATACTTATTTTCAATTTTCAATCCCCGGCGCTTGGCGTATTTGCGAATCACACGCATCTGATTGCTGATCGAAAATTGCCGGTGTTTCGAGGACTTCCTGACGTAAACGGCGGTGCTCACGGTTGGCAATTTTGTATTTCTAGTATTCATACAAATAAATCAGCCACCGCTGATGATGAGATCAAAATTGCGGCTTACCTGTTCCCTGATTTTGAAAAGCAACGCGCCTGAAACACTTCGTTCGGCGCTCAAAAATAATTCAATGGCACTTTTCATTGGCGCGGAAAGTTTTCCACGCATTGCTTTTCAGGGAAATAAACAAGTTGTGTGGAGTCGCCCCTTGGTATGAGGCGAGTGGCAGCGATAACGACCAAACAGAGTGACACCGAATCTACTCACAAGTGTCTCGGTGATTTTTTCAAGGTTGCCAAAAGCCGCGACTAATACCTGCCACCATCCATCTGCGTCTGGGTGAGGAGGCGAACGCTCCACCACGGACTTTATGACACGGTTAATTTCTGGAATCCATTTTGTGAACCGGTTCCAGTATTGTTGCAGAAGCGGGAGCCACGAAATCGCGTTGGCACCTAAAGTCCCACCGAAAAATTCATTTGTAGTGGCATTCAAAACCAGTCGGTATGGCTGCGCGAATGATGGAAGGATGCTCACCGTTCTGTCACAACAACGACATCGAAACCGCCGCACAAATATGCGTAAGACACCGCGATTCGCGCTCGTAACATTGCGGCAGTAATAGCCGAGCGCAGCCAGCGCGCCGTGAATTTTACAATGAGGACACTTTATCGGTGGCTGAATATTCCGGTGAAAACTCTCGTTCGCGTAACGCTCAAGACTCAACGACATTGCGCAAATGATCTGCATGAATCTCGTCGTTGCATGTGCGGCAATTCAATGGTGCAATTCCCAGATGCGGCGCAACCCACTCGTCCATTCTCCTAGTGCCTTTCGTGCAAGCACGAAGTCGGTGAGTTCTTTTTCCTGATGCGCGACGTAATTGTTGCGGAAGGTATTGATGTTGCTGACCAATTTGTAGATGTCTTCCGGCACGGAAGAAAAATGCCGGTTCACCGCCTCAAAAACCGCACCTGCCGGAATGTTCGGCTTGCGCGAGTATTGCAGACACCAGCGCAGCAATCCGATTGGACTCATGCCATTGTGATCTACCAGCGTTCGCTTCAAGTCCTTGCCGCGCCGCCGATACATTTCCGCATCTTTCTCCAACATTTGGCTCAAGTCCGGTTCAAAGAACGCGCGTTGCGCTTCGCGCTCCGTTGGAATATCAGCGCCAAGCAACTTCAGCATGACCGCACGCGATGCTTCGTCCAGCGGGCCAAGCAACGGCGTGAACACCGGCGCGAAAGATTGCCCGGCCTTGTTCTCCAAGAATCGAAACAGGCTGATTGCTTGTTGAACCATTTTTTGGTGTGCGGGCGGCAACCCTGAAAAATCCGCTTTGCTGATGAACTCGTCTGCATCCTCGGCGCGCGTTTCACCAAACACGAGCGTGAGTTGCGGCTCTGCTGCTTCATCGAGCAAATCTTGCAACGCGGGTTCGCACGAGCGCATCAAAACATCTAGCCGGTTGTCGCCGAACGCCTCGAACGTCTGCTGCGGAACATAATGATAAACCCACTTTGTTTTCCCCTTCGACGCCGCCTTGCACCACGCCACGGCTGCGCGCGCTTTCAATGGAACGTCTTTATCCACGCGTCCCTTTGTTTCGTTGAGGACATAATTGCCATCGTTCAGGCGCACTAGAAAATCCGGCGTATAAAAAGCTAGTTGTCCATTGCCGCTCAAATAATCCACGCGCAATGATTGCGGCCCGGCGTTTTTGCAAAACGCGGCCACGTCCGGCGCGCGGTCGAGGAACTGGCTCATCGCCACTTCCAAATCGCGGTTGCATGGAGCGAGATTGAACAAAGTCCGTTTGGCGGGAACGGCTGGACGATGCGCCGAGTGCGTCACTTGAAACGGTTTCCACAAGGAAACGGACTTGCTCGCGCTGTTTGCTCTGCGCTCTTCTTTGATGGTCGTGCGTTTGAGAATCAGCGGCACAAAAGTGGCGCGTATATTCTCGCGCACGTCCGCATCGCTAACCCGGCTCAACAGGCGCTGGTCGAAAAGCGTCAGCTTTTCCGTGAACAAAATTTCCGTGATGAATGTTTCCAGCAGCGGTGCAAGCACCTGGTGCGTGCCGCGCAATCCGCAAATGCGTTCCAACTCCTCGCGGTAAAACGACACCGCGCCCATTCCATTTTCCAGCAGCGGCAGACGAATTTTCATCTGCTCGACCAGTTCGTCTGTGATTAGATGCCGTCCCTCGTAATGGATTTCCTCTGAACGCACTTCACCCACGGGCAATGGCTGGTAACGTGCAAATTGTTTGCGAACATCTTCCAGCGTCAATCCTTCGAGCGACGCGGTTCGGCTGAATCCGCCGCTCACTTCCGGCAAAACAATGTCCAGCACCGCAAAATCTTTGTGCTCCTTGTCTGGAAAAATTGTGACCGTCGTTTTGGGGATATGTTCAACGTCAATCGTCTCAATGAATAATCCTTCCTGTTCCAACTCCTGCGCATAAAGACTGACGAACGCCGGATGCTCGACGACCGTGACCAGTTCCGCCGCTTCGCCCGGCGGCGTCATTCGCCGCAAGCCGCGACCAAGTGTTTGTTCCGGCAGGATATTTGCCTTTGACGTATAAGGCCGCAACGGAACGATGGTCGTCACGTTCCGCACGTCCCAGCCTTCGCGCAACATTAGCACCGAGACAATGCACGAATAAGGGTTTTGGTCTGAATCAATCTGTCGGGACAATTCCCGCAGCGCCTTCAAATCGTCATCGCTGATTTCTTTCTCGCTCTCCTCGAAAACCGGATAACCGTTCGTCCTTCCGCCAACCCATTTCACCTTGCCTTTGAGATTCGTGTGCAAGTTGACGGTCTTCTTGTTCAATTCCTTAAACACCGGGTCGGTGTTCAGTCGGTCAGCAATCTGATTTGCGGCTTCCGTGTCCTCGGTCATCACAAATAGCAGCGGTTTCTTTCCGCTTTTTTGCCATTCTTCTTTCGATTTCAACCATCGCACATAACCGACTCGCAATTGCTCCTCATATCTTTCTGACGCATCCGTGCTCGTGCGCTCCACCCAGCCTTTGCCCTTGCCGATGATTGGCGTTTTTACGATGCCGCCGTCCACCGCTTCGCCCAGCGGCGTGTCACAAACGACGTGCTGGAACATTTGCCCGTTATCGTCTTTGGGCGTAGCCGAAAAATCCAGTTGTGCAACCAGTCCCGCGCCCGTCCGACTCGCAATCGTCTCGTGCAAATATGAAATCGCCTCATTCGCCGCCGAACCCGAATCCCACAAATGGTGCGCCTCATCGTTCAAAATCATTACGCGCTCGTGTCCCGTGATCCGTTTGCGCAATTCCGCTCCCGTGTCGAGTGCCTTTGCACGCGAAACCGTCGGCCCCATCCAATCGTAAGTTTCCGCCTCCTTCTTGCGGCGTTCGTGGTCGTAAAGCCGATGAATGTTCGTCAAGTAAAGTGTGCCGCCCGTCGCAGCGCCGCTCGCTTCATCTTGCAAGACCACGGACAAATTCCAATCGCCGCGCCACGCGACGGGAATCAACGGGTCATTGTCAAAAATATCCTTGCCGCCTTCCGCTGGTTTGAAATCCGTTTTTAATCGCTCGAAAACCGTGAGGTTCGGTGCGACGACCACGAAATGTTTTGCCATCGGCGAATTGCTTTCGCGCAGCGCGTGGAAATAACTCCACACAATCGCCAGACTCATTACTTTGGTTTTGCCCGCGCCCGTCGCCAGTTTGAACGCATATTTTGCCCAGCGGTCGTCATCGGGATTCACGCCGAGCGCCGCCGTCTCCGCGCTTGGGCCGCCGAACTCGCCGACCAGCGGTGTTAGCGAACGAATGCCGCGCACTTCGTAGAGATAAATCAGCGTCTCCATCGCCTCGCGCTGGCAGAAATAATAACGAAATGGAACACGCAGGCCACCGCTCGCTTCAATCAAATGATCCCGCCCGAACCAATGATGCAACAACTCGCGCGTCGTGTCGGAGGCGCCCGGATAATCCGTCTCGCGCCATTGCTTCACATGAGAGCGCAGCGATTGCGCGATGGCGATTTTGGAAGGGCGACGGCCTTTCTTGGTCTGCGCCGGTTGGTCGCCTTGTGCCCGCGCCCGGTGTTGATTCGGCTCTTCGTGCGGAGCGAACAACGGTTCAAGCGCGGCAACATTTATCACCGGCTCACTCACACTTTCACCTCCACCGTGATGCTGGTGTCGCAGCCGAATACGTCCACAACTTTCACGCACGCAGTATATTTGCCGGGCTTTGGATATTTATCGAAACCCGCGTCGCTCACGGTTTTCAAAGAACGGTCTTTGCGCGTGCGATAATCCTGCCAGTGATGCTCAAACGGTTTGCCGTCGTGCCAGTTGAAATCCACCGCCCAAAAATCTATGAAATCGAATCCGCTTTTCACCGCGCGCTCTTTCAAGGCTTCCAATTCCTTGCTCGGCACTTCGGCGAGCGACGGAAGAAATTTTGTCAGTTTGATGTCAACGTGCGTCCCGCCTTTGACCTTCCGATAAATCGGCTCGGCTTCCAGCACCGCCACTTCCAAAAACGGCGGCGGGCTGGTGCGATTCTTTTCCATGATTTCGCGCGGGATGGGAATGAGCTTGATCAGCACGCCTTCGCTTGCCTCCAACTCGTGACAGACCAGCCGCAAATCCATTTCAAATTCCCAAGCCATGCAATGAACCTCTTTTGCGCCCGCTTCGCGTGCGGCCTTCGCGACGGCGCGCACTTCGTCTCGCGTGAGAATGCTGTCAATGCCGTCCACATAAATGAACGCCCGGCCTTTGCGGCCATGGAGATACACGCCCGCGTTGGGCAACACTTCCGCCTTGTAAAAGCCGAGCACCATTTTGCGATGCTCCTCGTCCGCGCCTTTGAGCCGTTCCTTTTGCCACCATTGGCGCTCGTAACGACCGAGGTTGTAAACGTCGAATGCGCGATACGGCTTCCCTTCGTCATGCAATTTTCGCTGCAACTCAATCAATCGCTTGCGGCTGGTGTGAGTTGAAAACCTACCGAGGTCGCTCATAATCCAGCGTCTCCCTAATTTCTCTGCAACCGCACCAGTTGTCCCACTGCCGGAGAAAAAATCTGCCACGAGATCACCTTCGTTGCTGCTAACTTTGATGATGCGTTCGAGAAGAGCTTCGGGTTTTTGTGTGGCATAATTCAATCGCTCGTCAGCAACTGGATTCACGATCTGAATGTCGATCCAAACATCATCAACGGATTTGTCTGTTTGCTCGTAATACATCAGGTTTCCCGCAGCATCACGCTTCTGAACGGCTTTCTTCAACTTGCTATCCCACACACGAGCAGTCTGAAGACGAACTTTATCCACTGGAATTTTTTCTACGTTATAGGTCAATTGGTCGCTTTTGCTGACCAAGAAAATGACATCATGATTTTGTGGAAATCCCGTCCCGCGAGCGGCGAACTTTGTATATTTCCAAACGATTTCGTTTCGTAAGTTTTTCTTTCCAAAAATGTCATCAATAATCTCGCGGAGCAGAAAGTTCACACCTAAATCGCAATGCACATAAATGCTCCCTTTTTCACTCAACAATTCCTTCATCAGTGTTAGCCGCTCGAACATCATGTGGAGATATGAGTCCGTGCCTTTGCCCCACATATCGCGGTAGGCAACCATTTCGAGCGTGGACTGGTCTTTCTCAACCATTTCCTTCTCGTCTCCAATCGGCACGTCCATTGTGAAGTCCGCGCCCACGTCGAACGGCGGGTCAATGTAGATTAGGTCAATCTTGCCCTTGAACTCGGCCAGCAGGCTGGCCATCACCAGCTTGTTGTCACCCCAGATGAGCCGGTTGCGAAAATCGTCGCGGCGTTTTTTCTCTTTATCGAATAATTCTAGGTTGCCGATGGCGGCGGCACGACTGCGCGGTTCGTCAATCGTCTCAATTTTTTGCAGCGGCATCGCGCACCCGGCAATGTCCACTGCGCGCCGGTTGCCATACTCGTCGTATTTTCCATCCCACACCAACTCGGTCTTGAGTTGTGAAAGCGGGTGCGGGTTATCGAGTCCGTAGCGGACGGTCGGAGACTTTTGTTTGTGGTTTTCAGCCATTGCGCTGGGCGCAACCGCAACCACGGGAAATTCAAAAAACGAAAAAGGCGCGAACTCGTCGCACCCTGGTCCGAGGCACCGCGAAGCGCCTTGCACAGAAGCACGCCAAGCCGCGCCCATTTGGGCGCGCTCGGTCGGTTCTGTGCGGCTTGGAAAATTCGCGGTTTTCGGACCAGCCCGTAGCCGTAGCTACGCAAAATTATTTGTAAAAATTATTCGATAGTTTTCTCTGTCCATTTTGGACGTGGTGAACTTTACTTGAAAATGATGCTTCAGGACAAGCCTGTGAATCCATGTCAGGCAACTTTAATGGAATTGGCCATTTGCTTCGGTCAGCGGTTCGGCGAGCGGAAAAGTGAAGCGGAGCGGAGAGACGGCTGGAACGTAGTCGGAGCGCAACGACCGCCGCCGTGCCGCTGACGGAAGCAACCGCTCATGCGGTAAATAAAAATGCCGCTCACGACGGACGCGCGCAGAGTGCGTGACCGCGCGGACGAAGGAGCACGGTCAAACGGAGCGCGCGTTGGTCGTGGCGGTTACCATCGGTTTAGTTAATCGGACGATTGTTCGTCGGTAGATTGCAGAGCCAGGCCGGAAGATTATCGGAAGATTCAGGCAGGTTGCAGTGGCCGCCGAATCGGAAGATTCCGGCAGTGCATCGGAAGATTATCGGAAGATTCATGAACGGGCCTTCGCTTCTAAAAGAACATACTTGGAGGCACGTCCCTTGCCATTGCGAACGAGAATTTTCAATTCAGCCAGCGCGAGAAGGTCACGATTGGCGGTGTCATACGTCACCTGCATATTCTTAACCAGCCAGCCGCTGGCAACAGAACCGGACTTGAGCACTTCTGCCAACGCTTTTCGCTGCCGTTCGTTCAACTGAGCTTCGATGGCTGGTGTCACCGTCAGCCGGGTTTCCGGGACGCGGATGCGATCCACATTCTCGCCCGGTCCAGGGAATGTGATTTGGAAATAGCCGGTGTCCGTGCCGATGAGCGGTTGATCCAAACCGTGATTAAGCATTTGGTCACGCATCCGCCGGAAGCCGCTGCCGCGTTCCTCGATGCGATGGAAATAGGAGAGGCATTGTGCCAGCACCGGATTACGGGAACAGGGACGATACTTGCCCTTGCGGAGATTGGCCAAAGTGATGGGTGACGGCGGCAGACCGGGACTGGAGATGACCACGCGGTCAGCAAAAACTTCCAGCATAATTTTACGCCCGGCGTCCTCGTATTGACGGTGAGCGACGGCGTTGACCAGAGCTTCCCGCAACGCCTCGACGGGATATTCATCCAGCCGGAGACGATTGAGGCCAACGACGCGCATCGGATGGCGGGTGTTCCGGTCAATGAAGGCGATGGCGCGGTCAATCGCAGTCGGCATCGGCCTGCGAATATCTTCATGGTCGTGGGGATTGCCATCCGGTTCCGCACCGCGATACGCATCGGCCAGGATGCGGCACTGCGGAAAAACCGCCGAAGGGTCTTTCGCCAGCAGCACGATGCCGGCGGCGGTGGCGTAAT
>Ga0187871_10002683_pt1 | contig 14268 bp, 12 predicted proteins | sample June2016WEW_16_1_FD_132988 | JGI IMG/M metagenome (GOLD analysis project Ga0187871, IMG submission 132988) | Peatland microbial communities from SPRUCE experiment site at the Marcell Experimental Forest, Minnesota, USA - June2016WEW_16_10 | ecosystem: Environmental > Terrestrial > Soil >... | reverse complement strand
TCGACGGTTTCCAAACGAAGCTGGCGCCGCCAAAAATCTGCCAGCGTGGCCGCGATCGGAGTGGCATAATGAGGGCTCGAAGATTTTTGGGCCCTTGCATTTGCCGCGAGACGGCGTAGGGCGAGGCGGTCGATCTTGCCCGTCTTCGTGAGAGGAAATTCGTCGATGATCTCAAGCCGCGCCGGGATCATATGCGGCGGCAAATGGTTCTTTGCAGCCTCGCGGAAAACCACTTCGGAAAGGCTAACACCTGGGTCCGGAATGACGAAGGCGACGAGGTGTTTGGCGCCATTCGGCAAGCTGCAAGCGACAACGACGATGTCCTTGAGCGGAAGATGCCGCCGCAATACGATTTCCACGTGTTCGGGCTCGATTCTACAGCCATTGAGCTTAATCTGATTATCCATGCGGCCCAGAAAATGTAGCATACCGGTTTCATCGCGCCGCACGAGATCCCCGGTGCGGTAAAGCCATTGCCCAGGGTCTTGTTCGGAAACTTGCGCGAACGGGTCCGCAATAAATCTTTGTTGCGTAAGCTCTGGGGCGTTCAGATAGCCGAGCGCGAGCCCGCTGCCGCCAACATAGAGTTGCCCCGCCGAACCTTCGGGGACCGGGCGCATATCCTCATCGAGAATCCGCAAAACCGTCCCGGCGACGGGCCAGCCGATTGGCACCGGCGCGTCAGCAGGAAAATCTGGGGGCGCGGTAAAGCAGGTGGTGAAGGTCGTGTTCTCGGTTGGCCCATAAACCGAGATAAACTGGCCTGATTCGAGAAGCCGCGCTGCCTTGGCGACATGCGTGGGCGACATGACGTCACCGCCGGAGACGAGATAACGGAGCTTACGTAGTGGGGCAGGGCACTGATCGATCATAAGGTTGAAAAGGCCGCTGGTTAGAAACAGGGTTGTAACGTCATATTCCTCGACGGCGGCGGTGATTGTATCGAGGCTGAGCAATCCTGCGCCTGGAATCGCCAGCTGGGCACCGTTGAGCAGAGCGCCCCAAATTTCAAAAATCGATGCATCGAACGTCAAGGACGAAGCTTGTAGATAAATTTGATCGTCCGAAAACTGCATATAACCAGGATTTCTGACAAGCCGGACAATGGCTTGATGCGGGATAACAACGCCTTTCGGCTCTCCCGTCGAACCTGATGTGAACATGACACAAGCTGGGTCCGAGCCAGAAATTCTTGCGGCTTGTACAGTCCCCCTGATGCCTCCGGTCAACGGCATTGCGTCAACATCGATTATTCGCGGAATCGTCACTGCAAGTTGGGGCACGCGCCGTAACGTCGCGGCGTTTGAAACGACATATGGCAATTTGTGCCGCTGGACGATATCGAGAATGTTTTGTGGCGGGCTGCCTGGGTCGAGAAGTACGAAGGCCCCGCCGGCTTTCATCACCGCGAGGAATGACGTGATGGCCGATACGGACCGGTCGAGGAATATGCCAACGAGGGCGCCTTGCAGGACTCCAGCGGACACGAGCCGATCGCGGAGCGCTTCGGCCCGAGTGTCGAGTTCCGCATAACTTAACCGTTCCGTGGCACTTCGAACAGCGATGCGATTTGGCTTTTCCGTCGCCATAATTTGAAAACACTGGGGCACGTTGTCAAAATCGTTGCCTCGCATCAAATCGCCCCAAAAATCATCCGCCAAAAAACAGGTGCCATATTATTTTCGAATGCTACTCCAGAAAGAAAACATTTTGTATGCCCAAATGAGTTATATATTAACATCAAAAACTGTTTTTTGCGGATGAATGTATAATAAATTTTAACTAATATTAATATCTAATAATCTTAATACATATTAGCTCTTGATAAACTTTATAATATATCTTATAATTATAATAGTCTTTATTGTTTCATGTTATAGAAATAACAAATAAGTTACATATTAATGTATGAATAATAATCATTGTTGTTTTTGCATTCCGGCATATGTATGTAGATAATTAGCAAAATATAGCGAGTTTAGCAAGCTGAGCCATTTTCGAATGCGGAACCGTGAGTCCTTGCCCCGCTTCTGCCTGAGCCCCGTTAATCTATTATGGATTGTCGCGTTTAAACTCGCATAATTCGGATATTATTCTAAATCTGGACCAAGGCAATCATGCAGAATCCAACGTCTGAATCAACCGATTTACCCATGGCCGCTACGGACTCTTCCTGTTGGACGAGGTCGCGATCTGACGCCATTTTTTGACTGACATATTGCGGCTGATCGCAGAACTGCGGGCGTCGCCTAATCCAACTCCGGCGCAAAGTGTTCAATCGTCAGATGTTACAAAACCGTAGGAGACCCACGTCGATAACCTCTCGGTTGTTTTCGCCACGCAGCTGAACATTGTGGATCGCAGATATATTTCGCTGAGCGGTCAGTGCCCTGCGACGATTGGCACGGCCACCGGGACCTATCATAGGTGTCAATTCCCGGCTATGTAGAGAGTATCAAATTATATGATGGCAAGCTACGGTGCCGCGAAGCATGACGAATCTTCCACAACACCCGCATTTATGGTAAAATAAGGTAATTTTTTCTAGTCAGCAATAGTTGTTCAACAATGACCGAAGCCTTTGCCGAAACACCGTTTTTAGAAGTTGATCGTGCCCTGTTCGAACGCGAGTTCGACCGGCATTGCTTTGCTTTCACACATCGGTTGTCGGATCATCCCCTATTTCAGCCAGCCCGGCTTCGCAGACTCGCACGCTATCTCGCCCGGGATCCGAATGACGTATACTTCGACGCTGGAGACGTCCGGGTCGGTCAGCGTTGGGATCAGGTGCCGGGTCGCGACATTCCACTCGATGAGGTCGTTCAGCAGCTTGATATGGCGCAGGCCTGGATTGTCCTGCGTTTTGCGCAAAAAGATCCTGAATATGCACAGCTGCTTGATGCCTGCATGAACGAGATTGTCGCCATGTCCGGGAAGGACCTTGGCAAAGTGATGAAGGAGCGTAATGCCATCATTTTCTTAAATTCGCCTAACCGGGTAACCCCCTACCACATCGACCGTGAATGTAGTTTGCTTTTTCAAATTCAAGGCCGCAAGACGATTAGCATATTCGACCAGACTGACCGCGAGGTGCTGCCTGAAACGGAGATCGAACGGTTCTGGGCCGTGGATAACAACGCCGCGATTTACAAGCCCCAATACCAAAGCCGCGCCAACGTTTTCGAACTCTTGCCCGGACAGGGCGTCCACATACCGGTTGGCGCACCCCACTGGGTGCAGAACGGGCCCGAGGCGTCCGTGTCTCTCAACCTTAACTTTCACTATCGCGACGCGATCGCGGCGGATATTTACCGGGCCAATTATTGGCTCCGCCGGATCGGCCTGACACCAACCCCGCCGCACCATTCGGCGTTCCGCGATTCGATCAAACGAAGCTTTTTTCCGCCTGCCCGGAAAGCGTGGGCGGCGTGGCGAGGCGCAGCGCGGAAAGCGTGACGAATCGGCTGACCATCGTGACGGCGAATAGCCATGACCTATCCCGAGCGTAAACTCGCACGGCAAGCGTATAGCCACCGCATAGCCGAGCATACTCGAACCCCAAAGATGCAGGATCGGCCAGATGGCGCTCCCTCGGGGAGCGCAATGGCACCGATCCTGAAGAGCAACAATAGCAGTGGCAATTCTCTCGGTCAAGAAACCGCCGCGATTTGGCGGTTAACCAAGCTCTTCCTCGCTCAAGCGATTCCGATAATTTTTTGCCTAAAACAAACATTTTACAACTCTTTACCCTTCCTTTTTGTGCCTCAAACCAAGGACGCCGACAATTTCGCAACTTAGTCGCAAGCGCCACCATAGAAAAGCCGTGTGGCAGTTCACAACCGGTGCCGCACGAATTAAACTCAAGCATTGCAATCCTTCGTCCTCAATGAATCGGGCGATGAGCGGTTCAATGCCGAATTAGATAGGAACCATCCGTGGCGCGGGCAATCGAATTCATGAACACAAGGGGAGTATGGCACCTTTTCGGGCTGGCGCTTACCGGTCTTTGGCTCTTGGCGAGCATGTCAGGCGCTCATTGTCAAGGCGTCGTGAAATCCAAACATGGGGATTGGGAACTGCGGTGCGAGACACCGCCCGGCGCCGCGAAGGAGCAATGCGCTCTTTTGCAAAGTGTCGCCGCGGAAGACAAGCCCAATATCAACCTTGTTGTCATCGTTCTTAAGACGGCAGATGGAAAAAATTACCTTTTGCGGGTCATTGCCCCGCTTGGGGTGCTGCTTCCTTCCGGACTGGGTCTTAAGATCGATGATATCGATGTCGGACGGGCCGGTTTTGTGCGTTGTCTTCCGACCGGATGCGTGGCCGAGGTCGTCATGGAAGAAAAACTGATCGGCCAAATGAAAAGCGGCCAAAAGGCCACCTTCATCATTTTTCAGACCCCGGAAGAAGGAATTGGCATACCGCTCACAATCGCTGGATTTAAGGAAGGCTTCGATGCTTTGCCGTAATTCGGGCCAGACGTCGAAGGGGCTACGGCGGTTGATCCGCGTGAGAAAATCCATCCTGGCCGCGGCCGCGGCTTTGGGCCTCGCTGGCTGCGGCGGCCATGTTGGAAATTTCGACACGCCTAACGAAACCGGCTTCTCCACTCTCGCGCATCAACTGGGTTTCAAGAGCAACGACACGCCAGCGAGCAACGACACGCCAGCGGTGCCTGGAAAACAGGTTCGCCATATCGTCTGCCCCGAAGTCCTGATTCTCGAAGGCACGGCGGCGAGCCAGGCTTATGCCGGCACACCACCCTCGAGCGCCAATCTACGGCATCAGTATTCACTCACCGATACCGCGCGGGAATGCACGCTTGATGGCGATCAACTCGCCATCAAAATTGGTGTTGCGGGCAAAGTGCTGCTCGGACCCGCCGGAAGCCCTGGCAGCTTTAACGTGCCTGTGCGTATGGCCGTTCTCGGCGCACATAACAACGAACCTATTACAAGTAAGCTTTATCATGCCGCGGTGACAGTGCCAGCCGGTGAGACCCAAGCGGATTTCACCATCGTCTCCGAGCTGCTCCACGTGCCATTTATCCAGGACCACGCCGAGGATGATTATTCGATCAAGGTCGGCATCGACGAAGGCACGGGCGCGGACAAGCCTGCTAGTAAAGCTGCCAAACATTAATATTGTCCGATTCCGCCGGAGAATCGTACCAAAATGTTTCACGTGAAACGATTTGGTACGATTGGGGCCGAAAACCTTACAAAGCCTCATACAGCGAGCCGCCTTTCCACGTGTGCGATTGCGCCGAAAACCCGTCCTTTCGGTGGGGAACAGGCGAATAGCAAGTCCTGTTGGAAATCCCGGCTTCGTTGATGAGTTTGAACCTTGAATCATTGGTCTGTGCGAACGCACGCTCACCGCATTGACAAAAAGGCATCATACGCTAAGTCTTAAAGCGTCAGATCAAAAGACCCCAGCGGAAGAGACCAGCTCACGCGTGAGGCGGAGGGCTGGCGCCGAAGGCGCAACCGCCCCGGAAACGCTCAGGCCCACGGACCGCTTGGGGATGACACTCTGGAAAGCGATTTTCCACTGCAAATGGAAAATCCACCGAAGGAGGTAACTTCGTTCGAGAACTCTTGTCGAATGAAGGAAATCTTTCAGGTTTCGGGACAGAGGGGGCAAAGTGCGACGGCTTTTGCCGTCAAGCACATGCCATTCCTTTGTTTTGCCGGGTATTTTGATGTCTGAGTGCCAAGCCGCCGTCTTTAACGCCGCTGTTTGCGATTTCGCCCATACGCCGCTTTATGATTTGCATATGGGTCTCGGCGCCCGGATGGTCGGTTTTGCCGGCTATGCCATGCCGGTGCAATATCCATCGGGCATCATCAGCGAACATCTTCATACGCGGGCTCAGGCGGGGCTCTTCGACGTTTCGCACATGGGCCAGGCGATTCTTGCGGCACCCCATGCCATGCGCCGTCTGGAGAGGCTCGTGCCGGGCGACATCGCAGCCCTTGCTCCAGGGCAGATGCGCTACACGCAATTGCTCGATGCCCACGGCTATATTCTCGATGATCTCATGGTCACGCGGCTCGATGACGAAGGCGGCTGCGAGCGCCTGTTTCTGGTTGTCAACGCTGCCACCAAGACAAAAGATTTCGCCCATATTGACGCCGAATTACCGGATTGCGAATTGGCTGTTCTCGACGATCGTGGATTGCTTGCCTTGCAAGGACCGAGAGCCGCTGAGGTTTTGTGCCGGTATGTCACATCTGCCACGGCCGAAAGCATACCGGCAATGCCGTTCATGTCGGCCAAAAGCTTGGTGTGGGATGGGGTCCATCTCAACATTTCGCGCTCCGGCTATACCGGCGAAGACGGTCTTGAGATTTCGATTCCCGCCGCGGCCGCACCTGCCTTCGCACAGAGATTGCTTGACGATGCGGACGTTCGCCCGATTGGCCTCGGCGCCCGGGATTCGCTGCGTCTTGAGGCGGGCCTTTGCCTTTATGGTCATGACATCGATCGCACGACCGGTCCGGTTGAAGCGGGGCTCTTATGGTCGATTTCGAAACGCCGACGCGTGGAGGGCGGGTTTCTTGGCTATGCCCAAGTGAAGCGGGCAATCGATCATGGTCCCACACGCCGGCGCGTGGGGTTTTTGCTGGAAGGCAAGGTGCCGGCGCGGGAAGGCTCTGACATTCTTACTAGCGATGGTCAGATCATCGGCCGCCTGACTTCGGGCGGCTTCGCACCGAGCCTCGGCCGGCCGATCGCGATGGGCTATGTCGGTGCCGCTTATGCCGCGCCTGGAACTCAAGTTTCATTGATGGCACGCGGTAAGCCGCTCGCGGCAAAAATTGTGTCGATGCCTTTTGTACCTCACCATTATTTTAGGGGAGCCTAATGCCCACAACGCATTACACCAAAAGCCATGAATATATCCGTGTCGAAGGCGAAACGGGCATCATCGGAATCACCGATTTTGCGCAAGCCCAGTTGGGCGATGTCGTTTTTGTCGAGCTTCCACCCATAGGCAAGAGCTTGTCGAAGGGTGCCGAGGCCGCCACCATCGAAAGCGTCAAGGCAGCCGCCGAAGTCAATGTGCCGGTGTCGGGCACAGTCGTCGAAGTCAACAGCGCGCTTGCCGAGTCGCCCGGACTGGTCAACGAAGATCCCTCTGGCAAGGGTTGGTTTTTGAAAATCAAACTTTCCGATGCCGCCGAACTCGACGGCCTGATGGATGAAAATGCCTATCGCGAATTTCTGAAATCGGTGTCCTAATGCGCTATCTTCCGCTAAACTCCGAGGACCGTGCCGATATGCTGACGCGCGTCGGCGTCAAAAATATCGACGCGCTTTTCACCGACATCCCGGAAGCTAAACGGCTTAATCACGATCTCGATCTGCCGCACCGTAAGACCGAAATGGATGTGGAGCGGTTGCTCTCTGGACTCGCGGCAAAAAATGTGGCGGCGGGCTCGGTGCCGTTTTTTGTTGGAGCTGGGGCCTACAAGCACCATGTTCCTGCAAGCGTCGATCATCTGATCCAGCGCTCCGAATTTCTGACGAGCTACACGCCCTATCAGCCGGAAATTGCGCAAGGTACATTGCAAACCATTTTCGAATTCCAGACGCAGGTCGCGGGTTTGACCGCGATGGATGTCGCCAATGCGTCGATGTATGACGGATCGACGGCAACGGCCGAGGCCGTAGCGATGGCACAGCGGATCACCAAACGCCGCAAGGCCATAGTCTCAGGCGGGCTGCATCCGCATTATGCCGAGACCGTGCGCACCTATGCGGGGATGGCCGGTGATGAGGCTTTGGTGCTTACACCCGATGTCTTTGCAACCGAGGATCTCGGCGCTCTTGTCGATGATGAAACCTCCTGCGTCGTGGTGCAAAACCCGGATTTCTTCGGCAATCTCCGCGATCTTTCCGAATTGGCCGCGCATTGCAAGGCAAAGGGCGCGCTTCTCGTCGCGGTGTTCACCGAGGCTGTCTCGCTCGGCCTTGTCCAGCCGCCGGGAGCGATGGGCGCCGATATTGTCGCGGGCGAAGGCCAGTCGATCGGCAATCGCTTGAATTTCGGCGGTCCTTATGTTGGGCTCTTCGCCGCCAAGGCCAAATATCTGCGCCAGATGCCCGGGCGTCTCTGCGGTGAAACCGTGGATGCCTTGGGCCGCCGCGGCTTCGTCTTGACCCTTTCGACGCGCGAGCAGCATATTAGGCGCGACAAGGCAACGTCGAACATCTGTACCAATTCCGGTCTCGCCGCGCTTGCCTTCTCGATTCATCTGACCTTACTCGGGGACGCGGGCTTGCGGCGGCTTGCCCGGATCAATCACGCCAATGCAGTCGATCTCGCCCGCCGGCTCGCGGCGGTTCCCGGCGTTGAGGTTCTGAACAAGACATTTTTCAACGAATTCACGATCAAGATCGCAGGCGACGCAGCGGTCGCGGTCGAGCGCATGGCGACAGCGGGTGTGCTCGGCGGCGTGCCCGTCTCGCGGCTTTTACCGGACAAGGGATTGGATGATCTCCTTCTCGCCGCTTCGACGGAGGTCAACACAGAGGCCGATCGCGCGGCTTTCGTGCAAGCCTTGCAAGGAGTTTAGAAATGCTAATGCAGCGCGGGAAGCCCATGGTGGCTGCCGAGACGGTGCCAGAAGTTAAAACCTTCACCGGCAATCGCGGCCTCGAAATCGAAGAAGGGTTGATCTTTGAAATTGGCCGCTCCGAAAATACCGGCGTCGATCTCGACGAGCCGGCACCCTTCGAATACAGGCTAGGCTCGCTCGAGCGCCGAGAACCGGCCGGCCTCCCGGGCCTGAGCGAGCCCGAGACCATGCGTCATTATGTGCGGCTGTCGCGGATGAATTACGCGATCGACGCCGGGATTTATCCGCTTGGCTCCTGCACGATGAAGCACAATCCCCGTCTTAACGAGGCGATGGCGCGACTGCCGGGCTTTGCCGACATTCATCCCTTGCAACCGCAATCGACCGTGCAAGGCGCGCTTGAACTTATCGCTGAGCTCGCCCGCTGGCTGATGGTCATGACCGGCATGGACGCTGTCGCCATGTCGCCAAGGGCGGGCGCGCATGGCGAGGCCTGCGGCATGATGGTGATCAAGGCCGCGATCGTAGCCAAGGGTGAGGGAGAAGCCCGCAAAATCGTTCTCGTGCCGGAGTCGGCGCACGGTACCAATCCGGCCTCGGCGACGACGGCTGGATTCGAGGTGCGGCCGGTTCCGGCGCGCGCCGACGGCACAATCAATCCGGCCGAGGTTCAACGCCAACTCGGGCCAGACGTCGCCGCGATCATGCTTACCAATCCGAACACATGCGGGCTGTTTGAGAAGGATGTGGTCGAAATTGCCGCCATGGTCCATGAGGCCGGGGCCTATTTCTATTGCGATGGGGCGAATTTCAACGCAATCATGGGCAAGACGCGTCCGGGCGATCTTGGCGTCGATGCGATGCATATCAATCTCCACAAGACCTTCTCGACTCCCCATGGCGGCGGCGGACCCGGGGCCGGACCGGTCGTCCTTTCATCCCTGCTCGCGCCTTTCGCGCCGGTACCGTTCCTGCGCCGGGAGGAGGGTGGTTTTCGTCTCGTCGAGCATCTAAGCGAGACGCAGGGCCCCGGCCGTATCGCCGCTTTCCATGGCCAGATGGGCATGTTTGTGCGCGCCTTCGCCTATATGTTGTCGCATGGCGCCGATGGCTTGCGGCAAGCCGCCGAGGATGCCGTGCTCAACGCGAATTATGTCCGCGCGGGTCTCAAGGATCTCATGTCGGAGCCTTTCGGCGATAGGCCTTGCATGCATGAGGTTTTGTTCGACGAGTCATGGCTAAAGGCCACGGGTTTGACAGCGCTCGATTTCGCCAAGGCAATGATTGACGAAGGCTTTCACCCAATGACGATTTATTTTCCACTCGTGGCACATGGCGCGATGCTTATCGAACCGACCGAATCGGAATCGAAAGCTTCGCTTGATCTTTTCATCGTGACTTTACGCGATCTCGCGCTCGCCGCCCTGCGTGGCGAAACTGAACGCTTTGACGGGGTGCCCCGTCATGCGCCGCGCCGCCGCCTCGACGAGACTCGAGCGGCACGAAACCCGGTTCTGAAGTGGACGAAGCCAAGCGCGTAAAAGGCAAACCTCACGCTGGACCCCCTTTAATGACATAAAGACTTGCTTATATCTTTATTGCTTCGCGCGCAGGAGCCTGATATAGACCCAAAATTCTCATTCTGGAGCGCCAAGATCCCATGACCCATTCGACGCATGATTACGCCATTGCCAACATCGGGCTCGCCGCCTGGGGCCGCAAGGAAATTGCCATCGCGGAAACCGAAATGCCGGGTTTAATGGCGACCCGCGCCGAATATGGGGCGACCCAGCCTCTCAAGGGTGCACGGATCGCGGGCTCGCTCCATATGACGATCCAGACCGCCGTTCTGATCGAAACATTGAAGGCTCTCGGCGCCGATGTTCGCTGGGCCTCGTGCAATATTTATTCGACCCAGGACCATGCCGCCGCCGCGATCGCCGAGACCGGCACGCCGGTGTTCGCCATCAAGGGCGAAAGTCTCGTCGACTATTGGGATTACACACATAAAATCTTCGAGTGGAGCGACGGCGGCACGCCGAACCTCATTTTGGACGACGGTGGCGACGCCACCATGCTCATTCACCTCGGCATGCGTGCCGAGGCGGGCGACACGGCTTTTCTCGAGAAGCCCGGCAATGAGGAAGAAGAAGTTCTCTTCGCAGCGATCAAGAAGCGGCTTGCCTTCATTCCCGGCTGGTACGGCAAATGCGGCCACGCCATCAAAGGCGTGAGCGAGGAGACCACGACCGGCGTCCACCGGCTTTATTTGATGGAACGCGACGGCAAGCTTCTTTGGCCCGCGATCAACGTCAATGATTCCGTCACCAAGTCGAAGTTCGATAATCTTTACGGCTGCCGCGAATCGCTTGTCGACGGCATCCGGCGCGGAACCGATGTGATGATGGCAGGCAAGGTCGCGATGATCGCGGGTTTCGGCGATGTCGGCAAGGGCTCGGCTGCCTCGTTGCGCAATGCCGGCTGCCGTGTGCTGGTTTCCGAGGTCGATCCGATCTGCGCCTTGCAGGCGGCGATGGAAGGCTATGAAGTCACTACCATGGAAGACGCCGCGCCGCGTGCCGATATTTTTGTGACCTGCACCGGCAATGTCGACGTCATCACGGTCGACCACATGTGCGCGATGAAGGATCGTGCAATTGTCTGCAACATCGGTCACTTCGACTCCGAGATTCAGGTCGCTGGCTTGCGCAATTTCAAATGGCACAATGTCAAGCCGCAGGTCGATGAAATCGAGTTTCCCGATAGCAAGCGGATCATTCTTTTGTCGGAGGGACGCCTCGTCAATCTCGGCAATGCGACGGGACACCCATCCTTCGTGATGTCAGCCTCGTTTACCAATCAGACCTTGGCGCAAATCGAACTTTGGACAAAGCAGGGCCACTATGATCGCAAGGTCTACACTTTGCCAAAGCATCTCGACGAAAAAGTTGCGGCTCTCCACCTCGACAAGATAGGGGTGAAGCTAACCACGCTTACAGCTGCCCAGGCGGATTATCTCGGGCTCCCCCAGAACGGTCCCTTTAAGCCGGACCATTACCGCTATTAAGACGCAGTGATGGAGACCATGAGCGATCAAACGATAGGCTCATGGTCTCCTCGTTATCGGGTGGCCTGCCCGATAAGATAGATTGAGTCTGCCGCTTCTTGATTGATCAGCTTCACGCCAAAGGATAGCGGCCAATTTTGTCGCGCCACGCTGCGCATAGAGGCTCAAATACCGCAGCTAGGTAAATGAACCGTGCCCAGTCATGCCGGGCAAGATGCAAGCGGCGCCACCGCACCATGCAGCCCTTGGCAAGGCCTGGCATTGCGGCGTGTAGCAATTTGTCGCCATCGTCTATTCGCCTCGTGCGTGGCCTTGCGGCACTCCAATGCGATCACTGTATCGGTGCCATTGCCGGCGCATGCCCGCTACGGCGGAATGAAATAAGTGGCGCTAGAGCCTCACACATTGTTTTTCTGACGTCATCCACAATTTCCTGAGGAACCGGGCTTTTGCATCGGCATTCGAGTGTTATTCTGGCACAGACTCGAACATTGCTTGCTGCGTTAAGTTCTTTGTCGCGTAGGGCTACCTTTTTCGGTCACGCGCGTGGTTTCGGGGAGGTTGAACTTGGACGACAAAACTCCAGTTTTTCTCCGGTGTGATTTTGATGCGACCGCGGATCATTCGGCGATCGAAGCAGTTGGCCTTGTTGAAATTACGGGGCGAGTGAAATGGTTTGACGTCGCGAAAGGATATGGTTTCATCGTGCCGGACAACGGCGCCCCAGATGTTCTTTTGCACATTGCCACTCTGCGTAAGGACGGGTTTAAGATCGCTTATGAAGGAACCCGCGTCGTCTGCGAGGCGGTTCACCGGGCGAAGGGACTGCAGGTTCTTAAGATTGTCTCGATGGATGGATCGAGTGCCGTGCATCCCTCCGAATGGCGCCCGCCGCGCACACATGTCCACGTGGCGTCCGCCGGCAGCTTTCAAATCGCCATCGTCAAATGGTTCAATCGCGCGCGTGGTTTTGGCTTTCTGACCCAAGGCGATGGGACGCAAGATATTTTCATTCATATGGAAACGCTACGCCGTTACGGGATCGCGGAATTGCACCCTGGAGAAAGCCTGCTCGTGCGTTTCGGCGATGGCCCGAAGGGACTCATGGCGGCCGAGGTTCGGCCGCTCGACGCTGTCTTGCCCGCGCCGCATTGAGAGGTAGCGTTTCAGCTTAAAATGCGGGCGGCTTGACGAAACGCTGCCAGCCTCCATTCACGTGTGGTATGCCTAGCGTAAAGCCGTGTCGGAGCTTCCGGAATGTTTGTGATCTTGATCACGATCTTGCTGACCATCGTCTCGATGTATTTTGCTGGTTGCATAGCGCAAAGCCGAGGGCGCTCGTCTAAAATCTGGCTATGGATTGCAGCATTTATTGGACCATTTGCGCTTCTATTGGTATTTCTTCTCCCGAATTTGCAAGGACAGGATGGCAACTCATCCAACCGGGCCTAAAGGCGGGCGCCGCTCGATTCCTTTGCGAATCTCCTGTCGTTCGAGCCAATCAATATCTGGCCGCTTCTTGTTCAGTGCCTGTGAGCTGCAGGAATCGCAATTTCTTCGTGACACCATTGCGGAGGCCAAGGCCTTGAATTTATGGATTGCTTTACGCATGGCCCCTGTCGAATCAGCCCGGCGAATTACATATTATGTGATTTTTTGCGTCGCTTTTCTCTTTTACCCGGTGTCGCTGGGACTTGCCGAAGACGCGCTGACGCCGCCGAAAAGCGGACTCGAGAAGCTCGAGATCATCACCTCCAGCGGAACCCATGAATTTTCCGTGGAAGTCATGCGCAGCGGGCCGCAACGCGAACGCGGCCTCATGTTCCGCCGGTATCTCCCGCAAGACCGTGGCATGTTATTCGACTTCGGGGGCGAGCGGTCCGTCATGATGTGGATGAAAAACACCTATTTGCCCCTCGACATGATTTTCATAGGACGCAGCGGCAAGGTGGTGGGGCTTGCCGAAAATGCCGAGCCCTTGTCGGAGAAAATTATCCCTTCGGGCGCTCCGGCCTATGGCGTTCTCGAAGTCAATGCTGGGACCGCGGCCCGGATCGGCTTGAAGATTGGCGACAGCGTCCGCCATCCTCTGTTCGGCAAGTGACGGAGCCGGTTAGGGCTTAGCCACATCGCGCGGCGGGCGTCGCCGGTCGGCCCCCAATTGCCCCCCATCTTGATTAGGTGCCGCTCTTGTTCGCGACACGCGTGCGTGATAGCGAAGGCGCGGCGAGAGGGCAGGCGGATCGGCTCCATGCGGGGTATAGCGCAGTCTGGTAGCGCGGAAGTTTTGGGTACTTCAGGTCGCAGGTTCGAATCCTGCTGCCCCGACCAACGTCAAGGCCACCCGGCATCGAAACGAGAGCGATTACGATGAGTACAGCAAGGATTTATCGCCCTTCCAGGACTGCAACACAATCAGGCATTGCAAGGGCCAAGCTTTGGGTTTTGGAATTCGAACCTGCGGTGCCGCGTCAGATCGACCCGTTGATGGGCTGGACAAGCTCGGGCGATATGAAGAGCCAAGTGCGGTTGAAATTCGCCACGCAGGCAGAAGCTATCTCTTATGCCCAGAAAAACGGTTTGAACTATCGGATCGAAGAACCAAACCCGGTG
>Ga0187871_10002680_pt1 | contig 14280 bp, 13 predicted proteins | sample June2016WEW_16_1_FD_132988 | JGI IMG/M metagenome (GOLD analysis project Ga0187871, IMG submission 132988) | Peatland microbial communities from SPRUCE experiment site at the Marcell Experimental Forest, Minnesota, USA - June2016WEW_16_10 | ecosystem: Environmental > Terrestrial > Soil >... | reverse complement strand
GGCAAACCTGATTGAGAAGGGCGAACCGAGCCCCGCCGATGGGGCGCAGACGGCAAGACCGGCGAATAGAAAGCGCCTCGCTTCGCGTCCACCGACGCCGCGCTAGGGCGGCTGATGTCCTGATCGCCGGGGCAGGCGAGTCCCCAACTCAAGATAGCTCAAGTTATACGTCGGGCGTAGAAAAAGAGCCCGCGCCTTTCAATGTTGTCTGGCCCCCGGGGGCGACGCCTGTGCACCACGCACTAGGCGTCCTGGCACAGCCCCGGTAGCGGATCCGTCACGATATGTGGGTGTGCCTGAGACAAAGGTTACGGAATAGCCGCTGGCTTTCTGTAGCAACCTTTTGCCGCCCGCCGGCAGATCGTAGTGCATGACAGGGGCCGCAAGCCGTAATTTGTCGAAATCAATCACGTTCAGATCGGCCTTAAACCCCGGAGCGATCACGCCGCGATCAAACAGCCCCACGGCGCGTGCAGTATCGGAAGTCTGACGCCGCACCAGCTCGGTAAGCGGATAGCGGCCGGACGAACGATCGCGTCCCCAATAGGATAGAAGATACGTCGGGAAACTCGCATCAGAAATGAACCCTACGTGCGCCCCGCCATCGCCAAGCCCCACTATGGCGTTGGAGTGCGACAGCAGTTCGCGGCAAGGCTCTAGATTGAACTCCGCATAATTTACCAACGGCGCGAAGATGAACCGCCTCCCCTCATCCTCCAGCATCAAGTCGTAGGCGAATTCCGCGGCGCTTCGTCCTTGCCGCTCAGCGCGCGCCGCAATCGAATCCTCGCGCGCGGGCTCATAGTTTGGCGGATCCTCGAACGGAAACATTCGAACATAGCCTACTCGGTTTAACAAAGGGAAACTGCTGCCCGCGAGTGGATCCTCCGAAAGCACTCGAGCCTTGAACGCAGGATCATGCATCGCGGCTACCCGCGCCGCAAGCGGTAGGTGCGCAATCGACTTATATGTGGGCGTCCCGGAAAACGGATTCTGGCTTCCCTGCAATCCAAATAGAACGCCGATCGGGCGCGGAAAAAACACCGGCCGGATCGACAGCCCATCGGCAGCTGCCTGGTCGCTAAGCGCCAACAATTCGCGCCACGCCTCCGTTCGTTCATGCCATTGCGACAGAGAAAAGACGAGCGGTCGCCCTGATGCTTCGACAATCCGCCGCACCATCGCGAATTCTGTGGCGGGATCGGGCATGTTCCAGTCCGAAACGAGCTGGAACATCCCAGCCCCCGCATCGCGCAGTCCCAGCGCTATGCCCGTCAATTCGGCCTCGCTCGCCCGCAAGCTAGGTGTCGGATCGCCTTTCACACTCCGATGACCGAGCGTGCGCGATGTCGAGAAACCGAACGCGCCAACCCGAATTGCGTCAGTCACGAGCGCTCGCATCTGCGCGATGTCGTCCTGATTCGCCGGCTCCAATCGCGCCGCCCTGTCGCCCATCACATAAACACGCACCGCCGCATGCGGCACTTGCGGACATAGATCAATGTCGCGGGCGCGTTCCGACAGCACATCGAGATATTGCGAAAAGCTCTCCCACCGCCATTCCAACCCTTCGTGCAGCACCGGGGCCGGAATATCCTCCACTCCTTCCATCAGCTCAATCAACCGGTCGCGATCGCCGTCGCGCACGGGCGCGAATCCAACGCCGCAATTCCCCATCACCGCTGTGGTCACGCCGTGCCAAGAAGAAGGCGCCATGTGACTGTCCCACACGGCCTGCCCGTCATAATGCGTATGGATATCGACGAAGCCTGGGGTCACCATCTGCCCCCGCGCATCGATCTCGTCTCGCGCGGACGCCGCCAACTTGCCTACCGCTGCAATGCGTCCGTCGGAAACCGCGACATCCGCCTCGAACGCTTTGGCTCCCGTTCCATCAAAAACAGTGCCGCCACGAATAATCAGATCATGGACCATGCTCGTTTCCTCAGCTCTGTCGCGCGACTTTCTCAAATTTATGTTCGCCGCGCAGTACCTTGTCTGTGGGGGTTTCTGCAGCCTGGCGTCACGACCGAACGAACGTACGTTCGATTAATCCAAGCGTCTCTAGACGGAGGCTCGTGTTCGCTCAAGATTGCTTCGGCGAACGGCGTTTTTCAAGCTGGAATCGTCGCTGTCGGCTGCCGACGTGCTTCGGCGATTGTCACCTCGTCGTGAACCGATTTGCTGCTTGCGCAACAGGGAAACCTCCCGGCTTTGCCGGGGTGGCATAGCGGTTTGACGTTTCCGGCGGTCCGTCGGCAGAGTTCCAACGTGAGCAGCCGCGCACACGAACGGAACTCCACCGATGGACGACTACGAGAGCCCTCAACCGACGAGCCTCTTCGTTCTCTCTCACCCAGCGGGCGGACGAACTCAACGTCGAAGGCAGAGATCCGTCGATCGAGCTCGGCCCATTGCGTCCGAGCGTCGGCGACGAGAACGATCATCCGTGAGCTCAAGCCTGCTCCGTCCTGTTCGTCTATCAGGACGCTCAGCAACTGCTCGAGCTTTCTCGTTGCCCTGCGGCGTGACCATTCCGCGCTCCAGCAGAATGGCGCGTAATAACTACTTGCGCCTGCGCGCCTGTTTAACCAGATCGTTGCCAAACTCGACGACTCGTGGGATGTTCTTGTGCATTCGGTGCAGGAGTTGGATAGCAAGCTTCCGCTCTTCATCGGTGAAGTCGGCAAGCAAAACATCTTCTCGGGCAAGCGCAGTCGATACGATTTTGTTGTAAAGAACGACGCCTTTTTCCGAAAGCGAGAGCACGATGCGGCGCCCATCAGGCTCGCCGGCCAGGATGACGCTCTTGCCGCGCAGAATTGCAATGGTCCGGCTGATCGCAGCCTTGTCGAGGCCCTGGAACTCGCTGATTTCCGCGCCAGTTCCTGGGCCTCTTACCGCGAGGTAGGAGATTATCCGCCACTCCGAAATACCGACCCCGTAAAGCTTTCGATAGAGCCCCGACGCATTCGTTGAAAGCTTCTGGGTGACCCATGTCAGAAGGGCCATCATGTAATTGTCGAGATCGAGGGGCAGGGGCTCCGTCCGAGTCGGAGCTCTCTTTGAAGCCAGACGCATTGGCGACCCCCGTGATCGCGAGAGACGATTCCTCTTTTCAGACGCCTCGGGGAGTATCGAAATGGTCCCGTCGCAAGTGGTGTTGGGAATTAGGTGACGCGTCGCGGGCGGGTCAGCTTTATCCAATCACGCGGCGAGGTCAATGATCTGATCGGACGGCTGACGGCGAGAGTCCGCCATCCGTCGACTTGCGGACGGCGATCTGACCCGAGGCGAGTGGCGCCCAGAAAAGCATGGCGGCGCACCGTCTCGACGATATCGTCGTCGACGCTAGCAAATTACTTCTCCAAAGCCTTCAGCAGCCGTGCGGCGCTCTGCCGCAGACGCGGGCCCTCTTGGGCGTCTCACGCAGGCGTTCGGCCCCGGTTGTCTCATGGCAACCCGCATCCGAGCCGGCCATGGCAAACCGCATCCAAGACAGTCGCCCGCCCCTCAATCTCGACAGTTCGCACGGCTCATGGTGTTGAGGGCTTTTCGAGACGTCGAGGTGGGCGGCGTAAGTCAGTTGGGACGCTTCATGTCGCAGGTCGTTGCCAAGAATGTTTCACTTGGCGCTAGCGTCGCCTCGGTTTTGAAGCCGTAGCCGGTCTTTTCCAAATCATAGAGAACGTCTTTACCGTCGGCCTTCGTCCAGTTCGCAATAAAGAGCGGTTGCTGGACCTCATGGTCCGCCTTGCTCATCTCCAGATCGCCAGTAAGACCTTTGATCTTCATGCCCTCTAGCGTGCGCGCGACCGTTACTGCATCGGATGTTTGCGCGTCTTTAATAGCTTCCGAGAGCATTCTGATTAAGTTATAAAATGTCAGGTTGAAGAATTGGTCGTCGTATTTTTCCCTGAAAGGTGCGACTAGAAGCTTATGTATGCTTTGGTCGTCGCTGGGATTGAAATAGGTAATAACCTTGACGTTATCGATGTCAGCGGCGGCCAGCGCAGTCGGAATTCCCTTTGTCGTTGCGTTAAAAGTGTAAAAGGGAATCTTTAGATTCGCGTCCTTGGCCGCCTTTAGCAGCAAAGTTAGATCAACGCTCCAATTCGCGGTCACAACGGTGTCGGCTCCCGAAGCCTTTATCTTGCTGATGTAAGGTGCGAAGTCCTTCACCTGAAACATGGGGTGAAGGTCGTCGCCAACAATTTCAATATCGGGGCGTAACGTATTCAGAGCCGCCTTGGCGCGGGCGCTGACCTGCTGGCCCATCGCATAATTCATATTGATAAGGTAGATCTTCTTAATCGAGGTGTCTTTCGCAAGGAATTTCACCAACGCTTCCGTCCGAATGTCCGTATTCGCATCGAACAGGAAGGACCAGAAGCTGCATTTATTGTTCTCGAACTCCGGAGCCTGATTCGTGGGGCTAAAATACAGTACTTCCTTGCCAGGATTTCTTTCATTGTAGTGGTCTATTGCGTCGACCAAGGCGAGCCCGACTGACGAACTCAACCCCTGGATGAAGAAGCGAATTCCCTGATCTATTCCGGTTTTCAGTTGCTGCACGGACTCCTGGGCGCTTCCCTTCCCGTCGAAGTCGACAACTTCGAAGGTATTTGCACCGGCCCAACCTTCCTTATTAGCCAGGTCGACGATCATTTTCAGGGAGTGCGAGGCCGTTTCATTAATTCCCGCCGCTGGACCTGAAAACGGGTCGATGTAGCCGATGCGGATCGTCTCCGCGCGACAGGGCGCTCCGAATACCCCAAGCAACGCGATAGCGGTTGGGATCAGGCTTGCTCTGCATACCATTTTACTCTCCCTTCGATAGCGATGATACGCCATGTTGTGGTCTACCGGCAGACTTGTAGCGAATATTGTCGCCTCCGTATCCATCTTTTTGGCAATAAGGCGACGTGTTACACTTCAAGCCATTCGCGGCGGATGTGGTTATTTGAACGTAGATCTTCTGGAGTGCCCTCGAACACAATCGCTCCATGCCCCATGACATACAGGCGTTGAGAAATATCCAGAGCGATAGTAAGCTTCTGCTCAACCAGTAGGACGGAGACGCCGCGATCCTTGAGTGCCTCCAGGTATTTCGCGACGAGCTTTACGATCATTGGGGCGAGACCCTCGGTGGGCTCGTCGATCATGATCAGATCAGGGTCGCCCATCAGCGTACGACAAAGCGTAAGCATCTGCTTTTCGCCGCCGGAGAGCACGCCCCCCGCCATGTGCTTACGCTCCCTCAATCGCGGAAACATGTTGTACATATCGTCCCTGGACCAGCGCGTCGCTTTGCCGCGTTTTTCACCCAGAAGGAGGTTCTGCTCCACAGTCAGCGTGGGGTAGATGTCACGATTCTCGGGGACGTAGCCGAGACCCCTGTGGGCGATTTCGAAGGCCTTCAGCCCGAGAATCTCTTCGCCTTTGAAGCGCACCGAGCCGGTCGCGTGCACCTGCCCCATCGCGGCTTTCACCGTGGTCGATCGACCCACTCCATTGCGACCCAGGAGGCTCACAATTTCACCTTGGCGGACAGTCAGGTCCACGCCATGCAGCACATGGCTCTTGCTGTACCACGCGTTCAGATCTTTGATTTCCAGAATGGGATTCAAGCAATTTCCCCTTCCCGCGAGGGGGTCCCAAGATACGCTTCCTGCACCTCCCTATTGGACCTGACGCGTAAAGGCGTGTCGCAGGCGATGACCTTTCCGTAAACGACGACCGCGATCTTATCTGCCAAGCCGAAGACGACGCCCATGTCGTGCTCGACCATCAGCAGAGTCTTGCCCACGGTCATTCGGCGTATCAGTTCGACCGCGGCGTCCGACTCCGATCGGCTCATGCCGGCGGTCGGTTCATCCAGCAGAATAACATCGGCCCCACCGGCGACAGTAACGCCAATCTCAAGCGCGCGCTGTTCGGCGTAAGGCAGCGAACCGGCTACCATGTCGCTGCGCGCAGTGAGGCCGGTTTGCTCGAGGATCGCCTCGACGCGTTCCTGCGCGTCCTTCAGATCGTTCAAACGACTCCAGAACGAGTAACGATATCCCAACGACCAGAGCACTGCACACCGCAGGTTCTCGAAAACAGTGAGACTGTGGAAGATATTCGTAATCTGAAAGCTGCGCGAGAGCCCGCGGCGGTAGATTTCATGAGGCTTCAACCCAACGATGCTGACGCCATTGAGCAGGATGTCGCCAGAACTTATGGCGAATCTGCCCGACATCAGATTGAACAGCGTCGTCTTTCCGGCGCCGTTCGGTCCGATGATCGCAAATCTTTCGCGGTGGGGAACTTGCAGGTCGATTCCACGAATGACGTCCAAACTGCCGAATCTCTTGTGGACATTCTGCAATTCCAGCGCATGGACGGTCATGTCATTCGCCCACGCTCGGACGCGCCGATCTCGGAGTTGATACGATCCCAATCCTGGCTGAAGGTCACACGAGTTCTGCTGAACCAGAAAGCGCCCGCCAAAAGGAGAGCGACGCCGAATCCACAGGCGCCAGCGTTCGAAGACGCGCCCATTGGCGCAAAAAGCTCGGCGACCGCCGTCTTTTGCAATCCGAATATCGTTGAGTAGGCAAGCTCCACGAGGATGACAGCCCCCGCGATAGCCGTCACCGAGGACGCGACTACGGCGAGCCAACTCGGAAGGACGCGACCAAACGCTCCCGCGCGAAGCACACGCCAGTTTGCAGCGATGATGCTCACCAGGCCTCCGGGCGCGTACATAACAAATATAATGAAGAAGATCCCTAAATATAACTGCCACGCCGCGGTATAGTCGGACAGTTTGGCGCTGAGGAAATCGCCGACCACGGCGCCGACAATCGGACCGAGAAACGACTCTCTTCCTCCTATGAAGGTAAACAAAAGCGCCTGCGCAGAACGGGCCCCTCCAAGACTCTCGGCGCTCGCTATCTCGAAATTGATCGCCGTAAGACTTCCGGCGATCCCGGCGAAGAGGCTTGAGATTATCAAGACGAGATGGCGGACCATCCTCGGGTTGTAGCCGATGAATTCCGCGCGCTCAGCGTTGTCGCGCACCGCGTTGACGACGCGGCCCAAAGGAGTCGACGTGAAAGCATACATCCCGATCGTGCAGAGCATCAGCCACGTCGCAGTCAGATAGTACACTTGTATTTGCGGTCCAAAAGTCATTCCAAGAAACGGCGCTCCGTAAACTCGATCGGTCGTCACTCCGGCCTCGCCGCCAAAGAATGTAGGAAAAATCTGAGACAAAAAATAGACAAGCTCCCCTATGCCCAAGGTAATCATGGCGAAGGTCGTGCCCGACTTCTTGGTCGTAACATATCCAAGTAGGACGCCGATGATTGCGCTCGCGAAGCCGCCCACCAACGGGATTATAAACACCGGCGCAAAGACCAAACCGTCAGCGGCCAGATTCATTACGTGTACTGCAAAAAAACCGCCCAACCCCGAGAAAACGGCGTGGCAAAACGACAACATTCCCGCCTCGCCCAAAAGCATATTATACGAAAGGCAGAAGATAATCAGCGCGCCTAGCTGGGAAAGAAAAGACACTGACGAGGCGCTATTAAATATTTGCGGCGCGATCAAAAGTATGAGCGCGAAGCCACACCACACGAGGAACCGTGATCGATTCAAAAGCTTGGGCCCGATCATGAGAAGGCGCTGTGTAGACAGAGTTGAGCTCATGTCATGTTTCCCGCGTACCCATCAACCCTTTTGGTCTGAATACGAGGATTAGGATCATGAATAGATAGGGAAGAATCGGGGCAATTTCCGCAACCGAGAGATTTAGAACGTTGTACGCAGGTGAGTCCGTGCTGACTTGGAAACCCGCGTGCGCGAGCAGGGTCAGTGGAGAATAATCTATTGAGACCGCGAAGGTTTGCAGTACTCCAATCAGCAGAGACGCTATCAAAGCCCCTGCCAGGGATCCGAGACCCCCGACGACAGCCACGACGAAGATAATATTCCCCACCTCGTCAGCCATTCCCGGCTCGGTCACGAAAACATTGCCTCCAATAGCGCCTGCCAGCCCGGCCAGTGCGGCGCCTCCGCCAAATACAATCATGTTCAAGCGCGGTACATTGTGACCGAGCGCCTCGACCGAATCCGGATGCGTTAGCGCCGCCTGTATAACGAGACCAATACGCGAGCGCTTGAAGGCAACATAAATCGTCAAGAGCATCAACAACGCCACGCCCATCATGAATGCGCGATACATCGGAAACGTGGTAGTGAAGAGCGTAAATAGCGGTCGGTCCATTTCCTTGGGGATTGAATACTCCACCGGTCCGCGTCCCCAGATCAGCTGCACTAGTTCCAGGATGACATAGGCGAGGCCGAAGGTGAACAGCAACTCTGCGACGTGGCCATAGCGATGCACGGAGCGCAATCCGAAGCGTTCTATAAGCGCGCCAAGCGCGCCAAGTAATATCGGCGCGACGATGAGACCTATCCAGAATCCTGTTCTCAGACCGACGGTGTATGAAATATATGCTCCAATCATGTAGAAGCTTGCATGAGCAAAATTCAAAACGCCCATCATACTAAAAACGAGGGTCAGGCCCGCAGAAAGCATGAATAACAACAGTCCGTAACTTAGCCCATTCAGAAGATTGATCAACATGTATTCCATGTTGGTTTGTCTCCCAACCGCGTCTAACTGCCGCGCTTACGATGCGGACTGTGAAGGGGATAAGCCGGCGCCGCGCTTTGATTCCAGCGAGGCGGGCGCCAAGACCACGGATATCGTCCAACGGGCCAATCGAGAACCAGCGAGAGCACGAATCAGGGTATGACGATGAGGAGAGGAATGGCTGGCGCTATCGCGGCGAGCGGGCGAGTTCCTGGACGACCCTGAAGCCCGGCCCGGCGCAAAACGCGAACACCCCACGCGCCGGGAAAAAAACACGGCGAAAGGTGCATCGCTATCCGGGGCTTTTGAAGGCCAAGCTCTCCGTCGAACCGCGGGCAAAGCAATCCTCCCTCTTCGCCTTGTTCATTTTTATCATGAATGAGTATTCAACCATAATGCTACCCTTGTCAAGCGAGAAACCTCCCGGCTGGAGATTGGCCGGCCGGCGCCCGCGTTTTATTTTGCGTGATCAATGGCGTGGGACTGAACCGTCCGCCCTGGTCTGAAACCAGGGCGCCGTAGACGATCGACAGCGCCCCCAAAGGTTTATGAGAAAGTCACGACGCCGGCCTTGCGGGGAAATGCCCTTTGGATCTCTTTCGTCATCGTTTGCCGAGGCGCTCAGACGGCGCTGGACCGAACTGACTCTGAGCCCGAGGCCTTGGCCATCGAAGCTCCCGTCGCGGACCGCCAGGGCGATGACGCGTTCCACGGCCTCGCCCGGGGCTGTGCGCCAAGGAGGCCTTTTTCCGCGAGGCAAGGCGTCGAAGAAGTTCTCCTCTGCGAAGGGCTCCTGCCGGTGTGAAGGGTCAGCCCGTCTTGATCCAAACAGCCTTTGTCTCAAGAAACTCCTCGATATGCTCGCGGCCGGACTCCCGCCCATAGCCGCTCATTTTATACCCGCCGAATGGCACTGCAGGGTCCATAGCCTGGTAGCAATTCACCCACACCGACCCGGCGCGGAGCCCCTTTGCTACTCGGTGAGCATTGGTCAAGTTTTGTGTCCACACGCCACTGCCCAGTCCGTAGTCAGTGGCGTTGCCTCGCGCGACGGCCTCTTCCGCTGTATCGAAGGGGAGGGCGGAGATTACTGGGCCAAAGATCTCCTCGCGGGCGATTTTCATCTCATCCCTGACATTTGTGAAGACCGTAGGCTCCACAAAGTAACCTTCGGCAAGGTCTTCCCTGAGAATTCGGCCGCCACCGCTCACCGCGCGGGCGCCCTGGGCTTTCCCGCTTTCCAGATAGCCGGTCACCCGTTCAAGTTGACCCTGTGACACAAGCGGGCCAAGTTGAATATCGGGGTCGAGTGGATTGCCAACGCGAAGCTGTTTGGCGAAAGCCGCGATGCGTTCGACAAACTCATCGTAAATACCGCGCTGCACGAAGAGTCGCGTGCCTGCCGAACAGATTTGGCCTGAATTCGCAAACACAGCCATTGCGGCGCCCGGCACCGCCGCATCGAGGTCGGCGTCATCGAAAACAATATCGGGAGACTTGCCGCCGAGCTCGAGCGACACCCGCTTCACGTTGCCGGCGGACGCGCGTATGATTGCTTGTCCGGTCGCTGTTGAGCCGGTGAAAGCGACCTTATTGACATCGGGATGGGCCGCGAGAGCCGCTCCGGCTGTTCGGCCTGGGCCGTTAACAACGTTGACTACTCCCGAAGGAATCCCTGCCTCAAGGCAGAGTTCGCCAAGCCACAGTGGAGACAATGGCGCCTGCTCAGCCGGCTTCAGTACGATTGTACAACCAGCGGCCAGAGCGGGAGCAATTTTCCAGACCGCCATGCCGAATGGGCCGTTCCAAGGGTTGATCGCGCCAACAACGCCGATCGGCTCCTTCAGCGTGAAAGAAAATATCTCGCCCGCCTGCGAATTGGCGATTGTGTCGCCGTGGATCGTGGTGGCTTGACCAGCGTAATATCGGAGGAGACCCACCGCCCGCCCTTTGCGCGCCCGTGTTGCTGAAATCGGCCCGCCCATGTCCAGCGTGTCCAGCATCGCGATCTCGTCGAAGCGCTCTTCAACGAGATCTGCGAGACGCAGTAGGATGGCTTGTCGCTGGAATGGAGTAAACCGTCGCCAGGGGCCGTCCTCGAAGGCTCGTCGCGCCGCCGCGACCCCTCGATCGATATCCTCCGCGTCACCCTCGGCCACTTGGCAGAGGATCTAGCCAGTTGCCGGATTGATCGTCGCGAACGTTTTTCCCGAGATCGCCGGTTCGAATCGACCATCGATTAGGTTGAGTTTCGGCTTTCCATCGAGAAACCCCCTGGTGACGGCGACCGGTTGGCTCGTGTTGAGCATAACGACCTCCTTGTTCCCTGAAATCAGAGAGGACAAAAACAGTGGCGCGCCGCGCACTACGCCATGGCGCCGCCATCGACAGGAAGGAAGGCGCCGGTGACAAAGGAAGCATCGTCCGACGCAAGCCAAAGCGCCGCTGCCGCAACCTCTTCGGGTCGACCGACTCGGCCCATGGGAACGCTGGCCCGCGTTCGCGCAAGGGATTGCTTGGCCAATTCGGCGTCAAAATCCGGATCCATGAATTGGGGCAGCATCGGCGTCTCGATCGGCCCCGGGCAGATCGTGTTCACGCGGATGTTTTCGGCGGCGCAACGGATGGCGAGCGATCGAGCCATGCCGATGACAGCGAATTTGGCGGCTGAGTAGACGGGGCTCACGGAAGCGCCGCGCAGTCCCGCGATCGACGATGTGAACAGAACGACCCCGCCCCCCGCCTTGCGGAAGTAGGGAATCGCGGCGCCAGTAGTGATAAAACCCGATCGAACATTGAGGTCCATCGCACGCGCGTAGGCGTCAAGGTCTGGATTCTCGATGGCGCGCTTGCCCGGGAGGCCCGCGTGATTCCAGAGAATGTCCAGCCCCTGCATTCGCTCTGCGGCTTCAGTGACGACGCGATGGCAGACCCCGGCGTCCAGTAAGTCGGCGACGATCCCGCTAGCGGCGCCACCCGCAGCCTTTACGGCGTTCACGACTTCATCGAGTTTGGCTTTGTCGATGTCGACGGCGACTACCGTCGCCCCCTCTTTCGCGAAGCGCTCTACTCCGGCTTTGCCCATTCCTGACGCCGCTGCCGTAATGATCGCCCGCTTGTTCTGCAGTTTCACTCGCTTTTCTTCCTTTCCCGCCCTGATGCTTCACGGCGAAGCGCCCACCCCGGCGAACGCATCCCCGCGGTCAGGCGCCTGCGCCGGGTCGGCTCTTTGAGATGAATGACGATGCTTTCATGTCAGACGCGGGGGCAATGTAGTGCGACAGGGAACCTGACCGGCTGACCGGGCCCGACCCGGGCAGGTAGCGTGGGCGAACCCAGGGCTTGCGCCGCTCATAGCGGCCGCGCTCCGAACAGCGGGCCATCCGCGTAACGAAACACGATGATCTCGACCGGCGAGTCAAGCTCTGGCGGCGTTTCGCAGAGAATACGGGTCGCGATCCGCAGCCCATCATCGAGATCGACGATACCCACGCGATACGGGGCCTCCGCACGGAACACCGCCGGCGCCGCATGGATCACGCTTTGCGAATACAGTTTCCCCCGTCCGCTCAGCGGAGTCCAAGATATGTTCCTCGACCAGCAGTGCGGACAAAAGGGTTTTGGAGGAAATGTGAGGCGCTCGCAGGCTGTGCAGCGCGTCGTCTCGAAGCGTCCTTCCTGAAGCGCTCCCCAGAATCGTTGGGTGAATGCGCTGACTCGAGGCGGATAGGAGCGTGGCCGATCGACTTCGATAATGGGCAGGCTCAATGGACCGCCTCCAACACGTGAACGAGGGCCGCGTTGTAGTTCCCCAATTCGGCGCACGTCAGTGCGAGGCGCGCATTCGCAACCTGCCGCTCGTCGGCGCGGTGCCGCAACTGATCCAGGATCTCAACAAAGCTGTAGAAGGGCGTGACGTAAGCGGGGTGGCCGCGCGATTGAAGGCCGCCCGACGTGCAGATAGGAATTCGGCCGCCCAGAGTCGTCTCTCCATCGCGAGCCATCCCGGCGCCTCTTCCCCTTGGCGCGAAACCCAGGGCCTCACTGACGAGCACCTCGACAATCGTGCAGGGGGCGTAGACCTCCGCCAAATCGATTTCGTCAGGCGAAACGCCGGCCTCCGCAAAGGCTGTCCGGCCCGCGGTTTGAGCCGCGACGAGCGCGATCATGTCGTTGGGAACTTCGTTGATCTGATGCGCCCCTTCGTGGAAAAAGCCGCGTCCCTTGATTCGGACGTAAGGGCGACCCACCGCGCGCGCCACGTCCTCATCTGCCAGCACGAGACATACCGCGCCGTCGCTGCGCGGAGGAACTTCGTATAGACCTAGCGGCTCTACGATCAGCGGTTGCGCCAATACATCTTCGAGCGAGATGAGCTTGCGGAATTGGGCGATTGGGTTCAACGACGCATGGAAACGGTTCTTGACGGCGACGCTCGCGAGCTCTTCCCGAGACGACTTGAATTCGTGGATGTATCGCGCCGCATCCATCGCGTACCAGGAAATCGGCGTAAAGCCGAAGGGCGTATGGAAGTCGACGTCGCCGGTTGTCCGCATAGAGCTCATCATATGCTCGGCGGCGGAAATTGCGGTCTCGAAGTTGACCCCGAGCGCCAGCGCAACGCGGGAGCGTCCGAGCCGGATGTCGTTCGAGGCCCCCTCGAACGCTAAGCCCGCCGTCATGCCGTTACCCATGATCTCCGAGACAGATCCGGCGCACGGCAGGCGCAGATAATTCGCCATGAACGTTCCAAAATACTTCTGCTGCGTGTAGGGCCGGGGTAGAGAGAACGTCAACGAGCCAATCTCTCGACGGTCGAGCCCGGCGTCTTGCATCGCCTCGATAACGAGGTCGGCGAGCACTTCATGTTCGAGCTTCTGCGTCGGCGCGTCCGGAGCGGCTTGCCACTTTCCAACCCTGAGCGCCGCCGCGCCTAATATCGTGACTGTTTGAGACACCGCGCGTCCACCTCCCGCTCGCGGATCCGCTTGACAGGATTCGCTCAGCCCGATAGGTCTATTGGTCAGTCCTTTTACGACCGCTTTTTGCCGCAGGCAAGCGGAACTTATGGGAAGGCGACCCCGAGGCTATGGTGAAGGCATCGGTTCGTGAACTCTACTCCCATTCCGAGCTTGTCCGCCTGATCGACCCAAAGGTGGTTGCGGTCGTTGGCGCGTCCGAGACGCCAGGCTCATTTGGACAACGCACCTTGGCCAATATGTCCGAATTTGCCGGGAAGGTTTACGCCGTCAACCCGAAATACCGAAACCTGTTCGATCGCCCTTGCGTTCCGAGCCTGGGCGATCTCCCCGAGGCGCCTGACTGCGTGATCCTTTGTGTCGCCCGGCCGATGGTTGAGGGGATGGTCAAAGCCGCTGGAGCGGTGGGCGCTGGCGGAGCGATCGTCTATGCGTCTGGGTTCAGCGAAACTGGAAAGCCGGAGCGCGTCGAGGAGCAGGAACGCATCGTGGCGGCGGCTCGGAGGCTCGGCGTTCGCATCGCCGGTCCGAATTGCGTCGGACTTGCGAACACGCGAACTCGCGCCGGGCTGAACTTCATGCCGGACTAGGGCCGCATGGGGCACAGGAACGGTCCCGTCGCAATCGTCTCACAGAGCGGCGCGTTGGGCT
>Ga0187871_10002675_pt1 | contig 14297 bp, 10 predicted proteins | sample June2016WEW_16_1_FD_132988 | JGI IMG/M metagenome (GOLD analysis project Ga0187871, IMG submission 132988) | Peatland microbial communities from SPRUCE experiment site at the Marcell Experimental Forest, Minnesota, USA - June2016WEW_16_10 | ecosystem: Environmental > Terrestrial > Soil >... | reverse complement strand
TCCACAATGCGCTGGCTGTCGACGACTTCGCCGAGGTAAGAGGTGTCCGTTTCCAGGATCGGCGCGGCATCGCGGACCTCGACCGTTTCCGTCGCTTTGCCGACTTCCAGTTTCGCGTCGACACGCACGCGGTCCTGCACGTTCACTTGAATATCGGGCCGTATCGAACGCTTAAATCCCGTAGCCTCCACCGCTACCGCATACTTGCCCACCTCCAGCGGCGTGACGACATACTCGCCTGACGAATCCGATGTCGTCTTGACCGCGATATTGGTGCCCATGTTGGTGATTGTGACGGTGGCGCCCGCGACAATCGCGCCGCTGGGATCCGTCACCGTCCCAACTATTGAACCCGCAGTGGTCTGCGCGCTGAGCGGTGCTACTGGCGCCAAACCCACAACCATCGACAAAACCATCCAAACAAAAATTGCACAAAGTGTACGCCGTGACATGCTTTGAGTGTTGCCTCCTCGTTTGGGTGATTATAGCCTAACCTTTTCGTTTCCGATAGAAAAATTTTTGGATCGACCTCAGTCGCCGGGTATGTTACTCCGTACTGGTCTATTGCTCTAGCTCTCGAAGTGACTTGCTCGCGGCCGCGCTCGAAGGGCTCCGAGTTAGTAACTGGCGCAGGATGTCGCGCGCTTTCACTCGATCGCCTGCGCGGGCGTAGACACGCGCCAGATTGAGATATGAAATTTCATCATCAGGCGCAACCTCTATCCCGTATTTGAAAGCCGCAACGGCATCGTCCACCTTGCGCATCTGCATGTAGAGCACGCCGAGATTGTTGATGGCCGACACGTGGTCGCGCTGCACCGTTATGGCTTTTTGAAACGCCTCGCGCGCTTCCTCCAAGCGGTTCTGGCGAGCCAACAGAAGACCCAGTTGTGTGGCCGCGTCTGCGGCGCTGCCGTGATTCTCAATCGCGCGGCGGAACAGTGATTCTGCGGCCCCATCGTCCCCCATTGCAGCGCGCGTCTGGCCTGCGCTCAGCATGGCGAAAGACGATTTTGGATCTAGCGCGAGCGCCTTCTCGAAATCCTTCAGCGCAGCGCCATACTGCTTGACGGTTGTCTCCAGACGGCCCAGATAAATCCAGGCGTTGGGGTCGTTGGGAAGAATCAGAACAGCGCGCTCGAGATGCTCACGCGCGGCTTCAGCGCGCCCAGCTTCCAGGTGGATGTATCCCACCGCCAACTGCGCTTTCCCATTGTCAGGCTGCTCGCGAATCACCGCATCCAGGTACACTAACGCCTGCTCCGGATAGCCGGCCCAAAAGAACGCGGCGCCCAGACGAAAATCATTACGCTGTGGCTCGTTGTAGTATTCACCCGAAAATGGAACAGCCAAACGCTGGCGGTCTTTCGCTCTCAAAAGCCGCAAGTCCTCGATCAAATGGCTTTCGCTGGGGACGGCCGGATAGACCTTGTGCGCCAAACCAAATTCGTCAATGAGTATCAGCATGGGCAACAGCAGCGGCGCCCGATAGTCGAACAAGTAACGGCGGAACAGCGAATAACTTGCAGCGACGTCCGGCGATTCTCGGCTCAAATCCAACACTTGGCCGGGAACCCCGGAAGGAAGAGCAATTTTGCCATCGGCCGACAACAAAACGAACCCAGGCCCGCGGCGCCGTTCAGGAATCGGTACGGGAAGCAGGAGCCAGGTCTCTTCAAACGGGGGCTGATTGTCGGGCGAGATGGCCGGGCCCTGCTGCCGTTCGCGGCGAATCGCAAATGGCTCGCGGCGTGGCTGCGCGTCTCCCTCGGTGATGTGATAGCAGAAGCCGGCATCGAAATCGCGGAACTCCTGGCGGAGCCCGGAAGGCCACTGTATGGCGATTCTCTCGGCGCGCGCGGCGGTTCCCAATCCGAAATGCAGCGTCTTGGTATGTTGAGAGAGATAGCCGGAGCCGGCTTGCACGAATGCCACGCTGCGCCGGCCGTCGTGATCCACGGTAACCGATGCGCCGATGGCGTCGCGATTGGATTTCGTACCGGTCAATCGGAAGGCGAGCGCGCGGCGCGTGGTTCCCCATTCGTTGCGCAGCGCTCGAACCTGCGGCCCGAGGCGGCTCTTCAGAAACAGGTCGATATTACCGTCGCCATCGAAATCGGTTACAGCAAACGCCCGGCTATCGTCGGCAAAGTCTATGCCTGACACACCCGAAAAATCGTAGTAGCGCTCTCCGCGGCGCGCAAACAGCACATTCGGCTCGCGCCCGTTCCAACTGCAATCCTCGCGGATGAATTGATTGATGGCGTTCCATCCGTTCTCGTAAGCTGCCGCCGGCGCTTGCCGTGGCGGTGAATTCGCCACCACCTGCCGCCAGAAAAAGCTGGCCGCGTCTCGCTCCGACGGATTGGTGAGCATTCCACAAGCGACGTAGATTTCAGGAGCGCCGTCATTGTCGAAATCAAAGCCATCGGCGGACCAGGCCCAACGGCCCATTTCCACCCTTTCGCGCTCGCTCGTCTCCTCAAATGCCCCGTCACCGCGATTGCGAAAGAGCGAATTGCCCTTCGTGTGCCGGCGATAAGCGTCGATTAGCCCGTCCTTGGCTACCGGAGAGAAGTTTTCATCCGCAACCAACCGCTGCCCAGGAGCGGTCCACATATTGCTCACGTAGAGATCCGGACGGCCGTCGCCGTCATAATCGAACCAGGCCGCGCTCATTCCCGGCCCCATGTCCTCTACGCCGGCGGCCTGCGCGACATCGCGAAAGTGACCGGCTTCGTTCTTGTACAAATTCTTGCGTCCGAAATCGTTGGCGACATAGAGATCCGGCCAGCCGTCGCCGTTGTAATCGCACCAGGCGGGGGCGAAACTGTACCGGTTGTTGTTTTCGTTGATCCCCGTGGAACCTGTTACGTCTTCGAAGAAGCCATCACCATCCGCCGTCAGCCGATTGCGGAAAAGATAGTTAGGCGGGCCATTTTGAGCGTCATGATAGGGCGCGGGATAGCGATATTGATCCTCGCTCTGAAAGTAGACATACGTGCACAGGTAAAGATCGAGCCGGCCATCCCGATCGTAATCTGCCGCGGCCATGCCGGTGAAAGTTCCTTGCGCCGGATTCTCGAATCGGAACGCGCTGGGCTTGTGCTTCAACGTTGCGCCGCCGTTGATGAAGAGCAAAGGACCTGATGTGGTAAGCACCACCAGATCCTGGCGGCCCGAGTTGCGTAAGTCGAGAATAAGTGCGGCGGTGGAATCATCCAACACGCCAACGCCCCAACGCTCGGTGATATCTTCCATGCGGCCGTTTTGATCCAGCTTGTAAAGCCGGTTTGGAAGACCACCCGGCTGGCAGACGTACACCTCGTCCTTGCCATCGCCATCAATATCGCCTACAGCGATCCCATTGTTGCCGTATACGTCGATTCCAGATGCGGAATCCAGCCGTCCGCGCCAATACGGAACGCCTTTCAGAAGCTGCTCCTGAAACGATGAAGCTGCGCCGAACATCTCGGCGGTGACATCGCGGAATAGCAGACGCGGCGAGGTAACTAGCGTTTCTTCCAACGGCTCAAATTCGGCAAGCTGTTCGCCGTGCCACACTTGCTTCCACAAACCAACGCGATAATACAGGAGGCCGCCGGAAGTGCTAGCAATTTCGAAGCGCAGGCGATCGCCTGCGAGCACCATGAAGCGCGCGCTGCGGATGCTGCCCAGTTTCGCGATCCACTGTTTGAGACCGCTCTCGAATCCGTGATCCAATTTATCGAATTCGGCGACAGCAACTCCCTCAGCGATGTTCTTGTAGCTCTTAGCTAATGGCGAAGATCCGCGAAACCCTTCCGCCATCGGCAGCGAACCTGTGCCGATGGACCGATTCCAGCGCTCGGTGATCGCAGCCGCTTGCACCTCGACGGCGAATGCATCGTGGCCAGGCTCGAGCAACGGTCGGAGTTTTTCATATGGATTCGCCTTCCGATACTGGACCGGAAACGGTACGGGCTCGCCTTTTGCGCTGATCGGCCACGACCAAACGAACCCGGCCGCGGCCGTACTGCTCAAAAACGTCCGGCGCGTCATACCATCAGTTGTAGCGCACGCACACTCCCCAGAAAACTAGCCAATCCACGGTTAATGGTGTAAGATCCAATACGTGAGGCTACCTATTCGAGGATTCATCTTATTCGGGGTGGCTCTCGCGACCACGTTCGCCGCGGATCAGCCTACTCTCGACAAAGAAATGAAGTTCATCGGCGCGCGCGCAAAGTACTGGGCCTTTCAAAAAGTCGTCCGGCCCGCGGTGCCCGAGGTCTCGAGTCCCTGGGTGCGAACGCCCATCGACGCATTTATCCTGAGCGTGCTCCAAGCCAACAAGCTCGCGCCGTCGGAACCCGCGGATCGTATTCACCTGATTCGCCGCGTGACGTTCGATCTCATCGGATTGCCGCCTACGCCGGCAGAAGTGGACGCGTTTGTTAGAGACAAGTCTCCGGACGCTTATGAGAAAGTTGTGGACCGCTTGCTCGCCTCACCGCACTATGGCGAGCGCTGGGCACTGAAATGGCTGGACGTGGTCCGCTACGCCGAAACCAACGGATTTGAATTGGATGCCGACCGTCCGCATGCCTGGCGCTATCGCGATTATATAATCGACGCCTTCAATCGCGACAAGCCGTATGGCCAGTTCATCAAGGAACAGATAGCCGGAGACGAAATGTTTCCGGGCAACAAGGAAGCGCTGATCGCCACCGGTTACCTTCGCGCAGGTCAAGAGCACCTGGTGGCTGGAAATATCGATCCGGAAATGAGCCGCGAAGAAGTTCTCACCGAGATCGCGACTTCCGTGGGCCAGACTTTCCTGGGATTAACGGTCAACTGCGCGCGCTGCCACAATCACAAGTTCGATCCAATTCTGCAGGCGGACTATTACCGCATGCAAGCCATTTTTGGAGGGGCGTCTGGCCAGGAAGTGGACATCGCGGCCGATGCGGAAAGATCGGCGTGGGAAGCAGCGGACAAAGCGTACAAAGAGCGGCTCAAGCCCGTGACGGATGCGCTGGAGCAACTCAGCAAACCGTACACGGACCGGATAGTCGCGGAACGTCTCTCGAAGCTTGATCCGAAGTTGCAGGAAGCCTGGAAAATTCCCAAGGACAAACGCACTCCGGAACAGGCCGTTTTGGCGGAGAATGCCAATTCGCAGGTTGAGCCCACCTGGGACATTGTGGTGGCTGCGATGACGCCGGAAGATCGCGCGAAGCGAGCCGCACTGCGCGTCCGGTTGCACGAAATTGAAACGACTGAGCCAGATCCGCTGCCGAAAGCTTATGCATACGTGAATAATAAAGAAGCCGCGCCACAAGCTTATGTGCTGCGCATGGGTGATCCCAAAAATCGTCTGGATCCGGTGGAACCGTCCGTGCCGAGGGTGCTTAAGGCCTCTTACGAGATCCCGAGCGAGAGCGTGGGCCGGCGCACGGCGCTCGCCAATTGGCTAGCGTCAACCGATAATCCGCTAACCGCGCGAGTGATGGTGAATCGCATCTGGCAATTCCGCATGGGAACTGGAATCATTCGGACGCCCAACGATTTCGGCGTGATGGGTGACCGTCCCTCGAATCAAGCTTTGTTGGATTGGCTGGCGTCTGAGTTCATAGCGAAGGGATGGAGCGTGAAGAGTCTCGATCGCATGCTGGTGACGTCGAGCGTGTATCGCCAAAGCGCGCAGCCGGACAAAGCTCGCGAGACTAGCGATCCGGAGAATCGATGGTACTGGCGCATGAATCGCAAGCGCATGGACGGTGAGACGATGCGCGATGCCATTCTCGCCGCAACTGGTACCTTGAATCCGAAGCTCGGCGGACGGCCCGTGCGCATCCCGATTGAGCCGGAAGTGTACGACCTGATTTTTACCGAACATGAACGCGACGGATTGTGGCCCGTCAATCCCGACAAAAGCGTGCAAGATCGCCGCAGCATTTATCTCTATAACAAGCGAAGCGTGCGTCTCCCTTTGCTGACATCCTTCGATCAACCGGATGCCATCACATCCTGCCCGGTGCGCCCGGTCAGCACGCATCCGCTTCAGGCTCTTTCGTTGTTAAACAGCGATTTTATGCAGGAACAGTCGCAAGCGTTTGCCGATCGCTTGACTAAAGAATGCAAGACGGATTCGACCTGCGCGGTCCAGACGGCATGGCATCTGACGCTATCCCGAACGCCATCGCCCCAGGAACAGAAACTTGCAAAAACATTTTTCGCTTCCGGCGGAAGCGTGGCCGATATGTGTCTAGCACTGTTGAATAGGAACGAGTTCGTCTATGTCCAATAAGTTCCCCGAGTTGAATGACGCGCATTTGAGAAGAGCAGTGACGCGGCGCGATGTGCTGGTCCGTTCCGCCCACGGGTTTGGAGCTATCGCATTAGCATCCATGTTGCCGGCGCCCGTATCCGCGGTCCAACGAGTGAATGCGCTGGCAGCCAAGCCGCCGCATTTCAAACCGAAAGCGAAGTCAGTAATTTTCCTGTTCATGGTGGGCGCACCCAGCCATATCGATACGTTCGATCCAAAGCCCGCGCTCGAAAAATACGACGGTCAGTTGTTGCCGCCCAGTTACGGAACAGTGGTGAGCGAGTTCACCAAGGGCGATACGCCGCTGCTGAAGAGTCCGTGGAAGTTCAGCAAGTACGGCCAATGCGGACGGGACGTATCCACTCTCTTTCCGCATATGGCGCAGAACGTGGACGACATGTGCTTCGTGCGATCGTTTTACACGGAGAGCACGGTCCACGCCCCGGCAATGTATCAGGTCAACACGGGGCGCATCCTGATGGGCTATCCGAGCATGGGTTCGTGGATCACATATGGGCTGGGGAGCGAGAGCGAGAACCTACCCGCGTACGTGGTGATGCCGCAGCCCGAAGGAACACCCGAGGGTGGTACGCCATGCTGGGGAGCCGGCTTTTTGCCAGCGGTGTACCAAGGCACCGTGTTCCGTCCAGGTCCGAACCCAATCGTCAATCTTCGCCCGCCGGCTGGAGTCACGCCGGAGCGGCAGCGCCGCACGCTGGATTTCCTGCAGAGCATGAACGAAATGGACACGCTAGACTCCGACACCGAGATGGCTGCGCGCATCAGCTCCTACGAACTGGCGTTTCGGATGCAGAGCCACGCTCCCGAAGCCGTAGATATTTCGAAAGAAAACGCAGCCACGCGCAAGCTCTACGGCCTGGATGAAAAACATACCTCCGAGTTTGGCACGCGCTGCCTGCTCGCGCGCCGGTTGGTGGAGCGCGGCGTCCGGTTCGTGCAGATTTATTCTGGCGGCGGGCCGGTATCGGTGCAATGGGATGCCCACAGCAACTTGGTGGAAAATCACGAGAAGATGTGCGGCATGACGGATCTGCCCATCGCGGGACTGCTCCAAGATCTGAAACAGCGCGGATTGTTGGAAGACACGCTGGTGATTTGGGGCGCTGAGTTCGGGCGCCTACCCATGTCACAAGGCGGAAACGGCCGCGATCACAATCCGCACGGTTTCACCATGTGGTTCGCCGGCGGCGGAGTAAAGGCCGGAGCTTCCATCGGAGAAACCGATGAATTGGGTCTGCGCGCGTTAGATAAACGATTGCACATGCGCGATTTCCACGCGACTATCCTGCAATTGCTGGGCCTCGATCAGAATCGCTTGTGGTTCTTGCACAATGGCAGGAACGAAAAGCTCACGGATTTCGGCGGTAACGTGATTCAAGAGATGCTCGCCTAGAATTTTTGTCCGCTCTTCTTCCGGAAAAACCATCCCCTCGCTTGTTCTATTGTTAGAAAGCGCGATGGCAATAGTTTCATGAGTGGCGATTCGGTTCCGTTCACCCTATCAGCATCGGCCTTCTCCAGCGACTCTACGGAGGCGACCAAACTGTTTGAGGAACTGCGCAAGCCTTTGCTGCGATACCTGGTTTGTCTGGGATTGTCGCCGGACGAAGCGCAAGACATCGCTCAGGATGCCTTTCTGAGCTTGCATCGCCATATAACATCTGGAAACGCCCAAGAGAATATTCGTAGCTGGCTGTTTCGCGTGGCGCACAATCAAGCAAGAAACCGGCAAACCAGCTACGATCGCCGCTTCGCCACTCCGTTCGACGCTTCGCGCGACGAGATGTTGGATCATCGAACGCCGGAGCGGGAGCTGCTGAACAAAGAGAAATTCCGGCAATTGCGCACCGCCGTTCGATCCTTGACTGAAGCAGAGCGGGAATGCCTGTTGCTGCGTGCCGAAGGTTTGCGGTATCGGGAAATCGGAGAAGTTTTGGGGATGGCGACGTCCACAGTGGCTGACAGCGTGGACCGTGCTATCCGAAAGTTAGCGGAGAAGTGCAATGTGTGAATTCTCATCGAAGTTAATCGCTTGGCTGGATCATGAACTGCCTGACGCGGATGCAGCCGCAATGGGCCATCACGTCGCTGCATGCCTCGAGTGCCGCGAGCAAGCGGACGCGTTCCGCGGCGTGAGTCGCGCCTTTGCGGTCTACGCGAGAGCTGTGCCTCTACGCGCGGCTCGCTCACCCCGGCGTTGGTTACTGGTGCCTGCGGCAGTCGCGGCCGCTGTGCTGGCGGTGTTCTTGCTCTGGCCTCGCCGGCTCTCGATCATACAGCCGGAAGTACAGCGGCGTGCCGCAGCTACGCCGACGGCGATATCAACGGCGGTCCCGCGCAAGGCTGCCGTGACTATCGCATCCGTGCGACATGCTCGTGCGCCAAAGCGGATACAGAAGCAGGTCTCCGCCTGGCAGACTGCCGAGCCGACGATTCAGGTAATTATTCCAGCCGACGCGCTCTTTCCGCCAGGCGCGTTTCCCGAAGGTGTTGGTTTTGTTGCCGATCTCAGACTTGCCGCGGATGGCTCCGCGGGCGGCCTTGTTGTTCGGCCTTGACTTAAATTGATAAAGGAGTGAATTAACCATGCAACGTACTATCTTTTTCTTGACTCTGTCCTCCAGCGTGCTCTTCGCCCAGTTGGACCTGAAGCAGCAAGCAGAGGCGAAGCAGCAGGCGGAGACGCGCCAGCTCGCCATTCAAGGAGGCAGCGCCGTAGGCGCTTTCGCAGGCTCCGCTCATCCGGTATTGGGCGCGCCCTATTCCGCGACGGTGGTCAACGAGTCCGTGCAGACACTCGCTGACGGAAATCGGATCGTCCAAAAATCAACCGGCACTACTGCTCGAGATTCCGAAGGCCGCACGCGTAATGACGCCGCCCTGCCCATGATTGGCAACATGTCGCCCACGGGCGCGCCGCATCTTGTGTTTATCGTGGATCCGGTAGCGCAAACGTCCTACACCCTAAACCTCGATGAGAAGACCGCGCACGGGATGCTAGGCAAGATCGTCACGGACCAAACGCCCGGCGGCCCGGACGTCGCCGCCGCGAAGTGGTTCGCCCGGACATCGGCTCTTCCAGCAACTTTGTCCACCATGCCTCCGCCTCCTCCGCCGATCGGCGGCCCCATGGGTCCCGTGACAGTGAGTATCAGCGGGCAGAAATTGGATCTCGACAAGGAACAAGCCGAGAGCCGGACGGAAGATCTTGGTATTCAAGTAATTGAGGGTGTCAATGCGCAAGGAGTCCGTAGCACGCGCACAATTACAACCGGTGAAATCGGCAACGAGAAACCAATCGAAATAGTAACCGAAGTCTGGACCTCGCCCGATTTGAAGACTATCGTGATGAGCAAGCGCACCGACCCGCGTTCCGGTGAACAAACTTTCCGCCTCACCAATATCACGCGGTCCGAACCCGACCCGGCGCTGTTTACGGTCCCGGCTGATTTTAAGACTGTCGAAGCAGGAAAGGACAAGATCTTCTTCTATCAGTCCAAGGAATAAGTTAGGAACCGGGTTTCTCACGAATCGTGATTACCCGGTTGATCTCCAGATCAGTCTCCACTTGATGCGCGCCGGATGGCCAATCAATCTCCACACGGTTGATACGGCGCGCAGTTCCCACACCGAAGTGCAAGCGCAGATCGTTCTGCGACAGGTAACTGCCTCCACTACGCACTTCGTCGGATTGCGTTCGATCGCCGGCAGTCAATCGCACGCGTGCCCCGATTGCGCTGCGGTTGGATTTCACTCCCTCCAGTTTGAGTAAGACCCAGTTACCGGCCGGCTTCGTGGACTGCTTCAGCAGCGTAGGCGTTTCGTTTTGATTGTTGACCAGCACCTCCACTGCGCCGTCGTTGTCATAATCGCCAAATGCGGCCCCTCGAGCCGAATGCTTTTCGAGAATTCCTGGGCCGGACGACTCCGAGATATCCACGAATTTCCCCGCGCCGGTGTTGCGGTAAAGAATGGCCCGATCTTTAAAGTGGACGTCAATGCCAAGCCGGTCCACTTCCGGGAAGACGTGGCCGTTCACCAGCAGCAGATCCTTCCAGCCACGATTTTCGATGTCCAGGAATCCGCAGCCCCAACCCACGAAGCGTGTATTGAGCGCCATGCCGGCTGCGAGCGTCACATCGTCGAATTCTGCGTCTCCACGATTGTGATAAAGCGTCTCACGTTCGTCCGAAAAATTTGAGCGGAAGATATCGGTCCAGCCATCGCCGTCGTAATCGGCCGCGGCCACGCCCATGCCGGAGAGAGCCTTGCCATTGTCGTCGAAGGCGGCGCCGCGCGGCAGTGCCTCATCTGTGAACGTTCCATTGCCATGGTTGATATAGAGGATGGAGGCGGTCCGGTCGGAAGCCACATAAATGTCGGTTAGCCCGTCGTGATTGAAATCGCCCGTAAGCACGCTGAGCGAGTAGTTGTGATCGGGCTTCGAAATTCCGGATGCGTCCGAAACATCTTTGAACGTGCCGTTTCCATTGTTGTGATAGAGAATGTTGCGATCGAACGGAAGGCCGCGCGGACCACACGCCACCGGCAGGTCGCGATACCAGCAATAGGAGTTCTCGCCCGGCTTGGGCGCGCTCGCAAAATCAAACTTCAGATAATTGGCGACGAATAGATCCAGATGCCCGTCATTGTCGTAATCCAGGAATGCGCAGCCGGTGTTGTAGCGGACGCGGTCCTGCTTCAGGCCAGCCTTGGCCGTGACATCCTCGAAGCCGCGCCCGGCGCGATTGCGATAGAGAACATTCGCTCCCCAGTAAGTAACGAATAAGTCCGTGTAACCGTCATTGTCAAAATCGCCCGTGCAAACGCCCTGTCCCCACCCGGTGTGTTCCAGGCCCATCTCTTTGGTGACATCCGCGAATTTTCCGTTTCCCAAGTTGTGATAGAGACGATTCGTGCCGCTAGGTCCCGAAACCAGGAAGATATCCAGCAATCCATCATTGTCGTAATCCAGAAATGCCGCGCCGCTCCCCGTTGTTTCGATAATGTATCTCTTAGATTGCACGCCGCCGTTCGGAATTGAATCCGTGAGACCGGCTTCGTGCGCGACGTTTTGGAAATTAACGGCTGCTGCTCCCAGGCAGAACAGAGCCGCCACGGCAATGGAACGGATCACTGCTTGGGAGCCTTCTCTCCCAGCTTTTTTAGAAAATCCGTGAATTCTCCCTGTGGCGATTTCTGCAGTTTGTCGAGTTCCGCCTGCTCGCGTGCGGCATCGGCGGCCCGGCCAGCGTTGCGATAGGCCAGCATCAGGCTATAGTGAGCGGACTCGTTCGCGGGCTGTAAACGTACGACGTTCTCGAGCAGAGCAATCGCCTCCGCGTACTGTGTGGCTTCCAGGTGAAGCTTGGCCAGAGCTTGCAACGCCTCCGGGAAGTTGGGAGTAATGGCGACGGCGCGCTCAAAATGTTTGACCGCTTCTTGCGCCTGCTGGCTGGCAAGCAGAATTTGTCCGGTTTCGTATTCGGCTGCGGCATCAGCCGGATTCAGCGCCAGCTCCGCTTCAAACTCGCGCCGCGCCAACTCCAGATTTTCCGGCGAATGCGATTCCAGCAGCAGCGCCCGGCCCCTGCGGAAATGCAGGTTCAGAGCTGCGGGAGCTTTCTCGATCGCCTTGCGATATTCCGAGATCGCGTCCGGATAACGATTCTGGATTTCGAAGATCTCCGCCGAGATCTGGTTCACACGATAAGAGCCCGGCGTCTTCCGGAACATTTCATAAAGCGTATCGTTCCATGCTTTCATGTGCAGCCGCGCGCATTGGTAGAGCACGTCGGCGTCATCAGGATGAAGCGCCTTCAGGCGCGCCAGCACTGGAACGGCGTCATCGTAATCTCCCCCGGCCAGCATGCATTGTGTGAGGGCTAGGCCCGTCAGGCGTCCCAGGTCTGATGCTGCGTCCTTTGCGAACTCAGCGGCCAGTTCTTCTCGCGCGGTATCGCAGTGGCCGGTAGCTGCATGCGTCAGGGCTAGAAACGCCCGTCGCTGGGGGCTGTCCGGCGCCTTTTCGAGCGATGCCTGAGCAGCAGCGTACTGTCCGTGGTTGAACGCCGCGATGCCTTTTTGTAAAGGATCATCCTGGGCGCGAGCCAAGAAAGCCGACAGCACAAGAGCGGTGCTAATGACCCGCATCATCGATCACCAGATCCAGCCCCCCGAAACGATGCCGCTCCTGCCCTTCGAAAAACCGGAAGCTAAGCAGCGGCGGAGCACCCGGAGCAATTTGCGGCGGGGACGCAATCCGCTCGGATGGCGTTACGGCGAGTTCCAGTACGCGGCCCGATGTCGCTACTTGTTGAATCAGCAACTGGTTTTGGTTGGCTAACAAAAAGAGCAACCCAACTGCAATCATGACGTGCCTATTTTAGCGCTTTCGAAATATCAGAACCGACCGCTTCGGCAGCCGGATGTAGAAACAGCCGTAATTGGACAACCAGGTTCGTCAGACGGTTGCCTGAGTCGTTCCAACCGGCATTTTGTGCGGAAAAAACAGTGGATTTTGTCTGCTCCCTTACCGAACTGTTTGGGAATAAAGGCGAATCGTCAACGCCGCCTTTCCCCCAAGCGGATCGCCGGCCAACGCGAAAGTGGCGCCGCGGCGAGTGGCATCCACTTTGTGCAGAATATTGTCCGATGGCAGGCAGAGCAGGCCCTGGGCGCTCTTCGCGCTTGACGCGTAGACCACTATCTCAAGCTTCGTCCAATCCAACTGCGCCGTGGACTGCGCAGGCTGCATCTGCGCGATCACAGCACCGTCCCGTACCAGCATCACAATCGGAATCTGTCCAGCCTCAATGTGATGCCAGCCGCCAGCGTATAGCTTGCCGGTCTGATAGTCGATCCATTGTCCCTGCGGCAAATACACATCGCGCCCCGCGGTTTGTGTCTCGAGCAGCGGCGCAACTAGGATGTCGGCGCCGAACAGGTATTCGTCTTCCACCTGCCACGCTCCTGGATCGCTCGGATACTCGATGAACAGCGCGCGCAGCATCGGTAGACCGCGCTCGCTGGAATCCTTCGCCTGCGCGTAAATGTACGGCATCAGCCGGTACTTCAATTCGTCGGCACGCCGGAAATCGTCCAGGAAAGCCGCGCTGTACTCCCAGGGTTCCCTGGGCGGAGCGCCGTGGCAACGGCTGTGCGACGTCAACATCCCGAACGGCACCCAACGGCGGTAAAGCTCCTCCGGAGATTTCTGCGCGAATCCGCCGATGTCGTGGCTCCAAAAAGAAAACCCGCTCAGCCCCAACGAAAGGCCGCCGCGCAAGGTGGCAGCCATGCTGGTGTCCGTGTTGCCGGAATCGCCGCCCCAGTGCAGCGGATAGCGCTGGCTGCCAGCCCAGGCGCTGCGCGCCCAAATGATGTTTTCGCCTGTCACCTTGCGCGTGATATCAGCAACCGTTTTGTTATATCGCAGTGGATACAAATTGTGCTCATAGAATCCACTGCGTCCGTTGGCGTAGATTCCCGTCAATGGAGCCGCTTCTCCGAAATCCACCTTGATTGCGCCCACTCCCATACGCAGCAGTCCGGCGATTTTCTCCTGATACCATTCCACCGCCGCTGGATTGGTGAAATCCAGCACCGCGTCCTCGTAAGGCAGGTTGCCCTTGCCATCCTTCACTGCCAGGCCCTTGGCGACGATTTCCGGAAATAACGAATTCTTCGGGACGAAGTAGGGAAGCTGCCACAGCGAGATATGAAAGCCATCCTGCTTCAGGTCGCTGATCATTTTTTGAGGATCTTTGAAGCGCGACGGGGAGAACTTGTAGTCGCAGCGCCAATCGGTTTCAAACCAGCCTGTGTCCAGATGAATCACATCAGATGGAATGCGGTTCTGCCGCAGCTTTGCGGCCACGTTTCGCACTTCGTCTTCTGAAAAATATGAGATGCGGCTCATCCACAATCCGAACGACCACAGCGGAGGCATTGCCGTTTTCCC
>Ga0187871_10002672_pt1 | contig 14303 bp, 10 predicted proteins | sample June2016WEW_16_1_FD_132988 | JGI IMG/M metagenome (GOLD analysis project Ga0187871, IMG submission 132988) | Peatland microbial communities from SPRUCE experiment site at the Marcell Experimental Forest, Minnesota, USA - June2016WEW_16_10 | ecosystem: Environmental > Terrestrial > Soil >... | reverse complement strand
CTCATGAGGATGAGCCAAGTAATGCGGGGCTTGGTGAGCTCGATATAGTCTTTCATGAAATGTGCCGGCGAAACACCGCGGAGAGACGGCGGCCCAGAAGGCCCGCCGTCCCGCGCCGATCACTTCTTATACGTCAGATCGACCGTCTTGCTGTCGTTCGCGCCTACCGTAATCTGCTGGTCCACCGCACCATACGTTTCATGGAACGCTTCCAGCGTGTAGGTCCCCGCGGGCAGATTCTTTATTGTAAAGGTCCCGTCGTCGCCTGTCACGGCGAAAAATGGATGATGGATCACGGCGATATAGGCGCGCATCCAGGGATGCACGTTGCATTTGACGGGAATCATCACTTCCTCGCGCGGGAAGCTCTTGGTTTTGGGATCGCCCTTGGGTGGCTGCGATTCGTTCCATTCCTGGTTGATCTTGGGCAGCGGATGGATGTTGTGGTTCGTCGGATCGTCATTCCTGATGTCGATGGGCTGGTTGGTCATCACGGCCAGGACGTGCGGCGTATACATACAGCCCTTCTGATCGATCTGCGCGTGCTCCGTGGGTGTGGGCCATGGCTTATTGGGCAGCCCGGCCTTGATCCACACGAAGGTGTAGCGCAAAGTGCCGTTAATGTTGAGGATGGCCGTCTCGCTTTTTTGCGGCGTGGAATGGGCACGCTCGCAGGCAGGATTCGCCGACATGTCGATGTTCCTCACCGCGGGCTTCGCGCCGGAAAAGACGATCTTTCCAGTAACCGTGGCGGCATTGGACTGAGTGGCCAGGAGCAGAGCGAAAACCGCTCCGCAGGGGATAAAAAGTCTTGTCATCAGATTGTTCTCCTTTTTCATTTGACGTTGCAGAGCCGGACTGAAGTCCGGCGCGGGCTGAATCCCGCCCTCCATCACTGTCCGGCACCGCTGGCCCGCAAGCGGGTCAGCTCTTCCGGCGTGAACTGGAACATGTAGCGGACCAATAACTGAGCGTGGTCCTTAGTATACCCGTTAAAGCTTTCCGGCGTGGGACCGGCGAACACCTCGCGGCCATCCTCGGCGCGGAACAAGCCCGACGGCATGGCGGTACCCGGGCTCATCATGGCCGGGTCCAGCATCCAGCGCCGCGCCCAGCCGGGCTTCAGGCGCTCCTTCGCCAACAGGAAATTCGGCGCAGTGGCGTGCGCGTCATGTTTGGGATCTCCGGTGGCATGGCACTTCAGGCAGGGCGCGCCTTCGCTGGAGAACAACTGCCGCGCCATGGTGCGCTCCTGATCGGTGAGCGGATCCAGCCGGTCGACGATATACGGTGATGCCTGCGACGACATGGCCGCGAAGAACCGTACGATTTTCTGGATCTCTCCATCGGAGAAGTAGAAAGTCGGCATGCGCGCTTTCAGATAGCGGCGGACGCCGTCGCGATCCATCTCGTCCGGCTTCTCGGTTAGGGACGGATTGTTCAGGAAGCCCATCAGCCATTCGGGATTGACACGCGCGCCTTCGCCGATCAGAGTGGGCGGGCGCTGATCCTTCCAATCGGGATCCTGGTAGCGCGGCAGCGTCATGAACACGGTGGTCTGCCCCACGTGAACCTGATGGCATCCCATGCAGTTGTACTTGCGGACCACCCACCAGCCTTCGATGATGTCGCGGCGCTGGTCGCCCGGATTGTAGAAATAGCGCGCCGGGATGCTGGGGTCGACGGAGCCAGTCAGGAAGGTGGTGAGCTGATCGATCTCCGTCTTGGACAGGTTGAAGTTCGGCATCTTAAGCCGGTCGAGCTTGGCCTTCTCCTTGCCCTGATCGTAAACCGCCGGATTCTCGAGCTTGTGTTCGAAGAAACCTTTGTGCGTATACCATCCTTCGCTTTCGGCGCGATGGCCCAGCAGCGCGAAATCCAGACGCTCGATGGGCTTGGTGCCTTCCTTGGTCAGCTCCGTGCCGATGCGCTGCTCTTCTTCCAGGCCGGCGATTTCATGGCATCCGGCGCAGCCGTAGAAACGCACCAGGAACTGGCCTCGCGCTTTCAGACTGGGATCGTCGACATAATCGGCGTTGGCATAATTGACGCCTTCGTGCTTGCGGGTTTCCAGGTAGCTGGCGATATCGCGCGCCTCGGCCTCGGTGAGCCGCAGGCTGGGCATGGGAGTCATCTGCATGACCAGCAATTCGTGGCCGTCGTTGGGGCACTTGCTGTGCTCTGTGTCGAAGACGAACGGCTGGCCAGCGCGCTTGTAATCTTCCGCGGTGATGTCTTTCTTCTCGAACGGACAATAGGGCAGCGTACGCTGGCGGGGGTTGTGGACCCAGCGCACCAGGTAATCGTAATTGTCCTTTTCGCCCACGCGGCTCAGATTCGCGGCAAACGTGCCGCCCTGCTTTTCGGCATCTTCTCCCATCGAATGGCAAGCCATGCAGCCGCGCGTTTCGAAGGCTTCTTTGCCCTTTTCGGGATCGCCGGCCGGCTGAGGCGGCAGGTCGCCCGTCACGCCGGATTGCCAGATGAACGCGGATATGGCATGAATTTCGCCCTCGTCCAGGCGGAAGGTGGGCATCTTGGTACCCGGCCGCCACTTGTGCGGATCTTTAAGCCATTCCGGCAGCCATTCCTTGTGCATCTTCATACGCACTTCTTTGAGGCTGGGTCCGACCTTCTTGATCTCGCGCACCAGGCTGCGCGCGCGGTCGTCGTCCTGTTCGATCTTGGCGTCTAGGCCGCTGATGCGCACCTTTAAATCGTTAGCGTGTTGATAGAGCTTCTGCGCTTCGTCGTTATCGGGAGTATTGTCGCCCTTCGTGGTGGTGAAGCCGATTTCGCGCGTCCACTCGGCCTTCTGCTGGGTGATTTGGCGAATGTCCTGGTTCACCGCGGAAAGCGCGTCCGGATCGCGATCGAAGCCCTCATAGCGGTGGCACGCCATGCAGCCGCGCAGGCGGAAGATTTCGCGGCCCGCATCCAGCGTGTCGGCCATTTCGGTGACGATTTCCTGGGAGTGGCACTGCTGGCATCCGGCTTCCAGATTTTCCTTCGCATGCAGCGGCCAGAGCCAGTGTTCGTTGTAGCCATGCGCCTTCTCGATGCTGGTCAAGGCCACGCCATTGCCGCCATGGCAGGGCGTGCAGCCGAACTTCTCGGGATCGTGGACCTTCAGCAACTCGCGGTCCGGATGGCTGATGAAGGCCTCCTCACCGCCCATGGCCGCTTTGGTGAGCGTCACCGGCTCGCGTATCCCCATGTGGCAGGATTCGCAGCGGTCCACTAAGTCCACGTCCTTCACGTGAATCTGGCGGATGCCGGCTTCGAAGGTCGACATCTTGTTCCTCAAGCCGTTCAAAGTGTCGGCGCTGACGTCGGAGATGCGATCCGTGAGATACTTATCGCGCTTGGCGCGCAGTTCGGTGGCGGGCTTCAGAAGATCCACGCGCTTCTGCAGCAGTGTAGCTTTTTCCGCCTTCCAGTCCTGCAGCTTCTTGTCCATGGTGGCGAAGTCCATGGGCAGCTTCTCGGTGGACCCATCGGGGGTGGGCAGCTTCACCGAGTGGACTTCTTTCTTCAGCTCCTCGATCTCCTTTCGCATCGACTCCTTACTGCTTTCGCTCTTGGAGATCTCGATCTGGTAGGTGAGAGCGCCCACGTGGCCGCGGACTTCCTGGAACGGCTCATTCAACGCGAGGGAGCGCGGCACCAGCTCCTTGTTCACTTTGGCATCGATTACGGCGACCTGCGGCATGACGGCCTTCTCAGCGGCCTGCATCTGCCCGTCCAGGTCTTTGTACTCGGGTGAAGCTTTGATCTTCTGCTCGGACTCGGATTCCTGTGGCAGCGTCTGCTTCAGAAACCGGGAATAGACCTTCTCGAAACGCGCCTGGTAACCCTTCCATGGCCGCGTGCCGTAGACTTCGTCGTACAATGCCCAGCCGAGCGAAAGCAGCAGCAACGCCGAGGAAATGAACAGCGGCTTGCTTAAGGATGAATGAACGACTGGGTCCTTTTCTTGATCGGTCATATATTGAACCAGGGAGTAATCCAGACGTATTTGATGCGGAATACCAGGCGCAACAGCATCTTCACCGGCAGCAACAGCATCAGGATCAGGAACACCTGCATGACGGAGTACTGCAGCAGGCTCATGCGCGCGTAAATCTTCTTGGCAAAGGCGGTGAGCGTGATCAGCTTGTGCATGCCGATCCATGCGCCGACGAAATAGATACCCATCACGATGGCGCCGAAGATCAGCTTGGCCGTGCGGCCCGTGATGCCGAAGAGATCGGGCAGGTCGCGGTTCACCTCGAAGATCAGGCGGTTGTGGTCCCAGGTGACGCCGGGCCAGAACCACATCCAGCCGGGGCCGCGGATGATGGTGCCGATGACGATCATGCTGACCCACAGAGCGATGAATCCGAACAGGAAGGTAAGGATCGAGAACTTGCGCTGCTTGTAGGTGTAATAGCCGTTACCCAGAGGATTGGCGTCAATATAGGGAATCACCATCAGGCCGATGATGATCAGGCTGGGGAAGACCACGCCCGCCATCCAGGGATCGAAGTATACCAGCATTTCCTGCAGGCCGAGAAAGTACCAGGGGGCCTTGGCCGGATTCATGGTCAGAGTAGGGTTGGCAGGCTCTTCGAGGGGCGCGTTCAGGGTAATCGACCACACCATCAGAATGATGGTGACGATAATGGCTGCCAGAAACTCAATGCGCAGCAGGTAGGGCCAGACGTGCACCTCGCGGACCCAGCCGGGTTTCCATGACTGGGTCTTGCGGTGACTCGTTTTGGCCAACGCCGGGTCGGCCTCAAGCTGGCCGATCAGACGGTCGTTGGCGAAGGCCTGGCGCATCCCGTACCAGGTGTAGAACGGCACCACGAAAAGCAGCAGCACGATGGGGACGTTGTCCGGCGTGCTGAATATTGTCCAGAGTTGGTGAAAGTCCATTTGAACCCCGTGGCTGGTGGCTAGTGGCTGGTGGCTGGTGGTTTAGCCAGCACCCAGCACCCAGAACCCAGCACCCTCTTAGAGCTTCCTCGGCTCCTTAATTTCCGACTCCAGCATGACTGGCGCAGGGCCCGAGATGCCGCCGTCTTTGCGTACGCGCCAGAAGTGCACGACCATGAACGTGGAGGCGATGATGGGGATCGCCACGCAATGCCAGATGTAGGCGCGCAACAGGGCATTCGCATCCACGATCGAGCCGCCCAGTAGCCCGAAGCGCACATCGTTAAATGGAGTCATCCCCAGCATGTGGCCGAAGGGACCGTCGTGGCCCAGCAGCGGTGTCGCGCGCGCCATATTCGTTCCCACGGTAACCGCCCAGAAGCCGAGTTGATCGTCGGGCAGCAGGTAACCGGTGAAGCTGAGCAGCAGGGTCAAGACCAGCAGCAGGACTCCCACCACCCAGTTGAACTGCCGCGGCGGTTTGTACGATCCGGTAAGAAAGACGCGGAACATGTGCAACTCGACCATGATCACCATCAGGTGCGCGCCCCACCGGTGCATGTTGCGCAGCAGCTTGCCGAAGGGCACGTCGTGTTCGAGATACAGGATGTCGCGGAAGGCCACGACCTTGGAGGGGTGATAGTAGAACATGAGCAGCGTACCGGTGAACACCAGCGTGATGTAGACGTAGAACGTCATGCCGCCCATGCCCCAGGTGTAGTTGTAAGCTACTGCGTCGCGATTGATTTTGGCCGGATGCAGGTGCAGGAAGACGTTGGAGAGCACGCCCAGCGCGCGGCTGCGCGGCGTTTCGTCGTGCTTGACGCGCAGCACCGATTTCCAGAGGTCGGTCTTTTCGGGCTGCTTGAGCGCTTTGAGCTCTTCGGCCGCGCGCTCGCGCACTACTTTGCCGCCTTCCAGCAGCGCGGTTATTTTGCCTTTGCCATTGCCTCCGTTGGAGCCGGCGGGCGTTCCACCGACAGAGGGTGACGCGGGCGCTCCGTTTTTTCCGTCTGTTTCAGCCATGATTACACCTCACACATTCCGCAGAATGGCGCCTTCATCGCCGAACTGCGAGGGCTCGCCCTTGGGCCACCGATAGACGTGACTCAGATCCACGACGATCTGGCCTTCGGGATCGAGTTCCACGTGGGCGCGGTCCATGGGCCGGGGCGCCGGGCCTTCAAAGTTGATGCCTTCCGGATCGTACCCGCTGCCATGACACGGGCACTTGAATTTGTTTTCGCTGGGCTTCCAGTCCGGCGTGCAGCCCAGGTGCGTGCAGATGGCGGAGATCACGAAGATGCCCTCGGTGTTACGCACCACCCAGATGCGGTATTGATTTTGGAACTTGGTGTCGACGCCGAAGCCGAAGTCCGACGGATAGCCGATGCGGAAGCGGGTCTTGGGTTCGTAGAGAGCGCGCGGGAAGAAGAAGCGCAGGAACATCAGGAAGTTCACGCCCAGCACGCCCAGCACCGAGGCGATGACAAAGCGGCGACGGCGGATGACCACTTTTTGCGGATCGGAATCCGCCGGATCGGGATCTTTGAGAATCTTAAAGATCGCTTGAGAAAGCGAAGGTTTCGACGGTGGCGGCGGGGGTGTCTTCCCCGCGGGAGATTCGGGGGTCGGATTTGCCATTACTTTCCTCTAGACCGGGATTGGCCGGCCGTGCCTTGATTCATAGCGAATTGCAGGGACCCGGTGGACGACGCTGGTTCCGCCAGCCGAAGGAATGGCGACTCCCTTATAGAGAGTATGGAAAGCCTGGTTGATTAATAATTGGGGGCCCTATAAAATCGTTGCCAAAGAGCCGCCCTCTCCCCACTACGCTGACATCCCTCAGCGCCGCATCCCGAGTGCTCCTCAAATATTACCCAGTGAACATCTTACACCCGTTGCGGAATTTTGCAAGTGGCGGGCGGAAAAAAGCGACGATGGAAGCCGCTATGATGGTCCATTGACTGTTTGGCGCCTTGGGCGACACACCCTTCCTCCGATCATACTGGCGCTGTTTCTGACCGGCTGCAAGCCGCCTGAACAGCCTGCAGTCACGTCCATTGTGGGCGCGGTTCTGATCGACGGTACGGGCGGGCCGCCGATATCCGATTCGGTGGTAACGATTGAGAACGGGCGGATTCGCGCGGTAGGCGCGCGCGTGAGTTTGCCGGTGCCGGCGGAGGCGGAGAAGATCGATGGCGCGGGGAAGTTCGTAGTACCTGCCCCGATCGATGTGTTGCGCCGCAGCGCCGGCGCCGGAAGCGTGGGATATACAGTCGTCCGGCCGGGCGATGCCGACTCTGTCCTGGAGCAGGCGCGGCGGGACCGGACGCCGCTATTTGCCGACATCTTCTCCTTGCGCGACGCCCGCACCATGGTAGACCGCGGCGTCACGGGATTCCTGCACATGATCCGCGACACCGAGGCGATCGATCCGGCGTTTGTTGCGCGGCTGCGGGATCTCCGGATCGTCTTCGTTCCGCTGCTCGCCGAAGAACGCAACGCGGCGGCGTTGGCTCTGGCAAAACGCAATACCAAACGCCTGGCGGATGGCGGCGTGGCGATCGCGGTGGGATCGGGCAGCGATACGTACCGCGAAATGGATTTGCTGGTGGAAGCCGGGATTTCGCCGGCGGACGTGCTGGTGGCGGCAACTCGTAATGGCGCGGCAGCGCTGCACGTTCTCGATCGGGAGGGCACCGTTGAGCCTGGCAAGCGCTCCGATCTGTTGGTGCTCTCGGCCAATCCGGTGGAAGATATTCGCAATTTGCGGAAGGTCGAGCGGGTCATGCGGGCGGGGCTGTGGATACCATGACGGATGCGGGGCTGAGAGCCCCGCGCAGGCTGAGAGCCTGCCCCACAAGTCAAAAACGGGTGACTTCGGTGAAGTGGAAGTCACGGACCTTCATGGCGGGGACTACCATGTCGAAGGCCTCTTCGCCGGATGCGCGCTCTTCCGGCGACAGTTCTTCGACATTGGAGAGCATCTCCGGCAGGGCTTGATTGAAGCGGAAATTGCGTACGCCGCGACTGACGCGGCCGTCCTCGATCAGAAACGTGCCGTCGCGGGTCATGCCGGTCATGATCTTCTCGTAAGGATCGACCTCGCGGATATACCAAAGGCGCGTAACCAGGATGCCGCGCGCGGTGGAGGCGATCATGGCTTCGATGGGCGTGGCGCCACCCGCGATGACGATGTTCATGGGCGCTTCCCCGGACTCGTTGGGCAGCGGGAAGCCGTGGCCGGTTGGTTGGACGCCGGCGGCGTGCGCGGCCTGGCGGCAAAAGGCCACATCGCGCACCACGCCCTGGTCCACCAGCGCGAGTTTGCGCCGCGGCAGGCCCTCGCCATCGAAAGGCGCGCCGGCTTGCAGGGGGTGATAGGCGTCGTCGTAGATGGTGACGTTGTCGCCGAACAGCTTCTGGCCCATGCGGTCGCGCAGAGAACTGCGGCCGTCGGAGATGGCGGGGGCGCTGAAGGCCCCGGACATCTGGCCGACGAGGTCCAGGACGGCGGCGGGTTCCAGAATTACGGTGTAGGTGCCAGGCGGCAGTTCGACAGGCTCGCGCGAAAAATGCGCTTTTCCGGCAGCGGCGCGGGCCATGGCCACGGGGTTCAGGTCGTGGTGTGAGCAGGCGCTGCCTTTCGCCCAGCCCGAACTGTCGGCCGCCATGGCGGTGATGGAGAAGTTGGCCATAGTCTCGGGGTAATAGGCGAAGACGCCGCGCGAGTTCAGCAGCGCGAAGACGGCTTCGGAGGTGGAGTAGATGCCGGCGGCGGTCTGGCCGGCTTCTTCGACCAGCGCGATGGCCTCGGCAACGGCTTGGGCGCGATCGGTGGGAGTCACGCGGGCGGTGGCCTCGTGCCAGCGGGCGACAGGTGACGCGGGGGCGGGATCGGCCAGTGGCAGGAGGGCGGGGTCGGGTTCCTGCAGCTTTGTCAGGGATACGGATTCTTCTACGACTTGGCGGATGGACTCGTCGTCGAACTGGTTGGTGGTGGCGCGTGCGGTGCGCCCGTCGATCTGCACACGTACCGAAAGATGGCAGCTACGCTCGGCCACGTTTTGATGGATGGCATTGTTGGCGAAGCGCGTGAGCGCGCTGGATCCGGCGGCTACGATGGCCTCGACGTCGGCGATGCCTAGCGCGCGGGCCGCGTCCGCTACCTGGTCGAAGATGGCGTGGCAGCGCGCGGGTTCAATCAGCATACGCGCCCCCGATCTTGATGCGGCTGAAACGCGCGGGACTTGCGCCGTGTCCGGTGCCCATGATCTGTTCCGGCTGCCCTTTGCCGCAGTTGGGCGTGCCCCACAGCATCCAGTGCTGGGGTCCGGCAATGGCCGCGCAGGCATTCCAGAATTCCGTCGAGATGCCGCTGTAGCTGGGATTCTTCAGCATGCGGACGCGCTTACCGTGGCGGATCTCCCAGCCGATCTCGCAGCCGAACTGGAAGTTGTAGCGCTTGTCGTCGATGGACCAGCTTCGGTTGGTCTCCATATATATGGCGTGATCGACGCCGCCGAATACTTCGTCGAGCGACTGCTGGCCGGGCCGCAGGCTGACGTTGGTCATGCGGATGAGCGGCATGCGCGACCAGCCGTCGGCGCGCATGGTGCCGTTGGAGCGCGATTCGCCCACTGCCGCGGCGGTCTCGCGCGAGGTCATGTAGCCGGTGAACAGGCCGTTGCGGATGATGTCGGTGGATTGCGCGGGCACGCCCTCGTCGTCGAAGGCGAAGGTGCCGAGGCCGGGACCGTGCTGGGGGCGCGCATCGCAAACCACGTTCACGATTTCGGAGCCGTAACGCAGGCGGCGCAATTGATCGAGCGTGAGGAAGCTCATGCCCGCGTAGTTGGCCTCGCTGCCGAGGACGCGGTCGAGCTCGATGGGATGTCCGATCGACTCGTGGATCTGCAAGCCCAGTTGCGAGCTATCGAGGATGAGGTCGAACTCGCCCTCCGGGCACTGATCGGCTGAGTGCAGCGCGACGGCTTCTTCGGCGATGCGCGCGGCGTTGCCGACGAGGTCCCACTCGTCGACTAACTCATAGCCCTTGAGCTGGTGCTGACCTCCGAAGGAGTTCGGATACGACCGCTTCTGGATCTCGCCATCCTTGTAAGCCAGCGCGGCGTAGCCGACGCCGCTGAGGTAGCGGGTCTGATCGATGAGGCTGCCGAGCGAGGAGGCGAAGACCTGGCGGCGGCACTCGAAAGTCATGGCGGCTTCGGCCAGGGTGACGCCTGGATTGCGGCGCAGTTCGCGGTCGATATCGAGGAGCAGGGCCACGTTGCGGTCCACCGGAATGGTGAAGGGATCGATGCGGATGGGCGAGACCCATTCGGCCTCGTACTTCTCTTCGGGTGCGAGGATGACGTCTTGCTTTTTGGCGAGGGTACCAGCGCGGGCGATTTCCAGCGCCAGGGCAGCGGCGGCTTGGATGCCATCGGGGGTGAGATCGTCGGTAGCGGCGAAGCCCCAACAGCCGTCGGCCAGGACACGAATCGCGAGGCCCATGGAGACGCCGCTCGAGACATGGCCGGTCTTGCCGTTCTTGGTGGAGACCTGGCGGTCGCGGATTTCCATGACGCGCGTGTCGGCGTAGGTGATCGCGGGGCCGGTGGCGGCGGCGAGGGCTTCCAGGGCCAGGTGTTTCATAGGGTCCAACTAACAGGGTACGCTATTGTTATGGCAGCTTCAGATCGAGGGCGTAGATATCGGAGTTCGACCGGCTCACCGAGACGATCGGCGCATCGTCGGGTGTCAGGCCGCCGAAGAAATAGGCCGTCACATTCGATTGGGGCACATGCTTCAAGTCCATCATCCGTTCTACTTTTCGGTTGCTGACGCGAACGCGGGATATGGCCTGCTCCGGACCTCCAAATTCCTCCTGATAGTAAACGTACTTGCCGTCGTGGGACCAATACGGGCGCCCCAGGCCGAGGCCGTCCCCCAGCTCGGTCCACTGCCGCGTCCGCAGGTCGAAGAGCAGGAGTTGAGCGCGATCCCGGTGCGCCACAATGTACCGGCCGTCCGGCGACCATACGGGCTGCATCAACTCCTGGGATCCCTCCAGAAACGTGACCTTCCGCTCTGCAAGGTCCATGAGGTAGACCCCCGCTTTAACCGGTACGCCCGCAAAAGAGGCACACCCAAACACGAGAGACTTTCCGTCTGGAGACCAACTCGCTCCGCCGGAGACGTAGGCGGCCGCCGGGAGCGGTTGCGGCGCGCCGCCCGCGGCCTGGATTAGATACACCATCTCCGGCAGACCCGCTTGCGCGCCGCCAAAGGCGATCTGGGAACCGTCGGGCGACCAGCGTGGTTGGTGGACGTTGAGGGACGCCGGCGTCAATTGCACTGCCTCGCTGCCATCCGGGCGGCTGCGCCAAAGGGCGCCTTCGGGATAAGTCACGTAGACCACCCAGCGCCCGTCCTTCGAGTAAGCGGCCCAGCGGCCGGCCACGCCGGGAAGATACGGCACAAACTGGCGGAGCCTGCGATCATAGCGCATGAATTCGCGGCGCTCCTGACCCGCGCCAATGAAAATCCGGCGGTCGTCGGGAGCCACCGCCAGTGAATCCAAATCCATCGACGTGGAATATAGCTCGATCGGAGACGCGTGGAATGGGGGCAGAAGACTGCGTTCCTCACGCATAGTCCAAATGGTTGTGTCCCGGCCATGCCAGGACAGAAAGAAGTAATACTTTCCAGAGTGGGTCCAGGCTCCGGCGCGTTCGTTGTGGTGTTCCGCGCCGGGATTCCACTCCGGAAGCATACGGTGCAAGCCCCGGCCGTCGGCGGCAACTTCCCAGAGGGCCGATTGCTTCTTGTGATCTACCACGTGAAAGCGCAACACATCCGGCCGGGATCCAGGCGCCCAGTGGATTAGATCGGCAAAGCCGGGGGTGTCGAGCAGCTTGTGGCTATTGGTACCATCGCTCGCGACCCGATACAAGGAGTTGCCAAACGCGAAGACGATCCGGCTGCCATCGCGCGACCAGGCGCCGGCGTGCCCGGACAGGTTCCCGAGCCGGCGGGGTGCTGCACCGCCGGTGGGCACAACCCAGAGGGACTGCTCATTTTCTTCGCTACCGGCCGCCACCAGCAAACTGGATCGGTCGGGCGAGATGTCCAGAACATCCGGGCGAATGAGCGATTGCGCCGCCGGCAGGGGTCGCGGCGCTCCACCCTCCACCGGAACCTGCGCCAGCCGCCAGCTTCCCCCCGCTCGTTCGGCGAAATACACTCGCGCGCCATCGGTCGCCACGGGACCGCCGACCTCCACGCGTCCCGTCTGGGTAAGCTGCGTCACTTGGGAGACGCGCGGCACAAGCTTCTCGGGCCCTCGCCGCGCACTCAGGCTGAGAACCAGTCCTTCCACCACGATGGCGGCAACCGCAACGCCTGCGGCCACCCGTTTCCGCCGGATCAACTTAGACAGACGATAGGTGAGACTGTCGGCGCGCGCCGCAACTGGAAGCCCGTCCAGATGGCGCTGGATATCGCGCGCCATTTCCCCCGCCGAAGCGTAGCGCCGCTCGGGCTCCTTGCGGATGGCCATGCGGATCATGTTGTCCAGGTCGCCCGCGAGTTGCGGGTTCAGCAAAACGGGCGCGGCGGGCTCTGTCTGGCAGACAACGTGCGCGATCGGGCCAGGCGTGTACTCGGTGATTTTCTGGGCTTTCTGGCCGGTCAACATTTCATAGAGGATGAGGCCCAGTGCGTAGACATCCGCAGCCGGAGTCACCAGATCGCCGCGCACCTGCTCGGGGGAAGCGTAGTCCGGCGTCATTATCTGCAGCCCGGTGAGGGTGACTTGTTCGGCTTCGGCGCTGGAATCGAGCAGCTTGGCGATCCCAAAATCCAGCAGTTTGGGCGCACCATCCGCGGTCACCAGGATATTGGCCGGCTTCAGGTCGCGATGCACCACCAGGCTCTTGTGCGCGAATTCGACGGCCTCGCATACCGGCAGGAACAGACGCAGCCGCTCCGGGATGCTGAGCGCGCGCCGTTCGCACCAGGCGATGATGGACTCGCCTTCGATGAACTCCATCACCAGGTAGGGCACGCCCTCAGGAGTGGACCCGCCGTCCAGCAGGCGCGCGATATTGGGATGGGTGAGCCGCGCCAGGATCTGGCGTTCCTGCCTGAAACGCCGCAGCGTGCTGGGAGAGGCGGCCGCGGCGCGAACCAGTTTGATGGCCACCCGCTGGTGATATTCGGCGTCGTCGCGCGCGGCCCGATAGACGGCTCCCATGCCGCCGTGACCTACGATGGCTTCCACTTTGTAGGGACCCAGGCGCGCACCGATCAACTGGTGGTCGGGGTCCTTATCGAGCGCCACGGCCCCGGCCACCGCGGCAATCGCCGCGCTGGCGGTAGGCAGCCCGCCGCCGGAATGCCGCAGGAGCGAGGCCACTTCCTGGCGCACGTCCGCATCGGGGCACTCAGTTTCGAGGAAGGCTGCACGGTCGACCGGCGGCAACTCGGCGGCACGCTCGAAGAGCTGTCCGACCAGGGTCCATTGATCGCCGTTCAGCTCGGCCATGGTGCCTCGGCCCGCTGGCCGGACAGCATGCGGTGCAGCCAAGCCTCCGCGACTGCGATGTCGCGCTTCACCGTAGCCAAACTCACGCCCAGCGCAGCGCCGATCTCCGCATGATCGAGCCCGCCAAAGTACTTCAGCTCGATCGCCTGGGCCTTACGCGCATCGCGCTCCGCCAGGCGTTCCAGGGCTTCATCCAGCGCCAGCAGTTCCTCGGACTGTCGATCCGGGATCGGCAAATCTTCCTCGAATGCGACGCGCTCCCCGCCGTTGCGCTTCTGGGCGCGAAAACGCCGGGCGTGGGCGATCAGAAGCTGGCGCATGATGTGCGCCGCCACACCGTAGAAATGGGCGCGGCTCTGGAAGTCTGGCGGGTCGTGCAGCACAAGCTGCAGGTAGGCTTCGTGGATTAGCGCGGTGGGCTGGAGGGTGCCGCCCGGCCGTTCGTTCCGCATCAAAGAGGCGGCCAGCCGGTGCAACTCCGCGTAGACCACAGGTGTCAGCGCATCCAGAGCCTCCTTGTTGCCCTTGGAGCACTGTTGAAGGAGAACGGTGAATTCACCCGGCTGCACGGTTGTCAGAACTGCGTCTCACCATGATAACGAATCCGGGTGGGTGGCGCGCCGGCACGAGGCGCGGGATGCGCGGCCATCGCTATGGCGTGAACTCGAAGGCTACGCCGCCAGTGGTATCCCCGGACGGTCCGCCCCAGAGGGTGGTCCCGTAAATATTGCCGGCAGCGTCGAGCACGGGAGCCGAGCTTGGATAGGCGCCATCGTCTCCGGCTGTGAAGCTGTACAACACGGTTTCCTGCCAGCCGTCGCTGTTGTGG
>Ga0187871_10002670_pt1 | contig 14307 bp, 8 predicted proteins | sample June2016WEW_16_1_FD_132988 | JGI IMG/M metagenome (GOLD analysis project Ga0187871, IMG submission 132988) | Peatland microbial communities from SPRUCE experiment site at the Marcell Experimental Forest, Minnesota, USA - June2016WEW_16_10 | ecosystem: Environmental > Terrestrial > Soil >... | reverse complement strand
CGGTGTTGATGAAGTTGCTCAAGGCCGGCAAGATTGACAAGTCGGAGCGGGTCATCGTCATATCGACCGCGCACGGGTTGAAGTTTACCGATTTCAAAGTGCGCTACCACGAAGGCAAGCTGGAGTTTCCCGCGAAATACGCCAATCGTCCCATTGAACTGCCACCGACCGTGGAAGCCGTCAACGCAGCGCTGGCCCAAGCGTTGCAGAAGAGAGCCCAGATCGATGCCTGAGAAATCCACCCAACCAAAACGATACAAACCGGCCACGCTGGCCGTCCACGGCCTTGGTCGCGAGCCGAAGGCGAATTTTTCGGTCACCACGCCGATCGTTCAGACATCGAACTTCTACTTCGACTCAACCGCCGACGTGTTGGAGTTCATGAAAGCCAAGAGTGAGGGACGGGTGCTTCGCGAGCACGAGTACGGTCGCTATGGGAATCCGACCCAACAAGAATGCGAGCGCAAGCTCGCCGCCATTGAAGGCGCGGAGCGGGCGCTGCTGTTCTCCACCGGCATGAGCGCCGTCGTGATGACGTTGCTGGCCTGCACGCGCCAGGATGTGCACATCATCTTTACCAAGGACTGCTACCGGCAAACCCGCGACTTTGCCACGAACTTCCTGGCCGGGTTTGGCATGCAGGTCTCGATCGTGGACCCGACTGCCGAGGAAATCGCCAAAGCCATCCGGCCCAACACCACCATCATCTTCACCGAGTCGCCGACCAATCCGTACCTGCGGGTGCTCGACGTTCCGGCGGTCGTCAAGGTCGCCCGGCAGCACAAGGTAAAGACCATCATCGATGCCACCCTGGCCACACCCTATAACATCCAGCCGTTGGCCCTGGGCGTGGACATTGTCATTCACTCCGCCACAAAATATCTTGGCGGACACAACGACCTGCTGGCCGGCGTAGTCCTTGGCAACAAGAAGATGCTCGACGACCTCTACAAGATGCAGCGCATGATCGGGGCCACCCCAGGACCGTTCACCTGTTTCCTGCTGGAACGAGGTCTGAAAACATTCGCGCTGCGGATGGAACAGCATAACCGTGCCGGCCTCGCCGTCGCCCGGATGTTGGAGTCGCACCCCAAAATTGAGAAAGTCTGGTATCCCGGTCTGGAGTCGCATCCCGACCACAAGATTGCCAGCAAACAAATGCGCGGCTTCGGCAGCGTCATCACCTTCCTCGTCAAGGGTGGCGAAAAGGAAACGCTGAAGTTTATTGATTCACTGGAGTTGTTTCTCATCACCCCCAGTCTCGGCGGCAGCGAGAGCCTGGTCACACAAATGGCTACCATGTCGTTTTTCGACTACCCCGAGACGTACCGGCGCTCCATCGGAATGGTGGACAACCTCGTCCGCATCGCCCTCGGCCTTGAAGACACGGACGACCTCATCGCGGATCTCCAGCAGGCCTTGGCCAAAATCTGAGCCGGTTGAGGCGGGACCTCAACTGACTGGTCGTTCTTGTACGGGCATGGTTATGATAGCATCTCCATCGACATGCTCGAGATTTGCGAATACCAGCCGGCCGATCAGGCTGACGTGTGGAACCTGCACAACCTGGCGTTGCAGGGGACCGGCGCCCATCTCGGCAACGGCCCTTGGGACGACGACCTGAAGCAGATTGAGACGGTTTATTTCGGCAACGGCGGCACATTTCTCATCGGCAGGTGCGAAGGACGGGTCGTGGCCATGGGCGCGCTGAAAAGGACCTCTCCCACGAGTGCGGAAATCAAACGGATGCGCGTTCACCCGGACCATCAGCGGCGCGGTTACGGCCAAGCCATTCTTAATGCCCTGCTGTCACGAGCGAAACAATTCGGTTACCAAGTCATTCATTTGGACACCACCACGCTGCAGACCGCCGCGCAACGGTTCTACGAAAAGAACGGCTTCAGTGAAACCGGCCGCAAACAACTCGACAGCTTCACCGTAATCTTCTACGAAAAGATACTCGCCTGCTCTGGCGCACGCTGAAAATCGACGGTCGAACGACCGCAAGTCGTTTCCTGATGCGGCTTGTCACTCCTTCTTCTCGCAATTGACCATCCACGGCGTGCCGAACCGATCCACAACCATGCCAAATCGCCGCGCCCAAAACGTCTCCTGAATCGGCATCACCACGTTTCCCCTCTCCGACAGCGCCTTGAAAATGCGGTCGGCTTCACTGGGTTCCTGCATGCCAATGGACACGAAAAAACCTTGCGGCGGTTTGAACCGGTCCGGCGGCGCATCCGCGCCCATCAGCGCCTGATCGCCCACCATCAGGCGCGTGTGGAGGATCTTCTTCTGCCAGTCCGGGGCCGTCTGTTTTGCCGCGGGTGATTCGCCGTAGGTCATCATCAGCGCAATCTTGCCTCCGAGACATCGTTCATAAAACTTGAACGCCTCCTCGCACTGACCGCTGAACATCAAATACGCGTTTAGCTGCATGGTGCCCTCCGTTGATGGTTTGACGTTGCGCGACCCTGCGTTGCCGACGCGGGCAACGCCGCAATAACGCACAGAACCCAGCCCGTCGCTACAAGTTTTGTCCAGCGTTCATCGAATGAATCACCACGTGTAGCGGACCGTGTAAGTGATGACCTGTTCGCCGTCCTTGTCCACTTTCACGGGAAAATGAATCGTGTTCGAATCGTATTTCGTCCATTTCTGGTTCGATTCGATAATCTCCCAGTTGTTCCCGCGATACAGCGTCTCCTTGACCAGGACTTCGACTGGCTCGGTCTTGTGGTTGCGCACCCGTATCTCGAAACTCTCCGTCATGACGTGGCCACTGACATCGACTTTGAAATTCGTCCGTTTGCGCTCGCCCACCACGTCAAACGCGTCGCCAATGTGGAGCCGGACCATCTCATCCTTCGGCGTGTGGTCGATCTCGTCCTCACCGATGAATTCCAAAGAGCCGTCCGCCTCGTCGCGTTTGTACAGCCGCATCTTGCCTTTCGGCAAGGCCATCCCCATGTGGTTTTCCTTCGAGTTCTTCACCTCGATGAGTACCTTCACCTTCTTGTTGCTCTCTTCGCTGCCGTAATTGGTGTCCTGATTCAATCCCCCGTAAAACCGATACTGCGGCGCGCCCTCATATAGAAACACCTTCTTGACCGGAACTCCTGCCGTTTTGAGCAATTCGATCTGCTTGGTCTGGTTCTGCGCTACCGTCGCCGGCCGCCCCAGTGTGTACAGGTGATATTCGAAAAACGCCTTCTCCTCAAAACCGGCCACTCCTCCCCTGAACGCCTTTGCCGCCGCCATGGCCATGTATTGTACTTGCGGCTGCTCCGCCCGGCGCACATCGCCCGCCATCAACTTCAGCTTCGCCTCTTTGTAGGTCGCGCCTGACTGATTGTTGATCGTCACCCAGCCGCCGAGATCCAGCGCCGTGTCTTTGGCGTTGAGCACGGCGTTGTAATCCGCCTGCCAATTGATCCCGCCGGTCTGATACGCCACCTCGATTAACTGCTCGCCCACCATTTCCGTCGCCAATTTCCACACCAACGTCGGCTTGGTGATCAGCCCTTCCGGCAACGCGCCAAACTGGATGTCCTTGACGTTGTCGCCGCGCTGCACCATCACGATCCCGGCCTTGTCATCGGCTTGCCGGATCACCAGTTGGTTTCCGTCGAAACTCAACAATGTGCCCGAGTATCGCGATCCGTCCTTGGTGAGCACGCCGATTTGTTTTTCGATATATTTCTCCAGAAGCTTGTCGGCCGACACGAGGTCATACTCGTAGTTCTGCTCCAACACGGCCGCGTTCGGGTCGGTGATCGACTTGAAACTCACGCTGGTGCCGTCAATCTGCGACGCCACGTCGGAAAAGCGGACCGTGCCGATCTTCTCCTCGACGTTCACCTTGCGCCGCTCGCGTACAACGGCGAAGTTCTGGTTGTAGATCGTCAAGGCCACGCCTTCTTCCTGCGGATCGGCAGCCAAAGCGGTTGCGGTGGTAAGAACAGCGGCTAGGGGAACCATCATTCTTCTTAGCTTCATAACGTGTCCTCCGTGGGGGTTCGACCCCGGCACTGTACGAAAGTTCCACGCGTAGTGCGATATGTTCCTACCGCACGAATTGCACTCCAATGGCTTTGCAGGGCGGGCGCTCCGCCTGCCATGGGTTGAAAACGGCCGCAAGCGAGGCGCTTGCCCCACAACCGCTTTGTAATTGGGAGAGGATCAAGGTGAGGGGGACGTGTGCCCGGCAACTACCAGTTTCAATCGCACCCATGTTCCCGTCGGGCTTTTCAAATGCGACAGACTCCCTATAATGCCCCCATGGCTAGCTGGAAATACGATGTCGTCATCGTCGGGGCCGGCCCGGCGGGCATCACGGCGGCCATCGCGCTGGCCAAAGCCGACGTCCCGGTGCTCGTCGTCGAGGCCGGCGTATTCCCCGGCGCCGAAAACTGGTCGGGAGCCGTCTATTTCGCCGAGACACTGGCCCAGCCCGATGTCCTCGGGGAGCAGGCCGTCCGCGATTCTGCTTACGAGCGTCCCGTTACCAAGCGCGGTTTCTGCGTATACAATGGACATTCGCTCGTCGGCCTCAGTTATCGCAATCCCGATACGTTCGCCCACTGCTACACCGTCCTGCGCCCGACCTACGATCATTACCTTGCCGAACTCGCGAGATCCTTCGGGGCGCAGATCCTCACCCAGACGACAGTCGATGGCCTGCTCCGCGACGACAACGGTCACATCATTGGGGTCCACACCGATCGCGGCCCGATTTACGCCGATGTCGTGTTTCTGGCTGAAGGCGACGCTTCGCATCTCGTCTCGAAGGAGGGTTACGAACGCGCCACCGATGCCGGTGCCCCGCATTTCCTGCAAGGGATCAAGGAAGTCATCGAGGTCGATCCCGAATATATCGAGCAGGCGTTTGGGCTGCCGCGCGGCGAAGGCGCGGCGTTCGAGATCCTGCTCCGCAACGGTTCACTCCACAATCGCATCGCCAACCTCAACATGGGCGGGTTCCTGTACACGAACCAAGCCAGCATCTCGCTGGGCCTGGTCATGCCGCTGGAGAATCTTGCGCGCGAATTCAGCGGGGATCACAACCGGCTGATGGAATGGTTCAAGGGCCTGCCCGAAGTGAGCCGTTGGACCCGCCACGGCCGCTCGACGGCCTACGGTGCGAAAATCATCCGTGGCGGCGGCTATCGCGAACTGCCACAACTGGTCGACGACGGACTGGCCATCGGCGGCGCGGCAACCGGCATCGGCCTCGATTTCCCCTACCCCAATTTCACCGGCCCCGCCACGGCCATGGGCCATCTGTTCGCTCATGCCGTTGAGGAAATCCGCGCGACTGATAGGACATTCTCGCGGGCCCGGCTCGAACAACTTTACGAGCGCCCGCTTCGCAACACGCATCACTTCCAGAACGTGGAGTTCCTGGAAAAGTGGCCACACTATGTCGAAAGCACCCGCGTGTTCTTCGGCCGCGCCGCCGACCTCGCCACCGGCTCGATGTGGATCGCCAGCCATCCGTCCCTCAGCGCGCCCCAAAAGCTCTGGCAACTGGCCAAGTTCACTCGCGAATCTCTTCCGCTGAAACAATGGGGCCCGTTCTTCCGCGACCTGCGTGCGCAACGCGAAGCCCTGGGCCTCACGCGCAAGGTTTCCGTGGGCGCGATTCCGAGTCGCGACCGCGCCCCCGGCCAGATCTCGCTCGATTTCCGCGTCGACAGCCAGCCGCAAACCAGTTTTCTCTGGCCCATCTCGATCGTGTTTCACAAAGCGCCCCGAATCTTCGCCGATGCCGCCGACCACTTGTATCGCAACGATCAGACGCCGTTGCCGGTCAAGCTCCACAACGCCATCCGTGCTGCTCGCGGCGGACTGAGCCTGTTCGACCACCTCGCCTTTTTCATGTTCGGCCTGCTGATGCTTGCGCTGATGCCATTCCAATGGATCTGCGAATTGGCCAGGCTGCTCTACATGCGCTACATCACCCACGCTGCCCCGGAGAAATTCTTTGCCGGGTTCTTCTTCAAGTACCGCGCGCTCACCCGCAACCGCGTCAAACTGGACCCTGATGCCGTGAAAATCGGGCAGCCGTGGGAAGAGAAGCTGTCGCTCATCCGCTATTTCTCCGAGCACCACTCCCACATCAAGGTGTTCCGCCCCGAGACCTTTGAAAAGCGGACGAAGATCGCCGAGTCTCCTCTGTGGCACGTCTGTCCCGCCAAAGTCTACGAATGCCTCACCGACGACCTCGGCCAGTGCCAGTTGGTCGTCAATTTCGAAAACTGCGTCAAATGTGAAACCTGCTGGCGCGCGGCCCCCAACGATGTCGACTGGACCCGCCAGCGCAAGCAGTCTCTGATCTACAGCGCGCCGACTGAGTCGAACGCCAAGCTTCTCGAACTCCAGAAGCATACCGATGTGGCCGGCGATGCGCTGTTACGCGGTGCTTCCCGCATTCGCTTACCCTCACGGTCAGGCTCAGAAAATCATCGGCGTCTCTCGGCCAAGCTCGACGAGTTTTGCGAAGCCGTCTACGCCGGGCCGCGCTACATCGACACCGGCCGCACCCGCTGGTTGCAGCGTCTCCTCGCTGAAGCCGGAACCATTGCCGGTGAAATCAAGGTCCCGCTTATCGACCGGCAGATGGCGCGCGTACTCGCTCACGCCGAACGCCGCAAACTCTTCTGGGCCGAAGCCGACGCTCGACAATTGCTGGAGCAACTAGCTTCTCCCTTGGCGGTCGCGCCCCAGGCGCCTCAGCCGGGGCGTTCGGCCATGGTCACGCGCCTCGACAGGCTTTTCCCGAAACAGGCCATCAAACATCTCGAACACGGCCAACCTCTTTCTCAGGAACAGCGCAACTTCCTCCATGTGCTGAGCGAAACCGCGTCGCCCCCGCGGCCCGTCATCCTTCGGGAACTCGCCCGACGCGACCCGGCCCTGGCCACGCTTGTCAGCGGAATCTACCCCGCCCAGGTCGTTGCCCGACCCGAACTGGCCGACCACCCCTGGATCGGTCTTGCCGCCGCGCGCGCTGCCTGGGAGCAATTCGTTCCCGAGCAAACGCCGTCGCTGCCGCAGGTCGCCGCCGACGTTTGTGCGATCGCGCTCGGCGCCGGCCAGATGCTCCTGGAACGCTGCCGACAACACGCCACGGGCCGAGTCCAATTCCCTGGACTGTTCAAGGACGAGGACGGCCACGACGGCATCATCAAGTTCGGCGCCGTCAAGAAACTTCTCAGCGAAATGGAGGCGCAGGTCTGCCTGCTCGAAGCGCTGCTGCCGTACGCTGACAAGGAACCTGCGCTGGTGAAACTGCTCGCTTCCGAAGCCCTCGGACCCGATCCCGGCAGCCTCACCTACAATTCCGGCCAAATCTTCGGTGGCACCGCCTACAGCGAAGACGACGTGCTCTCCAAGTTCTACCGCGACAGCGTCGCCTTTGCGCATCTGCTCTACGACAACGAGGAACTCCGTCGCCAGATCGGCCCCGATGTCGACGCCAGGCTCGCTGCGTTCGCCCAGACGGTCATCCGCGCGCAGCCGGTCAGCAGCGAGCTCGACGCCGAACTTGACAAGATGTTCACGGGCTCAACGCCCATTCCCGGCCCGGTAGGGCCGCGCTGCGCCGCGGCCACTGGTCTTGGCGCATCGATCCTCGAACACGGCTACATCGAAGCGCCGCTCCAATACCCGCCCGCTTTCAATTACCGCGAGGCACTCGACACGAAACAGGAATATGATTACGGCGATTTCCTCGTAAAACCATTCGATGCCAGTGCCTGGCGGTTTACGCCCGAGATGCTCCATGCCGACGCCGAACTTCACGCCCATTACGAGAAGCTCCACGGATATTTCATCGAAAAATTCTGGAATCAGCGTTTCGACGGCTTGCCCTACCACCGTCTCGTCGAAAAGCTGCACATGATACCGCTGGAAGACGTCCGCGACATGATCGCGCAGGGCTTCACCCGCATGTACATCCCGAAGGAATTCGGCGGCGAAGGCCTGCTCAAGGCGCACTACTACATTCTCTGCCCGCTCTCGATGCGCTACGCCGATCCATCGTATGCGCTGACGATCATGGCCCATTCGAGCATCGGCACCACACCGATCCTGCTCGGCTTCAACCAGGACCTGCCACGCGCCAAAGCCGACCTGCAAGAGTTTCTGTCGGACGAGCAGCTGGTGTCTACGCTGAAATCTGAAATCACCCGCATCCTGCGCATGCTCGAATCGCCGGAAGCTCTGAAGGTGCGGAAAGTCTTCACCGCGCTCGGCGAAAAGGTAAAGACCGACATCGGCAGGAAACCCATGCTCCGCGCCATCGCCAGCGATTTCCTCGCACACTTCATGGATGCCGGCCGCGCCGGCCTGCGCACCGATCTCGCCGCCTTCAAGAGCGAACTGCAACAATCTCTGGCGACACTGGATACGCTCCGCCCCCATGCCGAGGCGGTCGTCGCCGAACTCGATCGCCGCGCCGAGGCCCACAAGCTGTTCCTTCGCCTCATCTCCGCCGGCCAAATCAGCGCGTTCGCGCTCACCGAGCCCAGCGCCGGCAGCGATTCGGGAGGCATTCAAACCCGTGCCGAATTAAAAAAGGTCGAAGTCCTCACCGACCCCGATGGCGTGAAGTATTTCATGCTCGGCAACGATCGCAGAAACATCCTCGGCGCCGCCACCATCGATCTCTCGAAGATTGATTACAGCGAGTACGACTACAAGACCGACGACCCGGCAAAGCTGAGATACTACCGGCACGATGGGAAACGCATCCCGATCCACGACATTGCCCAGATCCGCCGCGAGGGCGACCGGGAGTTTTACGAGTACTACGAACTCAATGGCGCGAAAATGTGGATCACCAACGGCCACGTCGCGGGCGTTCTTTGCCTTTACGCCCGCACCAAAGAAGGCCCGACGGGTTTCATGGTCGATCGCCACACCGAGGGGCTTGTCGTCGGCAAGGACGAGGAGAAAATGGGGCAGCGCGGTTCGCCCACCAACGAGCTTGGTCTGACCGGCGTCCGCGTCCCGCGCGAGAACGTCATCGGCATCGAGGGCCGCGGCCAGGTCAACGCGCTGGAAACCCTCAACGTCGGCCGCCTCGGCCTCTGCGTCTGCGCGGTGTCGATGATGGCAAAGATCGTCGAGCAAACCCGCGCGTTCATCCTCGACCACAAGCTCGACAAGGAACCATGGGTGTTGGAAATCCTCGGCAGCATGGCCACCGAGCTCTACGCCACGGAGTCGCTGGCCTACGAACTCATCGGCCACGCCGACCATCATGGCACGAAATCGATTCGCACCGAATCGGCCATCGGGAAGTATTACGCCAGCGAAGCGCTCCATCGCACGATCCGCGCCGCCGAGAGGATCATGGTCATCGAAGGCTGCACCCAGATCCACGAGTTGGAGAAGCATCGCCGTGACGCCCGTGTCTTGAACATCTACGAGGGCACCAACGAAGTCCAACGCTTCCTGATCCTACGCGATCTCGTGGATCACATGTTATCACAGGCGAAACTGGAGGGCGAAGCTCCTGCTGAGCCGCTGGAACAAGCGAGATTCACATTCCTCCGCACTTTGCGTCGCGCTGCCGATACTTTCGGCGCGCAGGTCTGGCAGAATGCGAACTTCCAGCCCACCATGTTCAAGCTCGCCGAGGTTGCCGGCTACATCAAAGTAATGGACTCCACAATCTGGCGAACGAAATGGCTGAAATCTGTCGTTCTGAGCGAAGAAAAGAGTCTCAGCCGTTCAGCGCAAACGACCGAGATCCTTCGCCCCGCTCAGGGCGACGAGCTTCATCGAGGATTTGCAGAGCAATCCTGTCAGGCCTATCTCGATTACGCCGCAGGCGAAGTTGAGCGGCTGCACGAGGAATTCGAACGCGACTTTGCATTGCTCAAACAGGGCCTGTATCCACCCGAAGTCCGGGTCGCACAACTGGCTCTGCAAGCCGAGGACAACCGGGCATCCGAACCTCGCGTCCGCGCCGCCCACCGCGTTACGAATCCGCTGCACGTGTTGGTCGTTTTGAACATCGTGCCGGTTCTCTCCCCGCGTCCGCGCGTCGTGAACGGCGCATTGCTGGAGACCCATTTCGACATGGATGCCGCCAGTCGCTCCGCGCTCCAACAGGCCATGGAACTGAAGGCCGCCTCCAAGGATGTATCCATCACCGCGATCACTGTCGGGCCAAACTACGCGGCCGATTCGTTGCATTGTGCGCTGGCGCTCGGCGCTGATGACGCTGCGTTGATCAAAACCGACGATCTTCCGGACAACCCGCACGATGCCGCGCGACTTATCGCCGATCTCGCCGGCCAGAAGGAGTTACCCTGCGACCTCGTGCTCTGCGGCGATGCCATCCTCGCCGCCGTCCTCGGCGGCAACCTTGGCCTGGCGCATTTTTCCACCGTCAAGGCCTTCGCCGTCACCGGCGACAAAATCGCCGTCACCCTTCCAAAACCCGAGGTTACCGTCACGACCGATCGCCCCGTAGCGCTGGCCATCGCCGAGAGCGCGGCCGATCTTGATTTCACAATCGACGACTGGTTCTCCGCGCTGGAAAAACCTTTGGAAGTGATCGACGCGGCACAACTGGCCACGAGACCGCAATTCATTGTGACCTATCGATTGCCGGAAAAACCGGCGGCCCAGGAAGAATTGCCATCGACGCCCGAGGCAGTTGCCGCCCTCGTGCGGAAAATCGCCGGGGTCGAGACCGCCACGCAAGGCCGTGGATCGTTCACCGGCAAAATTGAGGCTACCGACAAGCCAATGCTGCCGGGACGTGACTCTGCCGTCTTTATCGCCACGCCGGACAAACTCGAGGGCATCGAAACTGTCGCCGGCTGTGCCGCGGCGTTGTCACTGCCATTCCACGTGATGGTTCTGGGGAATTTCGACGAAGCCGCCATTCGTTCCGCTGCCGCGCGAGCGAACGCCGACTCAGTCTACTTCATCAGCAGCCCGGTTCTGGAGGACCCGGTCCCGTCTGCACTGCTCGCGGCGCTCCAATCAATCTGGAAAGACCTGTTGCCTGCCGTGCTGGCGTCGGGCACATGGGCCAATGATTTACTCGCGCAATTCTCCCGCGCGTTCCCGCGCGTGCAGGCCCGCTACAATGTAGTCGAGGTCGTCTCCCGCACCGGCACCGTCGATCTCGTCATCCCGGCCTTCGGCGGCAAGGTCCAACGCGTGGCAACCATCGGGCAACTCGCCGAGCATCCGCTGGTCATGACCGTGGCCGGAGCGGAGAGCGGGGCGGGAGCGGGGAGCGGGGAGCGGAAAGTGGAAGGCGAAAAACATGTGCGCCTCGTGCCGCTGGAATTTGAGTACGGCGCAGCCACCGACGACCAGGCCCGCGCGTTGCGAGCGGCGGCTGAAGATAACGGCGTCAAATCTGTCGCCGATGCCGAGTTCATCATCGACGTCGGTTACGCCCTGCGCAACCGGGAGAATTTCGATCTGGTGATCCTGCCCCTGCAGAAACGCCTGGAGGAAATCGGCGTGAAAAACGTCGTGCTCGGCGGCACGCGCAAGGTCGTCGAGGAACTCAAGCTGCTCGCGCCGGACCAGCAGATCGGCCAGACCGGCACCGCCGTAAACCCGAAGCTCATCATCTCCATCGGCGTCAGCGGCGCGCCGCAGCACATCGATTACATCGGCGACCGCGCGACGATTGTCGCCTTCAACAAGGACGCCGACGCTCCGCTCATGACCCTCAACAAACGCCGCGCCCACCCGAAAGTGGTGCCGATTGTGGGAGATCTGTTCGAGACGGTACCAAGATTTACCGCCGCGCTGAAGGCGTGAATTTTTGCCATCTCCGGCGCTTCGGCAAGTCGCTGTCACTAGCATCGCCTGACTAACGGACTCTATGTTCCTCGAAATAGAACTTGTCGATGGAATGTTGGACGTAGATTCCCGTGAATAAGTAGATGGACGGCAGCAGCGCAAAAAAGGTCGCAGTCATTACCGGAAGCAATCTTAATCGCTTGAAGCCGCTTGCTATGGCTAGAACTATTCCGACAAGCCCCAAACTCAGGCTTGCATACAGGGCGCAAATGAGGAGACCAATACCGGGCAAACGCGGATAAACAGCCTCTGAGTTCATCCTGAAGTGAGCGATGATGACCAAAAGAATGGGGATTGGTGAAACAATGTAATACAGTCGCCGAATAACCCCAAGAAGAGCCATCATTTCCGATCCCTTGACTTTCTGCCTTATTTAAGGGCCTTTCAACCCCAAATACGTTCCAGTCTTGTCTCGACTCTAGCCTCGGTGAGTCGTCGTCACAAAGCACTCGCAAGTTTGGGGAGGGCGAGGCTCCTGCCGAGCCGTTGCGTTTGGTGTTCTCCGTCTCGGCTCGCCGGGAGGCTCGCCCCCCCAGCCGGCGGACAGCGCCACCATCCAGGATGGGGCCCTGCCTCAGTCAGACGTGACCGCTACTTCCGCGCGCTGGACTCGACCAACTGCCAGAACTTGGGGTTTTCCTGGAGAAGCTGGTCCTCGGAAATGGGCAGTTTGCTGCGGAAGAAGAAATCCTTGAACGTATTCTTGCTGAGCAGGCAGCGGACGTTGATGATGTCGCCGCTGCGCTCAAAGTAAATGCGATAGTCTTTGACGCGATAGCGGTAAATTTTCCTGCCGCCGCGCGTGAGCTGACCAAACTTCTCGTCGTCCTTCTCGAAGTCCTGCGGGAACAACTGGAAGCCGTCGATGATTTCGAGCTGCAGCTTGCGCGGCAACGCCGCGAGTTCCTTGGCGCTCACGGGATTGAAGATGATCTGCAGCATGCGAGCAAGGATAGCCGAAGCTCACCGCTCCGCAAGACAAGATTTGGCCACGTCGGGATGATTCGTAATCAGACCGTCCACGCCCCAATCCGCCAGCTTCTTCATCTCGGTTCGGCTGTTGACCGTCCACACAAACAGTTTCCAACCGCGCCCGTGAATCCGCCGCACGACCCGCCGGGACCGGACGATCCTCCGGCTCAGCGCAACGCCCTCGATGCCAACCGACTTGAGCCGCGCCAGTGCCCATGGCAGCCGTCGCGCCACCAGGCCAAAGCGCCGAATCCGCGGGTTCGCCGCCGCGATCTCTTTCATGCGCCGAATCGACAACGAAAAGACCATCACCTCGTCTTCCATGCGCGTTTGGCCGATTACCGCCGCGACCTTTCGCAGATCGGCCCGCTTAACCTCGATGAGCACGCGTCCGCTGCCCCGGCACGTCCGCAATACCTGCCGCAACGTCGGCACCTGCGGATTCAGCCGGCGGATTTCCGCCAGGGTCCGGTCACGCACCTGGCCGCGCACGCCGCAAATCCGGTTGAGCCGATAATCATGAAACACAATCAGCTCGCCGTCGCGCGTCTGCTGCACGTCGATTTCCACCCAATCGACTCCCGCTTCCAAAGCGGCGCGTGCCGCCGCCAGCGTGTTCTCCGGATAGCGGGCGCTAAAGCCGCGATGGGCGATGATCAGCGGGCGCATGATCACGGGAGCTTGCCTTTCCGTTCTTCGATGTAGCGCTCGACCTGCGCGCGCGCCTCGTTGTCGTTCCAGCCCATTACCGGTGCCATGATCTTCGCCACGTGGGAGGCGGCTTCCAGGCCGCCGGCCCCGCTCAATGCCAGAGGTGTCCGCCGCCGCATGACATCTTCCAGGGTCACGACCATCTCCTGCCGGCATGCGTGGAGTATGTCGCTGGCGTAAATCTCCGGCGCGCTCAACAGTTTCTCCCCGCCGGCGGCAGGCCGGCGATTGGGCAGGGAGACCTCGGCGGTCCGGCACGGCGGGGCCGGTACGCCCAGAAGACCGCAGGCGGCGTCGACAGTCTCCTGCGCGATCCGCCGGTGGGTGGTGTACTTGCCGCCGATGATGCTTAGGAGATTTTGTCCGGTTCGCACCAGGCGGTGCTCGCGGGAACGAGCTGACGGCGAGGCAACCGTCGAGGAAGCCACCGCCCGAATGCCGACAGTCGTGGTAATCACGTCCGACTCCGACAGCGCCGCGTCGGGAAAAAGCGCCCGCGCTTCCGTTAGCAAATACTCGACATCAGCCGGTGCTACGCGGGCCTGATCGGGATCGCCATCGAAATTTGTGTCGGTCGTGCCGACCAGAGAGCACTCACCCCACGGAATCACAAACAGGATGCGATGATCGCTCCGCGCCTCAAACACGATGGCGTGTTGCCGCGTCAGCCGCGGCATGACCAGATGGATGCCCTTGGCCGGGCTGAGGCGCGCGGCGCGGGAATCGAACGGGGTCAAGCCGCACACCTGTTCCACCCATGGCCCCGCCGCGTTGATG
>Ga0187871_10002668_pt1 | contig 14321 bp, 9 predicted proteins | sample June2016WEW_16_1_FD_132988 | JGI IMG/M metagenome (GOLD analysis project Ga0187871, IMG submission 132988) | Peatland microbial communities from SPRUCE experiment site at the Marcell Experimental Forest, Minnesota, USA - June2016WEW_16_10 | ecosystem: Environmental > Terrestrial > Soil >... | reverse complement strand
GATCTTGCCAAGGGGCCTGTATTCATGGCCGGATTCGATAATAACCGCCGCGCTACCGCTATCCACGACGATCTTTTCGCGCGCTGCCTGGCTCTTCAACCAGGCGAGACACCGCTGGTAATCTGCGGCGTGGATTCCATCGGCTTGTTCTGGGATGATGTTGTCCGTATTCGCCAAACGGTGAAGACCAAGCTTGGACGGAATGCTGACGTAGTCGTCGCCGCTCTGCATGATCATCAGGCGCCCGACACCATGGGATTGTGGGGGCCCAATGCTGCTACCAGCGGAATCAACGAGGAATACTCGAGCTTCGTCATCGAACGAACCGCCGAAGCGGCGCTCGCGGCCATCGCAAATCTTCGGCCGGCATCCATTGCACTAGCCAAAACACATCCGCCTGAACTGGACACTTTCATCCACGACAATCGCCCGCCGGATGTTCACGACGCCGAACTGATTCTTCTGGCAGTCACTGGCGCCGATGGCAAACCAATCGCGACGCTCATCAACTGGGCCAATCATCCGGAGACACTGGGCTCACGCAACACGCAAATCACGGCCGATTATCCGGCGGCCATATATAAGCGTCTCGAAGAACGCCGCGGAGGCGTCGCGGTTTTTATCAATGGCGCAGTGGGCGGAATGCAATCGCCGCTGGGAGCGAAGCTCCCGGGCATCCCCGATAACAGCTTCGAGAAAGCCGAGCGCATCGGCCAGCGTGTGGCCGACATTGGAGCGGGCGCGCTGGACCTTGCCGAGGCAGTCAATATCACCCGCTACGAATTCCAGGAACGCATCGTCCACATTCCGATCGCGAACAAGGGCTTTGAGCAAGCGGCCCAGGCCAATATCTATCACGGGCGAAAACCATCGGTGGACGGCCAGACCAGCGTGCCGGTAGGGCTGATCCGGTTGATGGATGGATCGAAGCCAATGCTCGAAATCGCGCTGGTCCCCGGCGAGCTTTATCCCGAACTGAGCGTCGGCGGTATTCAGAAATATGACGGCGCCGACTTTCCGGACGCGCCCGCGGAACCTGCCATCAAGAGCCTCATGAGAGCGCCATACCGGATGCTCTTCGGACTCGCCAATGACGAGATCGGCTACATCATTCCGAAATCCGAATGGGATAACCAACCGCCCTGGCTTCAGAACGCGCCCAAGCGTTGGTACGGCGAGCAGAATTCCGTCGGCCCGGAGGCCGCACCAATCATCGCCGCCACGCTGAAAGAACTGTGCGGGGCAGATTGGTAGTCTGCGCGCCGATTGGCAATCGGCGCCACTGCTCGGGTTACCAACCCGCTGCAGGATGCAATCCCCTTGTCACCCAGTTTTCCCAGAATCTAGAGTTTGAGGGCCGGTGGTGCGCGGCGATGCCCCATAGGCGCTAACTTATCGGTAGCGTCGAGGTTCCCGAAGCGTTGTTCCTGGCCGATTTATTGATGCGGGGGCTATTATCGACATCTATCGGTAATGGTGCAACCGGGAGAATCTATTGCTCCCACAGGGATCAGGCCACTGGCCCTGGCCGAAGTCCGAGATGCCGACTTATACGGACAAGTAGAACAGTAACTTCCTTGAACTGGTCCCAGTACGTCCGAGCACTTACTTTGGCGGGAGGTGCCGTTTAGTCTAAGTACGATTTATATCGTTGACATACGATCAGGATCGTATTACACTTCGAAGCATGGCTCTCCGCTCTCGCCGTAAACATCCGCCTCGCACGCCGCTGCCTTCGGACGCTGAGCTCGATATACTGGCGGCACTCTGGCGTCAGGGGCCCAGCACCGTGCGTGAAATTCACGAAGCGCTTCGAAAGGACAGCGGTTACACCACGACGCTCAAACAGATGCAATTGATGACGGAAAAGGGCCTGCTCGTGCGCAGTGAGCGCTTTCGCTCGCATGTCTACGAGGCCGGCGTCGCCAAAGAACAGACCCAGAGGGAGATCGCCGCGGATTTGCTGAAGCGTGCGTTTGAGGGCTCGTCCAAAAACCTTGTCTTAGGGGCGCTGGCCGCGCAGCCCGCCTCCGACGAAGAGTTGGGTGAGATCCGGCGAATCCTGGACAAGCTTGAGAAGAAAGGGGAGTCCCGATGAAAAGTCTACAGCTTTTATTCGCACAGCCTCTGGCAGCAGACCTTGGCTGGGCACTGCTTCACTTCGTGTGGCAGGGCGCATTGATTTCGGGACTGTTCGCGGCGGTGCGCGGGCTGGGTGCCGGGTCGACCAGCGCTCGTGCTCGCTACGCGCTCGCCTGTTTGACCCTCGCCACCATGGCGTCTGCTCCGATCCTCACGTATGGTTTCCTGGCAGGCTCAGAAACCTGGCAATCGGCATCCGTGCAAGTGTCTGCAATTCCGCTGACGCTTGCAGCCTCGGGTGGGAGCTTGGCGGCGCCTTGGTACTTGTCCTGGTCAGGTGGATTGCAGCGGGCCCTACCGTGGATCGAGATGGCTTGGTTCACGGGTGCAGTTGTATTGTTGATTCGCTTGGCGGGTGGTTCGTTTGTCGCAGCTCGCCTGCGGTCCAATGCAAATCGTCCTACGCCTCATCATCTGCAAGATGCGCTCGATAGAATCGCGGCCCAACTCGGTGTGTCCTACCCTGTCCGCCTGCTCATGTCGTCGCTGGTGGAAGTGCCTGCCGTCGTCGGCTGGTTTCGGCCGGTGGTACTGATGCCGGTCGGCGCGCTCACCGGGTTGGCACCCGAACACATCGAGGCTCTACTGGCCCACGAGCTTGCCCACATCTGCAGACATGACTATCTGGTGAACGTGCTGCAGAGTGTCGTCGAGGCAGTACTGTTCTATCACCCCGCGATCTGGTGGGTCTCAAATCAGATCCGTAAGGAACGCGAGTTGTGCTGTGACGATTTGGCGGTGGCTGCTAGTGGCGACGCCTTAACGTATGTACGCGCCCTCGCCGACTTGGAATTGTGCCGGCCCACCCATGTTCGTGCCGCAATCGCAGCCAACGGCGGCTCTCTCTTGGATCGAATTCGCAGGCTGGCTGATCCATTGCAACCGGTCTCCCACACCGTCATCGGGCCCGTGGCAGCTTTTGTAGTCACTCTGATGGTGCTGTCCGGCGCCGGCGTGGTCGTGCTCAGGGGTGCTCAAGCCCCAGCCGCGCCCGGAGGCGTAGTCGACCGCAACACCATTTGGGTAGACACGGTGAAGCGAGGCGACATGCCGGTCGCGCTGCGCGGGCTCGGTAAGCTCACCACCAGCAGCACGGCTGATCTGCTACTTCCCACGTCGCTGATAAAGGAGGTGCAGCCCGGGCAGATTGTTTCCATACAGTTCCACGGGCAGGCCGAGCTCGCCACCGGTAAGGTGACGCGAATCACTCCTGGTGTGCAACAGAGCACTGTTACCGTGCAGATCGAGAGTGGGCTTCCGCGCGGAGTTCAGCAGGGTGTGGAGGTGGACGGCACAATCGAAATCGGCCACTTGAGCGATGTTGTCAAGGTGGGCCGGCCAGTAGAGGGCCAGACCAATAGTGAAGGTGCTTTGTTCAAACTGGAACCGAATGGAGACCACGCAGTGCGAGTAAAGGTAAAGTTTGGGCGCGCGTCGGTCAACACGATCCAAATCCTAAGCGGAGTCGAGCCCGGCGACAAGGTGATCCTAAGCGACACCTCGGCGTTCAAGGGATACGACCGCATCACTCTGAAATAAGTTTCTGAGGTGTCAGGATATTGGCTGCCACGACTTGCTGGTAAGGAAGGCGTTCTGGACTAAGGCCGGGCTGATGTGCCATAGGGGTTGACAGACTCGGACTCGGAGTCACGGCGTTGTGGAGGTTGAGCGGGCGCTTGTCCGTAGAACGCCCGTTGCTGACATTTGCTGGGTGCTAGAACCTCCCTGGCGCCGCAGGGTTTACAAAACCCGTACCTGGCGAATCCCCTTGCCACCAGCAAAGGCCGCCCAAGAAGCTTATCCGAGGAAAATATGGTACGAAGCGGCAGCGCTCATGAGGGCCATGCCCTGCCTACGGCCGATTGTCGATCGGACCGAATGCTCACCTTTCGCCCGACAGCGGCGGTAATCAACCGCCGCGCAGGCTGCCAGCCTGCCCCACACTGAGGGTGCTTTCCCAATCGGTGGGAGACAGAATCGAGTGCGGGATCAGCGCACATAGCAACTTCCAGCGCATTTTGGCGAGACCGGTGACCGGGCGTCCGTCGGCAACGAGTGGAATCAGTCGAGATGCGCTGCGTGCCAGACGCTCGCGTTGTTTGCAGAAGTTGGATCCGTGGCGAGGAGAATATTGCGCCCAACCAATGGTGTGCAGCAGACCCGCGGGTCCAAACTGGTCCGAGCGGAGCATCTGCTCAACGAAGACGCGAATGGGACCTTCGAACTCATGCAGAGTATCGTGAATAGCGACGATGGCCCCGTCCACAAGATAAGGGAAGAATAGATCGAAGTCTAATTTCGCGCCGGCGTACGTGTGGTCGCCGTCAATCCATAGAAAACCGATGGGCCGGTTCCAGCCCGCTGCGACTTGTTGTGACGGAGCGCGATGAATTTCCACGTGCTGCTCAACTCCCGCATTTTTCAATGCCGAGCGGAAATCATCGAACGAAGACGCCTGATGGCCGAGTTCCGGGTCAGTGGCGGATGGGGCATTATGTGGGTCAATGCTGACGATGGAATCCAGCCCATAGCGGGCGGCGAGCGCTGCCAGTCCGACCGTCGACTTGCCTTTGAAGCTCCCGATCTCGACTGCGGCGCCGGTTCTCGGAGCGCCGGCGAAAAGCATGGCCAAGGCGCGAAACTCGCGGTCGCCAATATAGCCAGGAACATCGCGCGCTTTGTCCCACGCGGAGTCAATTGCGCTTTCCAAGTCCTTCGGGAGGGACATTCTTGGAGTTTAGCGTAACGCTTTGAACGAACGCCCGTCGAATTAGAAATGACCGACCTCCGTTTCGCCTTCCGCACTCTTCGCAACAACCCGGGATTCACGTGCGCCGCCGTGCTGGCGCTCGGTCTCGGCATTGGGGCCACGAGCGCGATGTTCAGTGTGGTGGACGGAGTGCTGCTGCGGCCGCTTCCCTTCCCCCGGTCCGACCGGTTGGTGAATGTCTGGGAATCGGAGCCGAAGCGCAACTTGCCCAAGTTTGTGGCTGCTCCCGCAAATTATTACGACTGGCGCGCGCAGAACCAGGTGTTTCGGGCGATGGGCGCGTTCACGGGGAGCACGTTTAATCTTGCTTCCAAGGAAGGGGAACCGGAGCGATATTTAGGCGCGGCTACTGACCACGGTTTTTTCGATGCGCTGCAGGTTTCGCCGATCCTCGGCCGCATCTTTACCGAGGAGGAGGATCAACCGGGCCACGATGGCGTGGTTATCCTTAGCTACGGGATTTGGCGGTCGCGTTTTGGCGGCGATCCAAAAATAGTTGGCCAGACGCTGACGTTCGACAGCAAGCCTCGAACGGTGATTGGGATTATGCCGCAGGAATTCGAATATCCGGCGCAATCCACCATGTGGGCGCCGCTTGCGCTCGACAATGAGACCAAAGCACAGCGCGATTTGCATCGCTACCGGGTGATTGCGCGGTTGAAGGATGGCATGACGCTGGAGCGCGCGCGTTCGGATTTTCAGACCATCGGGTCGCGCCTAGCGGCTCAATATCCTGAGTTTGATCAGGACGCGAGCGTGCTGGTGAACCCTATGCTGGAGGACGCGGTGGGGCCGATGCGTCCGGCGCTGCTGGTTTTGCTGGGCGCGGTGACATTTGTTTTGTTGATCGCGTGCGCGAACGTGGCGAATCTGCTGCTCGCGAAAGCGGCCGGGCGGCAGCATGAGATCGCCATCCGCAATTCGCTGGGCGCCGGACGCGCGCGGCTGATCCGCCAGATGCTGACGGAGAGCATGCTGCTCTCAGCTGCGGGAGCTGCGCTCGGATTAGTGCTGGCGTATGGCGCTTTTCATGGCTTGCTTTCGATGGCGCCGGCGAATCTGCCGCGGCTGAATCAGGTTTCGCTCGACTTGAGGGCCGTGGGATTCACATTGCTGGTTTCCGTACTGAGCGGCATCCTGTTCGGCTTGGCGCCTGCCTGGCAAGCTTCGCGGGCCGATCTCAGTTCGCTGATGAAAGAAGGATCGCGATCGGTGAGCAGCCGCGGTGGGCTACGCAACATATTGGTAGTCGTGCAGGTTGCCACCGCGCTGATTTTGTTGGTGGGCGCGGGGCTGCTGATTCGCAGCTTTTATGAGATTGCGCATGTGGACGCGGGCTTCCATCCTGAGAATGTGATGAGCATGCGCCTTGCGCCCGCGCCTTCCAAATATCGCGGCCATGACGATTTGAAGATTCAACTGGTGCGCGGAATCCTCCGGGACGTGTCGCGCCTTCCGGGTGTCCAGATGGCGGCTGTTTCGACAGACGTGCCGTTGCTCGGGAATCCGATTTATATTATGCGATTCGAGGGCCGACCGGATGTTACGCCCAGCCAGGCGCCCACTGCCAACTATTTCGCCGTGACTCCCACTTATTTCGAAACGATGGGCATGCGGATGGTGCGTGGCCGTGCGATTTCGGAGCGCGACACACAGGATACGCCGCCGGTAGTGGTGGTGAATCAAACGCTGGTGGATCGATATTTCCCCGGCCAGGATGCCATCGGGAAACGCCTGGAAGTTGGGTTTGCAACTCCGCCGAACTGGCGCGAGATTGTGGGGGTGGTGGCGGATGTCAAGATCGCGGGTCTCGACCAGGACACGCCCGTGCAGGTTTACGCGGCATATTTCCAGCGGCCCACTTTTGTCGAGCGGCTGCCATCGTTTCTTACAGTGGTGGCAAGGACCACTTCTGATCCTGCGGTGTTGGGTGGGCCGATGAAGGCGGTGATCCTGAATGTCGATCGGTCCCAGCCGGTTTATTCGGTGCAGCCCATGACAGCGGCAGTAGCGGATTCGATTTCGCAGCGCCGTTTTTCATTGGTTCTGCTGGCATTCTTCGCGGCCGCTGCGCTGTTTCTGGCATCGCTTGGCTTGTATGGGGTGATGTCTTACGTGGTGGTGCAACGGACGGCGGAGATCGGTATCCGCATGGCGTTGGGAGCGCAGCGCAGTCAAGTGCTGCGTTTGGTGGAACGGCAGGGTATGGCGTTGGTGATGGCCGGGCTTGCGATTGGCGTGACCGGGAGCCTGCTGTTGACGCGATTGATGCGGTCACTGTTGTTCCATGTGGCGCCGCAGGATCCATGGACGCTGGGGGTGGGAGCTGCGACATTGATCATTGTGTCGTGGCTCGCGTGCTATGTTCCGGCGCGGAGGGCGGCGGGAGTGGATCCGTTGGTGGCCTTGCGGTATGAGTAGCGGCTATATTGCCGGCTTGCCCTGATACTGCATGTCAGTGATTTTGAACTTGTGATCGAACTTCACGCCTTGCGACTGGAACTGAAAGACAATTTCTTTTTCGCCGTCAATCGGGAAAGTGCGCGGGAAAAGAAAGCGCATGGCGATGGATCCGTTGCGTCCATCGAATTGGACGTCCTCGGCCTGAATAGCTATCTTACTTTTGGGAACCAGGGTCGCGGCATCCAAGAAGCGTGTGCGTAGGTCGTCGTTCGACTGCTTGTCGCTGTCGCTCGAATCGGAATCGCCTCTTCGGCTGGGCATGCTCAAACCGAGCACAGATACCACGTAGTATTTCTGATTTATGTCAACGGCCGGTTTGGATGCATCCTTGGATGCGTCGTCAGAGGACGCGGGATGATGACCCTGGCGCAGCAATGCGTGCTGAATCGCCAGAGCGCTGTCCCAACGTACGACCACTTGCTCATGGATGCCGCCACCGCCTTGACCGCCCCCGCCGCCGGGATAACCGCCTCCGCCACCACCGCCGGGGTAGCCGCCGCCTCCGCCACCGCCTCCTGGGAAGCCTCCGCCCATTCCTCCGCGTCTACCGCCGCTGCGCCGTTGCTGGCCTTGTTGTCCGGAGGTGACCGTGATCTCTTTGGCCCACGGCGAGTCGGTCAATATTTTGGTGACTTCCTCGCTCGACCATTGGGTGTAGTCTTTGGTTTTCCAAAAATCGGACGCTAACAGCGCCACAGTGAATAAGGAGCCGGCTAGGGTAACCTGTAGAGTAACCTGTAGAAACAGTTTTCTTTGCATCTCTTTTGGCAGACGCCCCGCATGGGGCGCCAGTTACGTTAAACTCTTCTATGGTAGCGTGTTGGTTTGTGAAGTTTTGTAAGCATCGCGGCTACGCGACGCAACCGGTTTGCAGGCGGACACGTCGTTAGCAACAATCGTCTCGACATGAAACTACGCACTATACTTTTTATTCCAGCCCTTTTTTGCGGCACCCTGGCTGCGGCTACTTCTGATGATGCAGTTCGAATTCTCGCGACCGCGCCGCTCCGCTTCGAGCCGGCCGCGGATACCGGCTCGTCGCAATTCATAGCCCGCGGCCCTCGTTTCCGTTATTCATTTGCGGGAAACCAGGCCACCTTTCAAAGGGCGGGCAAGCAGTTCGAGCTTCGATTCCAGGGCGCGGACCCAGCCTCGAAGATCGAGCCTATTCAAAAGCTCACATCCACTACCGGACTGTTTTTTGGGAATGATCCGGCGAAGTGGCGGCCTGAGATTCCCAACTACGGCCGATTGCAGGTGTCCAATCTGTACCGTGGCATCGATCTGGTTTATTACGGGAATGAAGGCGAGCTGGAGTACGACTTGACGATGAAGCCGGGGGCCGATCCACGCAATATCCGGCTACGGCTGGATGGCGGCCGGGCGCATGTAGATCGCAACGGGAATCTAATAGCCGGGCTGATTCAGAAGCGTCCCGTCGCTTATCAGGTTTCCGTGAATGGAGCGAGAGTTCCGGTGGAAAGCCGCTATCGTAAGAACGCCGACGGATCCTACGGATTCGTCCTGGGCAAATACGATCGCGATCGGGAATTGGTGATTGATCCGGTGCTGACTTTCTCTCTGTATTTGTCGGGCTCAGATCAGGATGTCGCGCAGACCATCGCCCTGGACCGGATCGGTTTCCTCTGGGTCGCAGGCACCACTTATTCGACCGATTATCCGACCGTCAGCGCCATCCAGACTGCCAACGCGGGCGGCACGGACATTTTTGTTACGAAGATCGATCCGAATGCGAAAGCCGGCGAGCAGATTGTCTTCTCCACATACCTGGGTGGGACGGCGAACGAGACATTGGGCGGAATGGCAGTGGGCCCGAATGGCGACGTTTATCTGACAGGGACCACGCTGTCGGCTGATTTCCCGACTCAGAATCCAGCGCAAACCGCTTTGGATGGCACCTCCGACGCGTTCGTGGTGTGGATCAATTCTTCGCGGGCCTTGGGGTATTCCACTTATTTGGGCGGTGCTCTCGACGAGACCGGAGTGGGAGTCACTTTCGATTCCAAGGGAAAAATCTATGTTACCGGCGGCACCGATTCGACCGACTATCCCACCGTCAACCCGTTGCAGAGCGCTACGGGCGGCGACCAGGACGTATTCATAGCCGAGTATGAGCCATCGCTTTCAGGAACCGCGACGCTTGTGTACTCCACCTACCTGGGGGGAAGCGGCTGGGACATCGGGCGCGGCATCGCGTTAGCGGCGGACGGAACGGTATGGATTGCGGGCGGGACTTATTCCTTCAATCTTCCGCTGAAAGGCACCAGCTACCAGAATTTCTACCAGGGGGATGGCGATGCTTTTGTCGCTCACATTAACACCTCGGCCGGGTCAAGCGGGCTGGAGTATTCGACATTTATCGGCGGCGTCGACCAGGAAGAAGCGAGCAATGTGGTTATCAATGCGGTGGGGCAGGTAGTGATCAGCGGGTGGACGATATCGTCGACCTTCCCGGTGACGGCGAACGGAATGCAGACTGTGTACGGCGGCAATGGCAACACTTTCGTTAGCATTTTGGATCCCACCAAGGCGGAACGTTCCGAACAATTGGTTTATTCCACGTTTTTCGGAGGCAGCGGGCCCACTATCCCATCCGATCTGAAGCAGGATGCGGCGGGGAATCTGTATATGACCGGTATGACGCTAGCCCCGGGTCTTCCAACTACGAAGAATGCTGCTCAAGCGGCTTATGACGGTAGCTTGGATGCGTTTGTGCTGGAGTTCAATCCCGCTACAGCGGGGACCGCGGCTATCAGTTACCTCTCCTATCTGGGGAGCGATGGTTTGCAAGTGGGTAACGGGGTGGCCTTCGATGCCAAAGGCAATATCTACGTGGTGGGTTACACGAGCGGCCCTATATTCAAGTCGTTGAAGGGCGTTTCTAAAACGTCCAGTGCGGGGAAAGTGGACGGGTTCGTGGCGGGGCTGAGCACGAAGTAAGAATCCGGCGACAGGATACTCATTCCGTACGTAGTGCCTCGACCGGGTGGAGACGCGCGGCTCGGCGGGCGGGCAAATATGCCGCGATCAAGGCGACTATTGCGAGTACGCACGGCACTACCAGGAAGGTCACAGGGTCTCGTGGCCCGACGCCGAATAGCAGGCTTTTCAGTAGACCTGTCAGTGCAAGCGCTCCGGCAGTTCCGGCGACAACACCGCCTAGAACCGGGCGTGCACCCATTTTGAGCACCAGCGCGATGATGTGCGCTGAATCGGCCCCCAGCGCCGCCCGCACTCCGAGTTCACGGGTGCGTGCGGTAACTGAATAAGCCAGGACGCCGTAGATCCCAACCGCGGCCAGCACCAGCGCAACTATAGAAAATCCGGAAAGCAGCCACGCGCTGAAACGCTGGCGCGCGAAGTTCTCCCCGAGTATCTCCTGCATGGTTCGTATTTCGGCAATCGGCTGTGCGGAATCGAGGCTCCGGATGATTCTCCGCGCCGGCTCGGCCAAGCTGGCGGGGTTATGTTCCGCGCGTACCAGGAAGATCATGCTCGGGAAACTGAGCTGAGAATAGGTGTAATAGACGGTCGGCATCGGTGCGCGGTCAATGGACCACTCTCGCACGTCGCCCACCACGCCGACGATCTCGCCGAAGGGATTCTCGGTCTCCATCAAGGCGTTGATCTTTTTGCCGAGAGGTTGTTCGCCTGGCATGAACTGACGCACGAACGCCTCGTTGACGATAAAGCGCTGCGGGGACTTTTCCAGATTGTCGGATTCGGTGAAATCGCGTCCCTGTTGGATGGGAATGCGCAAGGTCTGAAAATATCCCGGCATTACGCTTCGGATGAACGCCAGACGCTCCTGGCCGGGTTTGGCGGGCGGGTGTCCTTCGATGTTCGCCCAGGTGCCGTAACCCGGACCATTGAACGGCGGGAAGATTACCGCACTGGAAGTGCGGACTCCGGGCAGATGTTCGATCTGCTGGATCGCGTTCGCGAAGAATTGGGTGCGCTGGGAAACCTTTTGATAGCGCGCCGCTGGTAAGGACACGCGGAAGGTGAGCACGTTGGAAGCATCCAGGCCAGGGTTTAATGTTTCGAATCCGACGAGGCTACGGAACAGCAACATGGCGCAGGCCAGAAGTACAACAGAAACTGCAACCTCTGCGCCTACTAGCCAAGCGCGCAAGCGCCCGCCCGCGCCGATGCTAGAACGGCTGTCACCACCCAGACTACTTATGAGGTCTACGCGGGAAGTAACCAGTGCCGGCGCAATGCCGAAAAGGATGCCCGTCAGCAAAGAAAGAGCAATGGCGGCCGCAAAAACTCTGGAGTCGAATTGAATGTCGGCGGACTGTGTGAGGCTGGCGGGGGCCAGGGCCAGGAGCCCGCGAACGCCCCAGCGGGCTAAAATAATGCCGAAAATTCCGCCAGCCAGACTCAGAAGAAGGCTCTCCGTCAGTAGCTGCCGGATGACGCGCCCACGGCCTGCTCCGAGCGATGCGCGCACCGCCATCTCGCGCCGCCGTGAACTGTAGCGCGCCAGCAGCAGGTTGGCGACGTTGGCGCACGCCACGGCCAGCATCAGCCCGACCGCTGCTAATAGGACGAGCAGCGACGTTTTGACGCCGCGGGAATCCTGCCCCACGGCGCGGTCGCTCAGCATGGAATCCCGCAGGGATTCGATCTCCACTGTCCAGTTGTTATTGAAGTCCGGGTACGCTTTCTCGATCCGCGTGGCGAGCGCGGTCATCTGCGCCTGTGCGTGCTGGAGAGTGACTCCCGGCCGCATGCGGGCAATGCATGTCATCCAACGGCCCTGCGTTTTGCGGTAATCCTCAGCCGGATTCAGACCCAGCGGCTCCCACAGGTCGATTTTGCGGTTGAGGAAATAGAAATTCGGCGGGAGAACACCGATGATAGTGCGCGGAACCGCATTCACCAGTACCTTGCGCCCGATCACGTCGTCACTGCCGCCGAACCAACTCTGCCACAGCCGGTAACTGATCAACACGAGCGTGTCGTTGGAAACCGAAGCCCGGTCCTCTTCCGTTGTGAACAGGCGGCCGCGCACCGGTTGAACGCCGAGTACCTGAAAGAAATCGGCAGTCACGCTTTGTTTTCCGAATTCTTCGGCGCGGTCGCCATCGATGAGTACGGAACGGGACTCTCGCAAGCCGGCCGTGCCAGTGAAGACAGGGTTCTGCGACTTCCAATCCAAATAATTGCCCGGAGATGCAATGTTGTGATGGAAACCGCGTTGTGGGTTCGCTTCCCAAACCATCACTAGCTCGGAGGAATTCGGGTACGGCAGTGGACGCACCAGTAGATTGTCGGCGACCGTGAACACGGCGAGGCTGGCTCCGAGGCCCAGAGCCAGCGACAGAATCGCGGTAACTGTAAAACCTGGGTTCTTGCGCAGGCTCCGCCAGGAATAGCGGATATCTTGCCACAGGGTGCCGATCCAAATGAACGTGGCTTGGTCGCGCATGGATTCCTTCACCGATTCGACGCTGCCGAATTTCAGGAGCGCTTGTCTGCGCGCTTCTCCGGCGCTCATGCCGGCACGCAGGTTGTCGTCGATATGCAGGTGCAGATGCGATTCGAATTCCGTGGTCCACTCGCGCTCGCGCCGGGTTTTGCCGAACCAAGAAGCTAGCCGAGCCAGCACTGTGCGCAGCAGACTGATCTTCTCCCTCATGGATGCTCCTATTGGAATCTAATATAAGCATCGCACGGTTCCTATGGGAAGGCAACAGGAAATCGGGGAATGAGTATCCTGTCACCGGTTTTTTCTGTTGACGAGCCTGGCCGGAGCGCTGTAGTATGGGGATGTTTTAATTCTTTAAAAGAAACGGGGCGGCGTTTTGGCGAGAAACAAATCACTGCATCTTACGGATGCCGAGCTGAGGCTCATGGAGGTGCTATGGGATAAAGGCACCGCGACGGTTTCTGAAGTGATGGAAGGCCTTCCGAGCAATGTTGCGCTGGCGTATTCGACGGTGATCACCACGCTGCGCATTCTGGAGAATAAGGGCTACGTAAAGCACGCCAAGGATGGAAGGGCCTTTGTGTATCAAGCCATTGTCGGCCGCGAAGAGGCGCGGCATAGCGCGGTTACTCACCTAGTCCGGCGGTTCTTCGAGGGCTCTCCGGAGCGCCTGATGCTCAGCCTGATAGAAGACAAGAAGGTCGATCGAAAAGAGTTGGCGCGTTTGCGCAAGCTGATCGAGAAAGAAGACGACTCATGAACGCTGTGGCGTCTGCCCTTCTGAATGGAGCGATTCTGAGCGCATTTCTCGCAGCCGCAATCTGGCTATGCCTGCGCCTGGCGCCGCGCCACTTCTTGAACGCGGCTACGCGTCATATGGTCTGGTGGATGGTGCTGGGGATCACGATCGCACTGCCGGTTTTCCAATTGCCGGTGCATCGGGCGCGGCCGGCGAAACCAGTCCAGGTAAGCCTTCCAGCAGTTGAGACAAGGCAAACGATTCCACGGACTTCGTTGGCCGGCGATAGTTCGGGCGCTGCCCGCACCGCCCGAGGTCAAGCCGGCTCGACCAATTGCAACTCCGCTGCCCAGGCTTTCTTTCCCAGTTGAGGTGACGGCGAGGGGATGGCTGCAACCAATTCTCTGGATCTGGTTGGGCGCTAGCGCCTTGCTTCTGGTTCGCTTACTCATCGATTACGCCGCGCTGAATCGTCGAAAGAGGCGTGCCAAAGATGTTTCGCCACTGCTTGCCGCGCGCGCCGCGAATTGGCTCAAGATCTGTGGCGGAAGGCGTCAGCGAGTACGTCTGGCGGCGTCGGAGGAAATCGACGTTCCCGTGGCCGTAGGACCGCGTAATCTTTCGATTCTGATTCCGGCGCGAATCATGGACGCTCTGGAATCCGGCGGGATCACAGATGACGCGTTGGATCAAATCGGGCTGCACGAGGCCGCGCACCTGGCGCGCTACGACGACTATGGATTGCTGCT
>Ga0187871_10002667_pt1 | contig 14327 bp, 13 predicted proteins | sample June2016WEW_16_1_FD_132988 | JGI IMG/M metagenome (GOLD analysis project Ga0187871, IMG submission 132988) | Peatland microbial communities from SPRUCE experiment site at the Marcell Experimental Forest, Minnesota, USA - June2016WEW_16_10 | ecosystem: Environmental > Terrestrial > Soil >... | reverse complement strand
GCGGCGGCCTGGGTGCGGCGCTCCATGCCCAGCTTCTGGAACAGCGCGGACACGTAGTTCTTCACGGTCTTCTCGGCCAGGAACATCTGCTCGCCGATCTGCCGGTTGGTCAGTCCCTCCCCGATCAGCTCCAGGATGCGCCGCTCCTGGCCGGTCAGCCCGGCCAGCGGGTCCTTCTTCTGCGACGCGTCGCGCATCCGGGCCATCAGCTTGCTGGCCGCCTGCGGGTCCAGCATCGACTGGCCGGAGGCCACCGTCCGCACCGCGCCGACCAGATCCGTGCCGTGAATCTGCTTCAGCACGTAGCCCGCCGCCCCGGCCATCACCGCGTCGAACAGGGACTGGTCCTCCTCGAAGGAGGTCAGCATCAGGCACGCGACCTCGGGCATCCTCGACCGGATCTCGCGGCACACGCTGACGCCGTCGCCGTCCGGCAGCCGTACGTCCAGGATGGCCACGTCGGGCCGCAGCGCCGGGATCCGCGCCAACGCGGACTCGGCCGTGCCGGCCTCACCGATCACCCGGATATCGGGCTGGCTCTCAAGCATGTCCTTCACGCCGACGCGGACGAGCTCGTGGTCGTCGAGCAGGAACACCTTGATCACGTGCTCATGGGAGCCGGTCTCTGTCATCAGCTAGCCGCGCTTTCCTGTCGGGCCCAGCACCTTTCGCCGAACCGCCTGGTCTTTCTGTCTAAATCTACCCAAACGCCATAGCGGGCGAGAGGGACCAAAGTCCTGCGCCTGGGCGAAAAGGTCCGCAACTACGGAGGATTACGCCTCTGCGCCCTGTGCTGGAAGACATCTATCTTAGCCGCGAACGGGAATTGCCGGGATGGGAGAAGGAAATGTCCGGGATCATCGTTGGATTCGACGGATCCGGCCATGCGCAGGTGGCTCTGGAATGGGCCATGCGAGAGGCATCGATCCATGACGAGCCACTTACCGTCCTCACGGTCGAGCAGATTGCCGTAGCCGGCTTGCAGGGCATGCTCGTATTTCCGGCCGACGACACGTTCCTCATCGAGGCGCGCCTCAGCGCGCGGGAAGCGGTAGCGAAGGCGGCGGCTCAACTCGGCGGCCGGGTGCCGGCGTCGGTGACCGTGCAGGCCATCTTCGGGATGCCCGCTAGGGCCCTGATCGAGGCGTCCAAGGACGCTGACCTTCTGGTGGTCGGCTCCGGGGGGGCGGGCAGCTTCACCCGCCTGATGCTGGGCTCGGTGAGCAGCCAGGTCACCCACCATGCACACTGCCCCGTGGTCGTCGTCCCCGCTGACCGGAGCGCCTAGGAACTGCGGCTAGCAGGTTAAGGAATCCCGCCCGCGGCGGGCTCCTTATTGTCGCCGGTTCTGCCGCAGGTGCATGTCGTATATCCGGCGGGGTGCCATTCTTTATCGGCGAACAGGGCCGCGACAATAATCGCTGTTAGCCGGAATCGCTGTTAGCCGGAATCGCTGTTAGCCGGAGTCGCTGTTAGCCGGAGTCGCTGTTAGCCGGAGTCGCTGTTAGCCGGAGTCGCTGTCAGCCGGAGTCGCTGTCAGCCGGAGTCGCTGTCAGCCCGGTTCCCGGGGCGATGTGAAGGAACACCTCGCTGCGGCTGGCCGGAGTGTCCAAGCCCGGCCTTGGCTCAGCGGGCCGCGGGGATGACCACCACGGGGCATTTCGCGTGGTACGTGACCTGCATGCTGACCGATCCCATAAGGAGCCTGGCGAACCCGCCGGCGCCGCGGGACCCCACGACGAGCAGGTCGGCATCACCCGAGGCGTTGATGAGTTCTTGTGCCGCGCGCCCGGTCACGACGCTCACGGTGATCCCAGGTACCGTCTGGCCGACTTCGCTCGCCACCTTGCCCACGAATTCCCTGACCGACTGCTTCATCTGCTCATGGCTGAGGCCACCGTCGGGAAAGGTGCGCACACCCCAGTAAATTTGAGTGGCCAGGCGAACCGGGGGCTCGCGAACGGTCACGACGGTCAGCGGGACATGGCGCAGCGCGGCCTCGCGCATCGCCCAGCCAAGGGCCTGGCCAGACTCGTCCGAGCCGTCCACCCCGACAATGATTCCGGGCATCTTTGCTCCCTAGATTCCCGACCTGTTGTGACCTACGCCGCTACAGCGTGGCCGGAAGCTCAGCTGGAAAGGCAGGGCTGAAGGACCCCGGCGCGCAGGACGCAAGGCCCGGCGACTCGCCGGGTGGTGCGGGCGTTACCCAGGTCGAGTGAAGCTCTCGCTATGCCCGTATCGCGAGGTCAGTGCCTGCCGGGCGAGTGCGCCGGCCGCCGCGGCCGGGCCGGTCAGCCTACTTGCGTCCCGCTCAGCAGGTTCGCCGGTATCTGCTGGTTGTTCTTGAGCGCGGTGAAGAGCTGCAGGGCCTCGCTCTGGTTCCACAGCACCGCGTCGCCTGCGTTGGCCGTTGCGTAGTTGGCGTTGGCGATCGGGACCGTCCCGGTCTGCGGGTTACGCAGCGCCAGCGCCACCGAGATCAGGTTGTACAGGTGCGTGCCCTGGTCGATGGAGATCGAGCTCGCCGCGGTGGAGCCGAACGGCAGGGCGACGAACGGATTGAGGTACACGCTCGGGCTCGTGGCCTTACTGAGCAGGGCCTTCAGGAAAGCGCGCTGATCCTGCTCTCGCTGCAGGTCCTCGTCGGCGAACGAATGACGGTCCCGGACGAAAGCCAGCGCCTGCGCGCCGTTGAGATTCTGGCAGCCCGCGGGAAGGTTGACGCCGGAGTCGTAGTCGTGCAGGGCGGTCGGAAGGCACATCCGCACCCCGCCCACCTGGTTCACCACGCTGTCCAGCCCGCCGAACCCGATCCCCATGTAATGGTCGATCCGCAGCCCGGTGACCTGCTCCACGGTCTGGATGAGCAGCGTCGGCCCGCCGAATCCGAGGGCCGCGTTGATCTTGTTCGTGCCGTGACCGGGGATGGGCACGTAGGAGTCGCGCGGAATGCTGATCAGCACCGGCCTGCCACCGCCGGTGTGCAGCAGCATCAGGGAGTCAGAGTTCGTGGTCCCCGCGTCGCTCCCGACGTGCAGGAGGTCTTGCTCCGTCCGGGAAAGGCCCTGCCGGGTGTCCGAACCGGCGATGAGCCAGTTCTGCCCCGCGGACTGGCCAGAATAGGCCGGAAGCGCGACCGACCGGTTCAGCTTGGAGTCCAGATAGAAGTACGAGGTGACCACGGCCAGGATCAGAATCACCACGACCGCGGCGGCAATTAGGGCGATTCGCCGTCCGTGATGACCCGGCTGCCCCCAGAATCGCCGTCGGCGGCCGGTTCCCGGTCCAGGCTGGTGTCGCCGGCCCGGGGTGGCCCGGCCGGGTGCTGGCCGGCCGGGGGCATGGTGTACCGGCGGCTGCCCGGGCCATGCGGCGCGCCCGCTGCCTGCCGCGGTGGGCGGTACCTGGCCTGACCCCCGCTGCTGGGGTTCATCCCGGTACCAGCCGTCCGGCCGATCGTTCATGGTTCGGCACCCTCACGTACCACTACCTCGCGCGGTCGCGATCACCTTAGGCCAGATCACGGACCACTTGGGGCCCGACACCCGCATCCGTCATATAGTTCCAGCTTTCTGGAAGCGACGCATCCAGTCTCCAGGTAGGTGCCATTACGGGGAGCGTTTTCAGCCGAATCCACTGAAAGCGCTCCCCCTGACCGTGGGACGTCTGCGGGCTGGCGCGGTGACCTTGCCCTCCTTATCGGAGGGACCGGCAAAGCGTACGCTGAAAAAACTGCCCAGACCCCGGCAGTTGCCCGGCCAGATGCCGCGTCCCGGGCTGCAGAGCTCCTCGTGCGCGGGCCGGTACCGTCAGGCGGATGACAAGGAGTCGGTCATGGGCCTCATTGCCTGGGCGATCCGATGAGCGTGGTTGGCCCGCCTGGCCGGTCCGGTGGGCGGCGGGCGCTGAGTACCGGCACGGCCCTGTTCCTCATCGCGGTGGGCGCGATCTTGTCGCTTGCCGTCTCGGGAAGCGCCATACCCGACGTGAACGTGAACATCGTGGGCATCATCCTGCTGGTGATCGGCATTATTGGTCTGCTGCTGCCGGTGGCAGGCCCCCGGTTCCAGACGCTGAGCCCATGGCTTCGCCCCAGCGGACACGACAGCCCCCGGGTGGATGAGATCAAGAGGGCCGCGGAAGTGGACGATGCCCGGGTCGAAACCGATGACAAGTACTTCGACTCGTATGGGCCCGGCAGCCGGGAAGACGATCTGTGATCCCCTGGGGCTGAAGTCGTCAGAGCCCGGGTGGACCCGTTCTCATCATTGCCCTAGCGCAGCCTGGCCGCCGCTGGAAAGAACGAGGGCGAGCAGAACGGTGACAATCGCCAGCCACCGGGTCATCCGGTTGCGCGGAACCTGGGTGAGCGCGACCCATGCGACCGCCGTGTACCACGCGAAGGCCCATGGCGCGACGAGGACCCAGGCGAAGGTCAGCGCAAATGTCCACACGACTTCCGGTGGCTGATCTGACGAGATCCGCCGGTGGATCAGCCACGCGACCACGATCAGGGCGATCGGCCAGAGGCAGCTGATGACCATGGCCATGGTGGTCTGGCTGACATCGAGCGCGAGCCCGATCTTCTGGACGGACCACCACGGCGATGGCAGGGTAACCAGCTTCAGCCCGCCCACCAGCGGCTTCAGCGCATCAACCCCGTAGAAGCTGTATTCCAGTGCGAGCGTCGCCAGTGACACCACCGTGATCCGGGCGACACGCATCCATTCGTGCCGGCGAAGCAGCGGCCACGCGAGCCCGACTCCGATAAGCACCGCGTAGATCTTTATCCCGCAGGCCAGCCCGATCAATATGCCGACCAGTACGTCCCCGCGCCAGTTCGAGACGCGACGTGCCAGCTGGATCGAGCAGATGGCCCCTGCCGCCACGAACGTATCCAGATGACCGCCGCCGACCAACTGCTGTATGAGCACCGGGTTCGCGGTCCAGAACAGCGTGGCCCGCACCGGGTCGTCAGAGGTCTTCAGGAGCAGCAGGCCGACCCCGAGGAACACAGCGCCGTTGAGGATCATCAGGATCCAGACGGTGGTGGCGGTGTTCGTGCCGCCGATTGACGCTGCGAACCTCTGCATTGCGGTGGCGACCGGGCCGTACACGGACGGCTGCTTCCTCCATAGCGACCCGACGATCCGCGTGTACGCGCTGTCCCCCCACGCTTGCGGGTTGGTCGTGTACGGATTGCCGCCGCGCGCAGCTATGCGGCCGTACGCCGCGTAGCTCCCGGCATCCGATGAGCCGACCGGGCTGATATTGACCATTACCGCGACGACGGCCGTACTCGCCATGAGCAGGTAACGGGGATTGGGGCGCCACCCCTGGCTGTGCGCCCATAGCATCCCGGCGAGCCCCAGGCAGGAGAGGATGACCCCCGTGTAGAGCATCGCCGTGGCGATGATGACGGTGTGGCTCAGCGAGGGCAGGAGGGACGACAGCGGCAGCCTGACGGGTACCGTCTCGGCGTTCGGCGCCGTGGCCCCGACGGCGATGCCCAGCAGCAGACCGGCCAGGGATACCGTGACGGCGACCTTCGGCCTGGAAAGCCGGCTCCAGGCCAGCGTGCGGATGACCGCACTCATGAGCCGCTCGACTGGGCCCGCCGATCCATATTCGTCGACGGGACCATCAGTTCCGGTCAGTTCGACCGAATTGACGGACGTCTGTGTCACGTGGGCCATTCCTCCATCGGCGACCTGAGCAATTACCTTCGGCACTGGTCTCCCCGCGCCACCCCGTTTTAGGCACCAGATGCCTTCGTCGCCCCGCGACTGGCCCTGCCGCCGTGCAGATCTTGGTCCAGTCTAGGGTGGCAACCGGAAAGCTCGTCATATCGATGGCTCGTTATTCGGGCCGCCACCGTCCGTTAATTTCACGCTTTCCGAGTCGGCCGGGCCGCAGGCCCAGCCGGATCGGCGTCCGCCGGGGGTGATGACGACATGGCGGAGCCCGACTACCGTGGCTATGCCGCCGCCGGGACCGCGGCGCTTCAGCAGTGGTACCGGCCGTGGCGGGGCTTGTGGGCGACCACCGGCTGGTGGAACAGCGCCAACGCGCTCACGGCGGTTATCGGGTACACGCAGTGGACCGGAGACCGCAGCTACGCCGGGGTCATCGAGACGACGTTCAGGGCCGGCCGGCGATGGCACCGGGGCCCGGAGTCTTTCATCAACCGCTACTACGACGACAACGCCTGGTGGGCACTGGCCTGGGTGGCGGCTTACGACCTGACCCGCGACCGCCGCTATCTGGAGGCCGCCCGATCCATCTTCGACCGCAACACGGCCGGCTGGGATGACACGTGCCGCGGCGGCCTGTGGTGGAACGAGGATCGGAAATACAAGAACGCGATCACCAACGAGCTGTTCCTCACGCTGGCGGCCCGCTTGCATCAGCGTGTCCCGGGCGCCGGGGACCACTACCGCTCGTGGGCGCTGCGCGAGTGGGATTGGCTGCGCGCCAGCGGCATGATCGGCACCAGCGGTCTGGTCAACGATGGGCTCACCGCGGCCTGCGCGAACAACGGCGGCACGACGTGGACCTACAACCAGGGCGTGATTCTCGGCGGACTGGCCGCGCTGCACGAGATCAGCGGTGACCGCGGCTACCTGGAGCAGGGAGAATCGATCGCCGACGCCACGCTGGCCCGGCTGGCCAGCCCGGCGTCGGCCGGCGTGCCCGGCATCCTCGCTGAGCCCGGCGAAGCCACGGCAGCTCCCAAGGGGGACCATACGCAGTTCAAGGGCATCTTCGTCCGCTACCTCTGCGACTTCTGCCGGCCGAGCCCTCGCCCCGGCTACCGCTCGTTCATCCTCGCCAATGCCCGCTCGATCTGGGACAACGCCAGGAATGCGGATAATCAGTTCGGGTTCCGCTGGGGTGGCCCCTTCGACCGGGCAGATGCCAGCCGGCAGAGTTCGGCCCTGGACGCGCTCAACGCCGCGGTCGCCCTCACCGCGCACCAGACCTGAGGGGCCGGCCACGCGGTGGTTGCGTCGATTTGGGCCTCCGGGCCGGCTGTGGCCGCGACGCGACAGTGCGGGGCCAGATAGCGTGGCCCCGTGAAAGCGACGTGGGCCCGCCGGATGCTGCTCGGCGCCCTCGCCGTGGCCGCGGCGCTGGCGGCCGCCCTGAGCGGGACGGGCTCCGGCCCGGCCCAGGCGGCAGGCAGACCCGGGCCGGCCATCTCGCCGCACGTCGTCATCGTCGGGCTTTCCGGGCTGCGCTGGACCGACGTATCCGCATCGGCAACGCCCGCGCTCCGGGCGATGGCCCGGGCGGGCTCCCCGGGGTCGCTGGTCGCCTTCGCCGTGGGCCCGCACACCTGTCCTGCCGACGCGTGGCTGACGCTCAACGGCGGGGACCGGGCGCAGGCACCGCACACCAGTACGGGCCCGTGCCCGGCGCTCCCGGCCGTGATCGTTCGGCCCGGTCAGGCGCGCGCGCCCGGCCCGGCGCGGGTCACGGCCATGCCTTCTCTGGTCTCCTACAACCACACGCTGAACTACAGCCCCCGGTGGGGACTGCTGGCCTCGGCCGCTGGCCCGGGTAACTGCGCGACGGCGGTCGGCCCTGGTGCTGCCCTGGCGCTGGCCGGCCCCGAGGGTCACGTCGGCTCCTACCTCCCCGCCGTCTCCGGCATCAGCCGGGCGGTCCTGGCCCGGTGCCCGCTGACCGTGGTCGATCTCGGGTCGCTGCCCGGCGCGTCCGGCCGCGGCGGCGCCCGCGCCGCCGCGTTGCGGGACGCCGACGCCGAGATCGCCGCCATCACCGCCGAACTGCCCGCCGGAACGACACTGATGGTGGCGGGGCTGGGGTCCACCACGCTCCCTCCGCACCTGCAGGCCATCGTGCTCAGCGGCCCGGCGTACCGGTCAGGTCAGCTCGATGCCCCCTCGACGCGGCAGGCCGGGATGGTGGTGCTCACCGACCTGACGCCCACGGTGCTCGGCTGGCGCGGCCGGCCCCGCCCGGTGGGCTTGCCTGGTTCGCAGATCACCCGTTCCGGCCGCGGCGCGCTCGCTCCCACCCTCCGCGGGCTCATCGGCCAGGACACCACCGCCCAGGTGTGGATGAGCACGCGCCAAATCTTCTTCCGGATCTACGTCGCGGTTGACCTGGTCGTGTTCATCGGCATAGGGCTGCTCTTCTGGGGCGGCCAGCCGGACCGGCGGCGCCGCCGGGCGGCGCTGTGGCGGCTCGCGGGCACCATTGCGGGTGCGGTACCAGCCGGCTCGTTCCTGGCCAACCTGGTGCCATGGTGGCTGATGCCGCACCCGGCGATCTGGCAGTACGGGCTCACCGCGGTGTGGACGGCGGCGGTGAGCGCGATCGCCCTGGCCGGGCCCTGGCGGCGGAATCCGTTCGGCCCACCAGGCGCCGTCGCCGCGATGACCGTCCTGATCGTCGGGCTGGACGTGATCACCGGCTCCCGGCTGCAGCTGGGTTCGCCGTTCGGCCTGTCCGTCCTGGAGGGCGGCCGGTTCTACGGGATCGGCGGGGCCGGGATCGGGTTGTACGCCGTCTGCGCCGTGATCGCGATCGCCTGGGTGGGCAACACGCTGCTCCGCCCGGCCCGCTCGCCCGCCTTGGACCCGCGCCTGCCCGCCTTGGACCCGGACCCGTCCACCTTGGACCGGCCCGCTTTGGACGGGGCCCCGGGCGGCCTGAACGCCGGCACCGCTGACCATGCCCGACCGTCCGCCGACGGCCGGGGCCGGGCGCTTCTCGCCGCGTCCACGGTCGCGCTCTTCGCGGTGATCGCGTGCGGCTGGCCGCAGTTCGGCGCGAAGGTAGGCGGCACGATCGCCATCGTCCCCTGCGCCCTGCTCCTGCTCATGGCGATGGCCGGAATCAGGATCACGGTCCGGCGGGTCGCGGTGGTGCTGGGCAGCGGGGTGGCTCTGTTCGCGGTGTTCGCGTTGATCAATTACCTCATCCCCGCCACGGGGCAGTCTGATATCGGGTCGTTTGCCGGGAACCTGGTCCATGGCCACTCCGGAGGGCTGCTGCTGCGCAAGCTGACCTCCATGCTCGACTCCATCTCGCTAAGCCCGGCCGTACTGCCCATCATCATTCTGGTGGGGCTGATCCTGCTGAGACCCTCCTGGTTCGCGGTCAAGGCAGTTCCCCGCGGCTACGCGGCCGAGCCGCTGCTGGCGATGACCCTGGCCTTGATGTGGCTGGTCTGCGTGCTCGGCTGGTTCGCCGACGACTCGGGCATCGCCGTGCCCGCCAACGCACTGCCGCTGGCTCTGCCGCTCGGGATCGCCCTGCTGGCCAGCGTCCCGCTCACTCACCAGGAGGCGACCAGCCGCGGGCCGACGGTCACGGGATCCTCCGTCACGGGCCGCATTGGCTAGTGGCCGTGGCCGTGGCCGTGGCGATGGGCGGCCAGCTGCCCGTGGTTGTCCTCGGCGATGGCGGTGTAGGTGATCCACCCGCCGGTGGCGGGGTTGAAGAAGGGCCGGAAACCGGTCACGGGGCTATCAGCCTGGGACATCGTCATCACGCTTGCGTGCCGGGCCGGGTCCGGTACCAGGCCAGGGTCGCGGCGATGGCGTCGGCCAGCGGGGTGCCGGCCGCCCCGAACGCGGCCTGGTACTTGCTGGTGTCCAGGACGAAGGGCTCGTCGAACTGGTAGGAGGTCTCGGCCAGCTCCCGCAGCAGCGGATTGACCAGTCCCAGGGCGCGCACGGCCAGCTTGGGCAGCGCCCGGACGGCGACCGGGTGCCCGACCTGGCCGGCCAGCAGGTCCAGCAGCGCCCGGGTGGTGCTGGTCGCCGGGCCGGGCAGGTGCCACACCTGCCCCACGGCGCGGGCGTCGGTGCCCAGGGTGGCCAGCCCGGCGGCGATGTCGGGGACATAGCTGTAGGTGTGCGGCAGGCCGGGGTTGCCGATGAAGTCGGCGCGCCGGCCGGCCAGGGCGTTGCCGAAGACCCGCTTGCCCAGCGTGGAGCCCTGGGTGACCCCGGGACCGAAGAAGTCCGAGGCGCGCCCGATGGCGATGCGGACCCGGCCGGCTTCGGCGGCGGCCAGCAGCTCGGCGGTCATGGCCGCCCGGGCCCGGCCTTTGGCGCCCGTGGCGGCCAGCGGCAGGTCCTCGGTCATCGGCCTGCCCCCGGTCGGGCCGTAGCCGTACAGGTTCTCCAGGCTCACCAGCAGTGCGCGGGTGCGTTCGGCGGCGGTCAGCACCCCCCGCTGCAGCGGCGGGAAGCGCTCCGGCCACTGGTTGTACGGGGCGTTCAGGCACTGGTAGATGACCGCCGCGCCCTTGGCTGCGTCGGCGGCGGCTTCGGGGTCGGCGGCATCGGCGGCCCGCCAGTCGACCCCGGCCAGCGGGGGCGGCCGGTGCCGGGACACCGCCCGGACCGGGTGACCCAGCCCGGCCAGCTGCGCCGCGAGGGTGGTGCCGACCTGGCCGGTGCCGAACACTACGCGGAGCCCGTCGTCGCTCATGAGCTGGTCCTCGCTGACTCCGAGCAGCCGGGCCGTCGGCGACATCGGGACCTCGGCGCCTTGTGGCCGGCGCTACGCCGGCCCCAGGAAACAAGCAATATATTTCTTGAAATATCCAGCCTCACTCAGTCTGGTGCTGGGTCGCGAACAGGGCGACGACCTCACCGACGGCCGGCTCCCGGGTGCCGGGCTCGGGTACCGGCAGGTGGGCCTGGATCTGGTAGCGGTTGCGCCGGCCGTCCTTCTGCGTGATCACGTAGCCGGCCTCGGCGAGGTCGGTGATAATGCCGTGGGCACGGCGCTCCGTGATGCCCAGGCTGGCCGCGATGTCGCGCAGTCTCGCGCCCGGGTCGTGGGCGATACACAGCAGGACCCGGGCGTGGTTGGTCAGGAAGCCCCATTCCGCCACATGGATAAGATATCACCGTTTCTTGAAAAATATTGCTAGTTTTAAATTGCAAACATAGGCTGTGGGCAGGCGCCGGGATCAGCCGCCGACAGCGGCCAGCTACCCCCGGGGTCACCGCGAGGACGGCTCATATGAACGGCGGAAACGGCACCAGAATCCTGGTGCGCCCCCGGCAGGGCCGCATGGTGGCCGGGATCTGCGCGGGAATCGCTGAGTACTTCGGCCTGGACGTGAGCTTGGTCCGGGTGATCGTGGCCGTCGTCTCGGTCCTTACCGGAGGCGCCGGGGCCCTGGCCTACCTGGCCGCGTGGATGATCATCCCCGACGAAGGCGAGAAGACCTCGATCGCCCAGGACATCCTCGGCAAGAAGCAGAACGCCTGATCATGGTCAGTCCCCGCTGCGGTCCGGGCCTCCTGCGACCAGGTCCTGGAACCAGGTCATGAAGCGGGTCACCGGCCGCCTGTAGCGTTCCTCCCTGGCGATCGCCCTGGCCAGCTTCCGGGAGTCACGGGGATATCGCGATCGGGCCCACGGAGAACCGGGCCGGGCCAGCCGGATGGCACCGACCAGCGCAAATAGGCTGATGTAAATGCCGAGGATGCCAGACCAGGTCTTTCCCTTCAGCAGGCAGATAACCGTGAGGGACAGGTTGACGGCCAGGACGAGAGCGATTCCCAGCAGAGTTTCCAGGTGCGTATCCCGTCCTGAGGACGGGGTGATGCCCATCGGGAGCCAGCCGAGCAGGGCCAGGCCGCACAGGGCCACGGCGATGAAGACGACCTCCACCGACAGCCGTCCCTGCTCGCTCCAGTACACGTCCTTCAGGAACAGGACGAGGGCGAACTCGTCCAGCACCAGGGCCATGCCGATGCCCAGCAGCGCGGCGGCGCCGACCGCCAGGCCCGACCGGGTTTCCTGTACCACGAGGCCACCGACCCCGCCGACGCACATGAAGATCAAGCCAAAGGTCGCGTGGTGGACGTGCACCCCGCCCGGCGTGACGTTGCCCGGCCACCACCTCACCTGCGCGCGAATCATCCGGACGCTGAGCCGGATAAAGAGGAACGTCGCAATGAAAGCGACGAAGAAGGAGAAAAGCCGCAGTTTCCCGGCGGCCACGACCGAGTGCTGAAACCAGATACTCATCGATCCCGGCCCCGTTCGCAGTCGCTGTCCGGTACTCGTGCGGCTGGGTTCCCGCCGGCGGAGGAACTCCGGCCGTTCATCCTCTGCCGGGCCTGGGCGTGCGGCGGCCGGATCTCGGGGGTCTCGGCGCGTGGCCGGATCCCCCGGGCCAGGGCGCGCCGCCCGGGCTCTCACTCACTCCCCGTCCCGCCAGGGTCTGGGACTGGTGGGGAGACAAGGTAACCGTGGCGTCCGAAAGTAGGCGCAGTACCCTGCTCTCACGGCCATAGCTCAGCGGGTAGAACAGGAACTCGTCGAGCGGGAACCATAGCCCGATCCAGGCCAGTACCCAGCCGACGTGATCGGTGATGACATTGGCGGCACCTCCAGCAGGCCGCATCCCGGTCGCCAGGACCGTGAGGATCAGCCCCAGAGCGGTCACGGGCACGCCGATCCGCAGCGCACTGATGCCGCCGAGCCGCAAGGCCCGGCTCTCCCAGCGGTTGTACCGGAGCCGGTGCTGGCAATACCGCCGCAGTGTCCGGGCCATCCGGTCGTCCAGCCCCGCGCTGATTTCCTCGGCCGGCAGCTGGATCTGCAGCCGGACCGGGCGCCTGGACAGGCTGCCGCGCAGCGCGCTCAAGCAGAAGTCGACACCGGTGAGAAAGTTGCGGTACTCCGAGAACACGTCGGTCTGCGGCATCTCGAACATGTCGTTGGGCCGCGTCAGCCGCAGCTCGATGACCCGGTATCTGCGCCCGGGCGGTGAGCGGCCGGAGGACTTCTCCATGGTGGTCAGCCTACGGTGGCCAGCGCCGATCAAGCGGGCGTCACTTTCTGTGATTGGCTGGCCGGCACCACCGTGAGCTTCACCGGACACCTGAACGGCGTCCAAGGCGCCCCGGGCATCGGGGGCCGTCTGCAGGCTGCTCGCTCAGCCAAATAGGTTCCGCGTGCGGTGGGTAAGTTCACCTCAGTCGGGGCATTAACTGGCCATGGGGGCAGGGGCCGACGTCCCGGTATCGCCCGGACTGCTGCTCGAGGGGCGTTACCGGCTGGACCACCGCATCGCCGCAGGCGCGATGGGCGAGGTCTGGCGAGCCACAGACCTCGTGCTGGATCGGCCGGTGGCGGTGAAGCTGCTGCGGCCCGGATATGCCGGACACGAGGAAGGCCTGGCCCGGTTCCGTGCCGAGGCCCGGAATGCGGGACTGCTGTCCCATCCGGGCATCGCGACGGTATACGACTACCGGGAGGCCGCTGCACCGTATCCTCCCTACCTGGTGATGGAACTGGTCGACGGGCCATCGCTGGCCCGGCTGCTGGACGAGGGACCGCTTGATCCGGCGCGAACGATGGGCCTGATCGCTCAGGCCGCCGCCGCCTTGCGGGCCGCGCATGCGGCTGGCCTGGTGCACCGGGATATCAAGCCGGGGAACCTGCTGGTCAACCAGCGCGGGCAAGTGAAGATCACCGACTTCGGGATCGCCCAGGCGACGGGCTGCGCGCCGCTCACCCTCCCGGGGATGTTGATCGGAACCCCCGCCTACCTGGCGCCCGAACGCGTTGCGGGTGTGCCCGCTACGCCCGCGGCCGATCTTTACGCGCTGGGCATCGTGGCCTTCCAGTGCCTTACCGGCAGGCTCCCGTTCGACGGCGAGCCTTTGGCGGTGGCCGTGGCGCACCAGGAGCGGCCGCTGCCACGGTTGCCGTCGTCGGTGCCTGCGGAGGTTGCGGCGCTGGTCGCCAACCTGACCGCCAAGAACCCCCTGGCCCGGCCGGCCAGTGCCGCAGAGGTCGCCGGGCGGGCTGCGCACCTGCGGGCTGACCTGACCGCGACAGCCGCCCGCCAGCGCAGAAAACAAGACCAGCGGATCCGCGCCAGGCTCCCCGCTCGTGCCTCCGTGGCCGTCGCCGCCATCGCCGTGATCGCTACCGGAGGCTGGGTGATGGCGGGAGGGCTCGGGCCGACATCAGCGCGCCCGCAGTCCGGCCTGCCCGCCGCGGCTCAGCAAGCCAGCCCCCGTGGAAGCCACGCCACCCACTCGGTCGTGCCCGCCCGCGGGACCGGCAACACCAATGTCAACGCCAACGATGTCGAAGCGCCCGTCCCGGGCCAGCCGTCCACAGCCACCCAAGAGTCACCCGTACCAAGCGTGACCGAGGGTGGGATGGCCGCCCCGACCGGGACTCCGGCCCCGACTGGGACCCCGCTCGCGACCGGTACTCCCACCCCGACCGGGACTTACACCCCGACCGGCACTCCCACCCCGACCGGGACTTACACCCCGACCGGCGCTCCCACCCCGACCGGT
>Ga0187871_10002665_pt1 | contig 14342 bp, 9 predicted proteins | sample June2016WEW_16_1_FD_132988 | JGI IMG/M metagenome (GOLD analysis project Ga0187871, IMG submission 132988) | Peatland microbial communities from SPRUCE experiment site at the Marcell Experimental Forest, Minnesota, USA - June2016WEW_16_10 | ecosystem: Environmental > Terrestrial > Soil >... | reverse complement strand
GCTTGTCGCGGCCCATTCGCATTCAATCTTCCACCGTCCGTGCGCAACCCGTCGCTTACTGGCGAAAGCTGCTCTACTCCCAGTCCTCCGCCCGCACTTCACCGAGTTGCGATGAATGTATCGCAGCTTTTGGAACGAATTGACGCTCATTTGCGGACATTGAAATTGCCGAAAAGACTCCGCCTCGGCAATCCATCGCCGCCACATCCCTTGCTTCAATGACTGCACCGCGCCGGTGGGAGTGCGCTGCCGCGGCTTGCTGAGCAGCAGGTGAGCGTGCTCGGGCGTGACAATGTAACCATAGACGTAAAGCTCGAAGCTGCGGCGCACACGCTCCAGCACGGCCTCGGAGACTTGCCTCGGGATGGAGGTGGTCGGGGAACGACGATGGTGGTAGCAGAACGTTACGGAAGCGAGTGTGCCCCGGAGGCGTGAAATCGTTTTAGTCCCCCAGGACACGAGTTCGGCTTGCGCTTGAGAACCGCCCCACTCAAGCCAGAAGGCGACGGCTTGACTGGGGCAACGGGTCCCGAAAAACCGGCGACCTTCTGTTTCTCGATTTCGCGGGGAAAAGAGCTTTGTTGGAGCAAATTCATCCGCAGAAAGACGGATTCGTGAGCTCAAAGACTTTTTTCGGACTCCGGGAGACGAAGACGCCCCCGACGAGTCGGGGGCGTACCACCGTCTATTTCTTGCCGCTGTGCTTGTCCTTGTAAATCTGATGGGAAAGGTGGTTCTGCTGGTTCTTCACCTGGGCTTTCTGCTGCTGTGTCAGAGAGCCGCCATTGGCTTGGCGGTCGGCCGCGACTTCGTGATTAATGGCCGCTTCTTTGTTCTCCAGGTTGGCGGTCTGGCGGTCGGTCAACTGTCCGTTCTTAATGCCCTGGCCAATGCGGTCCTGCTGGTTTTCTGCCCTCTGGCCGACCTTAGTCTGAGGGTTGAGGTTCTGCGTAGAGGCATTGTGCTTATCCTGGTAAATCTGGTTCGAAATGTGGTTCTGCTGCTGACGCAGAACGGTTTTGTCGGCGGTGGTGAGATGGCCGTTGTCCTCGGCCTTCATGTCCTTCTCTTCCTGGTTCACTTGCGATTCCTTCTTCTCCAGGTTCCTGGTTTCACTGGCGGTCAACTGTCCGTCGGACGCACCGTTGGCGATCCGGTCTTGCTGGTTCTCTTTGCGCTGCTGAATCGTCGGCGGATTGGACTGCGCTGGCGTTGTGGTCTGTGTCGGAGTTGAACTCTGTGCCGGAACTCCGCCTTGCGACGGAACTGGGATTGGCGTGGTAGCATTCTGAGCCACGGCTGGCGAAAGCATCGCCATCAGGGTCGCGCCCATCACCATCATCTTCATGCGCTCTGTCATCTTGGTTGATCTCCTTTTAGTTTTTGGTCAATTGCTGTAACCGTGGCGCTGGAAGAAGAAACACAAGTCCCGGGGAAATGTTGCGCGTGCAACTTAAGTCACAGATTACAAAGGGCCACGGCTGAAGACGCAATAGGCAATTATCTCCGATCATCTGCCCCGGTTCGGCGCGGAAAATAGCTGGCGCCGAGTATCCAGAAGTGGCCACAGGCAAGCGCCAGTCGTTGATGAAGGTATTGACTTTTGACCAAAACCAACGGATAATGAAACGCCTTCGGACGGTTATCGAACGTGCGCTTGCCCCGAAGCCACGCTGTTGAATGCCCTTCCTGGATGGCCTTATTGACCCCGTGGCGTTTGCAGTCAGCCTGGTCTAGGTTTCTGAGCAGGCAGGGAGTTCTCATGGGTTCCGCTGTGAGCATGAGGTTGGATTTCACGCGTGTCTTAGCTGCTTCTTACCGTTTGGGCGTACCAAAAAGGAGATCTTCTGTGAAATGGTCTGGACATCGGCTGATTATGACGTCACTGGTTTTGTGCGGCGCGGCGCTGAGCAATGCTCAAACCTCAACAAACCCGTCCGGTCCAACCTCCGCGTTAAACACCCCCATTAAACATGTGATCATGGTCATCCAGGAGAATCGCTCGACCGACAACTTGTTCGGGGGGGATCAGGCACTGATCAACAAAGGTGCCCACTTGGCTGGCAGCGGTAGTTGCCACGGAACAGCAATTCCGTTGATTCCGATACAACTGGACGCCTGCTTCGATCTCCTTCACTCGCATCTCGCGTGGCTGGCAATGTACCGCCAGGGCAGCATGGACGGGGCTTGTGACATTTCGATAGTGAAAAAGCAACCAGGCTGCGTGATCCCGCAGTGCTCCGACAAAAATCGGAACACTTGTCCGCAGTACAGCTATGTGCCGAACACCTTGTGGGACGGGACGCATGGCATTCTCGACCCGTACTACCAACTCGCCGCGCAGTACGGTTTTGCGAACTATATGTTCCAGACTAACCAAGGGCCAAGCTATCCGGCCCATCAATTCCTATTCACGGGGACCGCTGCGCCCATTGCCTACCCGACCCAGTATTATGACTATTTCGCGGAGGAGACAGCTCCTGCCGATCAGGTGAATCGCTACGGGTGCGGGGCAACTTATGGCACCGCGGTGCTCGATATTGCCCCTTCGGGGACTGAGACCTTCGCTTACACGCCTCCGGATCCCCCAAACGCCAATGCAGGATTCCCGTGTTACGAACATCTAACGCTGCCAGATATACTCAATCCCCATCACATCAGTTGGCGGTACTACGGTTGGTATATATTTTCGCGGTGGACTGCGCCAAACTCCATCGACCACATATGCAAGCCCAGCGGCTTTGATGGTAATTGCACAGGTCAGGCCTTCAAGAACGGCGCCGTGACCGGGACCCCGGCAGACGTGTTGAACGATCTCGGGGTGAACGGAACCTGCAAGCTTCCGCAGGTAAGCTGGGTGATTCCTGACGACCGGTGGGCAGACCATATGGGAACCGTGGGTAATGACGGTGGTCCGTCCTGGGTGGCAGCGATTGTGAACGCGGTCGGGGGCTACGACAACTCCGGCAATAAGCTCCCCACGCAATGTAACTATTGGGATGATACTGTCATATTGGTTACCTGGGATGATTGGGGGGGCTTGTATGACGATGTCAACCCGATCGCAACTATCGGTAGCGGAAACCCTGGCTATGTTGGCGGCGGTGGCAACGGGGAACAGGATGTTTACGGATTTCGCGTGCCATTACTGGTGGTGTCGCCATATGCTAAGAAGGGCTATATTTCCGGCCCCGCTTCCAACCCTACTTGCCCGAACTACTACTGCCATGACTTTGGCAGCATGTTGAATTTTATCGAGCACGCCTTTGGGACCAAAGGAGATTCTATCGGCACGATTGGGCCTTCGCAGTGGCCTTATGCGGATTTTTTCGTTCGGGATACGTCTACGGTTCCCAACAACTATTCGCTTTACGATTTCTTCGACTGGAGTCAGAAGCCGCGTCCCTTTGTGCCGATCACCGGCGCCAAATACGCGACCACGTGCTTTCTTAACCCCGGCAGCTGCTTCACCGACTTTGTGCCAGCAGCTCCTGACAACGATTAGACCGGCCGCCTGGGGAATGTCCTCGGATGCGCGTCATGCAGGCTGTCTCGGGCAATCGTAAAGCCCCGGCTCTGCTGTTGCCGAGGATTTTCTGGTTGTCGTCGCGCAAAACAATCTTCCGGAGAATCTCCGCCAGCTGGCATCCGCTCCATTGAAACTCAGAAGCCATTTCAGCGAATGGGCGTCATACTCAGGCCAGAGCGAATAGCCACTTAATTATTGACAGGATGGCTGACTTCGGGCATACTTTTTTCGCCTGAGTTCTTACCATCCCCCCCCTAGGCAGCGAACCTATTTGCAGGACATCCGGTTAGACCCAGGAGACCACTCATGACTTCTAAGGTTTTTTGCGCGGCCATTGCTGTACTTGCAATTGCAATCGGAGCCGGCACCGCAGTAGCGACAGACGTGGCGACTTACCACAACAACATGGCCCGCACCGGACTGAACCCGAATGAAACCATCCTAACCCTGAGCAATGTGAACTCGTCCAGCTTTGGCAAGTTGTTCACCATGCCGGTGGACGGCAAAATCGACGCTGAGCCGCTCTACCTTTCTTCGGTTGCGATACCGGGCCAAGGCACCCATAACGTGCTCTACGCCGTGACGGAGAACGACAGCGTGTATGCCTTCGATGCGGACAATGGCACTCTGTTGTGGCAGGTTTCGGTTCTGGGCTCCGCTGAGACCGCATCCGATGACCACAATTGTTTGAATATCTACCCATCGATTGGGATTACCTCCACTCCAGTGATCGACCGCAAGAGCGGTCCCCACGGCACGATTTATGTAGTGGCGATGAGCGAGGACTCCAGCGGCAACTACTACCAGCGGATTCATGCTTTGGACGTTACAACCGGAAGCGAAGAATTCGGCGGGCCCACGACAATCGCGGCCAAGTATCCGGGCACTGGGGACAACTCCCAAAACGGATACGTTGTCTTTGACCCCGCGCAATATGCTGAGCGTCAGGCTCTTCTCCTGCTGAATGGGGTGATCTACACGGGATGGACCTCCCATTGCGATACACGTCCGTATACGGGATGGGTTATCGGCTACAGCGAAAGCACCCTGCAGCAGACCAGCGTCTTAGACGTGACTCCCAACGGCAATAGCGGATCGATCTGGATGTCGGGTGCGGGCATGGCCTCGGATGGAAAGAGTATCTACTTTCTGGATGCGAACGGCACTTTCGACACTCTCAATAAGAAAGGATTCCCCAAGTCCGCAGACTTCGGGAACGGTTTCCTCAAACTCTCAACCGAAAACAAACTGCACGTGGCCGATTACTTCGAGATGAAAAGCACGCGGAAGGAGTCGGAACACGACACAGATTTTGGATCAGGCGGGGCATTGGTTCTGCCGGACATGAAAGACGGCAACAACAAGACCTGGCACCTGGCGATCGGGGCCGGCAAGGATTTCAATATCTACATCGTGGATCGCACCAACATGGGAAAGTACAGCCCCAAGAACGACAACGCGATTTATCAGGAGATCGATAAAGCGCTGCCCGGCGGAATCTGGTCGATGCCAGCTTACTTCAATGGCAGTCTCTACTACGGATCGGTGGATTACAACCTTGTGCAGTTCACATTTTCGCAGGCCAAGCTCTCTACCGCTCCGGCATCCAGCAGTGCAGCGATATTCCCCTATCCGGGGAGCACACCGAGCATCTCAGCCAACCAGACCCAAAACGGGATCGTATGGGCCATTGAGCGTAAACTTCCCAACGATATTCTGCACGCCTACGACGCGACCAACTTGCAAAACGAACTTTACAATTCCACTCAGGCCGGGACCCGCGACCACTTTGGCAGGGCCAGCCACTTCGGAACGCCGCTCATCGTGAACGGCAAAGTATACGTGGGAACGAACGATGACGTCGCCGTGTTCGGCTTGCTAAGCAAGTAAGAGTGGCTCCAAATGCCGAATTCAAGGACGCAACATTTGGCGACGCAAATTACTTCCCAGTATGTGCAAGGGTTTAACATCACTCCCCCTCGACCGCACGTAAGTGATTGAACAACAGGCCAATAGCGCCAGGGACGCGGTACGAAGATTGCAAGTGACCGTGTTGGCTGGGACTTCTCCGTTTGGCCGGAAAACAGGTGCGAATGCTAGGTTTTAAGAAGTGGACTCTGACTGTCGTCTTGCTGGCAACCCCCTCATTTGCAATTACTTGCTCTTCCGGCGATTGCCAGCAGGGCAAGATTGCCGGTCCCTACACCACTGCGCAAGTCGCAGAGCTTACCACGACCTCGACCAGCGTTTTCGGGATTTGTCAATCATCCTCCTGCACCGGAGGATCTTGGAACGGCGACCAGATCGAAGGTATAGATGCGCAGCAGAATATCGGCGGCCAGTATCAATTCTACGGTGTGAACTATTTCAACATCGACGCTAATATCGCCGTGGGCCCAACCGTGAGTGGGCAAAATGCGCAAGTTCTGGAGTGGGTCAATGGCGCGTTCGTTCAGGCTTTTGACAAAGTGACGGGTCAGCCCATCTTTACCTTCAAAAATGGAACTACGGCGGTGCCGCGCAGCGTGGCAGGATTGTGGTCTGGCTCGACGCAAGCGGAATGCCAGGATAGTACCGGGAACGTTCAGGTCATCTACGATCGGATGGATAACGCGTTCGTCATCAGCCGGCGGGTCAGCTATTCGAGTAGCGGTATCGATCAATACGCATGGTGCATCGCCGCAAGCTCTGGCAGCGACTTGTCCAGCTCCAGCACGCTATGGTATGCCTACGAGTTCAAGATGGCCACGGTTATTCCCTGCATCCCGAGTTCGAGCAACTGCACCAAGGGGCCGAACTATTACTACTTTCCCGACTGGCCAAGAATCGGCACCTGGTCGAATGGCTTCTACATCACCTTTGATTTGCAGGATCCCACCGTCCACTATACCGAAGCCGGCTTCGAAGCCTGCCAATTGGACCGGGCTGATATCACGCATGGCAAGGCGTCCGACCCGATGACCTGCTACACCTACACAGTGCCCTCGACGCAGTGGCCCAGTCTGATCCACTCGGTCGATGTCGCAGATGTCGACAGCGCCACCAGCCCCACCAGCGGCGAGCCTGAGCATTTTTTGTCCATTGTCAACCCCAGCAACTTCCAGCAGGGGTTGAAGGGCAGAAATTGGTGCACCAGCCAGACTACGCCCTGCACGTCGAATCAACTCGCCCTGTTCAAGTGGGGGGCGAAGGGATTTACGGGACCTACTTTTCTCGCGGTGAACCCGTACACGCCGGGTTGCTACAATACCTCGAAGCCGGGTCAAGAAGGCAACACCTTCTGTATACCGGAACCCAGCACCAATACAAATGACATCAAAGGCTATGGGCAGCCCACCTGCGGCGACTATGAAACGCCGTGTGTGGATTCCCTGGGCGACCGCATGGCGAACCGGCTGACCTACAACAACCTGTCTTCGTCGAGCGGGCCCAACGGCCAATACTTGACTGCTTCGCATGTGGTGATGGAAAGCACGAGCAATCAGCGCACCGGCATCCGCTATTACATTCTGACGCTGTCGGACGGGACGGCATCGGTGCTGGTCAACAGTGGTGGGGCTTCGGGGCCACCGGACGTGCAAGATCCCAATGCGGTGCTGTACTACTTCATGCCGAGCGCGGCGCTGGATCAGAACGGAAACCTGGGCATTGCCTATACCACATCGGGCCCCTATTGCTCCGAGTGCCAGAGCCCGAACGACCCGGCGATCAATTTTGACGTCCTGCCCTGGAACAGTAGCACCTTCGACGTTCCCACCCTCATTGTGCAGGGAACGGGGGATGAAGAGAACACTGATCGTTGGGGGGAATATGCCGCGACGGTGATTGATTCGTCTGACAATCTGACCTTTTACGGATTGGGGGAATACTTCAACACCAGTCAAACCGGCACGACCAACTGCGTGCAACCGGCCAGCAACTGCCACACCTGGCAAACGCGTCTTTTTCGGGGTCAGTTCGAAGAAAAACGCGGGCAAAAGCCGTCGCAGTGATTCTTTAGACTCTCTTACACAGTTCCCTCGCGAGGGGATAAACCAGTTTGCTCGGTATATTCCCCGATTCGGCTCCACTCTCAGAAGCACACGCGCACGGTGAGCGCGGGTAGTACAGGGAGCTTTTGCTGGGTAGCTATTTCAGCAAGAGCGCCCTCCCCACAAACAAACAAAGCCAAAGCAGACAAAGATTACATTAACGTTGAGGATAAAGGAAAAGGAGCAGGAGATCATGCAGTTAACAAAAACTAGTGATGAAACCAAGGGCCGTTTTCATATTTGCCAGATCGTGGCGAGATTTCGGTCAACAGAATGGGCAGCCGTAACCCGCAGCGCTATAACTCTGGCACTGCTTGCCGTGCTGCTGCTGATTGGCACTCACCCGGCGCAAGCCGAAACCGAGGCCGTGCTCTACAGCTTCAACAGCAACCCCGATGGTGCCAACCCCGAATCCCGGCTCACCCTCAATGGTGGCAACTTCTATGGGACCACCTACGCCGGCGGAACGGGCTCTGGAACCGTATTTGAGCTTTCCTCGAATGGCACCGAGACTGTGCTCTACAACTTCTGCTCGGAAACGAACTGCGCCGACGGGCAGAACCCGACGTACTCCTACGTGACCTTTGACAGCGCGGGAAATCTTTACGGGACTGCGTACGCGGGTGGCGCGAATGGATACGGAGTGGTGTTCGAGCTTAGTCCTGGCCAGTCCGGCTGGACGGAGAAGGTTCTGTACAGCTTTGCCAACTCCCCGGACGGTGCGAATCCGGTCAATGGTTTGGTCATGGATGCGGCTGGGAATCTCTATGGCACAACCTATAACGGCGGCGGCGGGGGAAATGGCTCTGTTTTCGAGCTGAGCCCGTCGGCTGGCAACTGGACGGAACAAGTGATCTACGACATGAAAAGCACGCACGCCGGATTAGCCATTGATGGAAGCGGGAACCTCTACGGCGTCAACTGGCAGGAAGTGTTCGAGCTGTCGCCCAACGGCAGCGGCGGATGGAAACCGACGGCGCTTCACAAGTTTGTGAAAGCCAGCTTCAATCCCAACGGCACACCCGTGCTGGACAGCGCCGGGAACATTTATGGTACGACGTATGCGGGCGGCACGAGTGGCTATGGGACAGTCTACAAGCTGACTCCTAACGGGAAAGGGCAGTGGACGTGGCAGGTTCCGTACACCTTTGGCACAGCAACTTCCCACCCTCTGGCCGGGGTTGCGGTGGACTCGAATGGCAACCTTTATGGCACTACGACGACAGGAGGCTTGAATGACCTGGGAGTCATCTATGAGCTTTCGCCGAACGGCAGCGGGGGCTATAAATACAGGGTTCTTCAGGCGTTCAACGGCGAGAACGGGAATCAATCCTACGGCAGCCTGATTTTCAGCGCAGGCCTCCTCTATGGCACGACCTACGGTGGCGGAACCAACGGAGAAGGTACTGTATTCGCATCGAACCCAAATGCTGCAGTAACCACGACGACGCTCAAGTCTTCGCCGAATCCATCGACCGACGGCCAGTTGGTGACCTTCACTGCGACAGTCACCCCCGCGCCGCCAGATGGAGAACTGATCACGTTTGAGATGATTGGGCAGGGACCCCTGGTTAACGGCGTAGCCACCTTCCAAACTCCGTACCTACCCGTAGGCAAAACGAACGTCAGGGCGATTTATTTTGGCGACCTGAACTTCCTTCCCAGTAAGTCGAGTTGGATTGCCCAGGAGGTGCAGAAGTAATCGCTCTGGTTCTTTTTGCAAGCCCCGCCGGGGGGGCGGTTCTGGCGGGGATGGAATTAAGGGGCAGGAACGGCATTTGCGTTCCTGCCTCTTTTTTTTGCTATATATAAGCAGAAGCGACGATCCTGCCTTTTTCTGGCGGGCCTTAACTGCAGTTCGTTCTTATTGGGATTCAAACATGATCGGAATCACTCCAATTGTGGTTCCTTGTCCCGCTGATATAGCTTCGGTCGCGCCGCCATAGGTGCCGTTGAAGTTCTTGTAATCCGCGTACTCAGACGATGGCGTGTACTGGCTGTTGCCCGCAGTATCCCACACAATCAGGGCCGTGTTGCCGCTGGCTTCTGTCAGCGGACAACTCCACACCGTGCCTTGATTCGTGCACGAGGTAGTGAAACTCGCGCCGGTGAGCCACTGCATCATCGTGTAGTAAGTCGTGTCATAACCGCCGCTGCTGAAGCTTTTCCAGTTAAACCAACCTACCTGGTAAGCGCCGCCCCCGCCTGCCTGATAGGCATATTGCAGGACGTGCCATCTCACCAGTTGGCCCTGACAGTCTTCCGCCGTGTATTGGGTAGAGCAGGTGAACGTCGGGAGGGTGTACCCAGTCTCGGTATTCATCCACGGAGTCGTGGCCCATCCGTTGGCGTTCTTTGTGTTCAGCATATGCTGAACCCACCCCATACGCACCTCGGGGGTATAGTCCAGCAAGTAGACGTGAAAGCCGTAGTAGTCGGAAAGCCTGCCGTAGGTATTCTCCAGCGTCATCCAACTGGCCATCCATGAAGTATGTGCGCAGACCGGAGGAGTCGAGACTTTCGCGCCCGAAACGTTCTTGCGGATGATCGGAATCACCGGTGCGAACATGTCATAGAGCTGGTTTGGAGTGCCCGTCCAGTAAAAAGGGCTGTCGTTGTCGGGCTCGTTCCACATCTCCCAATACTTGATGTAGTCCTTGACGCAGTTACCGGCGGGAGAGCAATGCTGTACCAACGCAGTGACGAAGGCGGTAAACGCGGGACTGCCACTGGCAGTAAGGTCGCTGGGCGGACCCGGCGAAAAATTGTGCCCAAAGCCCCAACCTTTGCCGTCGCAAGTAGCAGTGGAGATCCAACAGGGGACGAAGCCAAAGGTGTAGATGACCGCACGTGGCTGTTGCTCGGCGATCAGGTCCAGCCACTTGTCCAAGTGGCTCCAGTCGTAATTGCCCCCAGCGCCAGTGTCCAAGAAGGCCCATTCCGTACCCGCCTGCCACAGGCGCACTGTCCCAGGTTGCGCCTTGGTCGTGATCCACGGGCTATTCCAACAATCGAAGCACTCAAAACTCCAATTTGCAGGTGCTATGGGAAGACTACCCATGGGCAAAACCGTGCTGCCAGAAGGCGGAGTATTGGTCTGTTGCTTCGAGGCTGCACTGATGCCTTGACAGCCCACCAGCGTAACTAGAGCCAGCAGAACCAGCGACAGTTCCCAACGTACACAAGGGTTCCCTCGACGGTCACGGCTGTTTCGAGGCGAGGCTTTCATAGTCGGTCCAGGCAATTGGTTCAGCAGAACCATGATGTTCTGCCTATTCTGCTGTCAGGCAGTAAGGGATGAGAAGATTCCCAAAGGGCACCACGGGAAAGGGGAAAAAGCAGAGCTGGCTTTGAGCTTTAGTGCACTTGCTTTAGTGCGCCTAAGGTGTGGGGGCAGGGAAGGAACGTGCCCACGTGGATCAGTTGCCGCTTCAGAATGTTTTCGTGTCCGCGGATGGCAACGCCTCCTGCCGCCCGTCTCGTAGTAGTGCGCGAAGCTGCGCTCGACCAACTCGCCGCGCCGCCGCAATAAACTCTTGCCGTTCTCGCCCCGCCTCCCACGCCGGTTTGCATACACCGCTTGTTGCTCCGCCTGCTTGCCCGCCTGACCTGCCCCCATCTTTAGTCCAGGGATAAAAAGACCTTCTCCGGTTTTGGGTTCTCCAAAACTACATCTGCAATCACACTCTCACCACTGGAAGAAGCGGCTTCGTCCGGCGGAGCCATGCACCGCAGTCGGACGGAGCCCGCGCTCCTCTGCGCCAACTCCGCGGATGTGAGACAGCCGAGCGCGGCCGCATTTGGGGTGGCCCACCCTTACGTTTTTTGTAAAAGTAGGGACTGCGAGGTCGGCGGTCAGTGGCTTATTCTTTGCGGCAGCGACGTGCGAATCAATCAGCGGGGCGAGGCCAAGATGAAACGCCCGACGCCGGCAGTGTCTGACAGAGATGCGGGGAAAAGGCGAACACCGATCTGGGTGCAGAGAAACAAACTTACCCCAGCGGGTCTTCACGAAAACTAATCTCTGCAGCGCGCGGCTTTTGCAGAAGAACTCATTGGGAGTCGCTGGGGAGTCGCTGGCTCATACTTTGCCTTTCGCGAAATCGGTGTCAGACTTACACCGACTTAACGGCGCCCCCGCGTTCACAAAACGTGGCGGCTTGCAGAGGTTTCAGTTCGCAGCCTCGAAAATCATGGGCTTTACGCCGATAGCGACCGGCCGTCCCGGAGATATCGTCGCCGAGTTACCATCCAGGTCTTTGTAACCCACATACTGAGCAGCCGGGGTATACATATTCTTGCCGCTGACGTTCCACGCAAACAAGGCATGGTGACCATTTGCCGCAATGAAAGGACATGTATAGACGTCGCCTTTTGCAGAGCAGGCAGCCGTGAAATGGCCGCCGACAAGCCAATCCATCATTTTCTTGTAAGCATTGCTGTAGTCCGGATTACGGCCGATGGTGGTGTTGAAATAATACCAATTTACCTGCTGGGCTCCGTAAGCAAATTGCAGTAAGTGCCAGCGTACCATCTGGCCTATACAATCGTCAGGAGTAAACTTCTCATTACAACTAAACTTGCCAGGATCAAAATTGGTTTCGCTATCGATCCACGGGGTGTCGCTCCAGCCAGCCGTATTTTTTTTCAGATCGACCATTTTCTTAATTGTGTCGAAGCGGGCTTCAGGCGTGTCGCCGTGCAAATAGAGGTGGATAGAATAGATATCAGAGATCCGTCCTCTACTGTTCTCCTGGTCCAGCCAATTCTGCATCCAGCGCGTATCCCCGATGGTAACCGGCGGGGTTAGAATCACAGCGCCCGGCACCTTGCTGCGGATAATCGGAACCGCGGGTGCCACGAGCTCATAAAGTTCAGAGACGCTGCCATTCCAGAAATGAGGTAGATTAGGTTCGTTCCACATTTCCCAATATTTGATGTAGTCCTTGACACAGTGGCCGGCTGGTGAGCAGTGGCTAACCAGGTCGGTCACAAAGGTTATAAAGGATGGGCTGCCTTTTGCGCTCAGATCGTCCGCTGGAGCAGCCGAGCCCCATGCCATTTCGCAGTGTCCCTTCGTATGCCAGCAGGGTGTATAGCCGAACGTGTACATCGCATCACGGGGTTGGTGGGCAGCAATGGCATCCAGATATCCGTCGAGTATTCTCCATTTGTAGCTTCCAGGCCCGGTGTTCAAGGCGTGCCACTGCACCTGAGAATCCCACAGCCGTATCGTCCCAGGCTGAGCCACGGATGTTGGCCAAGTCACGTTCGGACAATTTGTAGGCCGTCCAGTTCCACACTGGAATCCAAAGCTGGATGCGGTTATGGTCGGAAAGCCACCTTGGCTCCCGCCTGGATCCTGAGGCATGCCACTGCCGCGGTCAAGGTTCAAGCTGTTGGCGCTACTAGCCTGAGCACCGATCAAAGAGACCAAGAGAACAAACAAGATCGTCAAACGCTTGCCGGCCTTCACCCAGGTGCGTGTTTCGCACACGAGCGGCGGTCCGCTGCCGAACCGGTTTTGCCAGTCAACTTCGCGCAAATTGCGTAGCTTCATCATTCTTCCGAACCTATCGCACATCGATCTGGCGTGTCAATGGCGGCGGGTGGCTCGTGAAAGCTGCCATTCGCCACCTACAATCGCCAATCAGGGGAACAGTCAGGCATCGCGGCGGACAGACCGAGCACTCCGCTTTGGCAGGACAGCTTCATCAATCCGGCAAGCGGCATTACGCCTGCTCCCTGCCAGATCGACGGAAAGGATGGGATGAACTGCGCGGTCTACCCGATCTACGGAATAACTGGAACGCCGGTAATTGACCCCAGTACGAATACCATGTATCTGGTCGCCCGCACACTCGAGAATGGCAGGTTTTTTCAGCGCCTTCAGTCGGGCTCAACGCTTGCGTCTGCTCCGAAGTACGCTTCATTGACCTCGGTAGAAAAGGGCTGCTCAACGGTTTGCATCATCTTCTGCAGGCGTTGCGCTCGCAGAGTATTAGTGATTTCGTGCCGCACATCATCCAAAGATTCCGTTCCCCTCCAATCGAGTTTGTAGATGTAGTGTCCGGTGGCATCGCTGATCACCGGCGAAACCTGGCCGGGCTTGAGGTCGAAAACCGAGGCGTGGTTTGGAGGCAAGCCCCGGCGCCGCAGCTTGTCCAGCTTGGGGTTGGGAGCATTGTTTCCGCTCACGCCGGCCGCATCGTACGCCTGTTTTTGCAGGCTGCCGAAGTCTTCGCCCGCAGCCGCGCGGATGCGGAGAAGCTCAGCCTCTTTTGTCATCACATCCTCGGCCGCTTTACCCGGCTCTGCACCTTTCACTTGCGTGCGATTGGGGATCACGATGCGTTCTACACGCACCGCCTCGAACTCGCCGGTATTTTTCCGATAGTAATCCTCGATATCCGGTTCGGGCACCTGCGCCGCCTGCTCTTGAATCTGACGCATCAGCTCATGGGAAAGGATCTGCAGCCTGGCAAAATCTAACCTTTGCTGGAAGCCTGGCTGTTTGTCCAAGCCCCGTTGTTCGGCCACATGGGGCATCACCAGAAACTGCGGATAGGCATTGGCGAAATGGCGCTTGGTTTGCGCGTCTTCGCCGGTGCGAAGAGCATTGATCAACTGGTCAAATTGAGCTCGGGTGATAACGGTCTGGCACCCAGGCTGGGCGCGATCTGCGGTTGGAGCCGGAGTCAACTGCGCGCAAAGGCCCTTAATGGTAATGACGGGTACGTCGGCCGAGACACTGGTAGCCGCAGACGGTTTCACGGTGTCGT
>Ga0187871_10002664_pt1 | contig 14345 bp, 13 predicted proteins | sample June2016WEW_16_1_FD_132988 | JGI IMG/M metagenome (GOLD analysis project Ga0187871, IMG submission 132988) | Peatland microbial communities from SPRUCE experiment site at the Marcell Experimental Forest, Minnesota, USA - June2016WEW_16_10 | ecosystem: Environmental > Terrestrial > Soil >... | reverse complement strand
GCCTGCCAGGAAGGGCGTTTACGCTTGGTACTCTAGAGAGCCGCCTCCAGGAGTGCCAGTGGCCGGGTGCTGGAAACACGATGGCTACAATCTCCTCTATGTGGGTATCGCTCCGGATAAACTACGAGAGGGTCGCTGGAGAGGCTACGTGCGGGGATTCACTCCCACTTCGCCGGCAACGCTGAGGCGTCATGCCTCCGGCGAGCTCTCGGATGCCTCCTGGCCGCGAAGCTGGGACTCGAGCTTCGGCGCTGTGGAGGCGGTCACCACGTGTCATTTCGCCTCGAAGGAGAAGCGGGGTATCGGGACGGGGAAAAGGAACTCTCGGAATGGATGGCGCGCAATGCTTTCGTCGCGTGGATGGAACACTGCCAGCCCTGGACGGTTGAGAAGTACCTGATCCACGACAAGTTGCCGCCCCTGAACATTAAGGATAACCCGACAAATCCGTTCCGGCCGGAGCTCCGGAAGCTACTAGCCGAGGCTCGGTTACATGCGGCAGGCGCCCCGGTGATTCCCTAGGTAGAATCGAACTGCCCGAATCCTCGTGCTCTCGGCGCTTCTTGCCGGGTGAGTCCTCGCCGGTGGCGGCGCGTCCGCGACGGCATTAGATAGTGAGTGGATTGGATCGTTGGATCAATGAAAACGGTATACCTTGTATCATGCGTCAAGCAAAAAGCAGAGGACTCCAGGCCTGCGGAGGAACTATATATATCGGACTGGTTCAAAAAGGCGCGATCTTATGTGGAATCCCGTATTGGCCCTCAGGACCGTTGGTACATACTCTCTGCAAAGTACCATTTGGTTGAACCGAGCCAGATAATATCTCCATATAATCTGACATTAAACGAAACGAGCAGGCCGGACCGTCTCCAGTGGGGCTCGTACGTCCTCGATCAACTTCGGCCGATCGCGAATGCAGGCGACTTGGTCGTTATATTGGCGGGCAGGAAGTATCGAGAGGCTCTCGAATCAGATCTTCGGGCCAGGCGTTGCAGGGTTAAGGTCCCGATGAAGGGATTAGGATTGGGCCAGCAGAAAGCATGGCTGGTGCGCCACACAAAGCATTAGGCGCAGGAGGCGGAAACCGCTAACACCACTCATTCACGGGGCAGGAGTTGTTCACCCGCGCGGACTGGAGTAAGTATTGTCCGAGGCGGCGAACCCTGTCGGCGTGGTCGGGCCAGTTACCGCGCCCATGTTGACCGAGAGGCCTTGCGCGTAGAGCGATTTCAGATCGATATCCACCATGATCTGGCGGGGGCGGCCGCCATAGGGCAAGGGGAAACTGGCGCCTTGCACGGTAGCCATCTGGGTGCGGATGAAGTTGTAGCCGTAATCGTAGAGCGACGACTCGCTCATGGTGTCGCTCGAGATGCTCATCTGCAGGATGGGAACGCTGGAGGCGTTATACCGCAGGATGGAGGGCGGCGTCATGCCGGCGGGCAGCGAATGCAGGACAGACTGGGAGGCGGCGGCCAGTTGCGCGACGGCGGCTTCGACCTTGGCGTTGGGATGGAAGAAGATCTTGATGATGGACAGGCCGGGGAGGGATTGCGACTCCATGTGCTCGATGTCGTTGACCGAAGTGGTGAAGGAGCGTTCGCAGCGGATGGTGACGACTTCGGCCATTTCTTCCGGCGAGATGCCGCTGTAGGACCAGATGACGCTGACCACGGGGATGTCGATTTCAGGGAAGACGTCGGTGGGCATGCGGATGGCGGCGAGCACGCCCAGGATGACGATGATCATGGACATGACGACGAACGTGTACGGGCGGCGGAGGGCGAGGCGGACTATCCACATGAGTGATGGTCTGGGGGTCTTTCTGATATTTTAATCCGATTTAGGCGGGGCGTGCGTAGCGCGGCACAACATGGTTGGAGCGGGCGCTCGGACTGCGGCCACGTGTGGGATTGCGACGTCCTTTAGGCATGGGCCGAACCAAGTGCAACCGCAAAAACTCATGATTAAACCGTCTCCTTCCACCGAAACGCACGCGTGTTTGGGCTTTGTCGCGCTTGCAAATGGTTCGGCTTGGAGCTTAAATAGTTCGCGCTGACATGAAAGGCTCGGCGGGGCGGCATGAGGGCATGGTGCTAACTACCGCCGCGACGTTTGAAGCATGGATACTCTTCACGCCAGCGGTGAACGCCCGCGGATTCATTTTCAATGAAGCGCGAGATGTCGCTGTACGATCCGGGTTGCCTTCAATTTGACAAACAAACCCGAGCGTATTGAAACTAAACGTCGAATCGAATCGCTCCGGCGATGGCTATCGGCCTTGAAGGAAAGCCTTCTGGGCCGTCGCCAGAGGGAGGAACAGCGTTCGGGGTTGACTGGCTAGGATGCGAAATCCGAAGCGCTGGTAGAAAGCAACGGCTCGATCGTTCTTGGCATCCACCAGAAGCGTGAAAGCGGCGGCGTCCGCCTTCAGGGTTCGCGTGGCAGCATCGGCCAAGAGCGCCGCACCCAAGCCACGCCCCTGAAAACTTTGGTCTACGGCTAGCCGCCCGATGCGAACTGCTGGCACGGTAGGATAGCGCGGCAAACGCTTGGTTTCATCCGGGGGAAGATCGACCAGGGGGATACTCGCCGCCGAGATTGTGTAATAGGCGGCAACATGGTTAGTGACGCCTTCGACGGCCACGAAGCAATTGGCGACATGGCGCCGGATATCCTGGGTCACCTGCGTCTGAAAATAGCGATCGAGGGCATCTTCGCCGCAACGAAATAAAGAGCGCTCGTGTCGCTCGCCGAGTAGCTCCAGACGAAACGGGAACGTCATTCGACGCCGAAGAGCTCACGCCGCCGTTGAAAAGCTTTCTTCAGGGCGGGGGTCGGCTCAGGCGAGTTCAGAAGCGCTTCTGCGATTTGCCGTTGATCTTCGGCGGAGAGCCGGATAATCTCGGTTGCTTCGATGGTCCGGCAAGCGGCTTCTCGCGCCGCCGATACGACAAAATCGGTGAGCGTGCGCCCTTCGATCTCCGCGGCACGCTTCAGCAACGCATGAACGTCATTCGGCAGACGCGCTTCAAGGCGGGCCGTGGTTTGTGTCTCTTCTGCCATAGTCCTAATGATACGGCAAAATGCCGTACAGGTCAATAGATACATCAATAGACGCGAGCGCGAAGTACCCTTTATCCTATCGGACATGCAGTGAATTGCATGTAAGTTAATTAAATTGAAGGCCTTACTTGGGATTGGCTTCCCTCGGTCAAGAGAACTTTCGTCCTAAACCGGAGGCGCCGATTTTCAAGCCCGTCTGCATGCCATCGAATCGGCGGATTCATCCCGCCCAGGATCACAAGATGGGGCACACCCGGATCTTCGTGTAAACACGCCTGAACCGCCAAACCACCAGCCAACGTGCTGGAACATCCGTGGTAGTGTGGTCCTGCCAAGGCAGGATTGCGGCCTGACGCGCCAGGGCGTCCCGCAAAATGAATGCTGCCGGAAATTGGCTTTGATCGCCAGAAAAGCTCTTAGCAAACCGCTGAACGTTCAGTATCAATATGTTCGGGTCTGTTTGTCCAATTCGAAGGTGCCCGCCAGCTCACGCGGCGGGCAGGGGTTCCGGCTCGTCGAGCGGCGTGACGGGATCGAGAAATCGCCACATGACGGCGGCCATCAGATAAACGGCCGCGGAGACGTAAAACGTCAGATCCCAGTTATTGTCGGTCCAGCGCAGCATGTATCCGATGATGGTGGGAGAAGCCGCGCCGCCCAGGTTACCCATCATATTCATGGCGCCCGAGAGGGTGCCCGCGTACCTGCCGCCGACGTCCATGCACGCGCCCCAGGAGCCGGGCATCACCAGATCGTTCGAGAAACTGGCCAGCCCCATCGCCAGCATGGCGGGCAGCGGATTGTGCATGCGGGTTGAAACCACCAGCAGGATGCTGGCGCCGCTGAACCCGATGTAGGCCAGCAGGCGGCGGGTTTTCAGAACGCTGCCCGTGAAGCGCGCGAGCGGCACGGCGATGAATCCGCTGACCAACGATCCCAGTCCACCTAAGAACAGGGGCAGGATGCCGAACAAGGCGCTGGCGCCCAATTGCAGCCCGCGGGCTTCCTTTAAATAAGTCGGTAGCCACGTGATATAGAAATACCAGCCGTAGGAAGAGCAGAAATACTGGCCGCACAGGAGCCAGACCTGCGGCGAGGCGGCGAATCTCCGCCAGGGAACCCGTGCGTGGCCGGCGGCCAGCGCCTCGTTGGGCGCCAGTATCCGGCGCTCCGCATCGTTCAGGCCAGGCTTGTCGCGCGGGTGATCGCGATACCACCCATAGAAGAGGATGGCCCACACCACACCGATGGAGCCGAAGAGTTCGAAGGCGTGACGCCAGGACACGACTTGGATGGCGAGATAGACCAACGGCGGAGTGAATGCGCCGCCCCAGCGCGCGCTCAGCCACATGATGCCCTGCGCGCGCACGCGCTCGTGATGCGGTAGCCAGGTGGTGAAGGTCTTGGTGAGGTTGGGGAAGCAGCCCGCTTCGCCGGCTCCGAAGAGCGAGCGGGTGATGGCCAGCGAGGCGAAATTCCACGCCCATCCGGTGGCCGCGGTGAAGAACGACCACCAAAGGACAATGCGCAGCAGTACGCGCCGCGGGCCCATCCAGTCGCCCAGAAAGCCTCCCGGAATCTCGAATAGCGCGTAGGCCCAGGCAAAGGCGGAGAAGGCGTAGCCCATCTGGACGGGCGTCAAATGCAGTTCGGCGCTGATGACCGGCGCGGCGAACGAGATACAGACGCGGTCGATGTAGGTGACCACGGCCAGCATTACCGCGAACACTACCACCCAATAGCGCACGTGGGTGGGACGCTGGGACGGCGGCGGCATCGGGGGCAAGAACTATTAAGACACAGATGGGGCCGGCGAATGGGGGCTTGGGGCTGGGGGATGGATGGGTGGGATACTGTAGGTGCATGGAATTTGAGAGTGTCGCGGCCAACTTGCGGGAGTCTTTCCGCGTAGTCGCCGCGCACCGTCCGGGCGGTGAATTACAGGAGATGGAGGGCGTGTCTATCGCGTCGGCGGGTGTCACGTTTCAGATGTTCAATGCCGCGTTTCTTTCCGCGCCGGTGGTTTCGGAAAGCCAGATGGATCTACGGGTGGCGCAGGCCGCCGTACACTTCGCGGCCCGCAACCAGCGCTGGGCGTATTGGATCTGCCACGGCTGGCTGGACGGCCGCACGCGGCGGCGTCTGCAATCGGTGCTGCGCAAGCGCAATCTCTACTTAGCCGTGGAATTACCCGGGATGGCGGCGGACGGACTCTTGCCGGCGCTGCGCAAGCCGCCTGCGATCGAGGTGCGGCGGGTCTCCGCCGGACCGGTTAAGGATGCATTTTGCGCCATCGGTTCGACCTGCTTTAACGTGCCCCTGGCCTGGTTTTGCGAAGTCTTCGACAGCCACGGCGTTTGGAGCGATTTCGCTTCCTATGTGGGATACGTAGACGGCGAACCGGTATCCACGGCGGCGACCGTGATCGGAGGCGGTGTCGTGGGGGTGTACAACGTCGCGACGCTGCCGGGGCGCCGCCGCAGCGGCTATGGCGAGGCGGTAATGCGGCATGCGCTGGAGCAGGCGCGCCAGGAGCACGGACTCTCGCGAACCATCCTGCAATCGACGCCGCAAGGCTTCGAATTGTATCAGCGAATGGGCTACCGGACAGTCACCAGCGTCGCGGTGTTCTGCTCGTGAAGCGACTTAGTGCACGGTGACTTTATAAACCAGGCCCGCGCCGGAATACGCTATGCCGGCGGTGCCCCCGTTGCCGCCAAAGGGAGTAGTGCCATAGAGATTCGCGGCCGGATCGAGAAGGAGGCCCGCGGCGGGGTTAGCGCCTTCCGCACCGCCCGTGAAGCCGTAGAGCGAGGTTTCCTGGCCCGAGGGACTCACTTCGAAGACCACGCCGCATCCCACGTTGCAACCCACTGTCCCGCCGCCATTGGCGGTTCCATAGAGATTGCCGGCCGAGTCGCGCACCAGGCTCGATTCGGGATAAGCTCCGTCGGAGCCCCCCGTGAAGGTATAGAGCACCGTGTAATGGCCGGCGGCGTCCAATTCGTACACTACGCCTTCACCCTGATGTCCGGTTGATGTTATCCCGTAAGCGGCGGTTGTCCCGTAGAGGTTGCCGGCCTCGTCGCGAATCACGCCCGCGTCGGGACTGCCTCCTCCCCCTTCCCCTCCTGGCCGGGAGCCGGTGAAGCTATGCAGCACCGAGAACTGGCCGGCGGCGTCCAGTTCAAATATCACGCCAGTGCCCAGACCGCCGTTATGGGTGGTCCCGTAGAGGTTGCCGGCCGGATCGCGGATCACGCCGTTGGGATCGCCGCCATCGGCGCCGCCGATGAACGTATAGAGTACGGTCTCCTGACCGGCGGGATCGACCTTGAATATCACACCCTGATTCGAGGTGCCGCCCGAAGCGGTGGTTCCGTAAAGATTTCCGGCCGGGTCGAGTACGACTCCGCTGGGCAGGGCCCCATCGTATCCGCCCGTAAACACGTGGAGTACCGTCTCATTTCCAGATGCCTCCAGCCGGTAAATCGTGCCCGGGTTCCCTGCGCCGCCGCCGCGCGTGGTTCCGTAAAGATTGCCCGCGCCATCGAACGTGACCGCCGACATGGGACCCCCGCCATCCGTGCCGCCTTTGAAGCTGTAGAGCACGGTCTCGTTGCCCGCCGGATCGACCTTGAATACGACGCCCTGATTCGCCGGACCGCCGCTGACGGTGGTGCCATAGAAATTGCCCTCCGGACCCGCGGTCAAGCCTGCAACGGGTTCGGTGCCGCCGGTGGCGGCGGGAAAACGATAGATCGTCTTTTCCTGGCCGGACGGCGTGATTACATAAACCATGCCGCCGACTCCGCCATAAGGAGTCGCTCCATAGATATTACCCGCCGGATCGAGAAGCACGCCCGCGGTAGGCCCGCCTCCCACGCTGTTTCCGTGTTGAGGCGGTCCGGGAAAGCGGTAAAGCACGGTCAATACATTCCCGGTACCGAGCTTATACACCAGGCCAAAGCGGGAAGGCGAGTCGGGGGCCTGGGATGTGCGGGTAGTTCCGTAGAGGTTGCCGGCCGCGTCGATCGCGAGCGTGCCCACGGAGGCCTCGCCGCCAGGACTGTTGACCGAAAGCCCTTTCAACACCGTGTAATGGCCGGTTGCGTCCAGCTTGTACACCGCATCGACAACGGTTCCATAGAAGTTACCGGCGGCATCGGCCACCAGGCCGGATTGCGGGAATCCGCCGACCTGTCCGCCAAAGGCGTGCAGCACGGTTTCCACGTTCGCGGTATCCAGTTTGTAGATGACTCCCTGCCCGTTGGCCCCACCCAGGTACGTGGTTCCGTACAGATTGCCGGCCGCATCCGCGATCACGCCGGCGTATGGGTTGGCGCCATCGGCTCCGCCCGTGAAACTATGCAGCAGCGTTTCCTGGCCCGTCGGATCCACCTTGTACACCACGCCCGCGTTGGCCGCGCCGCCGTAGTAAGTGGTGCCATATAGATTCCCGGCGGAATCGAGGATCACGCCGGCATGGGGATTGCCCCCATCGGTCCCGCCGGTGAACGCGTATAGTACCGTTTCCTGCCCTGACGGCGACACCTTGTACACCACGCCGGTATTCGCCGCTCCGCCGTAGTAGGTAGTGCCGTATAGGTTGCCGGCGGAATCGAGCGCTACGCCGGCGTAGGGATTGGCGCCGTCGGCGCCGCGCGTAAAGCTGTGCAGCACGGTCTGGTTTCCCGAAGTATCGATTTTGTATAGCGCGCCGTCGCCTGCCTGGCCGCCCTGATAAGTAGTTCCGTAAAGATTGCCGGCCGCATCGCGGGCCAGTGGTGAGTAAGGGTTCGCGCCTTGCGGGAAATTCTGGAAACTGTGGATGGGTGTTTCGGTGGCCGTCTGGGCCTGCGCCAGACCGATGGCCGCCAACGCGCACGCGAACGAAAACCAGCTATGTTGCCCGATTTGCATGATGTGTCTCCGACAGGCACCATGCTATCACCGGCGCCGCGCGGATCGCGGCGATGGGCTGGATTACGGTACCAGGAAGCGGGTCTGGAGACCGGGCCGGCCATCGGATTCCGGCGCATAGACAAAAAAACCAGGACGGAGACATTTGCCGGGCTTTTTGACGCATTACATGTTGGAAGAAAGATATGTACACGATAACCAACATTCACGTTTCAGCAGCCGCGCTGCCGGCGCCGGAGAAGGCTTCGCTAGACAGCACGAACGAGCAACTGCTGGAAGGGCGGATTGAAGGCGCATTGGACGACTTGTTTGAAGACCTGAGGGAGCGGCGCGAAGAGAAATCGCAAGATTGGCCGGCCTATACCCGCGCCTGCCTGAACCACCCCGTTCGCAGACTGCTGCACCAGGACCCTTTTACCTGCCGCGCCTTCGCCAAGCCCCGAGGCTACGCCGGGGATGCGGTCATGATGGACTACATCTACGGGCTCGGTGAGGCTGGCGAAGCCGCGCGCAACGCCACCTCGCTTGGCCGCTCGATCTTTGAATACATGGACACTCGCCCATCCGCCAAGGCCGTCCGGTACCGCCGCTTGATTGCCGGCTTAATCGACCGGGTGGCTGACCGTAAGGCGCCTGGCGTGCTCGCGGTGGCCGCCGGCCACCTCCGCGAGGTGGAACTCTCCCGCGCCGTCCAGACCGGCAAGATCCGGGAGTTTGTTGCGTTCGACCAGGACGAAACCAGCTTGGGCCTGGTGGCCCGCGACTACGCTCACCTTGGCGTACAGACGATTGCTGGCTCTATTCGGCGGATCTTGTCCGGCAAGGCGAAACTGGGCCAATATGATTTCGTGTACGCCGCCGGCCTGTTCGACTACCTCAGCGGTCCAGTCGCCGCCGCGCTCACCCGCCGCATGTTCGAAATGACGCGCCCCGGGGGGCTGATGTTAATCCCCAATTTCCTGACCGGTCTCCGTGATTCCGGCTATATGGAAGCGTTCATGGAATGGCGCCTGATCTACCGCAATCACGCCGAAATGTGGACGTTGGCCGCAGCGCTTCCTGCGTGCGCGGTGGCGGACTGCCGGGTCTTCGACGACAACGACGATGCGGTCACGTTCCTGCTGGTGACCAAGGCGAGTTAGCGGTTCGGCGGACTCGGCTTCTCAGTGTAGATCGAACTCTGGGTTATTGAACGCGAATTGCGGCGCGGGACTTAAAAGTCCCGCCGGCACGCTCAAGCGTGCGCCACGGGTGGGCCTCAGCCCGCCGGGAGCAGCAGATCCCGCAAGGTGTGCACCATGATATAAGCGTCCAGCCCGCGCGAAAAGTGCTTCAAATAATACAAATCGTATTCCAATCGCCGCAGCGTGTCTTCGGGCTGATCCGCCGGCGTATTGATCTGCGCCCATCCGGTGATCCCCGGTTTCACCGCGTAGCGCTGCCGGTAAAACGGAATCCGCTCGCCCAGCGCCTCCGCGAATTCAGCGGGCTCCGCGCGCGGCCCTACGAAGCAAATGTCCCCACGCAGCACGTTCCAAAGCTGTGGCAGCATGTGCAGGCGCCAGCGCGCCACCCAGCGCTCGACACCGCTGCGGCTCGATTCGTCGAAGGGCAAAGAAAAGCTGTAAAGCTGGAATGGCTGCCCGCCCAGGCCCAGGCAATGCTTCCGGTTCAACAGCGGACCGCGCGACGAGAGCTTCAACAGCACCGCCGCCAGCAGCAACAGCGGCGCCGTGAGAATCGTCAGGACGAAAGCCAGCACTCCGTGGCCGATCGTCTGATACACCAGGCGCTGCGGTTGCGGGCGAAAGGCTCCGGAAAGCAGCACATCCGCCGGGCGCAGTTCTCCCAACAGGACGCGTCCGCGCAACTGCTCATAGGCCGTGGACACCTCGTCTATAGCCATCCCGCTGAAGCGCAATTGCAGCAAATCCGCGATCGGCATGCGCCCGCGGCGGTCGGCGAATCCAACCACAATGCGGTCCGGCGCGGTCTCCGCGACGATGCGCGGCAGCGCGGCCAGCGGCCCCAGCAGTTTGCCGGTCTGGGGCTCTGCCGCCGGGGCGTCCCCATCGTCCACATAGCCGATCACCTGCAGACCGAGTCCAGGATATTCGGCGATGTGTGCGGCCATTTCCACCAGCAGAGGGCACATCCCTACGAGCAGGATGCGTTGCGCTCCCACTACCCGCAGCACGAAGATGCTGTAAACCATCCGCCAGGCGAACAGCGCCACTACCAGCAGCGCGCAGGCCGGCACCATCAGGCGGAAGGGCAGCCGGAACCCGTCGTTCACGTAGCCCAGCAGGCCCTGCGCCAGCAGCGCGATGCCCATCACCAGGGATAATTGCTGGATGAGCAGCACGCGCGACTTTACATAGAGGTTGGCGTAAAGGTCCTCGAAATACAAGCCGAACAGGATGCTGCCGCCGGCCAGCGCAATGCGCAGCAGGCCATTATTGGAGAGCAGGAATACGGTGGGATCCACGCGCAGGATCAGGAAGGTGACCACCAGGAAGCAGGAAGCGATGAGCAGGACTTCCGAAAAAAGCAGGGCCAGCGCCCCTACGGGTACGAATACGCGCGACGATCGGTTCATCGGCCGGGAACCTGGCGCTTACTCCGTGGAAAATGACGTTCCGCAACTGCAAGTCTTTTGCGCATTCGGATTCTCGATCGTAAATCCGGAATGGATAAGCGATTCCTTATAATCGAGGACGATCCCATCCAGGTAAACGAAGCTCTTCGGATCGATGAGCACTTTCGCGTCGGAAGAACCGAACACCTGGTCGCTAGGGCGCTCTTTCGCCTCCAGCTTGAATAGATAGGACATGCCCGAGCAGCCGCCGCCCTGCACCGCGACGCGCAGCCCGCCATGCACGCCTTCCCTGGCCAGAATGTGGCGGATCCGCTGCAATGCTTTTTCCGTTACTTGAACCATTTTCCCCCCTTCGCCATGTCATACATCGGCGAAAGCTCACGCAAGCCGTTCACCGCTTCGATTACGCTAGCGGCGGCGCCGTCTATTTCCTCTTCGGTATTGAACCGCCCCAGCCCGAAGCGGATGGCGGTGAGCGCCAATTCATCAGGTACGCCCATGGCCTTCAGCACATAGCTGGGCTCCATGACCGCCGACGTACAGGCAGAAGCACTGGATACCGCGACGCCGCGCATGCCCGTCATCAGACCCTCGGCCTCCACATAGGCGAAGCTCACGTTCAGGTTGTGCGGCAGACGATGCTCTTTGCTCCCGTTGATGGATATTTCTTCCAAGCCGGCTTCCAGTTTCGCGCGCAGCCGGTCGCGCAACCGGCGCAACCGGACCGTTTCTTCCTGCATCTCGTTGGCGCAGATGGAGCAAGCCGCGCCCAGGCCCACGATGCCCGGCACATTCAGCGTACCGGATCGCAGGCCGCGCTCGTGGCCGCCGCCGTCCATTTGCGCGGTCAACCGCAAGCGCGGATCGCGGCGCCGGACGTAAAGCGCACCGGCGCCCTTGGGTCCATATAACTTGTGCGCTGAAATCGAAAGCAGGTCGATGGAGTCCGCCTCTACCTTCACGGGCACTTTCCCGACGGCCTGGGCGGCGTCGCAATGGAACAGGACGCCCCGGTCGCGGCAAATCCGGCCGATCTCAGCCATCGGCTGAAGGGTGCCTACTTCGTTGTTCGCGTACATGATGGAGACCAGCACGGTGCGGTCCCCGATGGCCGAGGCCACGGCGCCGGGATCGACCCGCCCGTCGCGGTCGACCGGCAGCCGGGTGATACGGGCGCCGCGGCGCTCCAGGGCTATGCAGGCATCCAGTACGGCCTTATGCTCGATGGCGCAGGTGATTACGTGATCGCCCTGGGAGGCATAGGCCTCCCAGGCGCCCTTGATAGCCAGGTTGTCCGACTCGGTCGCGCCGCTGGTGAAGATAATTTCTTCGGGCGATGCGCCGATCAGGAGCGCCACCTGTTTGCGCGCCACTTCGACGGCCTGCTCCGCCTCCCAACCGAACGCATGGCTGTGGCTGGCCGCATTACCGAATTTTCCCGTGAGATAGGGCATCATCGCCGCGAGGACGCGCGGATCGAGCGGTGTGGTGGCGTGATGATCCAGGTAAATCATGGGTCTGATTCAATTATCGCAGTAATGGGCCGCTTTCTGTCTTCTGTCTCAATTTCTCCCCAACCGCCGATAAGTATTCCGTGAGCCAGAGTGTCGCGGAACTGAAGCAGCAGGACCGCAGAGGACTTTTGGCCAGGATCCCCGCGTTTCCTCCCATTGTATTGCGATTGCTGGACTTGCTGGCGCGGGACGATGTCGAGATCCGGGAGCTGGTGGCGCTGATTTCGAGCGATCCGGCCTTCTCGGCCCAGATCCTGCGCGTGGCGAACTCGCCGCTGTTCGGATTCCGCGCGCGGATCGACAGCCTGCAGTCCGGGCTGGTGGTTCTGGGGCTACGGCGGGTGCGCTCCCTGTGCATGACGGTGGCCACCGCCAATCACATGAAAGCCGCCCTGCGCATCGCGGAGTTGTCGCGCTGCTGGCGGCACATGCTGGCTTGCGCCCTGCTTACCGACGAGTTGGCGCGCTCGTGCCGGGTCTGCGAGGATCGCGCCTACACCGCCGGGTTGCTGCACGATGTGGGCCGTCTGGGACTGTTACTGGCCTATCCCACCGAGTACGCGGGGTTGCTGCGCAATGGCGGCCGCAATGTTCTCGAATTGCTCGACTGCGAGCGGGAAACGCTGGGGCTGGATCATTGCGAAGCCGGGCGATTGCTGGCCGCCGAGTGGAACCTGCCCCAGGACTTTCAGATTGTGGCCGCCCGCCATCACGATCCCCAAACCGATTCGCAAGTGGATCTTCTTACGCTCGTGCATCTGGGCTGCAAGCTGGCCGACAGTCTGGGCTTCTGGGTGGTGGAGCCCATCTGTCCCACGACGCCGGAGGAGGTGCAAGAAGCTCTGCCGCCGCTGCTGGCCAAGCGCGTGCGGATCGAGGCGAGCCGCTGGCGCGAGATTGTGGAACGCCGTATCCGCTGCTACGGGGACCCGGACGGCGAAAGCCTGGAGGACCTCGCGGCCGAGCCCGAGCCCGAGCTGGAGGAGTGCGAGCTGCACGTTGCCGAGTTGGCGAAACTGCACTTGCCCGACCCCAACGCGCCGGCGTCTCTCCCCCGCGAGCTACTCACGCTGGTGGGGATCGGCCTGTTCTTTACCATCGTGATCGTGGCGCTGGTGTATTTCGCGGTCAGGTAAATGCGTTTGCGGCAGCGCACAGAACGCGCCTTGGGAAAAGCCTTCCGCCTGGCAGGCGAAGGCATGGTTGAAGCGCGCCCGGTAGTTTTCCCAGGCTATCGCGCCGGTCAACTCTACCAGTTGGCGGGCGTCGAAACGCGCCTGCATGGCTTCGAACAAAACGTCGTCCAACTCCACCGGCGTTGCCGTGATCGCCACCGCATAGCGCAGGGCCAACTTTTCGACGGCGGTGAACTCCGGACTGCTTTCAAAATCCGCCAGCGCCATCAATTTGGCTTCGGAAACCCCGGCTTTTCTGCCGACGGCAGAACCGATGTCGATTCAAAACGGACACCCGATCAGCATGGCGGCTCTGATCTCGACCAGCGACTTCACCACCGGATCGGCGGTGCGCATGCCCTCCTGCGCAACCTCCATGGCGGCTAATCCGGCCAGCAGTTTGGGCTGATGCGCGGTGATCCGCATGGGCTCCGGCACGCGCCCGAGTTTCCGCCGTACCGCGGAGTAGACAAAGCGTGTGAACGCGCCAGCCTGTTTATCGCCGATCCCCTCTATACGCGCCATACGCCCCCTCGGCCGCCGTGACGACAATCATATTATCGCCCAAGGCCGGCTGTAGCGGGACTTAAAAGTCCCGCCCATCCGGAGTTTTGGGCATTCCTCGTGATGACTGGCCGGTTGCCCGTGGCGCACGCTTTAAGCGGGCGCCCCCGCGGATGCGGGTGAAACAGCGGCGAGACCCCCTGCGGGCATCGTCGAGAACTCACCGTGGGGCGGGCAATAATGCCCGCAGCCGCCTTTTCAGGCGGCTAAGCCGGCTGGAAAGCCGCCCCCAGCGGGGACCCCGGGCCAGGATTGGCCGCCCCACTACTCTTGGTTTTCATCATCTTTGCGGCTCCGAAAAACAACCGCTAACTTATTGAGCGGCAATGGGGTCTCAGATGAGCACTTCAGTCCGCCGTAAGCGGGACTTAGAAGTCCCGCCGGCACACTTAAAGACGGTGGTGAAAAAGTAAGTCGGGGGGTGTCACTTTAAAACAATTTCGCGCGTCTATGTTTTATGCGCGGTGCCGACTACAACCAGAGTGCCATCTTTAGCTACGT
>Ga0187871_10002663_pt1 | contig 14346 bp, 16 predicted proteins | sample June2016WEW_16_1_FD_132988 | JGI IMG/M metagenome (GOLD analysis project Ga0187871, IMG submission 132988) | Peatland microbial communities from SPRUCE experiment site at the Marcell Experimental Forest, Minnesota, USA - June2016WEW_16_10 | ecosystem: Environmental > Terrestrial > Soil >... | reverse complement strand
GAGTAATAGTGCTGCTGCTCCGGTGTGAGCTTGACCATCCCCCAGCCCTTGGCAGGATAGCCGAGCGTGGCGAAGATTTTTCCGCATACCCGAAAATCCGGATGGTCCATGTGAGCGTTCTCCGCCGTCTTGGGAAGAGCAAGGGCAAGGCGGCGAAAATCGTTCGCAGTCACGAGCGCGATCTCCAGAAAATATCTGCGTACCCTAGCATAACGACTGGCGAGCACTCCAGGTTACTGCAACTGCGGTGTTAAACTTCGCGCATGAAGGAATCCCGCCACGAGACCGCCGAGACGGTTGCTATCTTGGAGAGATCTTCCCACGCCACCGGCCCAGCGCTTTATCTTGTGGCCACGCCCATTGGCAATCTGGAAGACATCACGCTGCGCGCCGTGCTTGTGTTGAAAGAAGTGGATGTCATCGCGTGCGAAGATACGAGACAGACCCAGAAGCTGCTCAACCATTATGGCATCTCGACTCGCACCATCAGCTATCACGAGCACAACGAAATGACGCGCGCGGCGGAATTGGTGAAAGAGCTGCAGGAAGGCGCGAGCGTCGCCCTGGTGACCGATGCAGGCATGCCGGGGATTTCCGATCCAGGATATCGCCTGATCTCGCTGGCTATTCGGCATCACGTGCCGGTGGTGCCAATCCCGGGGGCGTCAGCGTTCCTAGCCGCGCTGGTGGCCAGCGGTCTGCCAACAGATTCCTTCCGCTTCAGCGGATTTCTACCGGCGAAACGCGGCGAGCGGCGAGCGGCGCTGGAAGCGATCAAGACGTCGCCGCGCACCCAGGTTTTCTACGAAGCCCCGCACCGCGTAGTCGAAGCGCTAACAGATGTAGTCGAGGTCCTGGGAAACGACCGTCACGTAGTGATCGCCCGCGAAGTAACGAAGTTGCACGAAGAATTCCTGCGCGGTCGCGCGAGCGAGGTGCTGGAGACTTTGAGGTCGCGTGACGGAGTCAAGGGCGAGATCACGCTGCTAATCGGCAAGGCCGAAGAAGCAACTCATGGAGCGGTGGACGCCTTGTCCGCCCGATTATCAGTCCGGCAGAGAGTGGAGCAGATCATGGCCGAAGAGAAAGTCGACGAGAAAGCTGCGCTGAAGAAAGTCGCGAAAGAGCGCGGGATCTCGAAGAGCGAGGCATATAGGGAATTACAAAGGAGCAAGTGAACAAGCTCACTTCCCCACCAACTCCCGCTTCACTGCCTCGCTAACCATCTTCCCATCCACGCGCATGCCGGCCGCATTGAAACGCGCCATGACATTCTTCATCACTGAGCCCATGTCTTTCATGGTGGGCGCTCCCATTTCGGCGATCACGGCTTTGACCCCCGCGACTACCTCAGCCTCGCCAGTCGCTTTCGGCAAATAGGTTTCGATCAGGATGATCTCCGCGGCTTCTTTGTCGGCCATCTCCTGGCGCCCGCCCTTGGTAAATTGCTCGACGGATTCTTTGCGCTGCTTGATCAGCGTAGTCAGGACGGCCTGCGACTCCTTGTCATCGAGCGGCGCCATCTTCTCGATCTGTCGATTCTGAAGTGCGCTCTTGACCATGCGCAGCGTGGAGAGCCGCTGCTCCTCGCGCGCCTTCATGGCGGCAGTGATGTCTTTCTGAATTTGTTCGACGAGGCTCATAACGGAATTATAGACGCGCTGCCTGGTTGTGACTGGAATCACCGCACGCGATGCACAGTTTCGGTAAACTAAATAGACGATCCCTTCATAAGGACTTTTTCCATGTTGCGCAAGAATCGTCTTTTCACTCCCGGCCCCACGCCGCTGCTGCCAGCGGCGCAAACGGCCATGGCATCATTTACGGCACATCACCGCACCGCGGACTTCCGGGCGCTATACCAGCGCGTGCTCGCTGACATGAAAGAATTTATCGGCACGCAGAATGACGTTCTGGTGCTGGCTTGCTCCGGCACCGGCGTGATGGAGGCGTCAGTCTCAAACCTGACGTCGCCGGGCGAGAAAGTTCTGGTCCTCACTGCCGGCAAGTTCGGCGAACGCTGGACCGCGCTGGCCAAGGCCTTCGGCTGCAACGTAGAGGTGTTGACCGCGCCTTACGGCGCAACGTTCTCCACAAATGACATTCAAGCGAAACTTACTCCTGACGTGCGAGTGGTATTCGTGCAAGCGACAGAGAGTTCGACCGGCGTGCGGCATGATGTGAAAGGCATCACGAAACTTGTGCGCGCCAGTGGCGACGACACGCTGCTGGTGGTGGATGCCATCACCGGCTTGGGCACGACCCATCTCGACGTGGATGGCTGGGGCGTGGATGTAATCATCGGCGGATCGCAGAAGGCGCTGATGATCCCTCCCGGCCTTGCGTATTGTGCCGTGAGCGAGCGGGCGTGGCGGCGGATGGACACCACGACGTCTCCGCGCTTCTACTTCGATTTGCGCAAAGAGCGTAAGTCAGCGGCCAAGGGCGAATCTGCGTACACGCCGGCGACTTCACTGTTCGCGGCACTCGGTGCTGCGCTCGAATTCATTCGGGGCATGGGAAACGGCGACGTTGCCAAGGGACGCAAAGCGCTAGTCGACAATGCTGAAATATGTGCTGCGATGACACGCGCAGGCGCTCAGTCTTTAGGATTGAAGCTCTTTTCGGCGTCACCGGCGGCCGCACTCACTGCGGTCTGCTCGCCCGAAGGGATTGACTCCGGGAAGATCATCAAAGAATTTCGCGAGTCGTTCGACGCTGTGGTGGCGAACGGCCAGGGCCAAATGAAAGGCCAGCTCTTTCGCATCGCGCACATCGGCTACTACGATTACCTGGATACGATCGGCATTCTGGGCGCGCTCGAGCACGTTATCGCCGGCACGACCGGAGAGACCGTCGAGTATGGCTCGGCAGTGCGCGCGGCGCAGGAAGTGTATGCACGCGGCCTCTTGGATAAGCGGCAACTCGTAAAAGCTTGAAGACCGCGCGAAATGGTCTCCCTGCGTCAAATGTCTGTCCCGATTTTGCCGGGTGAAATGGATTCCGGAACAACAGAGGATGAGCACACATTGAAAATCGTCATAGCGGAAAAGATATCCGCCTTAGCGGTGGAGGAATTAAAAGAACCAGGCTGGATGGTCCTTACCTCAGACCAGCTTGAGGGCAAACTCACCGAGCACCTGGAGTCGGCCGATGCCTTGATCGTGCGCTCGGCGGTGCAGGCCGACGCCCCACTGCTGGCGCATGCCAAGAAACTCCGCGTCATTGGCAGAGCAGGCGTAGGCGTCGACAACATCGATCTGGATGCGGCCACCCGCCAGGGCATTGCGGTGATGAACACGCCCGGAGCAAATGCCGTGGCCGTGGCGGAACACACACTGGGCATGATGCTGGCCATGGCTAGGCACCTCTGCCGCGCCGACGCGCTTATGCACGCCGGCCGCTGGGAAAAGAAATCGCTGCAAGGCACGGAACTGCGGGGCAAGACGCTGGGCATCGCCGGCCTTGGCCGCATTGGAATGGAAGTAGCGCGGCGGGCACGCGCCTTCGGTATGGAGATCGTCGCGCACGATCCGTTTGTTTCGGTAAGCGTGGCTAAGGAGCAGGGCATCCGCCTTGCGAGTCTGGACGAACTGTTTGCTGCGGCGGATTACATCACTCTGCACGTCGGCCTCACGCCCCAAACCACGGGCATGATTAACGAGGCCGCCATCAAGAAGATGAAAAAGGGCGTCCGCCTGGTGAATTGCGCGCGCGGAGAACTCGTGCAGGAGGCCGATTTGGCGCAGGCGCTGAAACAAGATCACGTGGCCGCCGCGGCGCTCGACGTCTTCGCCGAGGAACCACTGAAGCCATCGCCGCTGCAGGCGATGGAGAATGTGATTCTCACGCCTCACATCGGCGGGCAGACTTTCGAGGCGCAAGAAGCTGTCGGCGTACAAATTGCCCAGCAGGTGCGCGAATACCTGAAGCACGGCGTCATACAGAATGCCGTGAACGTGCCTTCCGTTTCGGCGGAAGAGTATGCCGAGATGCAGCCCTACATCATTCTGGCGGAACGTATGGGAGCGTTCCTCGCGCAGATTTCCGAAGGTTCAATTGAAGAGATCTCGTTGCGTTACAGCGGCCATATCGCGGGGTGGAAGACGGAACTGATCCGCAACGGCGCCATTAAAGGTATCCTCAACCAGGCCTTGGAAGAAAAGGCCAACCTGGTGAATGCGGCGTCCCTGGCCGCCCTTCGCGGACTTCGCATTCACGAATCGCACAAGGCGAAAGCCTCCACCGGCGGCGCTGGCAGCGTGCTCTCAGTGTTTCTCAAAAGCTCGACGGAAGAGCATATGGTGAAAGGCGCCGTGCTACACGGCACCGCGCCCCGGCTGCTGCACGTCGATGACATTGATATCGAAGCTCCACTAGGCCGCGACCTGATCTACCTGCGGAACCGCGATGTGCCCGGCGTGATCGGCAAGGTAGGAACAATTCTGGGTGAAAGCGAAATCAACATCGCGGACTTCTCGCTCGGGCGTCGCAACGCAGAAGCGCCTTCGGAGCCGCGTGAGGCCATCGCTGTTGTCCACGTGGACGGGCCCGTACCCGATCAAGTGCTGAAGCAACTGGAGAAGATACCTGCCGTGCGCCAGGCGAAAGCGGTGCGCCTGTTCTAGCGACCGCTACGACTCCGCGCCATCCCGCCGCAGCTTGCGGCTTTCCGCGAGCAGCGCCATCGAATGCATCAGATTCTGCAGCGTGACAATGCCCACTAGTCGCTGATCCTCGACCACCGGAATAATACTGAGATTGCGTGATGTGAGCTTACGAAAAGCGGAAGCCAGCGACTCCTGGCGCGCCGAGACCTCGAAAAGTTTGTTCATCACCGCCTGAACGTATCCGTTGCCTTCCATGCGCAGCGCCTCCAGAATGCGCTGCCGCGAAATCACGCCCACCATGTCGCTGCCACGGACCACGGGAAAATCATCCTGGAGAGAGTGCACTGCCTTGTCCAGTGCGTCTTCGAGCGTGTCCGCGGGTGAGAGAGTCGCGAAGTCCGTAAGCATGACTTCTTCCAAGCGCACATTGTCCAACACCGACTGGAAGATGACCGCCCGTTCTTCCAGTTGCGCTGCCGAAAAGATAATCAGGCCCACCATGGTGAGCCATGTATTGCTGAACAGACCCGCGACCATCAGGATCATCGCCAGCGCGTGACTGATGGAAACGGCGCGCCGAGTGGCTGCGTCAAGACCAATGCTGCGCGCGAAAAATGCCCGCAAAATGCGGCCCCCGTCCAGAGGATATGCCGGCAGAAGATTCAATCCAGCGATGTAAAGATTGGCCCAGACCAGGCTGCGCGGCAGATTGTTCGACTGCAAGAAAGGCCACTCCCGCAGATGCGCGCCCACGCCGGCAAGAAGGATTACACCAGCTGCGATCAGCGCGAACCCAAGATTCACCAGCGGCCCCGTGATCGCGATCTGTACTTCACTCTTCCAGGCCGCCGCAGTGGACTCAGGTTTTTCCACCCGCGATTCGTCGAAAACGGTGACGCCGCTGAGCGGTAAAAGAATGACCGCCTTCGGAATCATTCCGAAGCGCCGGGCCACCAGCATGTGTCCAATCTCGTGGGCAGCAACGCACGCAAGGACAATTCCAACCAGCGCCAGGTCCCGCGGGCCGTTCGCTGGATGGTTCGCGTTGTATTCCGTCCAGAAAACGAACAGCGGAAGGACCAGGAAGGTGAGGTGAAGGCGAACCTCAACTCCGAACAAACGCCCGATGTGAATCGACCAACTTCTCATATCTCGGCTGCTACAGTTATTTTACACGGTCGGATATATTGACACCGGCACTCGAAAGTACAGCAAGGTACAGAACAATGCGCGTGATCGCCGGCAAATATCGGGGATGTCCTCTGCGCTCGTTGCGCGGGATGGACATCCGTCCCACTTCCGACCGTTTGCGCGAAACCCTGTTCAACGTGCTTGCCGCCGGAAATCCTCAAGCGCTCGATGGCAGCGTGTGGCTGGATATCTTTGCCGGCACGGGCGCAGTGGGGATCGAGGCCCTCAGCCGTGGTGCCAGTCATGTCTACTTCATAGAGACCGCGGCGGTTGCGGCAAAGTTGATTGAGCACAACCTGGAGAGCCTGGGGATCGCCGAGGGATACCGGATTCTGCGGGACGATCTCTCGGGAGTTCTGTGGCGTCTGCAGCGCGAACACGTCGCCGCTGACGTTGTGTTTCTCGATCCGCCTTACCGGATGCGCCACGCCTATGAACAGACGCTTACGGCGCTGGCCGATTCATCAATTGTGTGGGCCATGTCATTGGTGATCGCAGAGCATGAAAAAAAGTTCGATCCCGGCTCTGAATTCGGATCTCTACTTAGAGTGCGCAAGCTGACCCAGGGAAACACAGCGCTCAGTTTTTACCGCATTGGAGGAAAGCCGGACTTGAACGACGCTTGATTTAGGCCAAGCTTGATCTAAGCGAAGTGTGACTTGAAAAAGGAAGACAACGAGTCAACAGCAGCCTGAAGCCTACATCAGCAGTTCGCCAGAGCGGCGCACGATCGGGTGCTGCATTTCCTGTAGATCGTTCTTCACCATGTTCAGGCCGTAAACGCAGCTTTCGAACTCGCGCGAAAGGTGAGCAAATAGCGGCGCCACCTTGGCGTACTCGAAGTGCTCGAACTTCGATACGATGTAATAACTTTCTTTCCCGGCCTTCATCCACTCCACAAAATTTTCCAGGCGGTGGCGGCGCAGCCGGAAGTGGTTGATGCTCTCCGGGAACATTCCGGTGAAGAACAACGCGTAGTCGCCAATGTGCTTGCGTACCTGGCGTTCGCGGTCGAAAGAAGGCGCAGGACCGTAGACGGGATCGGACTCGATCAGCATCTCGCCCACGTCAGTCAGAGGACGATCGGCCGAGTCGTGAATCTTGAACAGCTGATCGGTCTCGCAGAAATCCGCCAGCAACTGCGAGACGTAGGCGACCAACTCTGGATCGCGGATGCCGATTTCCTCGGCGTAGCGGCGTCCAACCAATTCCTGGAAAAGCTTCCGTAACGGATGAGATTCCGGAATCATTCCTCTCAGTCCCCCCGAAAGCACCTGCTGCAGCAGGGCTTTCGAATGATTATGAGTAACTTGTTATCCCAGTTACCGCACAAACGCAAGTGACTTTTGTTTATCGGTGGCATCATTTTTCCTAATCAGTTGGAGGTGTGCAAGTACTTGCAAGGTTGCTGGGCATTTTTGTTGGCACACGCGCACGCCAGCTGCTAAATTTCAACAGTTTGAGGGCAAATAAACGGGTCAGCAAGAAATGATTGCAGGAGAGGAATCGCAAAAATGAATCGAATGAATATCTCCAGTGGCACCCCTTGGGAACCTAAGGTAGGTTACTCGCGTGCGGTAAGGTTTGGGCCTTATATCCATGTGTCGGGCACCACAGCGACGGGGCCGGATGGAAAAATTGTGGGCGTGGGAGACGCCTACGCCCAGGCGGTCCAGACTTTGAAGAATATTGAGGGCGCTTTGCAGAAAGCCGGCGCCAGCATGAAAGATGTCGTCCGCACTCGCATGTTCGTGACGAATATCGCGGAGTGGCAGAAAATCGGCAAAGCCCACGGAGAATTTTTCGGCGACATTCGCCCGGCAACCTCAATGGTCCAGGTCAGCGCCTTGATCTCACCCGAGATGCTGGTCGAGATCGAAGCCGAGGCTTATCTCGAAGCGAGCTGAAGCTCCTCACCCCAAAGCTATTTACCCCAAAGCTGAAATCTCAGAGCAGAAATGAAAGATTGCTGATATTGCATCAATTCCCACTTGACATCGGCCCCGCCGCGAGCATAATTCATCAATCCCGTTTCTGATCCTGATTGGGGCCCTGCCGGGGAATCGTGAACGGCCGGAGGAGGTACTTATGAGTGTGTTGGACCTTTGTGACCGCGAAATCGCAGCCGTTCCGCTCGAAGCCAGCGTAGCCGACGCCATCAACAAAATGCTAGACCACCACGTTGGAGCCGTAGCCATTGTCGACTCTGAGTACCGTGTTGCCGGAATCTTCACCGAACGCGATGTCCTGCGCAAAATGGCGCTCCGCCGCACCGACCCGCAAACCACGCCCGTCCGCGAGTTGATGACCACGCCGGTCGAGATGGCAACGCGGCGCACAGGCCCGGGCGAGGCGCTCACCACCATGCTCGAACGCCACTTCCGTCACCTGCCGGTAGCCGACGACAACGGCAAGCTTCTCGGAATTCTCTCTATTCGCAATCTGCTGGAATGGCGCGTAGAAGACCTCAGTCACGAACTCGACGCGCTCGAGCAGTATGTCTCCAACGATGGCCCCGGAGGCTAGCGCGCTCTCCGCGCCCGTTCAATAACCCAGTCCGTCCAATAGGAAGAATCTCCGCTGGCCAGCAGCGGAGCCTTGCCCAGAGCGGCATCCACGAAATTCTCAATCATCGGATAGTGGAGGTTGGCGTGTGGCGGCAAACTCTCTCGGCCGCCGGAATAGATCAGGTCGGGACCATTCAGCGGGCTCAACTCCATTTCACCGTCGGTGCCACGAATGCGGCACTCGTCCCGCCTCACCTTGGAATGCCAGCGAACATCCACGATGCCGCGCACGCCGCCGGCGTAGTCGATCATCGCCGTTGCATTGTCTTCCACGGCGTAGTGATGAACCACATTCGAAAGATGGCCGCAGGAGTTTTTGGGTTCACCAAATAAGAAGTTCAGCACATCAATGCGGTGCGAGCCGATGTCATAAAGCGGCCCGCCTCCGGCCTGCGCCGGATCGATCAGCCAACTGCGATGACCATCCTTTCCATCGCGCCATTCGTGGCAGGTAAGTTCGGCGAGTACGGGTTTGCCGATGGCGCCGGCTTCGAGCAATTGTTTCGCGCGCTGCAGTTTTGGATAGGTTCTGCGATAGTAGGCCACGCCAAGAGTGCGCCCGCTCTGTTCCGCGGCCTGTACCATCGAGCGCGCCTCGGCCTCGTTCATGGCCATCGGTTTTTCGCAGAGCACATGCTTGCCCGCGCGAAGAGCTTGAATGGTTAGTCGAGCGTGAAGAAAAACGGGAGTCGCAACGTAAACTGCATGCACTGCGGGATCGGAGAGTGCTTCGTCAAGCGTGGTCCAGGACCGCACGTTATCAGGCACCGCGTAAGGCGCGGCCTTTGCCAAATCGTGCGTGACCAGGCCATACAAGCGGCTTTTGGGCTCAGCGAGGATTGCGGGAATAACGCGGCGGTTTGCGATATCGCCAATTCCCACTACGATCCAGTTCAGCATAAGTGGTCGACAAACGACGCTTGCGCAAAATGAAAGGCCGGCCTAAGGCCGGCCTTCGGAATCAATCTCAATACCAGCACTACTTCTTGGGAGCGATCGCATCCTTGGCAGCCTTGGCCACGCGGAACTTGACCACGGTCTTGGCCTTGATCTGAATCGGCTCGCCCGTTTGCGGGTTGCGTCCAATGCGGGCTTTGCGGTGCGCCTTCACCAGCCGGCCCAGGCCGGGCACAACGAACACGCCGTTCTTCTTGGTTTCTTTCACTGCGACGTCGGCCAACTGCTCGAGAAATCCTGCGACCGTCTTGTTGGGAAGTTCAGTTTTCTCGGCCAGATGGCGGACGAGTTGAGTCTTGGTTAAACCTGATGCCATTTTTCCTCCTTGGGAAAAGAGTTGAATTTTAATTCCAGCGGGGTTGATCTTACATCACTGCCCTGTGGAAAACAGCCTCATTCTACGCGGCTTTCGCACAGATAGCACGCGAAAACAGCCATTTTTACGTGCTTATTCATAGGTGAGCGTCCCGAAATGGCCCAAACACGCCCATTGCGGCGGGAACCGGCCGGTAGCAATCAGCATTTCGCAACTGGCTTCGCTACTCAGCCGACAAGGCCTCCTGCCAACTGCTAATTGCCAATTGCTTACCAACGTTGCCCGCATCCGATGCCATAATGCTAATACCGTAGAGGAGAACTTCAATTTGAGTTGTGCCATTTGCGAAATTCGCAAGGAGAAGCGCTTCTGCCCGGCTGTGCACGGCCGCATCTGCCCCCAATGCTGCGGCGAGCAGCGAGAGGTAACGCTCGATTGTCCCAGCGACTGCCCGTATTTGCAGCAGGCGCGGCAACACGAGAAGCCGCGCTCCGCCGATGAGTTCGACGCCGCGTCTTTATTCCTGCACATTGAGATTTCGGAGCAGTTCACCTACGAGCGCGAGCATCTGCTCATGGGCCTCAGCTATGCTCTGAACAAGGCAGCTCAAGCCGATCGCAGTTTGAACGATCGCGATCTGATCTCGGCGCTCTCGGCCCTATGCACAAGCTATGAGCGGCGGGCGAACTCCGGGCTGCACTACGAGCAGCCGCTGACCAGCGCTGCGCAGCAGGCCGCCGCGGCGCAGGTGGAGGAGATGCTGAAGCAGTTTCGAGAAGCCGAGCAGAAACACATCGGATATTCCACATTGCGCGATTCAGACGTGCTGAAAGCGCTGGCGTTCCTGGTTCGACTCGGCCACGGACGCACATCGGGACGGCCCAAGTCGCGGGCCTTCATCGATTTTCTCCTGGCTCAATTCCCCGAGAAGCAGTCAGCCGTACTTACGCCGCAGGAAGCGCCGAGCCGGATCATCGTTCCGTAGCAGAAAAGCAGCCACAGATTCCACGGATAACTCAAACCAGAAGATCAACCTTCGCGACATTCATTTGTGTTGATCCGTGCGAATCCGTGAAATCCGTGGCTCAGGGTTTCTGTTTTTTTACTACCTGTCCCGCCGGCAGCGCGTCTCGCAGAGTCCGAGTTGTCTTTTTCAATATTGGATGCAGCAGCTCCGGCGCAATTTCCGCCAGAGGTTCGAGGACGAAGCGTCGCGCATGCATTGCGGGATGAGGGATGGTGAGTTCCTTCGAACCAAGAACCACGTTTTCCGCCTCGTCACTCACAAAGATCAGAATATCGATGTCAATCGATCGCGGGCCTTTTTTCTGCACCCGCCTCCGGCCCATCTCCTCTTCAATCCCGAGAATCGCGGTCATGAGTTGCCGCGGGGTCTGGCTGGTTTCGAGCGCCACTGCGCAGTTCAGAAACCACGGCTGGCGGGTGAACTCCACCGGCTCGGTTTCGTAAGAAGACGACACTGCAACCACGCGGCCGACCGCGCCCAGCCTGGCCAGAGCGTCGCGCAGCTGCGCTTCGCGGTCGCCGACATTTGATCCCAAAGAAAGATAGGCGAGGTTGGCCATTTTGTTATGGACGCTAGTTTCAGGCTTTATTACGTTGCTTTCCACTGAAAACTTCGCCTCGCCTGGCCCGCCACACCCCATAGAACCCCACACCTTGGTCACTTTTGGCAGGCGCGGCTGAACGTTAGAATTGCAAAATGACGTTGGAGTCTCTCATTCTGAGCCGGGATGCCGAAGTGGTCCGGGTGCTGCGCCCGACGCTGGAAAAGCTGTCGATCGACGTGGAAATCTGCCAGGAGGCAAAGAAGGCCAGCGAGATCCTGATCTCAGAAAAGTTCGATGCGGTAATTGTAGACTGCGATGACCTGCAGGGCGGTCTGGAGGTGCTCCAATGCCTGCGCGCCACTCCCAGCAACCGGAATTCCGTTGCCTTTGCCGTGCTGAACGGCAAGAGAACCACCACGCAAGAAGCCTTTGGCATGGGTGTGAACTTTGTTCTGCAAAAGCCCATCAGCACCTTGAATGCGTCGCGCTGCTTCCACGCCGCGCTGAGTTTCATGGAACGCGAACGGCGCCGCTACTTCCGCCATCCGGTGAAGATGCTGGTCACTGTTGTTCTGGACGAAAAAGAATTGCGAGCCACCAGCACCAATATCAGCGAGCGTGGAATCGCCCTGATGTTGCATCAGGCGATCCCGAAGAACGCTACTCCCCGTCTGCAGTTCACACTGCCCGAAACCCAGGCCGCGCTGGAGATCGAAGCGGAAGTGGCGTGGGCCGACATGAGGGGACACGCTGGACTGCGCTTTCTCAAAGTTCCCGAGAGTTCCCAGCGGTTGCTCGATAAATGGCTCGGCGAGCGGATGGAAAAGCTTCCCGCCGCGGAAAAGCTGGCCGGCCCAACTCCAGAAGCCATTCAATAAGCCATCTCCGTCGGTCGTGCTGATCCCCCCTGAAACTTCTTCATTCCGAACTCCCACAAAACTTTCTCATTCTCTCGCGAAACTCTGTCATTCCGAATTTCCAAAACTTTGTCATTCCGAGCAGAGCGAGAGCCTGCCCTGAGCTTGCCGAAGGGAACCTCTTCGCCGCCATCATCACGACTCTCCGCACCGGCCTCGCCGCCAGCACGCCAGGTATCCACTTGGTAACTTCTGTGCCGACCGCGCTGCGTGGCAATCTGATCCGATACTGGAGATTCACTGTCATGCTTCCCACTGCTTATCGCATTAGCCGTGTACAGAAGACGCTGCGCTGGTTTGAAAACGACATTCCGTTGCTGAACATGCGAGTGAAGGACCTGTCGGCTGAGAGGCAGCGGTCGGCCCGGCAGTTCGCCGCAGCCGTTCTAAGACAGACCCGCGCTGAACTCGATCGGCTGCTTGAGGAACACCCCGCGGTTAGTTATGAGGCCGGGGACGTGCCTTGCGAGCCGGCCGATTAACAGGCCGCAGTGTCTTCACAGGAGTTTAGCCCTCTTCCACCCCGTTCCCACGCCCTCCGATCCGTACCTTTAAAGGTACATTTAACGCCTGTCAAGTCTACTTTAGTAGGCATTGGACGTCTACGAAAGTAGACATTTTCTCCACAGGCTAATCCATTGAAACCATTGACTCTCCCAAAAGCCCGTACGAAGAATCAACAACTTACGCCAATAATTTTCTGCAAAGTTCGAATGTTCCAGTTGGAACATTGCGCACAATGTTCCGGCGGGAACATCCGGCGATCGGGGGGCTCGAAGAGCGAAGTGGTCGCGGGGTCACGGTCGTCAGAGCGTGGATCCCGCGGTGGCTTGCGAGCTGTAGGGGCTGGGCGGATCGTGGTCCTCTTCCGATAGTGTTACTTCTTCCCACAATGTCTTGTCGCGTAGGATGCGCGAAACCAGCGCGGTGTGCATGGCGTGACCGGCGCGGTCGGCCACGATCTTGCCGAGGATTGGTTTGCCCAGCAGCGCCAGGTCGCCGACCAGGTCGAGCACTTTGTGTCTTACGAACTCGTCAGGAAAGCGTAACGGGCCATTCTCGATTCCTTCGCGGGTGAGCACGATGCAGTTTTCGCGCGAAGCGCCACGGATCAATCCCATATTGCGCATCGCTTTCTCGTCCTCGCGCGAGCCGAAGGTGCGCGCGCCCGCGATCTTGCGCAGATAGCTGCCGTTCGAAAGCTCCACCTGAAAAGTTTCCTTGCCGATCAACGGATGAGGAAAATTGATCGAGTATGAGACGGAATAAACGTCCGCGGGATAGACCGAGATAAACTTGTTGCCCTCGCGCATCTCCACTTCCTGAAGAATCTTCAAATACTTGCGCGGGCGGCGCTGCTTGCGGAGACCGGCTTGCTGAATCAGTTCGACAAACGGCAGAGCGCTGCCATCGAGGATGGGAAGTTCGAGGTTATCGATTTCCACAATAGCGTTGTCCACGCCCAAGCCGACGAATGCCGAGAGCAAGTGTTCGGTGGTAGAAATCAGCACGCCCTTTTTCATGAGACTGGTGGCGTAGCTGACGCGGGCAACATTGCGGCTGATGGCTTCGATTTCAAAGCCATCTAAATCGATGCGGCGGAAAACAATTCCTGTTCCGGGAGGAGCGGGAAGAATTCGCATCGAAACGGGCGCGCCGCTGTGGAGTCCTACTCCACTGCATTCCACAGCTGAGCGGACTGTCTGCTCTTGGGTCAAAGGTGCCTGGTTATCTGCCGATGAATGAGTAGATTACAGCCGGAGCGCCAAGGCTGACTGTGGTAAAAAAGCCACAGTGCGTGGTTGAACAATAATGAGGAGCCGTCGTAGTCGAGGCTTGGATGACTCTAAGTATTTACTTATCATGCAATTACGCTTAAGTATCTGTAATCTCGAAGGCGGCAAAGCTGGGGTTACTTTAGCGTTTCTTGGCGGGCTTATTTGGATTGTAACCGGAATCGGGATTGAACATCGCTGGGTCGAGCCCTTGATTGAATTGAACTGAATTGATGAAGCGCTGGGATTGCATGTCTCCATTGTAGTAGCGCGTGATGCTGTAGGGCGTCATCACGCCCTGCACAGGTTTGTAATTGTCGTAGATTTCTTCCTCGACATCGCGCTGTCTATCGACGGTGTCGCGCCAAGTGTAGCTTTTCTTGAGCGGCAGATGAGTGTCGAGATCGAGGAAGAGCTTGACCGCTTCGTCTTTCGAATTCAT
>Ga0187871_10002662_pt1 | contig 14351 bp, 9 predicted proteins | sample June2016WEW_16_1_FD_132988 | JGI IMG/M metagenome (GOLD analysis project Ga0187871, IMG submission 132988) | Peatland microbial communities from SPRUCE experiment site at the Marcell Experimental Forest, Minnesota, USA - June2016WEW_16_10 | ecosystem: Environmental > Terrestrial > Soil >... | reverse complement strand
AGAGCGCCTCCTTCTGTTTTTCGGGCAGTTCCGGGCAAAGGTACGGAATCATGGTGTTGTAACAGGCGAGCAGACAATTCTTCGCGCGCACAGCCTGCAGCTTTCCGCCGCGCTGGTAGGCGATCTCAACCTCCTTCGCGGTTTGCGACGGTCCGATATGGCTGACGTGAACCACGGTACTGTTGAGGCGAATGCGCACAGCGGTACCCGAAGCATCGAGACGGCTATAGTCTGTGGGGGCCGTAACAATGTCATCCATAGTGTGGCCGGGAATCGAGCCAGGCACGAGGGTGCGAACCAGCATGCGGGCGATCGAAGCGTTGCCGTCTGGAAAATGAAAAATGTAGGGTTCTGTCTGGCGCGCGTGCTCTGGGGTTCCCAGATTCAGGCCGTCGAAGCCTGGATAGCTGACAGCTCCGTAATCGTCGCCTGCCGCAAAGCAATAGTATGCCGGCACCGCATCTATGCCTACGGCGAACAAGTCGTTGGTGTAGGTCTGAAAGAAGGGTAGCGCGTCAAGAGTGACCTTGCAGATCTGGGTCAGGAAATCTGCGTAACTGATTTTGCTGAGGCGCGCAATCTTCTGCTCACGGCTGAGACCCGGCAGATAATCCGTTTTTTCCGTATACACGCGAACAATGTCGCGCCGAACATTTTCGGGTAGCGGGGAGTTTGCCAGAAATTCTGGCCACGGCGTCTTGCCCATCCCGGGAACGATGCGATCATCGCCGAAGGTAGCGCGATCATAAAACATTGCGGTACCGAGTCGACTGTAAAGCTCCCGGTCGTATGCCTTGTAGAAGCGTTGCACATCAATGCCGAGTTCGACCAGCAGGCCCATCGCTTCCTTGCTGTATTGGCTGGGATGTTCGATGGACATCGTGCCGCCATGTGCGATCAGTGTGTGATCACCAACGCGAAACTCGTTGCGCTTGGCGTGTCCCCCGAAGTCGTCGTGATTGTCGAGAATCAGGATGCGGGCCTTGCCACCGGACAGGTTGCGATAGAAATAGGCGGCAGCGAGTCCGCTGATGCCCGCTCCGACGATGACCAGATCGTAGACTTCGCCGGTGGCCTCCGGCTTCCCGGAATCAGTCCACGACTCGCCATCGCGCAATCGATGCGCATAGGTGAAGGTGCCGTCGTGGTTTCCTCGCATGCCGGTGAGGGCCGGGGGATAGTAGCCGGCGGCTTTTTCGGGCGCGTAAGCCGGGTCGTCAAAAGCCAGCGCCGCAGGAGGAATCAGAGCGCTGCCAATGCTGAGGGCGACTCCATTGAGAAAGTCGCGACGCGAGATGCGACGATCCATGCCCAGATATTTGTCATCGCTCATATCGAAGGAAGTGCGGTCGATTATACGCTCCCCTTTTACTTTCTCGCCGCATCCCAGAGCTATAACACTCTTTCCGGACCTGTTCTCGATCTCGCTTCTCCAACTTCGCTTCCTCTTCTGAGTTCAAAAGGCGAAACGCGGCAAGAAAATCACTGTGCCGAATACCGCCGATCCTGAAGATTTATGCGGCTTTTCTGCCCACTGGAGGCAGCAGGGAAGCAAGCGTCGATCACACTGACCACCGTCCGATTTGGTAGATTCGCCTTATTTTTGTGGCGGTTCTGAGAACCTTGCGCGAAAATAGCTGCGGCGCGAAGTGCATTGCTATCCAAAGAGCGCCTGCAGCTTGGCCGACACTAAACGGATTCCTGTTCGATGGACGGTGAGAACGTTCCCAGTGAGCGTGGTCATTCTCGCGGTCGTCGGAGTAATCCTTTGCTCCTCAGCTGTTGCGCTTGCTCCGAACCGCCGACTTTCACAATACTCGCACACCGCGTGGCGGATTCAGGACGGCTTCTTCAGCGGAACCCCACAGACAATCACGCAGACTTCGGATGGGTATTTGTGGATTGGAACGGAGGGCGGACTGGTTCGCTTTGATGGAATCCAATTCGTTCCCTGGACACCACCGAACGGCAAGGCGTTGCCGAGTTCCCGGATTCATTCGCTGTTGGGCACGAGCGATGGAAGCCTGTGGATTGGAACTGCGAGAGGATTGGCGCGCTGGAGTAAGGGGGAGCTATTCACTTTCCCTGGGGAGCCAGCGTTTGTCGAGACCATCGCACAAGACCCTGAGGGTACGGTCTGGATCACCCGCAGCCAGGTCCGGGACGCGGAAGGCGCACTTTGCGAAGTCGCAGGCAACGCATTGCGCTGCCACGGTACGGCGGAAGGAATTCCGTTCGCCTACGCCCAGCCGTTGTTCAGCGATGCACTCGGAAACCTCTGGATTGGCAGCTCCCTTGGTCTTTGCCGCTGGAAATCCGGCGACGCAAATACGTACATCGTCAAAGCCTTGATGCGTGTCAAAGGCCTGGCCGGAGTGAGCGCGATTGCGCCTGGCAACGAGGGGTCTATTCTCGTGGGCATGCGGCAGCAGGGTAAAGGACTAGGACTCCAGGAATTGCGTCAAGGAGTTTGGCAGGATTACATCTTGCCTGGATTAGACGGTCCGGAGATGCTCGTTTCGACATTGTTACGCGACCACGAAGGAGACCTGTGGATCGGCACCGCCAACGATGGACTTTACAGGGTTCACGCTGGCCAGGCGGACCACTTCAGTAGTGCCAACGGCTTGTCGAGCGACGCAGTCCAGGGTTTTTACGAGGATCGCGAGGGCGATCTTTGGGTGGCAACTTCTAGAGGCATCGACCGTTTTCACGATACTCGCGTCGTGAGCTATTCAATCCACGAGGGACTGACTTCAGAAGACGTGGATTCGGTACTCGCCTCCCATGACGGCACAATCTGGATTGGGAACCTAAATGCGTTGGACGTGCTTCGCCACGAGAAGCTGAATGGAATCGGGCCACGGAAAGGGCTGCCGGGAACGTTGGTCACCTCGCTATTCGAAGACCAGAGTGGACATGTGTGGGTTGGAGTGGATAGCGGACTCACCGTTTACGAGAACGCACGATTTCGCTGGATCAACAAACCGGACGGTAGCTCTCTTGGAGTCGTCACCGCTATCGTTGAAGATGCTGATCACAACCTTTGGGTGGAAACGACGCAACCTGCTCTCTTTCGTATCCAGGATCTGGTGGTCCGTGAAGAAATCCAGCCGCCACGAATTCCGCGCGCTCTTTCTTTGGCGGCCGATTCGAAGGATGGCATCTGGCTGGGATTATCGAACGGGAATTTGGCCCGCTACAAGCGCGGTCAGTTGGAGATAATGACGACAAATGGCCCCGGCAGTTTTTCCGTTCGAAACCTGCTGGTAGACGCAGATGGTTCCGCGTGGTGGGTGACTCAAGCAGGCTTGTTCCGCTGGAGAGAAGGAAAGGTGGAAAACCTGAATTCTCATAATGGGCTTCCTTGTGACAATATTTTCGCCCTGGTGAGGGATGGCCATGGTTCGCTTTGGCTTGATACGCAATGCGGACTCATTGCAATCGATTCCGCCGAACTGGAACGCTGGTGGCAACAACCCGATCTTAAGTTACGAGTGAAAACTTTGGATGTCTTTGACGGTGCGCAACCCGGTCCGACTAACTTCCGGCCGGAAGTTTCAAGAGCACCCGACGGCAAACTGTGGTTTGCCAACGAAAATATCTTGCAGGTGGTTGATCCGGACCATCTGGACGGAAACAGCGTTCAGCCTCCTGTCCTTGTGGAACAAATTATTGCAGACCGAAAAAAGTATGCTGCAGGCGAGAAGCTCCAGCTTCCTGCGCGCACTCGGGATATTGAGATTGACTACACCGCGCTCAGCTTGGTGGTACCAGAAAAGGTAAGATTTCGCTATAAGCTTCAGGGACACGATGTGGACTGGCAGGATCCGGAGAATCGTCGCCGAGCCTTCTACAGCGATCTTCCTCCTGGAAGCTATCAATTCCATGTAATTGCCTGCAACAATGATGGAGTGTGGAACGAACAGGGTGCGACCGCTCGCTTTACTATTCTCCCGGCCTTCTATCAGACCGCGTGGTTTCGAGCATTAAGCGTTCTGGCGGGCATTGGAGTCCTATGGTTGCTCTATGCTCTTCGAGTGCGCAGTTTGGCCACGAGCATCCAAGCCCGGTTCGATGACCGCCTTGAGGAACGCGAGAGAATCGCGCGCGACCTGCATGACACACTCTTGCAGGGAATTTTCAGTGCTTCCATCCATTTTGATGTCGCGAATAACCGCTTACTCGCCGATTCCCCGGCAAAGCCTTCGGTGCAACGTGGCATGGAGTTATTGACGCAGGTGAGCAAAGAGGGCCGCAATACTCTCTTGGCCTTGCGCACAACCGCATCTTCTCAGAGCGATCTGGAAGAGGCCCTTTCGCGGCTTCGCGGCGAATTTTCCCTGCCCGCGAACATTGACTTTCGGGTTATTACGGAGGGCGAACCCGAACTCTTGCGCTCACTTGTTCGGGATGAGGTCTACCTTATCGCTCGCGAAGCAGTGATCAATGCGTTTCGACACTCCGAAGCGAGCGCGATTGAAGTCAAGGTGGGCTACATTTCACGCAACTTGCGCGTCTCGGTCCGGGACAATGGCTGCGGTATCGATGAAGAGCTGTTGAAGTCAGGAAGAGAAGGACATTGGGGTTTAACGAACATGCGGGAGCGGGCGGAACGGATTGGTGGCCGATTCAAGGTGTTAAGTCGGGCCAAGGCTGGAACCGTCGTGCGACTTTGGATTCCAGGCAAGCTGGCATTCGAGCGCGCCTCTTCGAACCCATTTTGGAGTTGGCTAACCAGACTGTATCCTTGGCGGTCGCGGCGAATCATCGCGAAATCGAGCGAGGAGCCACCCAAGTGAACGATTCCGAGCGTATCCGAGTTCTTAGCGTCGATGATCACGCCTTGGTGCGCGAAGGGATTGCCGCGCTGATCAACAATCAAACTGAGATGGAACTGGCGGCACAGGGGGCGACGGGCAAGGAAGCGATTCAACTCTTTCGGGAGCATCGACCGGATGTCATGCTCCTCGATGTAAGACTGCCAGATATGAACGGAATTGACGCCATGATTACGATTCGAAGCGAATTTCCAGAAGCTCGGATCATCATTGTCACATCATCGGAGGGTGATGTTGAAATGCAGCGCGCTCTCGAAGGAGGAGCGGCAGGCTACATCGTCAAGAGCATGCCGCCCAAGGTGTTGCTTGAGGCCATTCGTAAAGTACACAGCGGCAAGAAGGCAATCCCTGCCGAAGTAGCTGCCCGGCTTGCTGACCACTACAGCGATGAAGGGCTGACAACCCGCGAGATTGAGATTTTGCAGCAGGTTGCCGAAGGCAATCGCAACCGGGATATCGCCGAAAAACTCTTTATCTCGGAAGGGACGGTCAAGGTTCACATCCAACACATCATGGCCAAGTTGGGGGCCAACGATCGCACCCAGGCAATCACGATCGCCGTCCGCCGTGGCATCATCCATCTTTGAGATTCCCCTTCGGAGCCGCCAATCGGGAGTATTACGGACTATCACTATAGTAGTACTTTAAAATTTCAGATCCGGCAGATTCGCCTCCCGCGAATGCTCGATAGTCTCTCTATCAGGCACTGCGGAGCAGTTGAGGAGGCCACTCTTGCGGCGGTTGTATTCCACATTTCCAGGGAGCTTGCCGGGAGCCGGTCTGTTGCTCTTGCGAATCACAATCGGCGTAGGACTGTTGATTCATGCTTTCTCCTGGCTGATTGAGCCACAAGCCTCTGAGAATGGAATGTGGGCGCCGTGTCTGCTCGCGCTCGTGATCGGCATCTCCTTCATATTGGGTTTCTTGACTCCCTTGGCAGGTTCCATTTCAGCGCTGGCGAGCATTGCGATTCGCTTGCGGCATCCGGAGTGGAGCACTTCGATGGCAGGCTTGTTAGGTGTGAGCCCGCTGGTCATCGTCATTGCGATCACCTTGCTGGGTCCAGGAGCATTCTCACTTGATGCCTACTTCTTTGGACGCCGTAAGATCATCGTTCCTCGCGCAACCCACCTAGGAAAACTCTGATTAGGTCATCCCCTGTTGTTATAGCCAAAAGTGGTATCTCACGCATCTCCCGGAGCATTACCGAAAAAACTTCATATCGTGAGATGCCCTGTCACTGCAAGAAACCGCATAGTACCTACAGCGAACACGAAGATTCCTGACTGGGGCGATTATCCCGATAGCGACAGGATGAAGCGAATAGTCGCAGATCAAACAGTGGTAGAGGAGGATGTCATGAAGAAAATGAACGCGATAACGAACGCGACGCTGAAGCTTGCTGGTTTTGTTCTGGCGTCGCTGATTCTTTGCAATATTACTTTGGCCCAGCAGCCGCCAGACAACGTCCAAGGAGACTGGACAATTTACTCCACGAGAATCCAGGACGGTCAGATCGAAGTTAAGCATGTTCAAATCGCACAATATGGAAACAGAATTACCGGATACTTCGAAGGTCCGAACCAGTCTGGTCCGATTCAAGGAGAGATCAATGTCCATCACATTCGCTTTAGTACCGTCACTCGCAACGTTCTGACGTTCATGGGACAGATCTACGGCGATAACATGTCCGGAACGTACGGACTTCACGGCAAGCATGCTCCATGGCAGGCCCAAAGGATACCGCCGGTCGCGCAGGCAACTCCACCGGCTCCTGCAATCAACTATCAGCCTGTCTTGACGCCCGCTTCTACGCCGGAGCCGCAAGTTGCGCCTCAGCAGCAACAGGTAGCAGATTCCACAGGGCAAAACGGCTCCACGGTCCAGAATAGTTCCAATCCCGCCCCGACCCCTGCGCCTCTGACATCGGATCAGCTGGACGCACTGGTTGCACCGATCGCGTTGTATCCCGATGCGCTGGTGGCCCAGGTACTCGCAGCAGCGACTAATCCAGACCAGATCACATACGCAGATGACTGGCTGGCACAAAACAGAAACCTGACCGGTGCGGCGCTTGGGCAGGCTGTTGACCAGCAATCGTGGGATCCCAGTGTCAAGGCTCTAACACAGTTTTCTTCTGTGCTGGATAACATGGCCCACAACCTGTCGTGGACATCGAGCCTCGGGCAGGCGTTCGCGAATCAACAGTCCGATGTGATGGCGGCAGTGCAAGCGATGCGCGCGAAAGCGCAAGCGGCAGGAACGCTGCAATCCAATTCGCAGATCACGGTCACTCAGCCGGCGTCCTCAACGATCGTGATTCAGCCGGCGAACCCGCAGGTTGTCTATGTCCCGCAGTACAACCCGGCGGTGGTTTACGGCGCGGCCGTGGTGGTGCCGATGTACGTGGCTCCGCCGCTGCCGGTTACTTCCTTTGGCCTCTACTTTGGAAGCGGTGTCACGATTGGCGCCACGTTCGGTGGCGGCGGTTGGGGTGGAGGCTTCGGCTGGGGTTGGCACGCCTGGAATGTGAACTGGGGCGGCGGTTGGGGTGGTGGAGGGGGCTCGACCATCATCTACAACCACAACACCTATATCAACAACCACACCTGGAACAACACGAACTACAACGGCTATCACCCCTGGGCGAACAATTCCGGCTATCATCCTGGCGCCGACACTCATTACGGACCACACGGCGACTATCACCCGAATGGCTATTACGGCCCCAACGGTGACTTTCATCACGACGTTCCCGGTACGAATCCGCACGACCAACCAAACGGCGGGCACAACGGAGATCATGGGTTAATCGGCGGCAATGGTGGCGTTCAGCATCCGTCTGGAACAACGCCTCACGCTGATGGCAGTTCCTGGGGAGACCGTGGTCCTAATGGCGGGAACAATGGCGATCACGGGATGATCGGCGGCAATGGCGGTGTACAGCACGCGAGCACAGCTCCGAACAACGGCGGGCAGATGCTCGGTCAAAACCGTAGCGGAGATACCCACTCTATGGGCGCCGATCAGAATCGCTCCCGCTTCAGCGGAAACGGCTCAGCCAACCGCATGGAAAGCAATCGCGGCCGCGGCAGCATGGCCGGACGACGTCCCCAACAGCACATGGCCCGGATGCACGCCCCGGCTCCACATCGCTCTTCCGGCGGCGGCGGACGCCGTCGGTAAAAGAGCACGTACCGTCACAAAATAAAAAACTTCTAAGGAGATTGAAAATGGAATCGAATGCGAACGAAACGACGAAGAAGTGGAAATGGGTTGCAATCGGAGTGCTGGCGCTCGCCGCCTTTGCCCTGGTGGTTGTACAACTCAAGACAAGAAATTCGGTCTTTGCCGAAGACAAAAAGATGACATTCTCGTCATCGACGGAAGCCGGTGAAGCGCTGGCCAAGGCGGCGAAGGCTGGCGATGAGACTGCGGTTGCTGAAATCCTCGGACTAGACACCAAGGTCCTCCTGAATGCGGGAGACAAAGAAGCAGATAAGGCCGCGTTAGAGGCCTTCGCGTCGAAGTACGAGAAGATGAATCGTTGGGTCGACATGACCGACGGCAGCCGCGTGCTCTACATCGGAGCGGACAATTTTGCTTTCCCAGTGCCGCTGGCGAAGAATGCCTCTGGTCAGTGGTATTTCGACGCGGTCGCCGGCGCCGAAGAGATCAGGGCCCGTGACATTGGGCGCAACGAACTACTGACGATCGATGCTTGCTCCGCACTCGCCAGCGCGCAAGAGCTTTATTTTGCCGCCGTCGGTAATTCTGAATTCGCTCAGCGCATCATCAGCACTTCGGGTAAGCAAGATGGGCTCTATTGGGCCGAGTCAGAACAACAGGTTTCTAGCCCTTTGGCGAAACTCGGCGAATTCGCCGGGCCGTCGCTCGCGACACTTTCGCCTAACGAACGCTTCGTCATCGATGGCTACACGCTCCGTATCCTGACTGCTCAAGGCGACGCAGCTCCTGGTGGCGCCCAGAACTATATTGTGAATGGTAAGATGACGGGCGGCTTCGCTATCCTGGCTACTCCGGTCAAGTACGCAGAAACCGGCATCATGACTTTCATGACTGGCCGCGACGGCGTGATCTACGAGCGCGACTTAGGTCCTGACACGGCCAAGCTCGCGGCCTCCATTCAGGAATACAATCCGACTGGCGACTGGTCGGAGGTCGAGTAGTGCTTCTACCTGGCCAAAAACGGGAGACGCGAAGAAACGCGTTTCCCGGTTTCGGCGTTTTCGGACCAAATAGCCTTGGGTCGCACGGCTGAAGACAAGTCTAGGTGGAAGTCGAGGCCGTAGAAACTGGTGCAATAGCGTTTAGCCAGTCAAAAGTCCCGGTCTCACATCCAGATTGACGTGCTGCGGCCCATTTCTTTTTGGGCATATTCGCTGATTCGGAAGCCTCAAGGTGAGGTCGTCAAGCACTCCTCGGTGTCTCCTTATGTATACAGTCCCTTACGGAGATTATAGTTATGAAGAAAAATCGGTTCTCGCGCCGTGACTTCCTGCGAACAACCGCCGGAGCGGCCGGGGCTACTTTCGCCGCCAAAACCGTTCTTCTCAAACCCGAAACCTTGTTGGAACCGTCTGCACTCACGGCCGCGAGCGATCGCGTTCGTTTCGGAATTGTAGGTGTGGGGATGGAAGGCAGCAGCTTGCTCTCGACGGCGATTCAACTGCCGGGTGTAGAGTGCGTGGCCGCATCCGATCTTTACGATGGGCGCCACGAACTGGCGCGGGAAATCGTTGGCAAGGCTATCCCGACCACGCGTCGCTACAAGGAACTGCTCGACAACAAAGAGATTGACGCGATCATTGTCGCGGTGCCAGATCACTGGCACAAGCAGGTCGTGGTCGAGGCCGTCGCGGCTGGCAAGGACGTGTATTGCGAAAAGCCGTTTTCGCATACTCCCGCCGATGGCCTGGCGATGGTCGCAGCCGCTAAGAAATCAGACCGAATCGTCATGGTGGGCGCCCAGCGTACGAGTTCAGTCTTGTGCGCCAAAGCGAGTGAACTTTACCACCAGGGCGCGATCGGGGAGTTGAGCCTGGTAGAAGCAACCTTGGGACGAAACGATCCCACCGGAGCCTGGGAATATCCACCGCCCCCAGACCTGTCTCCGAAAAATCTTGACTGGGATACGTGGCTAGGGACCGCGCCGAAAATAGCTTTCGACCCGCTGGCCTTTGCGCGTTGGCGTTGCTGGAAGGAATATGGAACCGGAGTTGCCGGCGACTTGCTCGTTCACCTCATTAGCGGAATGCAACGCGTGCTCGGCATCAACGAGATTCCCGCGCGCGCATCTGCGTTTGGAGGCATTTATCGCTGGAAAGATGGCCGCGATATGCCGGACGTTCATGCCGTTCTTTTCGAATACGCCAAGGTCCCGGTTTACATGCGCCTGACTTTGGGCACGGAGTCCTCCGAGGTGACTCGCTTTATGGGCTCCAAAGGCATCCTCGAGCTCACGGAGTTCGGGCTTAATTATTCACCGCAACCGGGCGTAGACCTCTCTCCCAGCTATTACTCCGGTTCGTTCCCTAGCCGTCTGCGGACGCCTTATCTTGCCCACTGGCATGAGGAACACGATCCTAAACCGGGGCAGGAGCCCGCGCCCGAGAGCTTATCCTTCAAGGGGAACGATTATGACGATCTGCGTCCTCACCTTTGGAATTTCTTTGAGGCCGTCCGGTCGCGCAAGCCGGTGCTGCAAGACGCAGTGTTCGGTCACAACGCGGCCCTCGGATGTCACATGGCCAATGAATCCTACTTCCGGAAAATGCCGGTGTATTGGGATTCAGCTTCGCAAACCATCAAGTCGTGAGCGCGAACCGGTTGCAGCCGGCCATGCTTGGCGATGAACCAACTTTCACCGATAGCGATAAGGAGCGATAGTGACATGAATCTTCGTCGGGCAGCAATCGCGCTAACATCGTTGATCACTCTGTTTTCCATACAGTCGCACTCCGGCGAGAAAAAGCCAGCGGACACTGCTGTATTCTTGGGGCGTTGGGATCTGATCTTGATGACCACGCAGCGCGAATATCCCTCGTGGCTGGAAATCACACGCGAGGACGGTCAGCTCAAAGCAAGGATGACTGGCCGCTGGGGAAATGCGCGCCCCTTGCCGAAGGTTGAGATCTCGAACGATCAGATCCTGTTCGTCTCTCCCAAAGAAGAAGAAGGCGCCAAAGAAGACATGATGTTTAAGGGCAGGCTTTCCGGCAAGACCCTGGCGGGGACGGTGAATGGACCCGATGGCACCCAGTGGCAGTGGACGGGGGAGCGAGCTCCGAGGTTGGAGACAACGCATGATCCCCGATGGGGCAAACCAATTCAGTTGTTCAACGGCAAAGATTTGACGGGATGGAGGGCGAGCGATCCCAGCTCAACTGCGGGGTGGAAAGTCGAAAACGGAACGCTGGTGAGTCCCGGTCACGGCCCCGAACTTATGACCGACGCCAAATTCAAAGACTTCAAACTGCACGTTGAATTCAATTGCGCGAAGGGCTCGAATAGCGGCGTTTATCTGCGCGGTCGGTACGAGGTCCAAATCGAAGACGATCCAGAACCGGAAGGGCCGAGTATGCGAACCGGAGGCGTTTATGGCTTCCTGACACCCTCGCCGGAGCCCCCCCGCAGGCCCGGAGAATGGCAGAGCTACGACATCGTGCTCATCGGGCGAACCGTGACCGTTGCGCTGAATGGCCAAACCATCATCGACAAACAGGCGATCCCGGGTCTGACAGGCGGAGCTTTGGATAGTCACGAAGCACTCCCCGGACCGATCTATCTGCAGGGCAGTGAAGCCGGACATGTCACGTTCCGGAATATCACGATTACGCCGGCAATGTAATCTGCCCGGAAAGCGAGGGCGCATTCCACGATGCGGCTATTGCCCAAATTCTCAATGAGTGCAAACGCCTGGTTACATCAACAATGACTCCTGCACTCCGGCAAGCCCACGACAACTTTAGTTCCAGCGGCGCCGCGAAAGGATTATCACCGATTGATGTTCTAAAGTTGGACCGGGTGGCGTTGAAGATGCGGTTATGACAGAGAAACCCTTTTGCTAGGCGCTAGGCGTTCCTAGTGTCCCTTCTGTGCCTCTTCCAGCAGTGGACGCAGCGACTCGACGGAAATGCCGAGGGTAGCCCCGGAGAATCCATCCATGTAAGCGAAATTGACGCCAATCACTTCACCCTTGGCGTTGAATACCGGACCGCCGCTTCCGCCGTGGGCGGTGGGCGCGTCGTAGATGATTTTGTCGCCGACCACGTCGCCAAGATGTCCGTAAGTGACCGAGGGGCGAATCAGCGACAACGCCGCCAATTCGCGCGCGGCGTTAATGTCTTTGTGACGGTAGGAGAGCCGCTGGTACGCGCCACTCGGCGACTTTGCCACCATCCCGGCAATCCCCATGGGATAGCCGATCACTGTGACCAGTTGGCCCGGAGAACCGGCCACCCGAGCCAAAGGTAACACGGGAAGGCCGGGAACCATATTCGATTTCTCAGCGCGCAGAACAGCTAGATCCGAAGTCGTCGAAACCGAAGCACGGGATAGATTCACGGGCTTGAGTGAGCCGGGAAAAAAGACTACCAGGCTTTCCAGTCTGGCGCACGCTCCGTGACGAATCAACGCTTCCGCCACCGAGTCTCCGTACCAAGGCTCGGCTATGTGGCGGTTGGTGGCCACCAGACCATCGCCAATTATGAACCCTGTGCCCGAAATGTGCGCCTGCACGGCCGGACGCTGGTTGGCAAAACCGACCTCGTACACGGCGTAGATATACCCAATGGAATTGCGATACCGGTTCAACACCGTCGCCGGCATCCCCTGCTCTTGCTTGAGCCGCTCCACTTGGGCCATCAGTTCGTGCACCTGATTCTGAAGATCGCTGGGCAGTGCTGCTTGGGCGGCCTTAAGTGCGTAGTAATGATGGGCCATGGCCAGTGCTCCCAGGGACAGAAGGACCATCAATGCCGTCTCTATCATCCGCCTGTGACTGTCGCTGACCGTGCTGGATTGCTGCGCGCCTTGCGTCAGCCGAGGAGCGGAGGAGTCTGATAAGGAGACTGGGGGCCCGTCGATTTGGGGTTCGGCCATGAGTGTCGAATAGCGCTCTCGGGACTCACTCCAAGAGATTCGGCATCAGTCTACTAGGGAAATCCCCACTTAAATTGATGTTACCAAGGAGCCTTCGCTGAATCAAAGTTCATGGAGCGTTGGGTACAGGGTAAGTTAACACTCGGGTTTGTGCCCGGAGGGCTAGCCAGAGCTCGGCGAGGGCCCCATCCGAACTTGGGTTTGCGGCACGGATGGCGCTACAGAAACGTTTTAATGACCCTGGGAAACGTCTCATTGACCGCCTCAGGCTTGGCTGATCGCCTAACGAGGGTGAGGCACTAACACTTCGTCCGCGTGCTGGCAAGTCCGGGACAGGCCATCTGAGCAACAGAGTCGCGGTCAAAGCTCCTGCCAGTTGTGCCACGATGAACAGGGGGACATCGGACGGCTGAATACCAGCAAAGGTGTCAGACAACGAGCGGGCGATTGTCACTGCCGGATTTGCAAAAGAGGTTGACGCAGTGAACCAGTAAGCGGCGGTGATGTAGCTGGCAACAGCGAATGGCACGGCTCCCGAGCGCAGGCGCGAACATCCCCAGATCACCGACAGCAGTCCGAACGTAGCTACGAACTCGCTGAGGACCAACGGCCATCCGTGTCGAGAATGGGTCGAGACGGAATACCAGCGCAGCCCGAACATTAGGTGCGCGATGATCGCTCCGGTAACTCCCAGCACATTGCGCGGCGATGTAGGCGAGTGCATCCGGCCAAGCGATACCGTGCTCAATTGCGTCGGCAACCGTGACAGCCGGATTTAGGTGTGCGCCGGAAATCGGGCCGAAGGTCGGAATCAGAGCCACTAATGCAGCGCCCGTCGCAATCGTGTTCGCCAGCAACGCAATGGCGACATTGCCGCCTGCCAGCCGTTCGCCCATGATGCCGGAGCCAACCACAGCAGCTACCAGGAATGCGCTGCCTACGAACTCAGCTGTCAAGCGGGCACGCAAGTTGAATTTCATTGATGCCCAATCTTGTCGATCTCTTTCTTGATCGCCAGCTTGTCGATGGTTGCGAGAGGGAGACAGAGGAACAGGCTGATCCGGCGTTCTAGAGTCAGAAAGGCATCACGGAATGCCCGTTCAATTTCCTTCTCTGTTCCTCGCACCGCAGCTGGATCCGGAACTCGCCAGTGAGCCGTCATAGGCTGACCGGGCCAGATGGGGCAGACTTCATTCGCTGCGTTGTCGCAGACGGTGAACACGAAGTCTAGCTTGGGTGCGTCCGGCTTCGCAAACTCGCCCCAACTCTTGCTTCTGAAGCTTATCGTCGGGATACGCGCGGCTTCCAGTTGCCTCAGCGCCTCAGGGCGAACCGCACCCGATGGATGACTGCCGGCGCTGTACGCTGTGAATCGCGATTCGCTTT